>Ga0335397_10008227_pt1 | contig 13149 bp, 16 predicted proteins | sample MAT04_FD_205740 | JGI IMG/M metagenome (GOLD analysis project Ga0335397, IMG submission 205740) | Freshwater microbial communities from Lake Fryxell liftoff mats and glacier meltwater in Antarctica - MAT-04 (spades assembly) (version 2) ...
AGCAGCTGTTGATGCAGGTATACAGGCAGCTCAAAAAGTGGGTGAAATAGTTTCAACTCACATAATTCCAAGACCTCACTCTAACGTTGACAGCGCGCTCCCGCTCGGATTAAAACAAACTAAAAAAGGTAAATAGCCATGATAGATCTTAGAACCTATATTTTTATTGATTCCCTGCAATTGCAGATGGCTTCGTATCTTTCAACAGTGTCAAAAGGATATCTGCCGGTCAGCGGACAGGCCTGCTGCATTATCGAAATAGCTCCGGGAATTGAGATCAATACCCTTACTGATATTGCGCTGAAGGCAACCAATGTAACTCCCGGAATGCAGATTGTAGAAAGGGCTTACGGAATGCTCGAAGTGCATTCCGATAGCCAGGGTGATACCCGCGTAGCCGGGGAAACAGTGCTGCGCACCATTGAGAAAACGGAACTTGACAGGATAAAACCCCGGATACTTACCAGTCAGCTGATAAAAAATGTGGAAGATCACCATGCCCAGCTAATTAACAGGACGCGTCACGGGAACATGATCCTTAAAGGCGACACTTTGTTCGTATTGGAGGTTGAACCTGCCGGGTATGCCTATTATGCTGCCAATGAGGCTGAAAAAACCGCACATATCAATATTATCGAAGTGATAGGATTCGGCAAATTTGGCAGGGTATATATTGCCGGAGCTGAAGCCGAAGTGCTGGAAGCTAAAAATATTGTTGAAAAACGCCTGGCTGAAATAACGGGAAGAGAAGAATACTAAATAGGATGATTTCATTGCAATAGGATTTAATGTTACCAGGATGAAAGTGCATAATGCAAAGTGCTTAGTGCATAGTATGAGTATTCTGGATATTTTTATCTCAAACAAATGAAAAAAATCATCTCTAAGTGAAACTTTCAAAATAACTTCCCCAATTGTAAGTGAGGTAGGAATGTGGCTGTTCAACCTAATGACGATAGAATTGGTGTTGAATGTTGGAGCACCTGACTATCTGCTATAGTCCGTAGGACTTCAATATCAATAAAAGAAAATCTGTAACAGGAACATTGCCCGTAGGGCATTAACATAAAAAAAGCTGTGAAAAAAACAAAGCTCAGCTCTACATAAGTTTTGAGGAAGTTAATCTGTAAGTTTCTCTAAGCACCAAGCACAACAAAAAATATTAAACAAAATAATAACAATTCTAATAAACATAAATTATGAATGACAATACTTCAGACGCATTGGGAATGATTGAAACCAAAGGCTTTGCCGCTATGGTTGAGGCTTCGGATGCAATGGTTAAAGCTGCAAAAGTTGAACTGATAGGCTTTGAGAAAATCGGCGGTGGATATGTTACCGCGATTGTACGCGGCGATGTTGCTTCTGTAAAAGCCGCAGTAGATGCCGGCGTTCAGGCTGCACAAAAAGTGGGTGAAATCGTTTCGTCGCATATTATTCCGCGGCCACACGCAAATGTTGATAGTGCTTTGCCACTTGGCAGGGGCAATACAAAGAAATAAACTGGCCTGCATTTTAAACGAAAACCACTTGCGATGCGGACTCATCCGCTTTCGTAACGATTAATCAATAAACGGAAACAATATGATATTGGCAAGGGTAGTCGGAACGGTAGTTTCGAGTCATAAGGCTCCAAAGATAGAAGGGATACGATTTTTGCTTCTCGAAAAAATTGATCCTGTTACGATGAAGGGAAAAAATGATTTTGTTGTATCCATGGATAGCGTGGGTGCCGGAACGGGTGAAATTGTATTTTATGTTTCAGGCAGCAGTGCCAGGTTTACCGCTGTAACCGATGGGAAACCAACCGATTCAGCCATCATAGCCATTGTTGATAATATTGAAAAAGATGGCAGTTATACCTACCAGAAAGGCAAATAAATTATGATTCTTGGAAAAGTAGTTGGCACCATCGTATGCAGTACCATTAATGATGGGATAAAAGGATCGCGCTACCTGCTGATTGATAGGACGGATCAGCACGGGACAAAAAAAGGCGATTTCCTTGTTGCTCTCGATAGTATTGGGGCTGCAAATGACGAACTTGTGATGGTTACTGAGGGTAGCCCATCAAGAGAAACCCCGCTTACTGTTAACAAACCGGTTGATGCTTTAATAGTAGGTATAGTTGATCTGATTGATGAAAATGATACAGTTGTTTACAGCAAATGAGGAGGTATAATTGGAGGTAATCGCGTTAGGTGCTTTGGAATTCAGTAGCATAGCCATTGGAATACTGGCGTTGGATGAGATGGTCAAAATTGCACCCGTCAGAATCATCGAAGCCCGTACCATGTGCCCGGGGAAATACCTTATCGTATTCAGCGGAGAAGTTGCTGCTGTTGAATATTCCTTCAATAAGGGTTTTGAAACAGGTAAGGAATTTATTATTGACAGTTTATTCCTCCCGCTGATCCACCCTGACGCAATGAGGGCTATAGGTAAAATTATTTTCACAAATGAATGGGAAGCAATCGGGATTATCGAGACTAACACAGTTGTTTCAGGCATCGAGGCTGCCGATCTGGCTGCAAAAACCGGAGATGTTAAAATTATTGAAGTAAGGCTCGCAATCGGGTTCGGTGGCAAATCCTATGTGAAACTCCTGGGAAGCCTTGATGCAGTGCAGGCCGCAATGGATGCCGGAACAGCAAAAGCAAGATCGAAAGGGCTGTTGTGCATGTCATCACTTATTCCACAACCGCATCATGAAACAAAACCTTTTTTCATGCAATAGTTCCTGAATATAAACAATTTGGCACTGATAGAATAACTTGAATAAGAATTCAAAAAGGGTAAGGATGAGGTTAAGGTTGAGTAGCTAAAGCCTTAGCCTTTACCACTATCTCAACCTATGCTGCATAAGAGGTGAAAATTATGGACAATCTGGAAGAAAATGTAAGGCAAATCATCGAAGAAGTATTAAATAGCATGGATCTTCACCCGACAAAGGATGAGGGTGTTAAAAATATGGGAGTGTTTACCAATATTCACCAGGCCATTGATGCTGCTGAACTTGCATTCATGGAGTTCGGTAAACTTACTCTGGAAATCCGTAAAAATTGTATTGCCAACATCCGGAAAGTATGCCAGGCCAACGTGGAAACCATGTCGAAAATGGCACAGGAAGAAACCGGCATGGGTCGGTGGGAAGATAAAGTTATTAAAAATGAACTCGGAATCCGTAAAACACCAGGTGTCGAAGATATTTCCCCCGAAGCCTTTTCGGATGATTTTGGCCTGACGTTAGTCGAAAGAGCCCCATATGGTGTTATCGGAGCCATAACCCCAAGTACAAATCCTACAGTTTCCATAATTAGCAACGCGATCGGAATGATTGCCGCCGGTAATTCGGTAGTTTTCAATCCGCATCCGGCTGCCAGAAAGGTCTCAGCTTTTGTTGTCAGTCTGCTCAATAAAGCGATTATGGAGGAAGGTGGTCCGGCAAACCTAATATGCTGTATTGCCGAACCTACCATCGAATCGGCTAAAATCCTGATGACACACCCCAAAATAGCTATTTTGACTGTTACAGGCGGGCCTGCTGTTGTAAAGGTCGCTATGAACAGCGGTAAAAAAGCAATAGCAGCAGGTCCCGGAAACCCACCCTGCGTGGTTGATGAAACAGCGGATATCGCAAAAGCAGGAAAAGATATAGTAGATGGCGGCGGTTTCGATAACAATGTAATCTGCATCTGCGAAAAGGAAATTATTGTTGTTGCCACGGTAGCTGACAGGCTGAAAGAAGAACTGAAGAAAAATGGTGCTTACGAACTCAATGAGGAACAGATTAAAAAAATTACCGAACTCGTGATTTCTGAACCCGGCGGCCCTGGAAATGAAGGAGCAGCCAATAAAAATTATGTTGGCAAAAATGCTGATTTCATCGCAAAACAAATCGGGCTGACAGTCCCGCCCGAAACCCGCCTGCTCCTTTGCGAGGTCGGAAGGGAACACCCCTTGTTGTGGACGGAGCAACTTATGCCTGTAATGCCTTTGGTACGTGTTAAAGATGTTGATATAGCTATTGACCTGGCCGTTGAAGTTGAACATGGTTTCCGTCATACGGCAATTATGCATTCGCTCAATATTGCCAAACTGAGCAAAATGGCAAAAGCCATGAATTGCTCCATATTTATAAAAAACGGACCCAGCTACGCAGGTCTTGGCCATGGTGGGGCAGGCTTTGCTTCATTTACCATTGCCAGTCCGACTGGTGAAGGCGTAACCCGTGCCCGGACTTTCACAAGAGAACGGCGATGTACATTGGTGGATTATTTCAGGATTATTTAAGTTGTAAGAACTTAACAGTCATTGGCTAAAAGAAATTTGCTCATTAAAACTTGTTTCTATATATACATTATTTTATTTTGTATACCTTTGATTTATAATTTAATAATAAAAGAAAATGGGCCAAATTGACTTGATAGAATTGTCTAAACGAGAAAGTGAGAGAGTTGAATGGAAAGAAAATGTTGCAGATATTGAAGACGTTATCAAAACATCAGTAGCTTTTGCTAATGACTACTCCAACTTAGGTGGTGGCTATATTATTTGTGGTGCAAAAGAAGCAAAGGATGAACATGGGTTTCAGAAGTTAATTCAAACAGGTTTAACCTCTAAACGACTTAAAGAAATTGAAGGAAAGGTACTCTCTGATTTAAGAGATAAAACATTTCCTTCTGTTGTTGCACTTACTGAAGAAATCCCTTTTACTGAAGAAAAAAGAATTTTGGTATTTATAATTCCAGCAACAAGTGATGCGCATACTTTTTCTGCAATCAAAGACAATCTTAAAGTTGCAGAATATGCAAGTTTAATCAGTAAGTATGCAACAGGTGCTTCTCTTGAAGAGAAAGAAATTGAACGGGCTGTAATAGCTTTAAATAAACTAAGAAAAAGTGAAGAAGTGATTGATTATGTTAAAAGAATATTTATCGAAAAACCCTCTCTTGTTTCAAATATAGTTTTATTAGAAAATAAAGCAAGGGCTACTATGGATATGGCTAAAATTTGTATTGATACCGGAAAGAATTATCAGACTAGTCCGCATATGAAAGCCAAAGCTTGGGAAAGAGCAAGAGTATATCTTGATGATGCTGAAAGAGATTTGAAGATGGCAATTAATAATGCAAACAGTTTTGAAAAGGAATTTATCAACCGCGACATAGAGTTTCTAAATAGACTGAAAAGGATAGCTCAAAGACCAAAAAGATATTAACGGCGGACTTTAAGAGCTAAAATAAGAGCGGAGTATTGCAGTAGTGATTGATTTAGCATTTTGTGAAAATTATACTAACCAGTAAGTTGAGTACTGCATAAACCCACCTTCAAATAGCCTCGAAAATTATTTGATTGAATAGAACAAATAATCAATAATAATTAACCCACACGCCCTCAGATGAAACTAGGTAAAGTAACAGGCACAGTCGTCAGTACCATAAAAGTTCCATCCTTCGAAGGGATCAAACTGATGCTGGTACAACCTCTCGACGAAAAACTTGAAAAGGTTGGCGACCCGATTGTTGCTTTCGATACCATTCAGGCCGGAGTTGGCGACCTTATTTATTATGAAACCAGCAAGGAAGCCGGCAGGGTTCTGCAAACAATTATGAATCCATGCGATGCCGCCATTGTTGGGATTGTTGATACTATGGAAGTGGAGGGTAAAAAATGATTCTTGCCAGGATAATAGGGAATGTAGTTTCCACGGTGTCGGAAGCAGGGTACGAATCAAGAAAAATCCTGATCGTTCAGCCTGTTGATCCTTCCGGTACATCAAAAGGATCATCTTTTCTTGCCATTGATACGGTTCAGGCAGGCATGGGTGATACCGTTTTAGTTCTCGAAGAAGGCGGCTCGGCAAGAATGATACTCAATGAGCCTGAGACTTTTACGATAAAAGCGATCGTTGCCGGTATTGTGGATCATATAACAGTGTAATTTTGCAGGCAGAACATCCCATGAGAAACCGGATTTACAGGTATTATTTGCGAGATTTTAAAAGAAAATATGTAATGAATACTGACGACCAGGTAAAGAGAGTTGCAATAGGTGCCGATCATGGTTCCTTCGATTCAAAGGAAATGCTGAAAGCATATCTCGAAACGGTGGGCTACAAAATGGTGGATGTTGGAACCTTCAACAATAAAGAGAAAGTGGATTATCCTGATTTTGCAATAGCCGTTTCCAAAAAAGTGGTAAGTGGCGAATGCGAACGCGGAATCATGCTCGACGCCGCAGGTATCGGTTCTTCTATGGTTTGCAACAAGGTTCATGGTATTCGTGCTGCACTCTGCTGGAGCCCGCAAACTATTACCAACAGCCGCGAACATAACAACGCGAATGTCCTCACCATGGGCACAGCACAACATAAGCCTGAAGATATCTGTGCCATGGCAGTTTTGTGGCTCAAAACCAGGTTCGAAGGCGGAAGGCACTGGCCACGAATAAATAAAATGATGTCATTAGAAAGAGATTAAAAATACTATGGATCAGAAAGAATTAATTGACAAAATTGCAAAAGAAGTCATGCAGCGGCTTAAAGAAAAGTCGGGCAATCAGGAAGTTGCAGGTCAGGATAGCGACCAGCCACAGCCGGCTGCTTCACGGATGTCACAAGCCGAACTGGCAGGATACATTGACCATACTTTATTGAAGCCTGAAGCAGTTGAATCGCAGTTTGAGCAACTTTGTGCCGAAGCGGTCAATTATAAGTTTAAATCAGTTTGTGTAAACTCATCGTGGGTGCCCTTTGTTGCCAAAAAACTGAGAGGTACCGGAATTGCAGTATGTTCGGTCATTGGTTTCCCTTTAGGCGGAATGGATACCCGCAGCAAAGCCTTTGAAGCCAGGAGTGCCATGGCGAGTGGAGCCACCGAACTGGATATGGTAATCAATGTTGGTGCATTGAAATCCGGAAATCTGAAATTAGTTGAAGAGGATATAAGAGCAATAAAAAGGGCTTGCCGGAGCACAACTATTTTAAAGGTAATCCTTGAAACAGGCTTATTATCGGATGCCGAAAAAATTATAGCCTGCGAAATTGCTAAAAAAGCAGGTGCTGACTTTGTTAAAACCAGTACCGGTTTTGCAGGTAGCGGAGCAACCGTTGAGGATATTGCCCTGATGCGCCGTATAGTTGGCCCGACTATGGGTGTAAAAGCCAGTGGAGGGATAAAAACGTCAGAACAGGCTATCGCACTTATACGTGCCGGAGCCAGCAGGCTGGGTTGCGGAGCGAGTGTTGCAGTGGTTACTGGTGCTGTTATTGGTATTGGTTACTGAAAATAGATGGAGCAAATGAACAAAGCCTGAGTGACAGTGAAGGCATGGGTAAAATAGAATATGCTTATTACAAATTAGCTAAAGAGGCTGGGATTGAAATGTCAGAAAGTACTTTGTATGAAGAAAATGATCGGTTTCACTTTTTAACAAAACGCTTCGACCGCACTGACGATGGTGAAAAAATTCATATGCAAACATTTGCAGCTTTAACAGGCATTGATTACAAAATTCAAAAGGCGGGCAATTACGAAACTTTGTTCAGGGTTATGAAAAGGCTTCTACTTTCATACAAACAATATGAACAGCAATATATAACAAATGGCGGGTGAAGTGCATAATTGAAAGCTCGTAACCCGTCCGCCTGTGGCGGATTGGTTAACAGCGGACCACTTATTATACCCTCAAACGATAAAATCTATTCCATTTTAATGAATGAAATATTTTTCGGATGCAAACCTTGTCCGTTCGTGAAGAGGTAGTTCATTCTGAGGTTTTTTTTATAGGTAAACGACCGCCTTCTTCCGGATATTTAAAGAATTGAGAACTTGACTTTTCAGGCTTTCCGACATGCACAGAATAGCTTGTTTATGAAAAATTCTGAAAATTTAACAGCCTTTTCCAGTTCTGATAAGTCCATAAAAACAACTCTTTCTTTTTCTTTCTATCTTTGCCCCTTCAATCTCAGATGATAAATTTTGAAAACTCCGGAACAAATAAAGCAGATTGCAAAGCAAACAATAGCCGAAGAAAGTTCAGCTATCGAAGGACTTATAAATAGTATCAACAACGATTTTGTGAAATGCGTTGAGCTTATCCTTCAATCTAACGGCCGGGTTGTAGTTACAGGCATAGGGAAAAGTGCAAATATTGCTGCTAAAATTGTTTCTACCCTTAATTCCACAGGAACGCAGGCTGTATTTATGCACGCTGCCGATGCTGTTCATGGCGACCTGGGGATGATCAGGCAGGAAGATATCATCATCTGCTTGTCAAAAAGCGGCAACACGCCAGAAATTAAAGTGCTTGTACCCCTTTTAAAACTCATGGGAAACAAACTGGTTGCCATGGTTGGCAATATCGAATCGTATCTGGCACTGCAAGCCGATGTTATACTTAATACAACAGTTCCGCGCGAAGCATGCCCTAACAACCTGGCACCAACTTCGAGTACCACAGCGCAACTGGTGATGGGTGATGCCCTGGCTGTTGCATTACTGGAATGCCGCGGTTTTACTGCCGGCGATTTTGCCAGGTATCACCCGGGGGGGGCTTTGGGAAAAAGATTGTATCTGCGTGTCGCCGATCTTTACATTATTAACGAAAAGCCTGTGGTTGAGCCTGGTACGGGAATCCGGGAAATTATTCTCGAAATATCGTCAAAGCGTTTGGGTTGTACGGCGGTAGCTGAAAATGAGAGATTAATCGGAATAATCACAGATGGAGATCTAAGGCGTATGCTTCAGGGAAATACTGATGTTACAAGCCTTAAAGCTTCAGATATTCTTTCGCCTCATCCACTTACAGTAACATCGGATGCTCTGGTAAGCGATGCCCTCGATATGATGCGTTCGCGGAACATTACTCAGCTTCTGGTTGTTAATAGTGGTAAATACCTTGGCGTGATTCATCTTCATGATATTTTGAAGGAAGGAATTATCTGAAAAGGATTTGAGTTTAGGGATTAGGTTAATGACAACTGGATTTGAGGAAATAGGTATTAACATTCAAATGAAATTATAGATAACATGGGTGAAAAAACTGATCAGTTCAATGAATACCGCGGTAAGATGAATGACCGGATTCTTTCGGTCGACAACAAAGTTATTAAGCGAATATTCAACGTCGATACCAATGCTTATACCGAAGGGGTTTTACCTGTCAAAACAAAGGAGTTGATGGGTCTGGTTGCATCGCTGGTATTGCGTTGCGACGATTGTATCAAATACCACCTGTTAAAGTGCAGGGAAAATAATGTATCAGAAGAAGAACTTTTCGAAGTAATGGGAATAGCTGCACTTGTGGGTGGAACCATCGTTGTGCCTCATCTGCGTCGCGCCGTTGAGTTCTGGGACGATATGAAGGAATGATGTGTAGTTATGCCATTCTGTCCTTATCCTCACTAATGTTTTCGTTGCAGCATTAAAATGTAAAACATAAATCAAGGAACAAAATATTTGTTAAGCTTTGATTTTGTTCAGCATAAACACGGATGTGATTCAGGTCTTCAAATCTTTATCCACTGTGGCACGTGCTTTGTTTCGGGGTGAAATGTATGAATAAAAATTTTTTTTTAAAATCAGGTACACCGTTTATTGTCCTCCTGCTCCTTATAGCATCAGGTTCAATTAACTATTCCCAGGCTCAGGAAGCAACCAAAATCATGGGTATGGTTCGCGATGCGCAAACAGGTGACACGCTTCCTTTTGTAAGCGTATATTTTCAGAATACACAAATTGGGGCTACAACCGGTTTTGATGGAAAATTCTCACTCGAATCGCGCAAAGCTACCGATACCCTGGTGGCATCATACATAGGCTATACAACGGTTTACCTGCCGATACAGCGTAACCGCTTCCAGTCGGTAGATATAAAAATGGAACCCGAACGGTATGAACTCCAGGGCGTTGTTATTCGTCCCGGAGAAAATCCTGCCGAAGTGCTGTTGCGAAAAATAATTGACCACAAACCATTAAATGATCCTGATAAAGTTGAGTCGTTTCAGTGCCAGGCATATACAAAAATGCAGTTTGATGTAAATAACCTCACGGATAAATTCCGCGACAGAAGGATTATGGACCCGTTTAAGTTCGTTTTCGAACAGATGGATACAAGCGTAGTGAACGGCAAGGTGTATCTCCCGGTGATGATTTCTGAAACATTCTCTGACTTGTATTTTCGCAAGTCGCCACGCGAAAGGAAAGAAATAATCAAAGCATCACAGATCTCGGGGGTTGAAAATTCAAGTATGTCGCAGTTTGTCGGTAACCTGGCCCAGGATGTTAAAGTGTATGACAATTTCATTAACCTGTTTCAGAAAAATTTTGTCAGCCCTGTTTCAAACTTTGGATTGCTCTACTATAAGTATTACCTGATTGACTCCACATTTATAGGGAATAAATGGTGCTACAACGTCATGTTCAAGCCACGAAGAAAGCAGGAATTTGCATTTACAGGCAATTTTTGGGTTAATGATACCTCCTTCGCCATTAAAAAACTGGAGATGCGAATGATAGGTGATGCCAATATCAATTTTATAAACGATATGGTTATCTCACAGGAATTTGAAATTACAGACAATGGACAATGGATGCTTACCAGGGAGCAAACCATTGCAGACTTTAATGTTGTGGAAGATGCGAAAATTACTATGGGATTTTTCGGCACACGCACAGTACTATATTCGAATTTTGATTTTTCGCCTGTACGCGATGAAAAAATATATTCGATGCCCAATAATATAATTGTAATGGACGACGCAAACCGTAAAAGCAGGGAATTCTGGCAAACATCACGGCCCGAGGCACTTACACACCGGGAAGCATCAGTTTACTGGTTGAGTGATACCTTAAAACAAATGCCCCTCTTTAATACCTACCTTGATGTAATTAAAATGGTTGCAACCGGGTATTATGTAAAAGGTAAATTTGAATGGGGACCCTACGCATCAACCTATAGCTTTAATCAGCTCGAAGGCAGCCGTTTCAGGGTGGGCGGGCGCACAAGCAACGATTTTTCTACACGCCTGATGCTTGATGGTTACCTGGCTTATGGTACCCGCGATCAGGTTCTGAAATATCATGCCGGATTTGTGTATATGCTGGGTAAACTGCCGGATCGTGTTCTCAGCGGTTCGTATAAATATGATGTGGAACAATTGGGAATGGCCGAAGGAGCATTCAGGCAGGACTTTATCCTGAATTCCATTTTCCGGAGGAATCCTCAGGATAAACTTTCGATGGTTTCCGAATACAAAGGGTCATATAAACACGAATGGTTTACAGGGTTTTCAAATACATTTACGGTTACCAACCGGAGTATATTCACGCTCGAAGGTTCAGGAATAAATTTTTATGATCCTGTTATTCAGGATTATACACAACGAACACAGATTACCACTACCGAATTATCGCTCGATTTGCATTATGGCTACCGCGAAAAAGTCTTAGCCGGAGAGTTTGAAAGAATTGCGGTAAGTTCGCCTTACCCTGTTTTTAATCTTAAATATTCCTATGGAGTAAAAGAGTTATTTAACGGGGAATACGAATACCACAACCTTCGTTTCAACGCATCACAATGGTTCAGTTTCCTTTCGGCCGGCTGGCTGAAATATTCGATAGAAGCAGGAAAAATATGGGGTACGCTGCCTTTCCCTCTTTTGAATATTTATTCCGGAAACGAGACTTTCTATCACGACGATTATGCATTTAACCTGATGAATTATTACGAATTTATCAGCGACGAATACGCTTCGTATCATGTTGTTTACCATATGCAAGGCTTTTTCCTCAACCATGTTCCTGTTTTACGAAAACTGAAATGGCGCGAAGTGGTTGCGCTCAAAGGTGCTGTAGGGCATACTGCTTATGGAAATAAATTTTACAACCTGTTACCTGAGAGGAGCTATATTAGCAAACCCTATATGGAAGCAAGTGTGGGGATTGAGAATATTTTCCGGTTTATACGTATTGATGCCGTATGGCGGTTATTTTATAACGAGCATCCCGATATTAAACCTTTCGGAATAATGTTTTCGATGAATTTTGATTTTTAAAAGGATTGATGGGATTGAAAGGATTGATGGGATTGAGTGGATTGAAGGGATTGAGCATTCACCTTCCGCTTTTTGTACTTCGGCTCAGTACTCTCCAAACTCTTCAAACCCTCCCCAACCCTTCAAACAAATTTTACTACCTTTACCGCCTCAACGTATTGAAATGATCCTTCGTACAGAAGATATAGTAAAAAAATACCGGCAACGTACCGTCGTAAACCAGGTTACCATTCAGGTTGAACAAGGCGAAATTGTCGGGTTGCTTGGTCCTAATGGTGCCGGTAAAACCACTTCGTTCTATATTATCGTGGGTCTTATTAAGCCACTTCAGGGAAAAGTTTTTCTCGACGACCGCGATATTACCCGCGAACCCGTTTATCGCAGAGCCCAGCTTGGTATTGGCTACCTGGCACAGGAAGCCTCTGTTTTCAGGAAACTTACTGTTGAGGACAACATAAGGGCAGTTCTCGAATTTACCAAATTGACAAAGACCGAACAGCGCGAAAAACTCGAATCGTTAATTGATGAATTTGGTTTAAATCACGTACGTAAAAATATGGGTATTCAGCTTTCGGGAGGCGAACGCAGACGCACCGAAATTGCCCGGGCTCTTGCAACTGATCCTAAATTTATACTGCTCGACGAACCGTTTGCCGGTGTTGATCCTATTGCTGTTGAAGATATACAAAATATTGTTGTTAAGCTTAAAGCTAAAAATATTGGTATCCTGATTACCGACCACAATGTTCATGAAACCCTGAATATTACTGATCGTGCTTACCTTCTGTTCGAAGGTTCTGTTCTTAAATCCGGTTCAGCCGAAGAACTGGCCGAAGACGAACAGGTTCGTAAGGTTTACCTGGGAAGTAATTTCGAATTACGTCGGTAAAACTACATTGCTTTCTTATCCTTTTCTGATTTCAGGAAAATTGGTATTGATATCGGTCAATTGGTTTTGGAATACTATTCGCAAATGTATGATTATCATCGCATTGTCGCATTTCCCGGTTTAAAAAGTACAGACAATAAAATATATGCCAGTATAATAAGAGGAATGGCTGTAAAAGTTAATGCCGCAAATGAAATTACAG
>Ga0335397_10008232_pt1 | contig 13147 bp, 21 predicted proteins | sample MAT04_FD_205740 | JGI IMG/M metagenome (GOLD analysis project Ga0335397, IMG submission 205740) | Freshwater microbial communities from Lake Fryxell liftoff mats and glacier meltwater in Antarctica - MAT-04 (spades assembly) (version 2) ...
CATGTCGCTGCCACACTCAAGCCACCCGCAAGAAACTCGCCGCACTTGGTGTCCGGATCACCGGCCTACCCCGATGCGGCTGGGGACCAAACTAGCGCTGTAGTACTAAGCGGCCGTCGCATTCTGGTAGTAGACGACAACAAAGACTCCGCTGACACTTTGTGCATGTTGTTGCAGCTCAACAACAACGAACTTCGCACCGCCTATGACGGACTTGAAGCTGTGAATGCAGCAGAGACGTTCCAGCCTGAATTGGTGCTGCTGGACATCGGCCTCCCCAAGTTGAACGGCTACGAAGTCGCGCGGCGGATTCGTTCGCAGCCGTGGAGTCGGGACGTGATTCTCGTTGCTCTTACTGGCTGGGGACAGGACGAGGACAAACGCCGTTCGCAGGAAGCGGGGTTCAACTTTCATATCGTCAAGCCAGTAAATCTAGCGGCACTTGAAACGCTCCTGGACCAGCGAGAGCCGGCGTGACATCGGTCAAGACGGCGTTCAACGAAAGCGGCCGAGCACACGACTCGGCCGCTTCGCTCTCCCTAACCCTTCTCACGTTACTTCTTCGCGTCCTTGCCACTCAGCATCGCGCTGAGCTTCTGAAGGCCGCTCACTAAGTCATCATGGTGATCGTCCAGGTCGTGTGCGTTCTTCATCAGGTCCGCGTGTTCCTTGATTAACGCGGCATGCGCCTTAGCTAGTTCGGCGTGATCGGTGTCCTTGCCGGTCTTGTCGTGCTCGGCGATCTCCACGTCGTGATGGTGGATGTGGTCCTCGTGCTCGCGGGCGTGTTCGGCTAGCTCTTCGAGCATGGCCTCGTGCTTCAGGATCCGTGCCTGGATCTCGGCCAGCGTTGCAAGGGCGCGACGGTGCTCGATCTTGGCCTTACCGATCTTGCTTAGCAACTGATCGTGCTCGGCATGGACCTTCTCATGCTCCTTCTTCATCTGAGGATGTTCGGTTTTCGGGTCAGCGGAATGCACGATGGCGCCGAGGGCACCAGCAACTACGAAAACGAACAGCGAGGCAATTAGGTTCTTCATTTGGGTTCTCCTATTGGGATGGGTTAGGCAAGACGGTATTCGGTTACGGCGGTTTCCCGCTTTACGACCTTGTCGGCTGGCAGCGCATCGATCGCATCCTGAATCAAGAGTCGTCGGCCGTGCTTCTCGATGGACCGGATGTCTTTGAAGGTCTTCCCTTCCGCCTCGCAGCGCTGGCGGCATAGATCGAGTTCCAGGACCACGACCGAATCAAGCATACGGTGCAAGTTGTGGAACTCTCCGTCCTGGAGCATTCCCAGAGCCAGCTTTGTGATTGAACTAACTTCGTCGCGGGAATTCATCTCGGTCCTTTCCGTCCTGCGATGAAGGTACGAGCACTGCGACGCGATCAAGACGACTGAGGTGACGACAGTCGGGGGCGGTAACGTTTTTGCGCGTCCCGCGTCAAGCGATCGATCGCCTCTCGCCATTCGCCACGCGGCTCATCCCACGGGCGATCCCTGAGTAGACCCCATGAAGAGGCCATCTTCTCGGCCACAACGACGGGCCGCATCCATTCAGAGACGCACCGCTCACGGAACTCCCGACCAGCAGTCCTCTGGACCCACGTTTCGTAGGTGGAGATCCATCGCAGAGCCTCTCGGCATAGCCGATGTGCTCGATCCCACTGCCCTGATTGCCTGGGGCGACCAAAAACCGGCAGCTCCTCCGGCCAACGAATCCCAAGTGAGATCGACTCAACGTTTGCCCAGCCAGGCTCGAAGCCAAATCGCGAAAGAAAGATCCCTCCCAGCCGACGAACGCCAAAGAAAACCCCAAATCCCCAGAGCGCGATATGCCGCGAATCGGCGTCGAGTCGATAGCATGAGGATCCCTCACGGTCGTCTATCGACGGTTGCCGATGCCGCTGAAAGCCATATCGCATCAGCAGGTTCCCCTCCTTGTGCTTAATGTCGCGTCCCCAGCACCAAAGCTGCTGTCCCAGCAGATTCTCGCCAAACGAGCGGATGACAGACGGAAAGCACCAGCCGCGACGAATGAGGGGTCGGGCAAGAAGTGTCTTCTGCATGCGAGCGGTTCGGTTGGTCAGGTTGCCTTGGCTTGTTGCTTTCATTCGCCCGCGACTGTGTTATGGACTGAACTTCTTGTACAAAGTCACTCCGCCAGAGTCCTTCCTCACGACACGATCAGACGGCAGCGCCTCAAGTGCATCCTGGATGAGCAGCCGCTTTCCGTGCTTCCGAATCGAGCGAACGTTTTTGTACTCCTTGCCCAGTGCCTCACAACGCTGACGACAGAGTTCGAGTTCGACCACAAAGAAGGCGTCCAGCTCATGGGTGAGGTCGTGGAATTCCCCGTCTGCGAGCAAACGAAGGGCCGTTTCTTCAATGAGCTTGATGTGATCCATTGTTTTGCTCAAAGCGCCCGCAAAGGGAGATCTCGTGAGGGCGAGACCTCCCTCTCTGCCCCGCGGGCGAAGGATTCAGAAGGTGCAATCTCGACGATGGGCAAGACGCGGCAGGTACTGCTTTCGCAACAACGGGACCACCGGCAATTCAGGGTGTGGGCGATCATTAGTAAGAGACCGCCAATCGGGGTCCACGGAAGGTCAAGCCAGGGCAACGAGCCGCTTCTTACAGTTGCGAGTTCGACGGTCGATCGCTCGGAATCGCAACATTCCTTGGCACATTCCGACGCGGAGGCTGGATCCGCCACAGGAACTCGACAGCATTGGTCGTGACACAGAGTCGCGTAACAGAGCAAGAGCAAACCAGCACTACCAACCACCGGGACGATGACGCGGCGATGTCGAAGGTATCCTGGCGTAAACGATACTGCCCCTAAGAACGCCGCGGCAGCAGCAACCCAACCATGAAAGCCATCTCGTGCCAGCCATGCAAGGCCAAGGTGCGGCAGGTAAGCAAAGACCAACGGCATCGCCAAGCAGTGAACGATGCAAAGCAGCGATAGCGTCGTTCCAACGAGATCCGATAGCGTGTACCGCTGAACGATGGCCATAAATATTTCACGAAGATAAGAGTCGGGGGGCGGTCGTCTTGACCACTTCCCCGACTGGGGACGCAGGGCGGGTGGTGGGGTTCGCCTCCGTGCGGGATCCCTGCGTGGGAAGTGACTACGGAGCCTCGACCACGAGCGATGAAACAGTCGTACCCGGCCCACCGCCACCGAACACGCCCATCTGGTTTCCTAGGCGCTCAGTGTTGCTGTTGGCCAGAACACCAGGAATGTCGAGACCGATCGAACCGCCGTCAACGGCTGTCTCGATCAATTTTCCGCTAATCATGGGTTGGTTGTCGTCGGCATGGGCACACGGCAGGATCACGGCCGACAACGCCATCAAGTCGTTTACCTTGTGACCGAAAACCGAAACGGCCACGATCGTCATAAGCAGCACTCCGCCGATGATGACTGCGTATTCGGCCAGGGCTTGTCCTTTGCGGCTCCCACGAAGACGGTTGAACATGAAATGGTTCTCAGGAGGGGAAGGTCCGAACTCGTTTAAGAGCATCTTACGTTATCGCAATTCAATTGCAATAGCCTAGCAGCTTCGATTGCGAGGATCCAACAAAAAAAGGCCGGCCCCCCTCGCGGAGTGCCCCGGCCTTTTTGTTTGGTCGTCGACTCAGATCAACGTGCAGATCATCTGATGATGTGGCATCCGCCACTTTTCAGCTCGTCGATACCTCAGATTGCTGGATTCGTCCTTCCAGTCTCGCTATACGGATTCCCGCCGAGATCAGCTCGGTGACGCAAGGAATGTGCTGGTCTGGAATGTTTGGGCAGGACCGTGCGATCGCCGCGCGTACTTCTGTGGCAATCTGCTCATCTGAGGCGTGGGGAACTCGCAGAAGGCGACGTGCCCACTTGGTCTGTTTGGACTTGGAGGTTCGGAAGCCACGGAAGACCGTGAGGGCGAACCGGATGCTCGACGATAGCGATGTCACCCGACGCATACCGACTGCGCACCTGAACCAACAGGCACGGCCACTAAGTCGCTTGCCTTCGCATCGAAAGCCTTCAAGGCTTGCGTTGCGTCCTCGACGCCTGCCATCATGCCAACTAACTCGGCATCACGGTAGATGTCGAACGTCTTCGTGCCCAACTGCAATCGGACCACCTTCAAAATCTTCATAGTTCCCAGCCCCCCACTTGTTGCCCTTTCGCGTGGAATGATAGCTCCGCGATGTCCAAAGGCCAGGGGGCGAATTGAGAATTTTGATGCAGGGAAATAGGTCTTTTTTGCAGTCCAGGAAATGAGGGTGAGCGGCAGAACAACGGTGCCGATGTGCCAAAGTGAATCCCAGAGCCGATTGTTCGCGGAGCGACGAGCCCGTCCTGGCGTGATGCCGGAACGGGCTTTTTTCGTTTCCTGGATATTGCAATTACATTGCGATTGCGACTAGGATCCCCTTATGAAGTACGTGATAGTCGTACAACTGCTGCTCGCGATTGTCCTGCACTTCTCCGTGTGCTCTTGGGATGTTCGACCGCGAACTTCTAGGGCTCCGCTGATTACCGTGCAGCAGCTTTGGGATCCTCCGGAGCTAGCGGCGATGTTCGACGCGAACAACAAAATGATCGACAAGCGTCAACGAGTCCACCTAAGCCAGGTAGATGGCGAGTTCATGGATGCGACCCGGGAAATGATCTACGCGAACAAGCAGCTCTACGAAAATGGCGCCAAGACATTTGGCCTGTACGCGAGCACTGGCCGGGACGTTTCGATCGTAGTCGGATTGATCCTTCCGACGATCATGATGGCCTCATCTGCTGTCTGCGCAGCGATTAGCCGCCGGAGGTCCGCATGAGAAGTAATCGTCGCGGGAGCATGCTTGCGGAGTTCGCGGTCGTTTCGATCGTACTGTTCTTGATGTTATCTACGATTTTGTCTTTCGGGATGATCCTGCTCCAGGCAAATGTCGCCCAGCAAGCTGCCGACGTCTGTGCGAGAGAGATTGCAAAGTATCCGTTGCCATTCGACGCACAGCTACCTCTTTCGCTTGTCGATCAGGCGAATCCCGGCACAGCAGTGGATATCTCTCAGATTTACAGAGAAGACTTTCTCTATGTGGATGCTGAGAGTTTGGGCGGCCAGTCCTTCACGGACTATATGACCTCGGCACCGCTCGTCAATCGCTTGCTCGCTCCTGCGATGATCTTCGACACGTCGCTACAGGCATACCGTTTTCCAGGAGCGGTGGTTCTTCATGACGACGTCAAGACTGTGCTCGTCCCGATGGTCAACGTATCCACGAACGAGATAACCTGGCACCTTCCGGTCGAAGAAGTGCTCTTCAGTGGCAATGTGAGCCAGTGCAACGCAACGCCCCAGCTGGACCTTGACGGTTTCGTCGCTGGAGCAATCGTGATTCGGGTAAACATTCCAGTGCAGTCATCCGTAATGACAGGCTTCCAAAAGCCGGTCGATCAGGGTGGGGACGGCTCTCCAATTGAAGCTGACGACACCGCAGTCATTGCGAATCTGCCTGCTGGATATTCTTTCGTCGTCGAGGACAACGCGGGCTTCGACGAAGACGGCAATCAGATCCATGGAGGCAAGTACGGCCTGGGGCGCCAATTCGCTTTCGCCAAGAACGTGCGGCCATATCGAGAGGTAGTGTCCGGGCAAGCCATCTATCGTCGTGAAGCCCTTCTGCCACGATAACGACCTCCAAGGTTCACCATGAATCGAAATCGAAGTGGTAATGTCCTGGTCGTCTTCGTTCTGATGTCCGTCATCTTACTGGCCGTCGCTGGCCTCGCAATTGACATGAGCATCGCACGTCTCTCTCGCATCCAGATGCAGAGCGCGACGGATGCCACTGCGATTGAGGTCTTAACGCAGGGGCGAGCGAATGCCATTCCGCTGTCCCAGCAGACATGTGCATTGGGAGCTGGCCCCAATGTTCCGTACAGCGGAGGAATTGCTCTCGACAACGGCGGAATGGCTGCTCAGCTCATTGCGATCGAACAGATCGACCCGGATGGACACAATCCAAACCTCTGGTATCCGTCACCAAGCCTAAACACGAACCGGTCCAGCGACGTAGATAATCTCGACGCGGACGTCCTGGAAGGGGCATATCATGGAGACGCTTCGAGCCATGCAGAACAATCCGGATCGTATTTCAGAGAAGACTTCACGCCCGGAAGCAACTTCGATGCAGCTCTCGTTCGATTGCGCAGGAGCATCGAGACTCAGAACGAAACGCTTGGAGAGTTTGCTACTGGTGGTCCTCCAGTACCGCTGCTCTTCTCCAAGGGCTCGACGACGTTGCTCTCAAAGGACCTTCCTGCGAACAACATCCTGGCGAATGGCTTGACAGTTCGAGCGACTTCTATTGCCCAGTGGCAAGTAGCTTGCTCGATCATGCTGGTCGTTGCACTGAACGACGGTAGCGAGGCTAGCCTCTCTGCAACTGGGATTTCGGCAGCGGCGTGGAATTCACCCCCAATGCCGACAACCGGAGAAGTCATCACGGTTCCGTCAATGCCTGCTGCCTATCTAGGTCTGCCGGTGTCTGTTGCCCAAACATCACGGCCTCTTGCAGACGGCATTGTACCGATCTACAGCACGGTCCAGTTCACCGATGCTCAAGGTAATGCAAATCAGGCTACGGTTATCGTTGGGTTCGTTTGCTACCAAGGAGGCTGGGTCAACCAGCCAAGAGCGACGCAGAACGCATCGACCTCTCTTAGTCTGCTGCAATCTTCCGACCAAGCCGTTCGGGATACAATGCAAACTACTATGGCCCCATACGCGATCTCTCCTGCGATTATTGCCTGCCTTCAATTGATGAATCGAACATATCTGCTGAAGGCTCCCTGCCTCGTCCGTGGCATGCGCTAGGCGCAAAAAGATGCCCTGACGAGAGGGGCAGGATCTCGTCAGGGCGGCGTGCCGTAACTTGGGGAAGCTCCCGGCAGCGAGTGAAGCATAACTCAGGATTCTGGTACGTCAACCGAAATCCTTGACACTATATGCTCGTCGGAGCAACACGAACCCGCGACTGCTTCTCCGCCCATTCCTGCTCCTCGCACCCTGGCGGCGTGACGATCTCGTGCATCACGTACTGCCCACTAGGCTGCGGCTGGCTGCTGTAGTAGATGAGCTGGCCGAACCAGATCGAGTTCATCACCACGATTGCGAGCCCGCCGGCCAGCGAGATCCACTGACCGAGATGCGGATAGTACGCAAGATTCCACCAACCCCAGGCCAGGAAGAAGCCGGCGTGCAGCCAGCTTACTCCGGCAACATGCTTGTCTTGGTGCAGCTTCTTGACAGACAAGAAGATGAACAGGGAGCCGCAGAACTCAAACAATCCGTTGATGAGGTCAGCCATGTTCACAGCCAGGGTTTTGTCGGAATCCCGAGGTCGATGCACATCATCCGCAGCAGCAGGATGGTTCGATCAAACTCGTGGTTGTTGTTCAGGACCGCGTCACAGTCACTCGCGCGGAGCTTGCAGGAGTTGCTGCCCTCGGCCGGCACCCTCGCCGCGGCGTCCACCCAGATCGACCAGTCCACGATCCCCAACCGCCTGCAGGCTTTCAGCTCGTCCGCTTGGCGGATCCCTTCAAGGATGTCGTTCTTCCCAAGCATGTCTTCGTAGAGCGTCACGCCGTCCGGCTGGTTGTGTCGCCAGATGATCTCGGCCCACTCCGGCCGATGGTTGCGGCGGTCTGCAAAACAGGACGCGGGATCCGCGTAGCCGTACTTGGCGCCGATCTGCGAGAACACCAGCTCTGAGGCAGCCTCCGACGTCGACTGGTGGTAGCGGAGGGGCGTGTTGTCACGAAGCCACTCGGCTACCGTGCCCTTCCCGTGCTGCCCATGTCCGCAGATTGCAAGTCGCATGCGATACCTCTAAGGCTTTTCAAGCTCGCCGATCCGCCTGTCCACCAGACTTTCCAGCATCGATTCGATCTTGATCTGCTTCATCAGTTGGCGATCCAGCTCCTGACTGATGAGGTGCAGCTCCTCGTATACCAGCCAGTTCCAGACCATCATCAGGACCATGAGCAGCGACAGGGTTTCTAGCAGTGCTTTCCTCACGATGTCCTCCTAGGGCTTTGCGACGCGGTTGGAATTATCGATCCGGGTCTTGATCTGTTCGAGGACCACGAGCACCTGGGCGTTCTGAGCATCGCCGCGGGACTCCACCCGATGAACCTCTTGCATCATTCGGTAGTGCAGAGCTGCTGCGTCCTCGCGAGAGAAGTGAGCCGACTCGCGGAAGGCTTTGTTGGCATAGGCTTCCGAGGTCAACCAGATTGCGAACGCAACTCCTAGCGACGTGATTACCGGAAAGGCAGCCAGCACCATCTTCAGAAGAAACGCCCACTGACCATTCAGCTCACCAATTCGTTGGCCGGACATCGGGTGTCTCCCCTTCAAGATGCGAAGCTACCCCGAAGTCTACGACCCTATGCAGCGGATCTTGCGTTGGTCGAGAAGTAGCCAGAGAGGCCGTGCTGCTCGGACCAGAGCGTTGCCTCGGCCGTCCGAGCGGTGTTGACGAAACCCTTGCGGTAATGCCAAAGGTCCGTGCCACTAAGACTGGGGAGAACCGTGGCGGTCACGCCGTTGAAACTGTCGGCTGCGACGAACCGCATCACCTTCTTCTTGTGCCAGTGCGCGAGTCGCCAGTGCCGACCCTTCGCAGCCGCCCATGCGTCCGGTACGTCGGTCGCCATGATGAGCGGGAGATCCCTCATCGAGATCTCTTCGCCGTGCGTGAAACCGAGCAGCGACACGCCGTAGGACCGATACTTCCGCTCCGCGTTGCTGCTGTCGACGTGAACGTGCGGATCGCCTTTGAAAGTGGCCTGCATCAGCATGGTCAGATACCAACTTGTTGCACGATCGTGGTTGCCTGGCACCCACAGAACTTCAACGTCTGCGACTTCTCGGCAGCGACGGATCGCGTACTCAACCGAGTTACATCCGACCTTGAAGACCTCTTGGAAGACGTCGTCCGTCGAGCTGACGCGAGTTCCGTTCGCCGTTTCCCCGACCCAGTTGTCGACATGGAAGAAGTCATTCCCGATTGGGAACAGGATCTTGTTGATACTGTAGGTCCTGGCCTTCAGCAGCAGCTCGTCCACAGCGGAGACGTAGTCGTGTCTGGCAGTGTTGAGGTCGTAGCTGCTACATCCGTTGAGCTTCCCGAGACAGAGCTTTCCGAAGTGAGCATCGTTGATGCTGACCTCCAGAAGATGCGGATCCGGCAGCGATGTCCGCTTCAATGGAGGAAGTTTATGCAGCTTCTTGTCCTTCAGCAGATCCAGAATGGCGTCCTGGATTGGCTTCGGCGCCTTCCGGCGGAGCTTCACCTTGATCTGGAGAAGCGGCATCTTCCAGAGCTTGTCTTCCTTCCAACGGCCGTCCTTTCCCTGCCCGCCTCCGCGCTTGCCGCCAACCTCCCAGTTGTTGATCGCGGCCTCAACGATCTCCCAGATGCGGAGGTCGATGTGACATTCCTTGAGCAGCTCTTCCGGAGATCGAATCTTCTTGCCGAGGTATGTCAGCGACATATCGTCGCGAGCTACCTTCCGCTCGATCGACTCTTCTTTGAGTGGTTCCTTGTGAATGGCGATCGATCCAGCCAGATGGTGTCGCAGAGTGCTTCGCGGGATACCCGCTGCCCGAGCTGCCGCAGACACCGAACCATGCTTCTTGACCAGATCTTCGGCTTCCTGCTTATTCATTAGCCATCGCCCTCTCGTATGCGTCGTAGACCTTCGAGTAGCTGATACCCCAGGATCTGCGGTGCCGCTTGCGGACGTTGAATGGACCGCGGTCGAGTAGATGTGCCCATTCGTGGAAGAGAGTGTCTAGAATTGCTTCGATGGGACCGGTTCGAGCTATGCGAAGTACGACGTAGGATGCCCCAGGTGACTCGCTGACCATGTAGTAGCTGTCGCCCCACATCCCTCGCTCCGGATACTCGCCTTTCCAGCTCCTCTTAAACTCCTGTTGAGTTACGGATCGAACTCGCAGAGGCAGCTCAAGCGGACATGACTTCCGCAGAATGCGGATCGCTCTTCGCACATCCTCCTGGAGGTACTTGCTGTTCATCGAGCCCCTCAGAGAGAAAAAGCCCGGCTGGCACCTGCGAGAACCAGCCGGGCTCGACGGATAGGGGGTGACGAGTCCCCTCCCAAGGTCGCCGGGTGGGTGCAGCCCGGCGTTATTCTGCAAAGGACCTGGCGCCGTAGCGCCAGAGATTGGATCACCTCCTAGCTATTGACTGGAGGAACCGGCTCACCCATGCCTTGCCTTAGCAACTCTCGGAGTACAACGAAGTCTACGCTCCCGAGAAACGACTCGAAGTCTGCTGTCACGTAGGGATCAAATCCGGGACATCCCGTCGCGAGAGTCGCGAGCGGCAGCCGCTGAGGAATCCGGTTGTAGTGATCGAGCAGCATGCTGATACGGTGACGGGCATGGTCGGCCTTCCACACAAGGAAGGCGGCGAACGGTCTGCCCAGCTCTCGCGCGGCCCGCGCGGCGTCGACGCGAGCCTCCTTGTTCCACCACTCATGGACGAGGCCGGCACCTTGCGGCGACCTGGTGGTTCCGAGGACGTCCAGAAACTCGATCTCGTGGTAGTGCTTGCACTCGAACACCGCGAAGAAGTCTTCCGGAGGAGTGAGGTCACCGTAGGTCCAGAAGGCACCACCCCAACGGAGTCCACCCGATCTGGGAGTAGCTTTGAAGGTTGCACCCGACCACTTCGAGAGAGACTTGGCCACCTCGCGCTGGAAGGTGTTGCCTTTGTTCTTGGACTTGCGTCCGGCGGCGACCCTCTTCGGGTCTTTCTGCTTTGCAGGTTCGTTCATTAGTATCCGTCCGACCACATTTCGGGGCTTATGAAGAGTCGCTTACCTTTTGTCGCCCACCAGCGTCGGTATCTCAGTAGCCACCAGGCGTGCCGCTTATCAGACATCTCGACCGTGCGCCACATTCCGTTCTTCAGCGGGATCACATGCACAGCCATGACTTACCCCGGCCAGTTCGAGATGATTCGTATCCAGAGATAAATGCACGCGGCGACTACCAAGACGAAGGCAATCGCGAGCCCGATTCCTATGCCGATGACAATGTCCATGACCTACTCCTCGCTTCAGTCTCTCAACTCACACCAAAAAAATAGCCCGCAGTGCGTGTTGCACTGCGGGCTTCTGTTGTTTCCGGACACCTACCCGCGTCTGGATCTCAATCGAGAGGCGAACTGTCGAAGCGGACCGTTCCCACTCAGGATTCGCCGAATCGGTCCGTCTCCACTCAGAACTCTACGAATCGGTCCGTTCCCACTCAGAACGTTCTGATCGGTTCCGCTTCGAGCACTGCAGTTGCAAGCCGAGCTTTCCGTCGCCGCGGCGGCTACACCTCGTCTTTCCACAGCGCACTGGCCGTTGGCGCAATCCCCTCGCAGATAGGCTGCAGGAAGTACCTGGTAGTCTTGATGAAGCGGCGTCGCGTCGGCTCGTTGTTCGTGAGTAAGAACGGCCGGCGTAATGTGGAAGTCGTGTCGCTCGCTGAATTCGGCGGTATTGAAACCCGTGCTCGAAGCGTGGATGGACGTCGAGAGGCACGAGCAAAGGCAGACGACGAATAGAGCGAGCAGGACTAAAATACAGAACCATCTGTCTTGTCTGTTCAGTGTCATCGCAAGGTTCTCTGGGTTTCGTTGCTAGAGTTCTGAGTGAGAAGTTCGACTACGTTTTTCTGACGCGAGACTACGTCGCGGGCGGGGCCGGCGGCTGTGCGAGCACGAAGAAGATCTGCTTCGCGTGAAGATCCTTGATGATGGCATCGCGGGAAGCCGCGTTGGTCAACTCGATCTTCTGCGAAGCGGCCAAAGCCTTCAGGTCTTCGTCGGGCAGGACATCCAGCGAGAGGGTGCCTGGCGGCTGGTCCGGCAAACCGACCGGGGGAGCTTGCGGAGGCGCGGGCGGGGCCGGCGGAGCAGGGGGTTCGGTATTCGGATTCTCGACATTGTTGGATTCCGCAGCGGGTTGCATGGCGGCTTCCTGCTGAAGCCGGCGTACCTCGGCTTGTCCAATCTCGGGGGCAGGCATCTTTTTCTCCCTTGGTTTTCGTCAGTTGGGTCAATTGGGGTTATCTCTGGACAGTTACCGAAGTTTACGTCGCAACTGTTTTGAGGCTGCTGACACCGCACTCTTTGACAACGACGATCCTCTTATCGATCAACTGTTTGAGATTGTCGTCGTGAGTCATCACGAGCACGGTTCCAGCCTTCGGCAAGATCTTCGTGCGGAGAACCTCGACCACTTGCTCGGCGCCGAGTGCGTCCAGGTTGTCGAAGGGCTCGTCGAGAAGCCGGAGCTGGATGGGCGATCGACTGCGAGCAGCTCCCAGCTCTCCAAGGGCGAACATCGCCGCCAGATCAGGACGCTGCCGCTCGCCGCCGGAGATCTTCCTGTAGGATCCGGCACCTGCCTGGTACTCGACCTCGCAGTGGAAGTTGTCACGCTGCTCGCCCGACTTCAGAGACTTCTGCGTGTCGAACTTCATCCTGGCCATGCCGGACGACAGAATGTCGAGATACTCGTTCGCCAGCCTGTTAAGTTCCGGACACACATGATCGAGCAGCAGTGATTTCACACCCTTCGGACCGAAGCCAAACTCCCAGAAGCGAAGTTGTTCGATCTTCTTGTCGATCTTCGTAGCCAGAGAATCGAGACGGTCCATCTCAACCTGTCGCCTGGCCATGTTGCGTTCGGCCTCGGCAGCCATCTTCGAGTACGGGCACTCAGAGTTCTTGGCGGCTTCCACGTTGCGCTGCGAGGCAGCCAGGGACTGTTCCCAGATCTGCACACGTTCTCGGTAGTCGTCGCAGATCCTCTTTGAGTTGGTGTACTGCTCGCACGCTTCGTGCGCGGCCTTGAACTGCGAAGCAGTGGCATCGATCGAGTTGACTTCTACCTGGATCCGCTCCATCGCCGGAGCGATCTTCGCGTGCTCTTCAATGCGGCGAAGGTACTCCGCGTAGTTTTGCGAGACCTTTAGTTCCGCCTGGAGAACAACCAGCTCGGCCTTGAGGATGGGGATGTACTGCTGCATCTTCTGCAACGTCGTCGCAGAGATTGCCGAT
>Ga0335397_10008235_pt1 | contig 13146 bp, 10 predicted proteins | sample MAT04_FD_205740 | JGI IMG/M metagenome (GOLD analysis project Ga0335397, IMG submission 205740) | Freshwater microbial communities from Lake Fryxell liftoff mats and glacier meltwater in Antarctica - MAT-04 (spades assembly) (version 2) ...
TCGGCGCCGGCGCGGTAGAGCTCCGCGAGGATCATCGCGGTCTCGACGCTGGAGTCCTCCGACAGATCGTAGCGGGTGAGCTCCTTGGAGTCGCCTTTGTTGACCACTCGCACGAAGGCCTTGCTGACCATGCCGAAGTTCTGCTTGCGGGTCTCGGCCTCGTGGATGGTGACGCAGAAGACGATCTTCTGCACGTCGGCGGGGACCTTCGCGAGATCGACCTGCACGGTCTCGTCGTCGCCGTCGCCCGCGCCGCTCTTGTTGTCGCCGCTGTGCTCGACCGAGCCGTCGGCCGATTTGGTGTTGTTGTAAAAGATGAAGTCGGTGTCGCTACGAACTTTTCCCTCTGCGTTGCAGAGGAACACGGTCGCGTCGAGATCGAAGTCAGCGCCGTCGCTCGCTCGAACGTCCCAGCCGAGACCCACCATCGCGTTGGTCAGCCCGGGGGCTTCCTTGGAGAGTGAAATATTGCCGCCTTTGGCGAGAGAAACAGCCACGAGACCTCCAGATACTTTGGGCGTCGAGACGCCGAGTTGGGCTCGGACCAGCCCGAGACGCGCGGAACGTAGGCCGGCTGGGGCCATGGCGCAACCCGCGCCGGCTTCGTAGCGTCACGGGGACGGCGGGGCGGAGATCGAGCTCGGCGGGCGCTCGATGGCAGCCGGCTCGCGCAGCGCGAGCGCCTCGAGCCACAGGCGCACGACCAGCGGTCCGAGGATCGCCCCGCTCGCGCCGAACGCCGCGAGGCCGCCGAACAGCGACACGAAGAGGAGAAACGTCGGCATGCTCAGCGCGCCGAAGCGCGCGAAGATCGGGCGCATCACGTTGTCGACCACGCTGATCACCCCCACGCCCAGCCCGACCAGGACGACGGCCTTCACGGTCTGACCGGTGAGGAAGAGGCCCGCCGCGATCGGGCCCCACACGAGCGCCGAGCCGATGAGCGGGATCATCGAGGCGATGCCGGTGATCGGCCCCAGAACCCACCAGCGCGGCACGCCGAGCGAAAGATACACCAGCGTGGCGACCAGCCCCTGCGTGGCGGTGGTGAGTCCGACGCCGACCAGGAGCCCCCGCCCCGTCTCGTGAAACGCGGCCCTCATGCGCGCGAGATGCTTCGGCTCGAGCGGCGAGTGGCGCTGCATCCAGGCCCAGATCGCCGGACCATCGAGGAGAAAGGCGAACGCGCCGCCGAAGTAGATCAGCACCAGCACCAGCGTCTCGGTTGCGACATCGGCGACCTTGGTGAGGACGCCGTAGCCGGGAGCGCCGTACCGCTCGAGGAGCGCCACCAGGTCGGGGAGGCTGCGCGGCATCGCCAGGACCGAATCCCCGGTGGCGATCGCCTCGAGCGCGCCCTTGGCGGAGGACGCCGCGGTGACCGACGCGAGGATCTGCTGGGCGCCCGAGATGGTGCCCACGATGACCAGGCCGAAAGGCAGCGCGAGGACCAGGAACAGCGCCAGCGTGAGCGCGCTCGCCGCGCGGCGCTCCGGCAGGCGCTTCTCCAGCCGCAAGAGGAGCGGTCGCGCGAGCGCGGCGGTCCAGGCGGCGAGGACGAGGGCCGGCCACAGCGGCCAGCAGACGTAGATCGTCGCGACGGTGAGGCCGCCGACGAGCCAGCGGAGCCGCCCATCGCCGTTCATGACGCCAGGTCGATCGCGACGGGGCCCCCGCGCAGCCACCCGCGCGGCACACCCTGGCCGCCGGCCACCCGCAGATCGCCGAGCTGCGCGCGCTCGTTCAAGGCTCGACCTCCGAGACCCCGACGACGTGCTGCGTGTTCACGAACATCACGTCGGCGCGGAGGTCGACCATCTCGCCGCGCCAGGGATCGCGCATGCGCGCGTGCGCTTTCTTGACCACCAGCAGCGGCGCGCCGTGCATCAGCTGATCGGACACCCGCATCCGCATCGGCACCTCGATCACGCCGGTGATGTGCCCGCCCGGCAGCAGGCAGTCGAGCGTGTGCTCCCGCGTCGGGCGCGCATCGTGGTGGTCGGCGGCGCCCCGCGCCTCGGCCTCGTCGGGCACGACGAACATCGCCGCCGCCCGGCGCAGCGCGAAGAACGGGACCACCTCGAAGCTGACCGCGTGCCTCACCTCGGTCATCGAGATGAACTCCCGCGTGTGCTCGAGATGGTCGAGGAGCGCAGCCTTGATCGGAAGGTGGATCGTGCCTTCGACCCAGCCCGCCGGGGTGAGGATGCGCGCAGTGCAGGTGCGTTGCGGCGGATGATATGGCATCGACATGCGGTCACCTCTCGCAAGGCGCGCGCCACCTCGATCACGGCCGCCGTGGCCCGCCTCGCGTCACCGCAGCGCGCGCGCGCGTCACCGCCGCGTAACGCCGTCGAGCACGATGTCAGCTGCGGACGATCCAGACCGAGCACGGGAGCTGAGCGAGCACGGTCTCGGCGGTGTTGCCGAGGACGACGCGGGCAAGTCCGGTGCGCCCGACCGAGCCCACCACCACCAGCTCGGCCGGAAGCGCGCTCGCGGCGGCGACGATCGCTTCGGGGACCGGGCCCCAGGTGACCATCGACGTCGCGTGCCCGCCGAGGCGGGTCATGTTCGCGCGCAGCTCGACGAGCGCCTCCTGCTCGATCAGGTCGGCGAGCATGGGGCTGCCCGCGGGCACCATCCCCATGTTCGGAGGGAGCGGGACCGCATCCTCGATGACGCGCAGCGCGGTGAGCGACATGTCGCGCTCGCGGGAGAGCTGCGCGGCCGCGCGCACGGCGGCGTCCGCGCTGTTCGAGAGATCGGTGGCGACCAGGATCTTCCCCGATCTTCGCAGCGGCCGCACCATCATCACGTCGCAGTGCGCATAGCGGGCGATCTTCTCCGCGCTGTGCCCGACCAGCGCGCGCGCGATACCGGCGGACCCGCGCGCCCCGACGAAGATCATCGAGGCGCCGATCGACTCGGCGAGCCGCACGATCTCGACGTGCGGGCGCCCAGCCTCGATCACCATGCGAAAGTCGCGAACCCCGCGCCCGGTGAGCTCGGCGACGCTCGCCTGGACCGCATCCGAAGCCTCGCGTATCACCTCCTGCTGCGCGATCGCGTCGCGGCACACCGGCGCGCAGTGCAGCACCACGAGCTCGTCGCCGCGCTCGGAAGCCCATGCGTCGGCCGTGCGCACCGCGGCGTCCGCGCTGGGCCCGAAATCGGTGGCGACGAGGAGCGTGCTCATCCGCGGAGGCGTCGCAAGGCACGTACCAGCGGCGCCTCTTGATCATCGCGGTCGGCACGTCACCGGGTGGGAACGACCAGCACCGGTCACCGCTCGGTAACGGGCGTTACCGGGTGACGCCGGGGACGCGCTGCCGCCGGGTCGGGAGCGCGGGCACGAGGCGTGCTCCACTCGTGTCGATCATGAAGGTCAGCGCCATCTGCACGCCTCACGTCGTGACGATCCCGCCTGGAGGCTCGGTTCTGCAGGCCGCGCAGCTGATGCGCGAGCACCACGTCGGGGACGTCATCGTCGTCGAGCTCACGCCGCGCGGCCAGATCCCGCTCGGCATCATCACCGATCGCGACATCGTCATCGGGATCGTGGCCCAGGGCATCACCGACCTCGGCAACGTCCGCGCGAGCGACGCGATGGCCCGCGACCTGATGACCATCGGCGCCGACGACGACGTCTTCCGCGCGATGGAGAAGATGTCCCGGCGGAGCTTGCGGCGCTTGCCGGTGGTGAATGCGATCGGCGTCCTCGTCGGGATCGTCACCTACGATGACGTCCTGCGCGGCATGGCGCACCGCATGGCCGATCTCACCCGGACCGTCACCGCGCAGCCCGCAGCCGAGGCCGGGCGCCGCGGCTCAGGTGGCTAGCTTCTCGAGGCGCTTCACCCGATCCGAGGGACCGATGACCACCATGACCGTGCCCGCTTGGAGCTTCTCGCCCGGCTGCGGCGCGTAGACGAAGTGACGCGCGCCGGGGTGTCGCAGCGCGACGATCGGCAGTCCGACCTTCGCCGGCAGGTCGGCGCTCTCCAGCGTCTGACCCACCAGCGCGTTGCCCGGGGCGATCGCGATCTCCGCAGCGCCCACGCCGGCGTCGCTTCGCCGTATCACCGTGTCGAGGAAGTCGAGGAGCGCCGGCCGCAGGACGCGGTCCCTGGCGTCCCGGGTCTGTCGGCCCTCGACATCGACCCCGAGCAGGCCGCGGAAGGCTATCGCGAGCGGGTGCTCGCGCCGTATCGCAGCACGTGGGCCCAGCCGCAGATCGAGGCGCTCCGCGAGCAGCTCTCGGGCGCTTGCACCGTCGAGATCGCGGCGTTCGACGAGCTCGCCGGGATGCTCGCGGGTGATGACCCGCGCTTCGATCACATCCTCTTCGACACCGCGCCGACCGGGCACACGCTCCGGCTGCTCAGCCTGCCGCGCGCCTGGAGTGAGTTCCTCGAGACCAACACCCGCGGCGCCTCCTGCCTGGGGCCCCACTCGGGCTTCAAGACGCGACAGGATCGCTTCGCCCTGGCGCGCGACGCGCTGATCGATGGGGCGAAGACGACGGTGGTCCTGGTGACGCGACCCGATCGCGCGGCGCTCCGCGAGGCCGCCCGCACCGCGCAGGAGCTCGATCTGCTGGCGATCCGGAACCAGGAGCTGGTCATCAACGCGATCTTCACAGCGAGCTCCCGCGACGACGCGGTAGCCGTCGCGCTCGAGGCGCGGGGACGCGCTGCGCTCGAGGACATGCCGGAGCGACTGCGCGCGATGCCGACCGCGCGGCTGCCCCTGCGCGGCTTCAACATGGTCGGCCTGCCGGCGCTGCGCGCGCTGCTCACCGATCGGGATCCGCCGGATGCGCGGGTCGAGCCGACTTCGCCGCCCGAGACGACCGCGATGTCGCTCGCCCAGCTCGTCGACGCGCTGGCCAGCGATGGGCACGGGCTGGTGATGGTGATGGGCAAAGGTGGGGTCGGAAAGACGACCATCGCCTGCGCGATCGCGATCGAGCTGGCCTCTCGCGGCCTCGGCGTGCACCTCAGCACCACCGATCCCGCGGCGCACGTCGCCTCGACGCTGATGACGGAGGTGCCCAACCTCCACGTCAGCCGCATCGATCCCGCCGTCGAGACGAAGGCGTACACCGATCGCTTGATGCGCGTGCGCGGCAAGGATCTCGACGAGGAGGGTCGCGCGCTGCTGGCCGAGGATCTGCGCTCGCCGTGCAACGAGGAGGTCGCGGTCTTCGGCGCGTTTTCGCGGCTGGTGTCCGAGGCCCGCCGGAGCTTCGTGGTGCTCGACACCGCGCCGACGGGCCACACGCTGCTGCTGCTCGATGCGACCGGCGCCTACGATCGGCAGATCCATCACGAGCTCGAGGACAAGAAGGTGAGCTCGGTGGTCACGCCGCTGGCACGCCTGCGCGATCCGCAGCACACCAAGGTCGTGCTGGTCACGCTCGCCGAGACCACGCCGGTGACGGAGGCGGCCGATCTGCAGGCGGACCTGCGGCGCGCGCAGATCGAGCCGTTCGCCTGGGTGATCAACGGCAGCCTCGCCGCGACCGCAACCCGCGATCCGCTGCTCGCACGACGCATCGCCGCGGAGCGCGTGCAGATCGCGCGCGTCGAGCGGGATCACGCCCAGCGCGTCGCGATCGTGCCCTGGTCGATCGAGGAGCCGGTGGGCGCGGCGCGGCTCCGGGCGCTGGTCACGGGCGCGCGCGCCTGAGGCCCTCGCGGCTCGCGCCAGCGGCTTCACCGATGACCTCGATGCACGCCAGGGCGCGGGCGCGATGAAGCGCTGGCTTACGTCCGGGCGCGGGACGCGTATGCTCCGCGCGATGTTCGCGCGGAGAGGCCATTTTCGCGCGCTGATGGCGTACCTCGTTTCGGCGTCTGCCTGCGCTCCCGATGCGGGAACGCTCCTCCTCCCAGATCTCCGCGACGCGCAGGCCGTGATCGTGGCGACCGAGGGGCCGCCACGGACCGAGGTGATGTCCCCGCAGGGCGTCGTCCGCTTCGCGCTGACCGAGGAAGTCTCGTCGCTCGCGCTGCTGGCCTACCGCGAGACGCCCGAGGCGCTGGGCCTGTCGATCGGCGCCATCGAAGGCGCCCTTGAGTGCCTCCCATGCGCGCTGGCGACGCCCGACCTGACCTTCGAGGCGCGCGTGGTGGATGGTCACGTCGAGCCCTGGGCGCGGCTGGAGGCGCCACCGACCTGGGCGCTCGATCGGGTGTTGCCGGATCGAGGAATGCGTTGTGTGTCGTGCATCGCCCTCGAGGAGCGCCCGCTCTCGGTGCCCGTGGATGGCGCGCATGGCCAGGGTCAGGTCACAGCCCTCGAGCTCGACCGCGATTCGGCGGTCGTCACACAGCAGGACAGCGGCGCATTTTTGCGCGTTCTCTCGACGGGGAGCGTGGAGCCGCTCTGCGTGCCCGATCCGGGCAGCCTGCGGCCCTCCGCGGGCTACCGCGCGGAGGGCTCCTTTGCCTGGTACTCGGACATCGCGGGGCGGCTCCACAAGATCGATCTGGCGGGTCTTCGACCCGATCGTCTCTGCACGGCTGCGACCGCGACCATCACGCCTCCGATCGACGGCGCGCCGATCGTGCGGATGGATGGCCGAGCCGACGGAGACGCGATCGAGGTGCTCGCGTTGCAGCGCGACGGCCGAGCGCAGCGGTACTCCGAGCGAGGCTGGACCGACCTGGGTGTCGTCCCCAACGTCACCGCGGAGTGGGGCGTTCGGTGGCGCGGCCCGGGGCGAGCGATCTTTGCCGCTGGCTCGGACGTCATGCTCCGCGTCGAGCCCTCCGGGTCCGAGCTCGTACAGGTCGACGTCGGACGCGGCATCCCTGCGATCGTGACCGCGGTGGCCGAGATCGAGGCCTTCGGCACGGTGCTGGGGACCGCCGATCGCCTCCTCCTGTTCGAGTCGCGCGCCGACTGGGCGCCACCGCCGATCACGGTGCCCCCCTCGCAGCGGGTCGAAGCGCTGGTCGGATTTCGGGGCGGGATCGCGATGTCGATCCGCGACGGCTCGCTGCGGCTGTTCCAGCCGTCCGCGTACTGCGAGGTGCAGCCGATCCTGCTCGGCCCGAACTTCGAACACCTGGTGGCGCTGTCGGACCAGAGCCTGCTCGCCGCGGGACCCGAGATCCGCCTGCTAGGCCCTGCTAGGCCCCCGCGCACGCTGCCCTTGACCGGACGGAGACAATGAGTGAACGTCATTCACTAGAGTGAACGACATTCACGAACGAGGAACAGCCCGCCGAGATCGCCAGCGGGCGGTGGTGGTGGCGGAGATCCTGGAAGGGGCCCGCGAGATCGCGCTCCGCGAGGGGCTCGAGGCCCTGACTCTCCAGCGCCTGGCCCGCGAGCTGGGCTATGTGCCCGCGGCCCTCTATCGGTACTTTCCGTCGAAGGACGCCCTGCTCGCCGAGCTGCTCGGGCTCGCCATCGAGGCCGCTTCCACCAGCATCGGCCGCGCCTGGGAGTTGGTCGACGCGGCGAAGGCGCCGCCGCCGCTCGCCGCCCTGATCGCCGCCGTCGACGCCTACCTCGCGCTCTCCGAGCGGGAGCTCCGCCTGATCGTGAGCGCGGTCGGTGATCCACGCGTGGTGGTCGAGCGGGAGGAGGACGCGCGGTCGGTGCTCGCGCGCGCCGGGCCGCTCCTCTTCGCGCTGACCCAGCGCTTCGATCGCGCGGCCGAGGCCGGCGCGCTGAGCGAAGGCAGCGGTGGAGAGCGGGCGCTGATGCTCTTCGCCGGCGTCCACGGCGTGCTCGCGCTCGAGAAGCTCCTCCGCTTCGGTGACGCTTTGGGCCTCGATCGCCTTGCTCGTGCACAGACGCGCGCGCTCTTCACCGGCTTTGGAGCGAGCGCCGGCGCGATCACCGCCGCCGAGCGCTGGCTCGCCAAGGTCGCCAAGAAGAAAAGGAGCACGAAATGACCGCATCTTTTGTCGCGTTCGGGCTCGGGGCTGCCTCGTGGGGCGTCTTCGAGTATTTGATTCATCGATTCCTCGGGCACCGCCCCAAGGGTCGAGACCCCTTCGCGGTCGAGCATCGAGCGCATCACTCCAAGGGTGATTATTTCGCACCAACCAGGAAAAAAGCCCTCGCGGCCACGCCGGTGATCCTGGGCATGTTCGCGCTCTTCTCTCTCGTCCTGGGCCCCGAGATCGGAGCGCCCGTCGCGGGAGGGTTGCTGGTCACCTATCTGTCGTACGAGTGGCTGCACCTACGGCTGCACACGCATCCCGCAAAAAATGCGTACGGGCGATGGGCTCGCCGGCACCACTTTTATCATCACTTCGGCGATCCGAGGATGAATCACGGGCTGACCACCCCGATCGGTGACTTCTTGTTCGGAACTCATCACCGGCCGGCAAAGATCCGCGTGCCCGAGCGGCTCGCGATGGTCTGGCTGGTGGATCCGTCGACCGGAGACGTGCGGAAAGAGCTTCGCGATGAGTATGAGTTGCAGCGGCTGCCCGGTCAGCGGACGAGCGACATCAAGACCAGCTCGTACGTGCCGTCGTCGGGGTCCGATAGCGCGACGAAGTCGGAGCCCAGTCGCGCGATCTGATCGGTGTACTTGTCCCCCCAGGCCCATCAGCGGCGGGCACACCACGCCGTCGGGCCTCCTCCACCGCGGTGATCTCGATGACCTGATCGAGCTCGCTGCCGATGAGCACCGCCAGCGTCTCGTCGGTCACGAACAGCTCGAAGGGCGCATCGCCCCTGCGATCCGTCGACGAAGACCCGCTGCCCGGCCGCGAAGGGGAGCGGCGGCGCCGCCGTGAAGCCGCGATCGGGGTGGCCGTGGGCCACGCGCTCTTGCGGCCCCACGAGCCAGAGCTCGCCGTGATCGTCGAACCCCGCCATGTACGGCGTCGCGGTCGATAGCTGCGTCAGCTCGCGCGTCCCGGTGAGCTCGATGCACGGATAAGGGAGGCGCACCTTCCCCAGCTCCGCCGGCGGACCCTCGAGCGCGCTCCACTGTGCGCCGTCCAGACGGTGCGTCCGATCAGCGGTGGGCAGCGGCAAGCCGGTCGGGCTGATCACCATCTCTCCGGCCTCGAAGCCGAGCGTATCGAGGTCCTTCGCGTAGCCGAGCCCGTAGAGGACCGCATCGGTGGGGGCGTTTACTCGCGATAGTTGCGCTGGAGCGCGACGAGCACGCCGGTGCACCGGTCGAGGACGCGGATGCGCGATCCCGTGGGGTCTTCGAGCGAGAGGCCCGTGAGGCAGCGGGTGAGGCTCTCGGGAGGGCTCGTGGCGAACGGAGAACCGTACAGCGTGAGCACCGCGTCGTCGCCCGTGGCCCGGCCGTTCGCGCCTGCGACGACGACCCGGACCGTCGTCCGCGAGGTGACGTAGACGTTGCCGAGCTGATCGACGGCGATCCCATGCGGGGTGTCGACCGGGAAGCTGCGGGCCGGCGCACCGACCCCGCTCGAGGCCGCGCTTCCATCGCCCAGGATCGTGTCGATGCGCCCGCTCCCATCCACGCTACGCACGCGATGGTTGCGTGAGTCAGCCACGACCAGCGTGCCGTCGGGCCCGCGCGCCACACCTCGCGGGGCGTAGAGCAACGCATCCGTTGCACGGCCACCGTCACCACCGAAGCCATAGATGCGCGGACGCCCAGCGACGGTGGTCACCTGCAGAGCGGCCAGATCGATCCTGCGGATCACGTGATTGCCGGAGTCGGCCACGTAGAGCGCGCCTTCGCCGGCATCGAAATGCAGGCCCGTGGGAGCGGAAAATCGCGCGCTCGCGGTCGCGCCGTCCGCGTGATCGGGCGTCTGGTAGCGCCCCGCCAGCGTCGAGATGTGCCAGGGCACGGTCGAGGTATCGATCACGCGGATGACGTGCGCGTCTCGCTCGGAGACGTAGACCTTGTGGTTCGTCGCATCCACCGCGACCCCCGCCGGTGCTTCGAGCAGGCGTGAGTATCGTGCGTCCGCATCCTCGGCCACGAACCCGTCGGGATAGCCCGCGACGGGCCTCTGCGTGCCGAGCGTCGGGCTGACCAGCACGAGACGTCCATCGCTGCCATCGGCGACCAGCCACTCGACGCCGCGCGCGCCCGGGAGCGGCGCGAGAGCCTCGGGCCCGGCGAAGCGCTCCTCCCCGCTCGCGCCGGCCGCGACGCCATCGACGGCGCCCACGACCGTCGAGAGGATGCCGCGCGAGATCTTCCGGACGCGCCGGTTCAAGCCGTCGACGAACAACACGTCACCCACCGCATCGATCGCGATGCCACCAGCCGGGGAGAGCGCGAGCGCAGCCTCGAGCGCGAGCCCGCCGTCCCCGGTCGAGCCCGTGGTCCCGTTGCCCGCGATCGAAGAGATGCGCCCGGTGGCGGCGTCGACCCAGCGGATGCGCCGGTTGCCCACGTCGAGGATCGCCAGGTTGCCGATCGCGTCAGACGCGACACCGCCGATGCCGTCGAGCCTCGCAGAGGTGGCCGGGCCTCCGTCCCCCGAGAAGCCCGCGGTCGTCGAGCCCGCGACCGTCGACAGCGCTTGCGTCATCGGGTCGACGCGACGCACGCGACTTCGCTCGGCGATGAAGCCGGCGCGTTGCGGTCCGAGCGCGAGGCCCGCGATGGGCCCCAGGGTCGCGGCGAACGCGGCGCTCGCGAGCGTGATCGGATCGGCGCGCGAGACGAGGCGTCCGTCGTGGCTGAAATAGAAGGCGTCTGCGCTGTCGACGGCGACGAGCAACGGGTCGATCAACGCGGGGGCAACGGCGCTGATCTGCCCCGAGGCTGCGTCGATACGCCGCACGCGCTGGTGCCCGGTGTCGGCGACGTAGATGTCGAGCCGCGAGTCGACCGCGACCGCGTGAGGCTGATCGAAGATGGCGTCGATAGCGAGCGCGCCATCGCCGTGAGTCGCATCGCCGGCCACCACCTCGCCGCCGCCCGCGATGGTGCGGATCAGCCCGGTGGTGGCGTCGACCTTGTAGATCGCCTGTGTCCCGCGATCGCTCACGTAGATCGATCCACGCGGGTCGAGCGCCAGGCCCCACGGATCGGAGAGGTCCGCGGCCGAGGCCAGACGACCGTCACCCGCGGTGCTGCTCCGCCCGTTGCCCACCACGGTCACGATGTTGCCCGACTTCGGATCGATCATCCGGACCCGGCGCCCTCCGAGCTCCGCGATGTAGATCTGATCCTCCGGTCCGACCTCGACCGCGATCGGGAAATTGAGCTGGGCCTGAAGGGGTGGGCCACCATCTCCGCTGCTGCCGGCGATCCCGGTACCCGCCACCACTCTGATCAGCCCCAGCCTGTTGGAGGTGGCCTTGATCTGATGATGGGGACCGTCCGCCATCAATAAATCGCCGTTCGAAGCGACGGCGACATCGTAGGGCGTCACGCCGGCGGCCGCCGTCACCACGGTGTCGATCGTTCCATTGGCGGCCACGCGCACGCGCCCGTTGCCGGTGTCCGCGATGAGGAAGCCCCGGCGCGGATCGAAGACGAGGCCGCCTGGGCTGTTGAGCTGGGCCGAGGGCGCGGGCCCACGGTCACCCGAGAATCCCGCCGTCCCGATGCCGGCGACCGAGTAGATCGTGTTCATGCTGATGCAGCGCAGCGTGTGTCGGTCGCGATCCGTGAAGCAGCAGCTGCCGTCCACGTACATGCCAAAAGGCGCGTCGAGCGTCGCGATCACCGGAGGGATGAAGTGCCCGAAGCTGCCTTCCACGCCGGTGCCAGCGTAGGTGGTGATCTCGCGGGTGAGCGCATCGACGCGGCGGATCCGGTGGTTGCCGGTGTCGCCGATGAAGATGTTGCCCGCGGGATCGACGCCGACGGACGCGGGCATCGACAGCCGCGCGCTGGTCGCCGAGCCGCCGTCTCCCGAAAATCCTCGAACGCCCGAGCCGGCGACGACCGCGACGGTCCCGAGCTCGGCGTCGAGGCGCAACACGCGATCGAGCCCGATGTCGGCGATGTACAGGTTGCCCGCTCGATCCACAGCCAGGCCGCGCGGCGTCACGCTGATGCTCAGCGGGTCGACGCCGCTCGAGCCGACCGCGATCTCCGGTACCCAGCGCGTTGTGTGGCACCCGGCACAGCCGTCGCTCGGGTTGGTGTTGCCGTCTTCGCACTCCTCGGTCCGCGGATCGACGACGCCGTCGCCGCAGGTGGAAGGGAGGCACGAACCGCCGCTACAGATGTCCGTGTCACCGCAGAAGCGGCCGCTGCTCTGCGGATCTTCGAGGTGGATCATGCCATCGGGCTCGATACAGGCGTCGATGTTGCACGGGTTGCCGTCCTCGACGGCGATCGCGACGCCGGGCACGCAGCGACCGCTCACGCACTGCTCGATGCCGTTGCACAGCAACAAATCAGCACAGTTCACCGCTGATTCGCAGCGCGCACCGGGCGCGCAGCCGAGTATCGGATCGCAGTACTCCTCCGCCGGACAACCGGCGTGATCGAGCTGCACCTCGCAGGTGCGCATCGCTTCGATACATCGCGTCGTCGCGCACGCCGCCGGCAGATCGGTGCAGGGCGGGGGCCCGGCGACACAGGTCTCGTCGACACAGGTGGTGACGCCATCGCAGTACGTGTCGTCGCCGCAGTCGGCTTCGACGACGCAGAGCTTGGCCAGCGTCACGATCACCGCGCTCGGACGCCCGGCCGCCAGGCTGATCGTCGCGCGACCGCGAGCGACAGTGCGATCACCGGCGCGTGCCTCGACGATCAGCACGCCCGTGAAGGCCTCGGGCCGCGACACCGAAAACGTCACCGGGAAGCCGTGGCCCTCGAGGGGAATGGCGCGCGTTTCCTGCTGCGCGAGCCCCGTGACCAGCGCGTCGGCGCCGGCCGCGAGACCCGCCGGATCCTCGACGCGCACGACCGCGTGAGGCGGCAGATCGCAGGCCGAGACGACGAGAGCGGATATGGCGAGCAGCGTGCGCAGTTCAGCCTCCAAAAGGAACGGTTCGTCGGTCGAGGCGAATCAACAGGCCTCGACAGGTGTCCACGGCGTACAGCGATCCTTCGACCTCGCCGCCCGCGCCGCTGCCGAGCACGATGCCCGACAGACACACGGTGGCGCTCTCCGGGAAGGTCTCGCGCGGCGACTTGCCGTAGATGGTGATGACGCGATCGTCGCCGCGCGCGATCCCGTCGTCGCCGGCGAGCACCTGCCGGAT
>Ga0335397_10008243_pt1 | contig 13142 bp, 10 predicted proteins | sample MAT04_FD_205740 | JGI IMG/M metagenome (GOLD analysis project Ga0335397, IMG submission 205740) | Freshwater microbial communities from Lake Fryxell liftoff mats and glacier meltwater in Antarctica - MAT-04 (spades assembly) (version 2) ...
GACACTACAGACTGGTCCAAAAGTTTCGATGGTATTATTGCGTACAAAGGCGGTAATTTCTTTCATTTCACTATCGCTTAGTCCTGTGTATGCTTTGGCAAAAGGCAAAAGTCGGTCATTATCCCACAGTGCAAAAGTAAAGTCGGAAAATAAATTGGCTCTTCTGCCGTGTCCTCTTTGTGCATAGATCAAAACAGCATCTATTGTAAATGGGTCCATTTTCCATTTCCACATATCGCCGGTTTTTCTCCCTGAGTGGTATATTCCTGATTTTCTTTTGAGCATTAGTCCTTCAGTATGATTTAGTTTGCTTTCGTTTCTTTTATCTTTCAGTTCTCCAATAGATATAAAATTGATCAAAGGGGACAGCTTTAATACTTCTGAGGCAGAAGCTGCATAGATATTTTCGAGAAGAATTCTTCTTTCTTCAAATTGTTTTAATCTTATATCCATACCGTTTATTTCCAGCAAATCGTAAGCGATGAATTTTACCGGGATTTCACTCATGATTTTTTTACCGGGACTTTTTCTTCCGATTCTGGTTTGTAATTTCTGAAAATCCATTGGCTTATCTAATTTCCATGCAATTATTTCACCATCAAGAACAAAATCATCCTGTAAATTGCTCAGACTAAGAAATTCGGGAAATTTATCTGTGATCAACTCTTCACCTCTGGACCACAGGAAAACTTCACCATTTCTTTTTATAAGTTGCCCTCTTATGCCATCCCATTTCCATTCCGCTGCCCAATGTTCAGGGTTAATATCAGAAATACTTTCCTCCGACAAGGCATGGGCAAGATAAAAAGGAAAGGGTTTTGAATGATCAGAAGTAATGCCTGAAAAATTAAAAAGCTCTGACCACGTGGTTTTTAATGGTGTCCAATTGCCAGTCAGATGGTACGCAATTTTAGTTATATCCTGTTGGGTAACCATACTAAGGGCCTTGATAATTATATTTTTTGCAACACCTACTCTAAAGCCACCAGTGACCAATTTATTAAATACCCAAATGGATTGTCTGTCCAATGATTTCCATGCATTGGTTATGAAAATTCTTTTTTGTTCTTCATTTGCATTTTTTAATGCCATAATATCTTCCATCCATTCATATAATTCACGGGAATGACCAGGATCACCAATCGGGAGAATCAAAGATATGGTTTCAGCTAGATCTCCTATGATGTGATAGTTTTGTTCAAACAACCATAAAGGGATACCTGCCTCAGCTGCACACGACATGCGAAGGAGTGTGGTATTAACCGTTCTAGGAGGTCTTTTGCCTATAAACAAAGCGATGGTCCATAGCCTGTTTTTTTCATTACTTTCTTCATTCAGATATTGAGCGATCAAATCAGTTTTCGCTGACGTGGATGTAGTTTGGTCAATATCAATAAGCAATGATGAAAACCTTTTCATAGTATAACTGGATTTTCTTGTTGAAGATCAGTCTCTTCGTCCCCTGTAAACTCTGTTTTTACCACTCCGGCGTCATATCCCTGCTCTGTAAGCCATTTAGCAAAAATATCTGAATAACCATGGGTGACAAATACTCTTTCTGCGCCTGTATTTTTGATAGTTGAATTCAGACCATCCCAATCAGCATGATCGGAAAGTACAAAGCCCCTTTCAGCATTGCGTCTTCTTCGTATTCCCCTTACCGCCATCCATCCAGATACAATGGCTTCTTCGTATTGTCCAAATTTTTTTGTCCATGCAGATCCAATGGCTGATGGAGGTGCTAATATCATTGATCCCTTATATAAGTCTGCCTTCAAATGGTTTTCTACTTTCAATCCCGGAATTATTGGAAATCCTTGTTTACGCAATACTTCATGGGTATTCTCAATGGCGCCATGTGAATAAATATTGCCTATGGAAGTTTCTAGGTTTTGAATTATTCTCTGCGCTTTGCCCAATGAATATGCCGCTATAATACTTACCTTTCCTTCATTTGCATTTCTCTTCCACCATGCATTGATTTCATCAAACACCATTTGCTGCGGTTGCCACCTGAAAGATGGTAGACCAAAAGTTGATTCTGTAATAAAAGTATGGCATTTAACTGATTCAAAGGGAGATGATATGCCGTCGTTTTCGAGTTTATAGTCGCCGCTTACTACCCATATTTCTCCTTTATATTCCAGTCTGATTTGCGCAGATCCAATGATATGACCTGCGGGATGGAATGAAACGGAAACACCATTTATGAGTAAATTTTCTCCATAATTTAAGCCAAGAATGTTGATAAACGAACCTAAGCGGTGTTTAAGAACGGGTATGCTTTCTTTTGTGGCAATATATTGAGTATGTCCTGTTCTGGCATGGTCCGAATGAGCGTGAGTAATGAGTGCTTTTTTTACCGGACGCCATGGATCAATAAAACAGTCAGCCTGCGGACAGTAAATACCTTTTTCAGTAAACTCCAGTAATGGCATGGTTCAGATTTGTCAGTTAGATCATAAACGGAATAAATCCTTTAGGGTTGTTAACTTATATATCCAATTTTGAATACATGGTTTACATTTTTATCTTTGCGTCATGTTTGGATGGTTTAAAAATATCTTCAACCGTAAAAAAATAATATCCGATCCCATGAAATACCTGATCGTAGGCCTTGGCAATATAGGTTCTGAATATGAGCATACCCGTCACAATATTGGTTTTGATGTGGTGAATTATCTTGCCAAGGAGGCTGGGGTTTCTTTTAGTCAAAATACGCATGGTGATCTGACAGAGATAAAACATAAAGGCCGCACTTTGATTTTGTTAAAACCTTCCACTTATATGAATTTGAGTGGAAAAGCAGTAAAGTATTGGATGGAGAAACACAAAATTCAACCTGAAAATTTATTGGTAATTGTTGATGATCTACACCTGGACATCGGAAAGATGAGACTTAGAGACAAAGGCAGCGATGGAGGTCACAATGGATTGAAAGATATACAAGATAAATTTGGTCACAATAACTATGTCCGCCTGCGTATGGGTGTAGGTAAGGACTTTCATCCGGGACAGCAGGTCAATTATGTATTGGGCAAATGGAAAAAAGAAGAAAAAGAAGCCGTTGAAATCATGATAGAAAAAGCAGGAGCCGCTGTTAAAAACTTTTCTACTATAGGCTTAAAACTTACCATGGATGGATTGAATCGTTGAAGGCAAAACAAAGTCGGAAGTGGGTTGTTAGGTTTTAAATATATATCATGAATTGGAATGAAAAAAATAACGAACTAGTTGCTGAATTGAAATTCAAAGATTTTATAGAAGCATTTGCTTTTATGACAGAAGTCGCAATGATTGCTGAAAAAATGAACCATCATCCTACTTGGTCCAATACATACGATAAGGTAGAGATACGTCTCAGCACACATGACGCAGGAAATACGGTAACTGAAAAGGATCGAAAACTGGCTGAAAGCATTTCTAAAGCAGGTCAAAAGTATCTGTAATACTTATTCTATCCTGATACCTTCTTTCCTTAGTCTATGGACCAACTCCATACCAAAAGCTTCTACAGGGGTTAACACTCCATATACAATGGTATGATCTTTTATTTTATCCAGTAATGTAAAAGCTGACTGCGAAAACATTTTAGCCGTTTCATTATAACCTGGATCTCCTCCGGAAATCACTGAACTTGCCGAAGCTGTTGTGGAAGTACCCACACAAATAGCTTCAAATTTTGTATTGGCTCTTCTGGTTTCATCAGGTCCTGTACCCGGCGTAAATTTTTTGTACAAACGGTCTCTGAAACTCTTGAACCTGACTAAAAACATGGCTAATACAATAGGAACAACGGTTTTTAAAACTTTCCCAAAAGATGACCTTACAAAAAACTGACCGTAAGAGACCGCTTCACCATAATCCCCCGGCAATCTATAGGCACTTCTCTTTACAATGTGTGGATCTACAACCGGCATCGGAATAGCCCACCCATTGATATCTTTGCTGAAATGTACTTTAAGGGATATTTTTGGTGCATCAGGATGTCGGCGAATTCTCGTTTTAACGGACTCTTTTTTGACTTCCATATGTAAAGCCTGAACTGCCGTTGTCAATGTTCCACCTGAAAAAGTGGCATTTGTCCTGATATAGCCCTTTAGTGCTTTCGGTTCATGTAACGGAAGTTTTTTGGCCGTCAGCCACGCAGCAAAATCCGCCGGAATACTGTCAAACCCGCAACAATTTACGATACAGGTCTTTTGATCTGATGCAGCCTGAAAATGGTTATTATATAGGTCTGCAACAAAGGATGGCTCTCCTGTGATATCAAGATAATGTGTACCTGATTCAATACATGCTTTGACAACATCTTTTCCATACACATTAAACGGTCCTACGGTGTTCATAAGTATTTTCGTTTGAGATACCATGTTTCTTAAAGATAATCCATCATTAATATCTGCTGTGATGATGGATGGTTTATTTGCTGATAGTGTGTTACTTACTGCGATCAGTTTTTCTTCGTCTCTACCGGCTATAGCCCATGTTATATTTTCAGTATTTGCATGACTACTAAGATACTTCGCTACTAGTTTTCCAGTAAAACCTGTAGCGCCAAATAGGATTATATCAAATTTTCTGCTCATTTAACGTCTTTAAATTATTGAGAATTTAAATAAAATTTATTTCTTTGAATTAATATCCATACAAAACTCCATACTAATTTCCTTACCTTCTGTATTGATTACTTTTTGACCTGAATTACTTTTTCCATACCACTTAAAACAAATGGAGTCCTTACCTTTATCCAGCACTTCTACCACGCCATATTGACCGGGTTCCTTGCTGTATCCGTGGGAGTAAGGTCCCCCTTTATAAGATCCGTATCTATCTAGTGCTGCTGCGTGGAAAACCCTGACAGGTGCTCCACCATTTTCAGCATAATCACTATTGGTTCCATCATCCATGGCTACCATGTGAGCATCACCACTAAGAATAAAAACCATTATTTTATGCTCTTTTATAAAATTTGCAATTCGCTGTCTTTCTTCAGGATAGCCTCCCCAATTGTCACTTTCCTTGCATTTGTAGTTTGGTCCTCCCGGTGCATTCACCCAGGAGTAACTGGATACCCATGCTACTATTTTCCCTTCATTTTTTGCTTTCAGCATAGATTCCAAAAACCAGGTCAAGTGTGCCTCAGAGCCAAAGTTTGTACCAGATTTTAATCGTTCACATTCATTATATACTGGACGTACCTTCTGTGACCTGATGTCGGTCAGGATAAACAAAACTCTCCCTGCACTGAAAGATTGGCTGATTGGACCTGTTTTGTCAGAAAAAGCAAACGGATAATGAGGAATGTGTGTATGATATGCTGCTACAGATTCATTTCTGCAAGGATTGGAACCGTCAGCGTTATTGGGGCCAAAATCATGGTCATCCCACATATACACAAAAGGTGTATTTCTGTATAATGACGATTGATTTGGGGATGCAAAAGTTTTTTTATACGCGTCGTTAAATCTCGGAGTGCAATTGGAATCAATGTTCTCATAATGTAAATCTCCACCTTGAAGAAAAAACAAATGATTTTCCTCTTTTATTTTCAAAAATATATCACTGTTGGATCCTGTCTCCATACAACTGCCAAAAGCAAATGTATATGAGAATGGTATATCATTAAATGTCGTAAAATTTCCACCCAGCATGGACGAAATTCCTTCCGGGAAAATCTGATAGGTGTATTTTGTGTTCGGTTTGAGTCCGGTAAAATTTTCTTTTATAATGAAATCTTGAATATCCGAGATTATCAAAGACTTAGTCTTTACCAGCAATCCCGTCTGACTTTCGATCAGATTTATTTTACATTTTCCCTGCTTGTCTGCTTTTATAGTTATTGTAGCCCTGTCATCCGCTACATTACCACACAGGACATACTCTATGGTTTGATTGTTGGCGGAGACTATTTTTTTCTGCGCGTTACAAGAGAATAAAATAGAAATAAAAAACACTAAACAATATCTGAGTATATATGCCATGATGGTAAAAAATTAGTTGTTGGCATAAAATTACTCCAATGCAACTAATATTGATCCATGAATAATAAAAAATTTAAATGATGCCATTAACCATCACTTGGTATCGTCTACAATTCCGACCATCATCTTTTCAGTTTCTGACACTTTTGCGGTGATTAGTGTTACTGAATGTATGCCGCTATTCAGTTTTTTAGTTCTGATGCGTTTTCTATAATGTCCTTTGTTTAGATACTCATGGTTTGCTATAGTATGAGTACGACCATTGTTTTCCAAAATCTTCAAAATAGTTTGTCCCGGTTCACTCAGTACAAAATGTATATCAACCATATCAGAATCAGGGACCGGTACTATCATGAGTATTTTATTTTCAGTAGGAGTAGTATTAATGCGTGCTGAAGTGATCGGATGTGTTTCTGACACGACTGAATTAGTTGCGCATGTATCAATAGATGCTATAAATACTGAATTCGGCATTGTTTCAAATCCCACATCAAGTATGACTGATTTTCCACCAACAAACCCAACCGTACTTTGCTGGTCAACGGTACTTACTGCGGTTACATGTTCAATAGCTGAATAAACATCGGTAAATAATGTCACATTACCCAGAGTAAGATTCATATCTTCACATTCATTAATTAATAAATTTTGTCCAGCGCACAAACAATTATTGTTATAAACATCATTTATGGTCTGTGGATTTTTATCATCACATAAGGTACCTTCAGCAGGACAAAAGATCGCTTTAAATACTACCTTACCCAAACCACGGCAGGTAGTGGTATCATCCAAAGAAGATATAAGTACATATTTTGCAAAAATACCGGTAAGATCGGGACCGGTAAATCCTCCATAACCTACCTCCCCGGTAGCAAGCGGCCAGTTGTATTGATCCAGATGTGTCCATGTATTACCGTCCGTTGAATAATCAATTGATACAGCCTGAAACCCTTTATTTGTTTGATTCTGCACATTGTAATTCCAGATGTGGCTGCTGATGAGTTGATGTCTTTCTCCTAAATCATATTTTATCCAATGACTTCTGTTTAGTGCAGGATTTGGGTTATTGCTGACGTTGCAGGAGAGCCAGTTATTGGCTGGCTTATTGGACAACTGATCGGTTACACTACATTTTTCATACGGTTCATAACTGGCCAAAGGACTGTCACAATCAGGTCCTGAACAAGGAGTACCTTCACATTGACAATTGGCATTATATTGATCATTATTGGTAAATGGATTTCCATCATCGCATAGAGTACCTTGAGGAATACAGGCAATGTCACACCCGTAGTCGTAAAAATAGAAAGATGGGATTCGCTTCCAAACTCCAGCTCCTGTAAATGGCGTTTGCCAGAATGCAGCAAAATGTTCACTGCCTGTTCCTTCTTTATGATTGAGCTCGATATAATAAAACCTGCCCGTCTCCATGTAAATATTAGAGGTAGATTGATAAATGTACTTATTGTGTTCAGTAGTATTTGTCCATCCACTGACCAGAACCTGATGCGCTTGTTTGTTTTCAGGAGATTCGTCACTGCTGATGAAGAGTATGGTCATGTCATCTCCGGTTACATTAAATTTATAGTTACCGGTAACTGGCACTGTAATATAGCCCTGAACCAGATTGCCCGAATTACTGAGTTGAGATTCTGATTTTACCCCAAAAACCGGCAAAACTGAACTCGTAGTCGGCACGCCGGGATAATTAGGTGCCAGATAAAGTTCGTTGATAGTACTGCCGATAATATTGTCATATCTGAACCGCTCCATAAAATTTCGCACTCCTACACAAGTATTGGATGTTACTAGTTTACCGATACAATGGCAATGTCCATCTTCCATATCGTTGGATGTATTGACATTACCATCATTACACACTGTTCCTCTATTCGGACAAGCGGCTGTTTTACAACCCACATCATTAATATAAGCAGCGGTTATTATATTCCAGTTTGTATTTGATATGAAACTGTTTTTCCAGAAAAGTTTGCAATGATCACTGCCGGTACTTTCTACATATCTGATTTCAAAGTAGTAATAAATACCACTTTGCAAAAGCAATTTAGGAGATGTTTGCTCCGGAAATTTTGTATTTTCGTATTCATTGGTAAAATCATTGGCATATGCTCTAAGTGTAAGCTGGGAAGGAGATGCTGATGTACTCAGATAAAACTGACACTTTGAGTTGCCGGTAATATTGAATGTTACACTATCTGTGACAGGAACATGAATAAACCCTGAAATTTTTGCTCCGAAATAATTATCATAGTTGATTGGCGCATTCAGACTATAAATAGTTTGAGTGACATCAGGTCGAGATGGATAAAACTCCAATGCCGACAATTCTGAAAATTGATCTGCAAATAAGCCACGCCAGACTTCCCACTTAACTTTACCCGGTTCGCCGATACATATCTGAGCCTGTATGGATAAAGGAGCAAAAAACATGAAGATTGTATAAATTATATTTCTCATTTTTGACTACTTCCAGGGTTAAGAAAACATGCCAATCGGCATATAATTATTTGGTAATGTTGCAGGACAAGAAGGTGAATAGAAATTGCAAAGATTTGGCAATACATAATCCAGGTCATTGGGTGAGACACCATACCAAAGTGCCAGTTCTGCATAAAACTCATCCACCGATGTTGTAGGCAGCATCCTACCTCTTGAGCTTAGATTAAAATTATTGTTGACCAATGATAAGGAAGGATAATTGCCATAAACCTGTGAGCCGGTGATAGGTCCGCCCATAACCATCTGATTGCCGCCCCATGCATGATCAGAGCCGTTTCCATTGGATGTAAGTGTACGGGCAAAATCTGATATAGTAAACGAAACCACTTTATCATGCATCCCGATTTCCTTCATAGCATCATTAAATTCAGCCATAGCATTGCTAAGTACGGGCAACATATTTGCCTGATTGGTAAGCACATTGTCATGATGATCCCAGCCACCATAGGTTACATAGTATATCTGTCTGCTGGCACCCAAAAAAGACCGGACACTGATAAGTTCTGCAATTTTCTTGAGATCTTGGGATAAACCTGCAGTGGAAAAAGCGGTATTGAGTGGAACTACATTTTCTAGTGCTATACGGAATTTCTCTATACTATCCACTGATTGTCTGGTAAGTGTGCCAATCGTCTGCTGAAATACATTGGCATACTGTTGCTCCACCATATTATTGATAGCATTGTTTTTCAGAGCCGTTTTATAGCCCGCATCACTCCACCAAGATGGGAATGGAGTGAAACCTATATTGGCTGAAGTTGTGCTTCTACTGATAGAATATTCATTGTACATATTACCCGCCTGAAATCTGTTTTTACCACTTAGTGAAATATTTAACGATATTTCCGGTATGGTGTTCATGTCATGTAGGATATCAGCAATCCTGCCTGCCACTCCTACTGCGGATCTGCTTTGAGGTACAGATGTCTGCCACTGCATGATCTGGTCCGAGTGGGAGTACAATCCCAAAGGAATTTTTTTCAGACCTGAATCATAAGCTGCTTTGTTGGCAATCGGCTCAATAAGTGTACCTATGTTTGCCAGAAATGAAAGATCACCTGAATTGAACATATCTCTAACCTTGTTCATTCCTGCATGAACTGCATATGTTTTACCTCCATCGCTATAGCTAAGAGGTAGTAACTGTGCAGGATTGGCAGTATTGCTAAGTGCCAGAGACCCTCTGGTAGCTACATAACTATTATATTCACTGGTTTCTGTCGGCACCAGCATATTGTGTGTATCACAACCACCAGCCAGCAATATACAGACCATCGCTTTATAATCTCCGGTATTTGCAAGAATGTGCGGACGGGCAGCCAGTGTATTGATGGCTCCTAGATTAAGGACTGATGACAAAAAAGCCATAGAACCTACTGCGGAACAACTTGCTTCTCCCAAAAACTGACGTCTGCTTATATTTCTTTTTGACATAATTATCGGTTTATTAAATATTCAGGAGAAGACATCAAAAGATATATGGCCAGCTTGGTGCGATCCTGTTTTTCGGTTACTGTAGTATTGGGAAACTCCTTTAGCACATTGTTTATGGTATTTAATGATGTATCAGAGACACGACCCTGCGCCAGCAATAAATTTAGTCTATCCATGAGAATATGCAGTTTGTCATTATCGGTAAAGCTATTTTCACCAGATACGTCAATTACAGAAATTTCATCGGCATAATTGGCATCTGCTTCATTGGTAAAAAGGTCATATTCATCTGCAATATCTCCGCTGATCACCCATCGGTAAAGTCCGTTAATAAATCCTGCTATGGTTTGTGCATCGGTAATCTGAAACTCAGGAGCTACTAATCCTGCTTCTTCCACAGCACCAATGGGCTGGTAATCCTGCTGAAAAAAGTTAAATACGCTTGGTGATGTCAATGGTCTTTGACCGGTGTATTGATATATATAACTCATATCATTGCGATAATTGCCACTCAATGTGGAAGCATTGAATGCTTTATTGATCTGAACGTATCTAATGAATGGCTCCCGAAGCATACCAAATTCAACATTTTCGCCTGAATCGCAACTTTTAGCTTCAGGATCCAGTAAAATGGCTTTTACGACAGCAGCTAGATCACCACGGACACCTTGCCCGTTATTGATAAATACATTGGCAACTCTATTTATAAATGCCGGACTTGGGTTGGATGTTACCAGTCTTTGGATGAGAAAACGACATACAAAAGGAGGCGTATTTTGATGGTTAAATAGATTGTCCAGAGCATCGTTGATATCTGCTATGCCATCTACCGGGTTTCTATTGGGTACTACAAAACCATTCAACAGATTTTTTACGCCCGGTTCATGCCAAGTATTCCACATGACCATATCAGCAATATAACTGGTATCATTGAGTGCGCCTCTGTTCCATAGTGTTCTATCTGCCCAGGTAAGGCCGGTAAATATCTTTGAGAACTCTATAATATCTTCGTTATCATATGAGGGAACCGGCAAACCATTGTTGTCAAGCATGATACTTCCATCATTATTTAACATGACTGTTCCTATGGTGAACAACTGCATTAGTTCTCGCGAATAGTTTTCGTCCGGAAATTGATTAAGAACAAGGTTGGCCTTTGGATTATTAAGATAGGTGAGATAAATACCCATAGATGGATTGTAAGTCACATCTCTCATCAGATTGCGATAATTGCCAAAAGAGTGGTTTAATAATTTGTCATAATAGACACCCATAGCATAAGCGTTATTATTGAAAGCAGAGTTTTCTGAAATGACGAGCATCTCACTCAGTGCCAGCGCTACTCTTTGTCTCAGATCATCGGGTGAAGTCATGAGGTACTGCCACCAGGCATAATCCCATAATCTGTTTCCGGCACCTGCAGTTGGCGTATTGGTGGAATCTTTGACCATTTTATGGTACTGCCGAATCTTGCTTTCGAGCGTAAATGATCTGGGGATACCTAGTTGGTTTTCTATCCACGCTTCAATACCTGTCTCAGTGACTGAATTGATATCTGTATAACTATATCCCAAAGTAGCCTGTGACAGAAATCTGGAAGCTGCATTGTCATTGGGGAGGAATCCATCCTGATTCATTGTATTTTCAGGATTGCCTGGGCCGACATTACTACTAGCAGAAACGGTAATCCCTGAGTAACCTCCATACCCTAGAATCAACGTATCTGGTTGAGCGGTTAGATAAATACATTGCCAAAAAGCAATGACGACAATAAAGGTTATTTTAGTCGCCATGGCTTACTTTTTATCAGATGATTTCCCCGTTTTCAGTTGGTTTACTTCTTCTTTCAGTGCTTTATTTTCAGCTTCTATACGTATCATATGCTGCCAGAGCCACTCTATCTGTTGCAAAAGTCTTGCGTCCATTTCTTTAAGTTCGTACCCTTCTTTTACCAGTTGAACAGCAGAAGGCATTTCCACCAGATGTTGATTTTGTTCTATAGATTCAGCCACTTTTTGCATAGATGGTGTGCTTGTAAAGGCATCATCCGACCATTCAGCAGTAGTCTTAAGGGATACTTTAACTCTTTCGGTCAGTATACCATTCTGAACATAAAGATTATAGCTGCCGGGAGTGCTGATCTGTGTGGTATCGCCGATGACAACCTTACCGGATGATTTGAGTACCATGATAGCTTGTGCATCGCTTTGGAAGCCAATAAATAAGAAAAGAAAAGAAAAAATTGGGGTCTTCATTATTATACAATTTTTGAACCACAAACATAAGAATAAAATTTAATATATAAATAAGTGTATTCCATGATTTTTAAAATATATTTGCAAGGGTTTTAACGGATATATTACCTTTATTTAAATTATTTCAGCACATTAAGATTATAAAATGAATTTTAATGCGCATAAATTTATTTTAAATTTACATTAAAAAACCATTCATCATGGCATATGACGAGATGCTGGCACAAAGGATCAGAGAAGTCTTTTTCAAGTTAAACGTTCCGTTCCTTGAAAAAAAAATGTTCAGTGGTGTCTGCTTTCTAGTGGATAATAAAATGTGTTGCGGTACTCATATCGATAGAAGTACTCAAGAAAGTCTTCTGTTGTCCAGAATCAGCGAGGCTGAAGCCATAAAAGCGATCGAATTGCCATTTGTACTTCCCATGAATTTTACAGGAAAACCAATGAGAGGATATATTTATGTTTGTGAAGAAGGGATCGAATCACTAAAGGGCCTGAATTTCTGGATTCAACTTTGTCTGAATTTTAATCCAAGCGCAAAAAAAAGTAGAAAGTAGAATTTTTGATTAAAACTCAGCTTTACACTCTACTGTTAATATTTCTCTGCTTACAGGGTGGATAAATTCCAGTCGTTCAGCATGTAAATATAATCTGTCTGAACGTGTGCCATACAGATCATCTCCTTTAATAGGTATCCCAAGTCCTTCTGCGTGTGAAGCGTGTACTCTCAATTGATGTGTGCGCCCGGTGACAGGAAAAAAATGAACTCTTGTGAGATTTTCTTTTCGTTCTATAACCTTCCATCTGGTGAGCGCAGGTTTACCATGCTGAAAACAAATCAGCTGTCTCGGGCGGTCATCAAGATCAACCCTGAGCGGCAGTGCTATCTCACCTGTATCTTTGGTGACGATTCCTTCCAAAACTGCCACATATCTTTTCTGAATCTTTC
>Ga0335397_10008244_pt1 | contig 13141 bp, 13 predicted proteins | sample MAT04_FD_205740 | JGI IMG/M metagenome (GOLD analysis project Ga0335397, IMG submission 205740) | Freshwater microbial communities from Lake Fryxell liftoff mats and glacier meltwater in Antarctica - MAT-04 (spades assembly) (version 2) ...
GCTTTGAAGTTAACGGAAAAGTGCACAATGCGAAGGCAGATTTGGTGGTGGGTGCCGATGGTATTCGTAGTGTTGTGCGTAGCTTAATTGTTGACGAGAATATTAATCCTTTACGGTACTTGAGATACGTGGTCATCTTAGGTATTTGTTCTTTAGAGGCTCTTAAAGGCCTTGAGAGTCCTTTGCTCGACTCGAACACCGTGTTTCAAACCGTCAATGGTCATGAGCGAATCTACATAATGCCTTATTCAGTTGACTCAATCATGTGGCAATTTAGTTTCCCCATGCAAGAAGATGAGGCTAAGGCTTTAAGTGCAAAAGGAGCTTCGGCACTTAAAGAAGAAGCATGTCGAAGAACAACAGAGTGGCATGACCCAATTCCGCAAATTGTATTGGCGACCGAACTTACTCAAATTTCAGGCTATCCCGTATATGACCGAGAATTGCTCAATTCGGAATCTTTAAAAAAAGCCGGGCCATTTACTTTGATCGGAGATGCAGCCCATCCGATGAGCCCATTTAAAGGACAGGGTGCAAATCAGGCCTTGCTGGATGCACTGGCCCTTGCTCGCAACATTTAAATAGCTTGTACTTTTTCTAAATGGAAAGAAACCGGCCTTAGAGAAAGTGTACTCAATGAATTTGAAGAAGAAATGTTAGCACGGAGTGCTTCTAAAGTGAAGGATTCAGCAGAAGCTGTGGAACTTCTGCACTCAAAAGGCGTACTTCGCGAAGGTGACGGCCCTAAAGGCCGCATCATTACAAAGTGTAATTCGTAGTAAATAATAAAGTTCAGGAAAAAACGCTTTACAAAGCCGATTTTGTCAAGACTTCATATCGGTTTTCTGTTGTTAAAGTTCAGAATTAATCTCATTAATGACCTTAATGACATCTAAGCGCTTCTCTTCAATTAGTCGATACATAGTGGAAAATGGGAAATTATTGATTTCTTCATACGATTTCTTTTCTCCGACCAACGCCGTAAAAAGGAGGACAAAGATGCCGCAGTTAAAAAAATCCCATTGAGACTGGCAAGTGGCTAAAACTGATGGGGAGTCATTTTCATGTTCATTTAGCTTCCAAATAGGTTTTCCGTCGCTCTTATTTATCCATTCCAAAGTTTGGTCTAATCGTTCTCGAACTTTTTCAGCCTGACAATTTGGTTTGATGCTATCGAGATAGAAAATGGTATTGTTTTTGAAATTTAAATGGATCACGGTCCAATGCCTGCCTTTTAACACACCTCCAAGATGTGAGGTTTCCACATTAATGGGAAGCGCCAACACATGTTTTTGATTAGCTGTCAAAATTTCGCGTAGTGATGATTCTTTTTTAGCTTTGTTAACCAGCTCAGGGTTTTCCGATTTTAAGTTATCGATAAGCCGCTCGAAATAATTTTTTTTTTCTCCATCTCTGTAAGGAATATTCCAATTGTCTTTTGTGAATTCGTCATTACCTCCATTTTTTTCTATCATCGAAAAGCTGGAACTTGACATCACCGTACAATTGTTCGAATATGAATTAAACTTTTTTGCGTAAAGGTCCATGTGGTAGGTAGAAAGCTGTTCGGATTTTTGCAATTTTAATTGTGGTAAGAAGCTCTGGAATATGTACTGGATGACCCCCAACAAATAGTCTTTTATGAAATGCAGGACTGTATATTCCTTAAAAGCTTCAGTATTGGTCGTTGATTGATGAATGATTGTAGGAAGCAAATGTCCTGAGTGGTTGGTAGAGCTAGACAAACTAGAGTGTGCTGAATCTATTGACATAAAAATCCATTTAGAAAAGTTAATAATTAATTTAATGCCATATTGTAATCCTATTTTAATTTTTTTTGAAACAAAAAAATTATCGTTTTATTTTTGGTAAGCACCACGTTTCAATTTTTTCATTATCTTTAATCATTTTAGAAGATAGCCAAAAGTAGGCTCTAATGCAGCCCATCCCATGAGCCCATTTAAAGGACAAGGTGCAAATCAGGCCTTGCTGGATGCACTGGCCCTTGCTCGCAACATTTAAATAGCTTGTACTTTTTCTAAATGGAAAGAAACCGGCCTTAAAGAAAGTGTACTCAATGAATTTGAAGAAGAAATGTTAGCACGCAGCGCTTCTAAATTGAAGGATTCAGCAGAAGCTGTGGAACTTCTGCACTCAAAAGGCGTACTTCGCGAAGGTGACGGCCCTAAAGGCCGCGTCATTACGAAGTGTGATCTCTGATCAAGCTTGTTTTGTAAAAGAAAAATTTGGAATGCTGTAGCTCTGTTTAGAGGTCTACCTTTGATTCTCTTTGCCAGAAACGAATATCTCGACATGCGGATGTAAACGTATTTACATCTTTCAAGTCATTAAATTCAATACAGCCTTTGTCGAGCTCTGAAAAAATACCCACTTTTTCAAAAAGTAATTTCATGCTGTTGGTGTAACCAATGAACTTTAGATGGTTGAAAGCATCGGAAATAAATTGTTTTGCAGCAGCGGATTGAGCAAGAGCTTTTATTCCCTCTGGCGAAGAAAGAATCACGACCGCATCATAAAGCACAGAAGGAGCTCCTTGAAGTTTTTGGTCGGCCGGTAATCGTTTTCCGCTTTTTGTTAACACTCCACCAACTGTTGGAGCAATAATTTCAAAAGTGCATTTTTCATTTTTAAATTGCGTTTGTAACTCCTTTAAGAAAGAATCCTCTACGCCGTCAGTAACTAATATCCCTACCCTTCTGCCTTCAAAAGACTTTAAAGAATTCTTCAGAATACTAAGTGCTGGAGAAGGGGGGAGATCGACAGGCTTCTTCGCGATTTCTGCCGGAACAATATTCTCATCTATTCCTAATCCGGCCTTTACACGATTTTCTAAAACAATATCTATATGAGTCAAATGTGAGACTAAACGTTTACGAATAGCAGCATTTTCAACTTTGCTTAACTCAAAAATTAATGCGTTTGCAATATGCTCCTGTTCATGAGAGGTTTGGCTCTTATAAAACAGACGGGCTTGGCTATAATGGTCTGCAAAACTTAACGATCGTTCACGGGTCTTTAACCCTGAAATTTGTTCAGGGAAACTTTTAAATCCTCTTATAGGACACTCTCTTGGGCCACCTTGAGGTTGCTCCCAAGAGTTAGGCTCATAATTAACCCTTCCTTTTGGGTTGACCATGGTCATGTGGCCATCTTGTTGAAAATTAAGGAAAGGACATTTAGGTGCATTAACAGGAATACGAGTAAAATTAGGACTCCCAAGTCGTTTAATTTGCGTATCTAAATAAGAAAAATTACGTCCCTGAAGTAAAGGGTCATTTGTAAAGTCAATACCTGGAATGATATTGTTTGTGCAAAAGGCAACTTGTTCTGTTTCAGCAAAAAAATTGTCGACACAACGATCTAAGACAAGTCGACCGATAATTTGAATAGGTACTTCTTCTTCAGGAATGAGTTTAGTTGCATCAAGAACGTCAAATATAAAAGATTCTGCAAATTTATCGTCAAACAATTGCACGCCAAGCTCCCACTCAGGGTAATTTCCTGACTGAATAGCATTCCATAAATCTCTTCTATGGAAATCAGGATCAGCTCCATTAATCTTCACAGCTTCATCCCATAAAACGGATTGCATGCCAAGCTTTGGTTTCCAATGGAATTTAACAAAAGATGATTTTCCTTCTTGCGTTACAAAACGGAAAGTGTGGACACCAAACCCTTCCATAAAACGAAATGAACGAGGAATTGCACGGTCTGACATTGTCCACATAATCATATGCATGCTTTCTGGCATTAATGAAATGAAATCCCAAAAATTATCATGAGCTGTTTGTGCCTGTGGAAATTCTCTATCAGGTTCAGCTTTTGCAGCATGAATGAGATCAGGAAATTTCATTGCATCCTGAACAAAAAACACGGGGATGTTATTGCCAACGAGATCCCAATTTCCCTGTTTTGTATAAAACTTAACAGCAAAACCACGTACATCACGCGCTAAGTCGAAAGATCCTTTATTCCCAAGCACCGTAGAGAAACGTACAAACACCGGCGTTTTTTCCCCTGTACGCTGGAAAATATCTGCAGAAGTAATGTCGATAAGGGATTTATAAGTTTCAAAAAAACCATGGGCACCATAGCCTCTTGCATGCACGACCCGTTCCGGAATGCGCTCATGATCGAAATGAAATATTTTTTCACGTAAATGGAAATCCTCAAGGGTTGTGGGACCTCTAATACCTAATTTTAATGAATTTTGATCATCCGAAACAAAAACTCCTTGTTGGGTCGTGAGTATAGGACTTTCATTATTGGCTGTTTGGTGAAGTTCCCCACCTGGTGCTATCGTGTCTTTTAACTTTTTTTTGGGCTTCATCATTACCTATGAAATTTATTTTTTTATAATAAGTATCTCAATCCGCAATGCTATACAAGTAAAAAATTAAAAAAAACCTCATCTTTTAAGCGCTTTAACGGCAGTTATTGCCCCACTTCCAACTTTTGACTCTTCTCACCCAATAGCGTAGTATATGAATGATAGGGTAATGATTGCGAACGAGCGTAATTTCCATTAATTCTTAAGTTCCTAATAAGAATTGATCTAATTGGGTCTGCAAGAGTTTTTTTATTTCTGCTTTTTCGCGAAATAACTCGTGTCGACCCTCCTGAATGTAAATATGGTGTCCTTGAGGAAGCTCATTTACGAATTTCACATTATAGGAGACATCGACAATTTCATCGTTTCCGGCAGTTGCTATCAAAATTGGGATTTTTATCGATTCAATCGCTTTTTCAGACCATAAAAAAGAGAGAGAATCAGCTGCAGCTTTTACCCAACCATAACTCACTCCTCCCATTAATAAATGTCTGTTTGATATACACAGCTGCTTCAACTCAAAAAACCCTGCTTCATCAGTCGAATAGGGGTTACCTTCATAGGGCATTGTAAGTATTGGATCCTTATGTCCTAAACCGGGAACGTAGCTTTCCAAAATGGTGAACCAAGAAGCGCTCCATAGTAAATAAGGTAACACATTGGAAAGTGGAGTCTTCAAAGCTAATAAAGGCGAAATCATAAAACCAACCTGAAAAGGCTGTGTTGCACTTTTAATTTGCAAATACCTTAAAGCTACATGTCCACCAGTAGAATATCCCCCTAATAACAATTTGCCAGGAGCATTAGGTATTACAATGTCTTCGACAAAGGCGTTAAGATCATCCACGTAATGTTCAAAACTATCTATATGCTGCATATACTGAAAAGTTTCTTGATCATGATATTCACTGCTTACTAAGCGAGAAGATCCTCCTTGTCCACTTAAATCATACATCCAGACATCGAAGGATTGCTCCAGTAGTGGGATGATGATTATTTCATAATATTCTAAAAAGGTGCCTCTTCCTTGAACAAAGACAACAGTTCCTTTAGATTCTAGAGGGGTTTTGAAATGAGCATAACGTAAGCGATGCCCTTTTTCAGTAACGTAATGCTCTGCCTGTGCTATTCCTTCATTGTAGACTTCTTTTGCGCTATTTGCTTCTATGGGTCCTGAAAAAGCGTAACAAAAAAAGAAAAGTATATTTAATAAATATTTCATGGTTTCTTCCAAAATATGAGAAAAGCTACTGATTTATAGAGAATAATTATAAATCGGAGCTAATATTAATAATCTTTAATAAGTCTTATGTTATGATCGCAAAGTCCGGTTGGATTTAGATCGGTCTATTTCATGAGACTTTCCCATGCAAGGGAGATAAATTTTAACATGTATTGTAATTGCATAACAATAATAACTTACGTAATAAACTTAGCCAAAACCTCTAATGAAGTTGCATGGTTTTTTTGCTAGAAGCGGATTAGAAATATTTCTGGTTGATCTTTCGTCGTATCAGGCATAAAAGATTTTAGCCCTTGCCTCCAATCAAATCGCAATATTATCTGATAGGTGAAAATGTTAAGAAATAAGAATTTAATCGTTTAAGTCACTTCTTTTTGTTTTCCATACCAGCGGGGGATATTTACAGCTTCCTCCCTCTAGATCTTTGCCGTTTTATCAACATTCTCATTATTGAAAAAGGTCTTAAGATGGCACGTTGCAATGCGTTTCGAGCGAGGATAGATCCAGGAGACCTAGCATTTCTTTAATGTGGGATTACGGCATTAGGCGATTGTTCTAAAAATTTATTTTAAGCGGCCAAGGTCTTTAACTTTTTGGCCAAAATAAAATGCTGATTAGTTTTTTCAAGATTTATCGCTAATTAGATGTTTCTAAGGGCGATGAAATCATTTTCATCTTTCCAATTTACTATTTCAATCGCTGTAAACGTTTCGCCATCGTCATCAGTTGTCAATTGAATTACACGAACATTTTCAAGCTTTAAGATTGTAGAGTCTTTCAGAGAAAAATGTGCTCCCTCTAAAAGATAAAAAATAACGTTTTGAATTTTTAAGTTAGTGGATTTTAAGGTCAAGTTTTCAAGAGCTACGATTTCGATTGGATCATTTTCACTTCCAAGAAGAATAATATCAGGTGATTCCAATTCTATATGCGTTCCTGCCATTAAGCCCCCACCAAGGCCTGTAAAGTGGATGCATTCTTCAACTTGCAATTTAATCGCTGATGCGCAAATTATAAAAGCTCCAATTAAGTAAACCTTATTCGTAACTGAAAGCTCATCCATGTTGCGAGCACGAATACCCGCACGTGCGTAACCCTTCTTCTCTATAAAAGTGGCGTGAAAATGGTCTATTAAGGGATGGTAAGTATGTGTGATCATTTTTTTTCAGCTTTGAATTTTTGCAAAAAAAAAACACTTATAGATTGCTCTATAAGTGCTACTTGGTCAAGTCTCCGGGTGATGGATTCGAACCATCGACCAATAGATTAACAGTCTACTGCTCTACCGCTGAGCTAACCCGGAATGTTGAAAGCGTTATTCTACATGAAAGCAGAATTTAATTGCAAAACTTTTTTATTTTCGTACCAATTTTTTTTATTTCGATTTAAAAAAGAGGCTTCAGAGTTGAATGTAAAGCGTTGATTTACAAGGTGATTTGAGTGACCTGTGCAAAAGAATGCAGAGCCTGATCCGCTCATTAAAACTGTGTCAAAACCCATGGAAATGAGATTGTTTTTTTGGATTTTAAGTGCTGGAAGAAGTCGAAAAGATGCATGTTCAAGATCGTTATAATAATCAGGAGAGTTTGCTAAAAAAGAGTTTAAGGTAGTGCGTGGGTCTTTTCTTGAAAAATCAGATAGGGTTAGGTTTTGAAAGACTAAGGGCGTTGATAGGCCGGCATCAGATTTTACGATTGTAAGGTGAGTTTCAGGTAGGGGAGCAAGCTCTTCGATGATTTCCCCACGCCCTGTGCAGTAGGCTGTGCCTGATGAAAAGAAAAAAGCGACATCAGAGCCTATTGCAGAGCCTAAAGCAATGAGATCTTGAGGGCTAAGTGGTTGGTTGAAAAGTTCGTTTAAAGCAAAAAGCGTTGTTGCTGCATTGCTGCTACCACCACCAAGGCCTGCTTTATTGGGAATTCGTTTTATAAGATCGATTTCGATATGGAATTTTAAATTTGTTTTTGCACGGAAAAGGTTAACAGCTTTTAGGATAAGGTTTGAGTCGTCTTGAGGGATGGATGGATCGTTGCAGGTCAGGTTATCGAGATCACTAAGCTGAAAGGTGAGCGTGTCGTGTAAGCTAATGGTTTGAAAAAGGGAAGCTAGTTCGTGGTAGCCATCTGCACGTTTGTAGAGTAGCTGTAAAAAGAGATTGATCTTTGCGGGGGAAATTAGTGTTAGCATGAGGAATCTTTTAAATAAAATGCAGGTTAAAACCTGCAAAAACAAACGCTAAGCTAAAGCCTACGTACAAAATACAAAACACCGCTAAGCTAAAACCTACGGTACAAATAAAATGCGGTGACTTTGTCACCGCATAAAGATTATTCTGCGGCTGGTTGCTCGGCTGCAGGAACTTCTTCTTCAGGAACTGTGCCTTCGGCAAGAATTCTAACATTAACAGAAGCTTTTACGCCTTCTTTAAGTTTGATTTCAACCGCATGGACACCAGTTGCTTTAAGATGATGTTTCATGTTAACAGAGCGTTTTTCAAGATCGATGTTTAATTGTTCTTTAATTAATTGAACAACATCTTGACTTGCAACAGATCCGTACATGTGGCCATCGTGGTCAACTTTAACAAAAGTTGTAACCATTTTGCCTTCAAAGTTTTTAGCCAAAGCCTCAGATTCTTTGTGGTCAACAGCTGCTTGTGCTGTGCGTTCAGCTTCTAGACGCTCTCTCATACGAAGAGTGTTTTTATCAGCAATCATCGCAAATTTTTTCGGAAGCAAGAAATTGCGCGCATAACCTTCACGAACGCTAACAATATTGCCTTTACGACCAAGAGATTCAACGTCTTGTATTAATAGTAGTTTCATTGACATAATTTATTTCTCCTAATCCTATGCTTCTGATACAAACGGTAATAAGGCAATATAGCGTGCGCGTTTGATCGCAGCTACAAGGTGCTTTTGATGGTATGCAGAAACGCCTGTAATACGTCTTGGCAAGATTTTACCTTTATCAGTGATGAATTTGAATAAAGTATCAACGTCTTTATAGTCGATTTCTTTAACTCCGGCAGCTGTAAATGGGCATTGCTTGCGTTTTCTTGAACGAGGATCTTGAGCCTCTCTTAATTTTGGTCTCATGGGTCTATTAAATGACATATGATGATCCCCTTATTGTTGCTCTTCAATTAATTTAAATTCGATTTTATCCATGACTTTATCAGCACGGGTAGTCATAAAGCGTACAAGATCTTCATTTAAATGATATTCTTGCCATAGCTCATTGATTGCGCTTGGGTTCACATCAAAATAGACAATGAAATAATAGCCTTCTCTGTGTCCACCGATATCGTAGGCAAGTCTTTTTCTGCCTTGTTCGTGAATTTTATGAATCTCACCATCGCGGCTTGTGATTCCTTTTTGAATTTTATCCAAAGCTTTATGGCGGGCATCATCGCTTAGCGTAGCGCTTAGGATGTACATTCCTTCATAAAGATTTTTATTCTTTAGATTCATTTTTGTTCTCCAAATGTGTTAAATCGTGAGCCATCTCGTTTTCCAAGATAGCAATTCCTTTTTGAACGAATTTAGCTAGCAGCTCAAGCTCTTCATGTGAGAAGTTCTCAAGGACATAATCGGCTAAAGTCCGATCAATAAGTTGGCAGCCAACTCCCATGCGAAGCCTCTTGTACATACTTGTACCAAGGTTAGCTTCAATGCTTTTTAGGCCGTTATGTCCGCCTGAACTTCCCGCTTTTCGCAATCTTAATTGGCCAAATGGCAAATTAATGTCATCGCTGACAACGAAAACGTTGTCTTCGGCTAGCTTATAAAAGTTTAAGTAGCGCTTAACTGCCGACCCACTTTCGTTCATGTACGTTGTTGGCAAAAGGAGGTGGACTTTACGCCCGAACAAATCACCTTTTGCTACTTTCGCATTAAATTCTTTTTCGTCTTTGAAGCTCCATCCATGCAGGGTGGCTAATCCTTGAATTACAAGATACCCGAGGTTATGACGGGTAAGCTCGTATTTCTTTCCGGGATTTCCAAGGCCAACAATCACTAGTGCAGATGAAGCATTCATAACAATTTATTAGCGTTTGACGATTACGACTGCAACTTCGTCTAAGTTTGCAAGTGGTTTCATCGTTTGCGGTATATCAAGGTCTGACAAACGCTTAGTGTCATAAAGGGCCATCGCTCTGATATCAAGAAAAAAGGCGTCAGGAATATCTTTTGGAAGACAGTTGACACGAATTGTTCTGATAGGCTGTCTGACTGCTCCACCAAGTTTTACACCAACGCAATCTACAACACCTGTGCACTCGATAGGTACTTTAACGTTTAAAGATTCATCTTCATGAAGTTCTTCAAAGTCTAGGTGAATCGGTTTGTAATTAATGATGTTATATTGAACTTCTTTTAAGATTGCTTTTCTTGTTGCACCATCTTCATTCGTAAGAGTAAAAACTCTTGTTGAAAGACGGCCGGGTTCAACAGTTCTTAAAAGGGCGGCATATTCCGATTCGTTGACTGCAATATTTTCAGCAGTTTGGCCTCGGCGGTAAATCACTGCAGGAATAAATCCTTCACGACGAAGTCTGTTTACTTCGCGCTTTTTTTCAGCAGGTCTTTTTTGGGTTTGTAACTTCATGGAATCCTCCAGTAAAAACATAATACAAAAGTATAGATGATAAGTTAAAAATAATAAAGGACTTTTTTCCTTGGAATTAAATAACTTATGTCATTGATGTCATTCGTAAAGGGATAGGATAGATTCTTGCGAGAGAATGCATTGAATTGCTTTAGCCAGGAGAGGGGCAACTGAGACGACGTGGATTTTGGATGAATTTTTCAAGTCTTCCGGAGGACAAATCGTATTTGTTACTAATAATGCCGAAATCGGGCTATTTTCGATTTTTTCAATCGAGTCACCAATGAATAAACCATGGGTGATAACAGCTTTTATAGATTTGGCACCCTTCTCTTGGCATGCTTTCGCTGCTGACAACAATGTGGAACCAGTAGTGCACATATCATCAGCGAGAAGAATATCTTTACCGTTTACATCCCCAATGAGGGCGCTTACTTCGGTTTTCTTAGAGTTTAAACGATGTTTACTTATGACAGCAACATCAGCTTCAAGAGCCTTAGCGTAATTTTGAACAAGTTTTGTGCTTCCGATATCGGGGGCTACAACAATTGTTATCCGTTCATTGCTTTTTGTCGATTTCTTTAAAGCTTCCACTAAAGGTGGTCTGCCCGAAAGATGATCGAGGGGAATATCAAAAAAACCTTCTAGCTGTCCGGTATGCAAATCGACGGTTAATACGTGTGAAACGCCTGAAGTTTCGATCATGTTGGCAATCAGCCTTGCTGTAATCGGGACTCTCGGCTGATCTTTGCGGTCTTGCCGGCAATAGCCAAAGTAGGGGATCACAGCAGTAATGCTTTTCACAGATGCACGTTTTAATGCGTCAACTAAGACAAGCAGTTCGATTAAATATTTGTCGGGGTCTAAAGCAATGCTTTGAAGAATGAAAACATCTTTTCCTCTTACGCTTTCTAAAACAACAACTGAAACTTCGCCATCAGGAAAACGTTGGATGTCAACATGACCTAAATTAACGTTAAGTATTTTGCTGATTTCATTTGCTAAGTTAGGGTGAGAAGTACCTGCAAATATAAGCGGACTTTGTCTATCGATATGCATCGTTACCAACGGTCAGCTAAATAATAAATTGGGGTGGAAGGATTCGAACCTCCGCATGGCGGTACCAAAAACCGCTGCCTTACCGCTTGGCGACACCCCAGTAAGCGCTTTCAAGTACGAAATCTTAGGGGATTTCTTAATTTTTCGCAAGTAAAAAGAAATAATTTTTACAGGTGAGATGCAAGTGATTGATTTTCAGATAATAGGAGTGCTAAAAAAAGAAGGAGTTTTAAAGGATTTCTTAAGGCAAAAGTTAGTTTACCTTGAACATATTGTCAAGGAGGTGGACTTGTCTTTTAACCGCTTAAAGCCCCTTATTTAGTGAGTGCTTTGTTTTAATTTGTTTGTTAGTTAATGTTTATTTGATATAATAGAATTAAGAGTGATTAAACAAGAGGTTTTGTTATGACATCAGCAATTAATAGTGTAAATCCTGACCCACTAGTATCGGGAAATTTACCTTCTGTTTCAACAGAACCTTTGAAAACCGCGGCCCCAAAAGAAAATCCAAAAACTATCCCAAAAGAAGAGTTGAAAGGTAAAACGGTTTTTGAAGCCATCACCATGCAAGCAAAAGCTGATGGAGCAATCCGAGCAGGGGATACCCCAAGTATTAGTAAACTTGTGGGGCATTTCCCAAAAGAGGGCGATAACGTTGTGGCTGATTACTACATGGAAGGAGACAAAAAATTCTTTAAATTTGATGTCACATGGAAAGCTACAGTAAATGATAAGGATGTTGAATTTACACAAGTGATTTACACGAGCATAGAAATACCAACTGATGGCTTAAAGTTAAAAGGTGCAAGTAATCAAGCTTATGAAGTTGCAAAATCGTATGAACTTCTTCAAAGAAATTTAACTGAAAAATTAATTACCTCAGATATAAAAGCAATAAGACAAAACGCTTTGGTCTCTTTTGAGAAAACAACTCCAAATCTTAATTTAGATAATTATAAGGTATCTTATATACCAAAAACTTCATCCGGAAATTTAGATGTTGGTTTACTTAAACTTGATAAAAGACCAAAAATAAATCTGGATAAAAAAATCGGATTAGTATTTGCCTCCAGACTTCAAAAAATGCAGGGACTAAACGTTATTTTATTAGCAGAAGGAAGTGGTAGCGTAAAGGCCGAGTGCGATCGAAAAGATGCGGGTTTGCCTGCAAAAGTTGACGCTAATGTTTACAAAGCTCATGTAGATGGCCAATTAAAAGAAGTGAAAAAACAAAATAAAGCAGCCCTTGCCCCTGTTAAAGTTGCAAATGCCGATGCCATTGAAGTAAAACAATTGCGTAATGAACTTGATGGACTATTAAATGAAAGACAGGGTGATCTTGCTTTATTGGAAGAAAAAAGGCAAGAAATTGAGAATAAGTTCGATGCGATTCCTGAGATTAAAGAACTTCAAGAAGTCAAAAAAAGGTCAGGCGAGTTATTGATTGTGCTTGAAAACCAACTCAACTCCCGTGAGGTATCCGATAAAAATAAAAAAGAGCTTGAGCCTGAAATAGCTAGTCTAGAAAAACAAATTCAAGAAATCGAAGAAAAAATTATAAGTATGAAAAAAGCCATTTTAGAAGATCCAATTATCGAAGAAGAAGGTGAAGGTGAAAGATTCGAGCTTAAAGTTGAAGAGGAAGCTGAATTTGGAAACAAGTCTGTGGTCATTGATTTTGAGGATTTAGAATCTTCTGATACGGAATTATTAGAATCAGAAGAAGAATCTAGAGATATATCGGATATCTTTAGAGATGGGGTGGAACTTGGAAAGTATTCGCCGATGCCAAATGATGATCAGTCAAATAACAAAGAACTGAAATGATTCAAAATCAGCGAAATCATTTAGTAAGAGAAGTCATCAAGGATAATAAT
>Ga0335397_10008245_pt1 | contig 13141 bp, 7 predicted proteins | sample MAT04_FD_205740 | JGI IMG/M metagenome (GOLD analysis project Ga0335397, IMG submission 205740) | Freshwater microbial communities from Lake Fryxell liftoff mats and glacier meltwater in Antarctica - MAT-04 (spades assembly) (version 2) ...
CATTGAGAAGACGATTCGAGGACTGATGGGGGAAGATGCGATCGTGGTCTTCACGCCTGGCATGGCTGGCGACGTCACACAGGTCGACAATCGCAGTCCCTACCAGATCAAGCAGTTCGGCGAGATCTCCGCTCGGAACGTCGGCGGGCGCGTTGGCGCCGAGGCGCTGAAAGCACTGTTGGCGATGGAGCAATCGGCCGGCGCGCTTCAACCGGTCGCGTTTAAGACCGAAACGCTCAAAATCCCGCGCCGCGCGCCGCGACCAGAGCGTCTGGCGCGCGCCAAGGAACTGGTGCAGAAAGATCCGAAGGAAGTAGACGGCACAGAGTGGACGTTTGCCAAGGAGATTGTCCTGCTAGACGCCCGCCTGGCGAAAGAGCCGGTCGCTGACGTGGAAGTGCAAGCCATTCAGATTGGCCCGGTGGTGCTGCTGACATCTCCGGCGGAATACTTCTGCCAGTACGGATTGGACATCAAGGCAGGGAGCAAGTTTCCGTTTACGTTCCCGGTGTCGCTCGCCAACGACTGCGTTGGGTACGTCCCGACGGAAGAAGCGCTCAGGCCTCGCGGCGGTGGATATGAAACGCGTCTTACCAGCTACAGCAACTTGCAACCGGCCGCCGGCAAAAAGATCGCGGACGCGGCGATTGAGCTTTCGGGAAAACTCGCGCCGGGCGCGGCGCCCACGCCGGCGCCGCTACCCAAGTTCCAGGGCAAGCCGTGGACATATGGAAGTTTGCCGCCGGAGTTGGATTAAACGGTATAGAACGCCTCCCGTATCGCTCACCGCCAATAGCCCGTGGCGAATTCACGCGCCATCGGTCAAGATGGATCTGATCGGGCTTGGAACGTGCAGTTCCGCTGGTAACCAGTAATGACCGATTGTAAATTACGCAGCGAACGCCAACGCGTTTCGCGTCAACTTAGAAGGCGGCGTTTCGTTTCATGGATCCAGCAGACGTAGAACCGAACGAATCAGCAGCGGCCGACGCCCAAGCGGAATACGAGTTTTCCCTGACGCGGCGCGAGGCTCTCAAGGCCGGGGCGCTGGGCGCACTGGCCGGATGGGAACTTTGGCCCCGCAGCGCGCACGCGCAAACTCAACCCAAAGTCGACGGGCCGTTTACTACCGCGGCTCTGGTATTCGATGAGCCGACCGATCGGCCGGCCGGCGCGATCGCCTGGCCGGTGACCATGGGGGCTCCATTTGCCAACGGCGCGCTGACCGGCCTGGAAGGTCTGGCGATTACATCGGGCGATGTCGCCGCGCCGGCGCAGTTCACCAAGGCGCTCGACTGGCGCTTCGGCAAAAAGACAATCAGCTGGGCCCATTGCGATTTTCAGGCGACGCTCGGCGGAGGTTCTGCGCCAAGCATGACACTTCGCGCCGGAGGACCGACTAACCCTGCTCCGGCCAAAGTGGTTAGCGTTAAGGATGACGGTGACCACTTCACGGTCGATACCGGCGCCGTGCAGTTTCGCTGCAACAAGAAGGCCTTCAATCTGCTGGAGACATTTACCGCCGGCGGCGCGGAGTTGCTCCGCGGCAGCGCGCTCTATTGGCAAGACACGCGCGGCGGCGTTTACGAAGCGAAGCGCGCGGCCAGCCAGGTGACGGTCGAAAAGTCCGGTCCGCTCCGCGCGGTGCTGCGTGCAGAAGGGTGGTATCAGACCGAGGCAGGCGATCGCAAGCTCCGCTACGTCGTCTGGCTTCACGCCTTTGCCGGATTGCCGTACGTACGCATCTACGACAAGCTTATCTGGACCGAGAATCTGACGCTCTACGTCACGGTCGATCCCAAGACCAGCGTGCTGACGACCAAGGGCTTGTTCGGCGACCGCAACGGCCAGAACACGTTGATCTCGCATGGTTGGGCAACCGGCGACGCGGTCCGCTGGGCCTATTCGCACAGCGACCGGAACGCCTCGGGGGGACAGCAGCAGCACGACAACACGTCGAAGATCGGCTCAGAGCTGGTCGTGCTTCCCAAGGTTGCCGGCACGGCGCTCGACCGGACGACAGACTACTTTGTCCGCGCCGCCAGCGACACGACGTTGACGTTGCATCGGACGGCGTCGGACGCGGCGTCGGGCGCCAATCCGATTCAGTTTCAGGATCAGGGCGTCTTTGTCGACAAGGGAGTCAATCACATTGGCCGGCACTACCTGCAAGCGCAGCAGCCAGTGCTGGCGGAATATGGCCTGAAGTTCCTGCTAGCGCAACCGGCGACGCAGGCGAGCGTGGACATCGTGGGCGCGGCCAATCCCCACAATGTCGATCTGGCGACGGCGCGCGGGATCACTGCCCATCAGCGCGGCTACGGCGAGGCCTCGCTGGCTCCGGGCGTGGGCGCGGCGACCGACGTGGAACATCTGGCCGGATGGGCCGAAGCGCGGTTCGCAGGCGGAACCGGTCTGGCGGTGGCCGTGAAGGGGCTTTCGCAACAGACGCCCAAGGTCGTGCAGGTTGGGACGGACGCCATCACCATCAAGCTCTGGGGTGGCGGCCCGATGTCATTGCGCGAAGAAGATCGCGTACTGCAGGAATTCAAGGACAGCGGTTACGCCAAGGAATGGCTGACGATGAGCGGCGAGGCCAACCCGCTAGGCTTGTCGAAGACGCACGAAATTTGGCTCTGGCCCACGCAATCGGCCGCGGACAATCGGCTGATCAATGACCTGGTGCAGCGCCCCGTCGCTTGTGTTCCGCAACCGGAGTACGCCTGCGGCACGGATTACATTCTGGGCATTCGCGCAGCGGCGCAGACGCCCCAGCCGATGGAGTACGTCGAGACGGCGCTCGAGAACATGTTGCGGTTTATCACCGCGCGCGATCCGGCGCACGGCGATTACGACGAATGGAACTTCGGCGACTTGCGGTTATTCAATAACGACACCTGGCGCACCTGGGACAACGGCGGCTACCACTGCAGCGATTTGTTCTGGATCGAGTGGCAGCGGACGGGCAAGCGTTTCTTCCTGGAAGAAGGAATGAACAACGCCCGGCACGTGATGGACGTGGACACCATCGCTCACTCGCAAACCGTGACCGGCAGTGATACCTATCAGCGGATGGCTGGCCGGACGCACAATTACGCCACGCTGCAATGGGCCTGGCCGAGCGCGTACGTTGATACGTACGTGGATCACCCACAGTATTTGTTGCTCTGTTGGCTGATGACCGGTTATGAAGTAGCGCGCGATGTATTGCAGACCAAGTGCTCCATGGCGGGGGGCGCGCCGAATGTAGCCAGTTACAACCCTGCCACGATCAGCCGCGAGCAATACGGCGGCGCGCGACCGAAGTTTGTCTACTATGAATTCACTGGCGATGAGAAGTTCTACACCGCTGGCCGCGCCTGGCTGCAACTAGCGATGAACGCGCAGGCCGTCAGCACCGAGAAGAACGGCCTGGGGACGCGGCTGTTTCCCAACAATAATTTCTGGGGATTTTTCTACGAGGCGTTTCTGTACAGCAACCGCTACAAGCCTGACGCGGCGCTGATGAAGTCGCTGGCGCAGACGGTGGACGACTTCGCGGTTTCGCCGACCAATTACTTCGACGCGCCCACGCTCGCCTGTACCTGGCCCAAGCCGGCGCGACTGGGGCGAATGCGGAACAACATGGTCCGTTTCGTGGCCGCGTATCGACACACCGGAGACTTGCGCTATCTGCAATATCCAGCGCAACTGGTGCTGCGGCAGTGCCGGACGGTGCAAACCTCGCCGCCGTTTGTCGGCTATGACGTGCTGCAAGGAATCCTGGCGCCCGGCTTTGTGCGCGGCGCACTGATGGTGTTCGGCGCGCTGGCGGACGCCGGCTTTCCGCAAGTCACCTGGCCGGGCAACATGCCGCTCTTCAGCTCGGGGATTGTCGCCAACTGGCCGTGGGCGTCGCAGATCACGCTCTGGGGGAACAAGCCAGCGGCCAAGCCGGGGCGCATTCGGCTGATTTTCAAAGATTCCAACCTGACTCCGTACGAAGCTCCTGGCCGACTGCGCGCCCAGATCGTCGAACCGACCGGCGCCACACACAACCTGGTCCTCAGTAGCGATGGTCGCTTTCCAGTGCAAGTCACTGACGCCGGACTGGTGCTGACGGGCAAGCACGATCTGCGGACGGGCCAGCCGGTGCGTTTCAGCTCCAAACGCGCGTTGCCGAAACCCCTGTCGGCAGAGATCACTTACTTTGCGCGCACGATCGATCCCAATGCGACTCCGTTACGATTTTCGATCCACTATTCGTTTCCGGACGCGCTTAACGGCGCCAACGCAATTCCATTCGTCCGAGGGGAAGGCCCGTTCGACCTGTTGGCGGCCAATATGCTGCGCGACGCCTCGTTCACGCTGCCGGCGCGCGGACCGGCTGGAGCGTATCGCATTCATATTCAGTCCGAAAGCCCGCTGTTCCGCGTCTTTCCGGCCTCGGACCTGCCTGGCTTTGTCGTCGCACTCTGGGGGCTGGGAGACCTGTCTTGCGATTGCTCCTTGGGCGCGGCCGAGTATTTCTTTCGCATGATTCCCGGCGCTACCACGCTAACGCTTAGCAAGCCGGCCGAAGAGAGCCAGTTTGTGGAGCCGATTGCCGTACTCGATCCGCAAGGAAATCGGCTCGGCAGTTTTGATCTGACCGAGCAAGAGTCGGTGGCCGAGATCGAGATTCCGCCAGCGATGGCCGATAGCGTGCTGCGACTGGCCAAAGGGTATGAAGAATCTTCGCCCAACACGTTGATGAATCTACCCGTCGTTCGACTTGACGGCGCGGGTCGCTACGTTTCGGTTTCGGCAACGCAGTGGTTCAACCCACTGGCGGAGCTGGATAGCGAGGCGGCCGCGTTCTGGACCATGGCCGAGCCGGAAGGGGCTCGGCATGATGTCACCGGCCACGGCCGCGATCTGACAGAGCACTTTGGACCCATCCATTGCGATCACGGCGGGCCGCTGGGCTGCGAGGCGCAATTTGGTCCCGAAGGCGAATCCTTCTTGAGCAGCCCGGACGAGATCTTTCGCGCCAACGGCAGCTTTACGATCTGGGGTTGGGCTCGCGTCGATAAGCTAGACGGAACTCGCTATCTGTTTGTCAAAGGGGGCGACATGCACGCCAATCCGGCGAGTTGTGAGTGGGCGATCTACGCCTCGGCGTCTCCTTCGCCGCGGATTTTCTTTCAGGCCAGGGTGGGGCGTAAGTACGCTTTCACGCAAGGCCTACCGATTCGCGCGGACGGCAAGCTCCACTTTGTCGTAGGCTGGTACGACGCTACGGCCCGCAAGATCATGCTGCAATTGGACGACGGGCAAATCGCGTCGCAAGCGCTCACCGGACCGATCAACGCCGGCGATGAACTGTTCGGCGTCGGCGGCAGCGCGCCCAACGGCCGCGGTTGGGTGGGAGAAATCGCCGCAGTCGGCTTCGCCAAAACCGCGCTCGTAGCCAAAGAACGCAACCTGCTCTACAACGGCGGCGGCGGGATGCAATTTCCGTTTTAGGGGTGGCGCCTCAACTGTCCCCGTCGCCTGGATTTCCCCAGAACCAGACGGTGACCACGCCTTCGCGATAGGGCGATTCGGATTGCGAGATTGAGATCAGGCGATCCGGCGCAAACTGGCTGGCGAAATCCGCGGCTTCGCGGGAAATCGTGGTCCAGCTTTTCAGCGTGCCGAAGAATGATTTGAACTGAACCGTCATGCGTGTTCACCCCTTCGGAACTATCAGGTCGTGTGTCTCGCTCAGACAACATTGTAAGGAGTAGCCGGTCCGGTACAAAAAAAACAGACACAAAAAAGTCTGATGCAAAAATAAAGCCGCCGCGCGGTCTGCGAGCTCACAATCGCGGACCGGCGGCGGCCTGGCCTCTGGAATCGATGTCTTTTTAGAAACTGCTCACTAACGCCTGCTCATCAGCAGCCTGCTACGCTGCTCGATCCGTGCTTAGGCGCCCACCTCGTCGACAAAACCATTCAGGCTCTGGGCACGGGTTGGGTGTTGCAGCTTGCGGACTGCCTTGGCTTCGATTTGGCGAACTCGTTCACGCGTGACGGAGAAGATCTTTCCGACCTCTTCCAGCGTGTAGGAATAACCATCCGCCAGGCCATAACGCAGACGCAGGATCTCTCGCTCGCGGTAGTTCAGCTCTTCCAGCACCGCGGCAATGCGGGTCTTCAGGGACTGTTGGGTCATCTCGGCCAGGGGATCTCCTCCGCGGTGATCTTCGACGAACTCGCCGAAGAAGCTATCGTCGTGATCGCCGACCGGTTGATCGAGCGAAAGTGGGTGGCGGGTCATCTTCAAAACGCAGGCCGCTTCTTCAATCGATAGGCCCGCCTCGGCGGCGACCTCTTCCACCTGCGGCTCGCGGCCGGTCCGCTGCACCAGGTCTCGCGAAATCGTCCGCACGCGGCTCATCGTCTCGATCATGTGCACTGGCATCCGGATCGTGCGACTCTGGTCCGCAATCGCCCGGGTGATCGCCTGGCGAATCCACCAGGTGGCGTAAGTCGAAAACTTAAAGCCACGAGCATGCTCAAACTTGTCAACAGCCCGCATCAGGCCGGTGTTGCCTTCCTGGATCAGATCCAAAAAGCTCAGACCGCGGTTGCGATACCGCTTGGCGATCGAGACCACCAACCGCAGGTTGCCGGCCGATAACGAACGCTTGGCGGCGTCGTACTGCGCCTGGTGCTTGCGGGTAGCGCGAATCCGGCGGTCCAATGTCCGCGGGCTATCGAGCGTGATCCGCATCAGGTAGTGGAGCTCATCACGCAGCTTGCGGACGTGCTCAGCGGCGGCTGGGTTCTGACGAGCTTCGGCAATCTGCTCCATCAGGCAGTTCATCCGCTCCGAGATTTCCATCAGCTTATCGGACAGTGGCTGCAAACGTTGCGTGCGGAGATCCAACTCCTCGACCAACCGCACCGCCTTGCGGCGACGCAACACCAACCGACGCCAGGCAGCCCGACGCTCTGGGCGGCCGTGGTTGCGCGAGATGGCAATCCGGAAGTCCTTGACGTTCTGACGCAGCAAATGATCCAGCGTCGTCAGGTTAGGCTGCAACCGGGCGATGATCTGCTTCTTCTCCGAGGCGTCCGTCACCGAGACTTCGATCGTCCGGTCCAAACGCAACTCGCCATCGCGCACCTTCTTCAGCAGCGACACAGCGCCCTGCAGGATGAAGTCGCTGGCGATCATGTTGTCGCGGAAGCGGGTGCGGCTGTATTCGATCTTCTTGGCGGCCGAGACTTCCTGCTCGCGGGTCAACAGCGGGATCTCGCCCATCTGCATTAGGTAGATGCGGACCGGGTCGTCGATCCGGTCGTCCCCCAGGACGTCGAACCGGCTGACTTGCTCTTCGTCTTCGTCGACAACTGCTTCGACGGCGTCGACTTCAACTTCCACTTCATCGTCAACTTCTGGGGCAAAGCCTTCCTTCTCGTCGGCAGCGTCCTCGCGGTCCGACGATTGGAGCGAGCGCTCCGAGCGTTCGACTTCGCTTGCCGGCCGACGGCCACGGCGGCTGTTGTGCTGCGGGCCGACATGCTTGGGGCGAACCACGGCTTTTCGAATGGGCTTTCGCAAGGTGCATTCCTTCCAGAGATGGCAGACAAGATGAGCGATGTGAGCTTCGTCAGAGATGTGCTGGACGCGGAGCAGGCTCGCGTCGGGTTCGGTACCAAAGCACGGCGAATGCCAATGGACTTGGGAGTAACTCAGGAGATCGCCGTAACCCGTTGTTCTGAAAGCACTAAAGCAGGCTATGTGGTTCGCGAAAATTGTCTGTCGAAGAGGCGGCTGATGACTTGCCGCATCATTTGCGGGGCGCGCTCGGTTGCCTTTTGACAACGCCCGCTGCGGGCAGCTTTTCGGGCGCCGGTCGCTTGGTATGATGCAAACCGGCCGTCGCCCGCCCCACCGTTGACCACGCTGAGAACGCCCTGCACATGCCTCCCACAGTCGCCGCTGATCCTTCGACATTGGCCGAACTGACGGCCCGGTTCGCGGCCCAAGAGTCCCAGATACTGGTAGGCGGCGGGCCGAAAGCGATCGAGCGGCAACACGCCAAAGGGCGGCTCACCGCGCGCGAGCGGATTGCGCTGCTACTCGATCCGGGCGCGCGGTTCTTCGAGATCGGCCTGTGGGCCGCTTGGGAGATGTATACCGATTCTGGCGGCGCGCCCTCGGCCGGTGTGGTCTGCGGCATGGGCGATATCGCCGGCCGGCGGCACATGATCATCGCCAACGACGCCACGGTCAAAGCAGGCGCGTTCTTTCCGGCTACGGCCAAGAAAGTTCTGCGCTGCCAGCGGATTGCCTTTCAGAATCGCTTGCCGCTGGTCTACCTGGTCGATTCGGCCGGTGTCTTTTTGCCACTGCAAGAAGACGTCTTCCCGGACGAGGACGACTTCGGTCGCATCTTCCGCAACAACGCCGTGATCTCGGCGGCCGGCATCGGTCAGATTGCCGCGATCATGGGGAACTGCGTCGCCGGCGGCGGCTACCTGCCGGTGCTGTGCGACAAACTGCTGATGACCGAGGGGTCCGGCCTGTATCTGGCTGGGCCGGCGCTAGTGAAAAGCGCGATCGGTCAGGAGGTCGATAGCGAGGCGCTCGGCGGCGCCCAGATGCACATGCAAGTCAGCGGCACGATCGATTACCGCGATCCGGACGATCCCACCTGCCTGGCGCGGCTGCGGCGGTTGGCGAGCGCCGTGGCGGCCGACACCGGCGCGCCTACGCCCCCGTTTACGCGGTTGCCGGCGATTGAACCGGCTCGTCCCGGCACGGACATTTACGAATTGGTCAGTCCCAACACGCGTAAGGACTACGAAGCCCGGCAGGTGCTGGATTGCATCTTGGACGCCGGCACGTTCGACGAGTACAAGGCCGAGTATGGCCAGTCGCTGGTCTGTGGCACGGCGCGATTGGGTGGCTTCCCAGTCGGGATTGTCGCCAATCAGCATCACCAGTCACGCCCTGCCGATGGTCCGATTCAATTCGGCGGCGTGTTGTATGTTGACAGCGCGGAGAAGGCGGCGCGGTTCGTGATGAACTGCAATCAGGATTGGATTCCGATCCTGTTCTTTCAGGACGTCAACGGATTCATGGTTGGCCGCGACAGCGAGCGCGAGGGAATCATCAAGGCAGGCGCTAAGCTGGTCAACGCAATCAGCAATAGCCGCGTTCCCAAGCTGACGCTGCTGATCGGTGGCTCTTACGGCGCTGGCAACTATGCAATGTGCGGCAAGGCGTTCGACCCACGCTTTATCTTTGCCTGGCCCCAGGCGCGCTGCGCCGTGATGGGGGGCGAGCAGGCGACCAACACGCTTCTGGATGTGGTGGTGAAGAGCATGGAACGGCAAGGGCATGCCGTGGACGCGGCCGAGATGTCCGCACTGCGCGACAAAGTCAAAGGGGACTACGACCGCCAGATGGATTCGCGATACGGGGCAGCCCGCGGCTGGGTCGACCGGATTATCGATCCGGCGCAAACGCGCGAAGAACTGATTTACGCATTGGAAGTCGCCACGCGCAATCCAGAAAAAGAACCGTTCCGCCTGGGCGTGTTTCAGGTTTAAGCTGGCGTGCGCGGTGCGGAAGTTCAATCAACATTGGGCTGGCTCTGATCGGGGCTATATCCTCGGGACGTTTCACGGTCATGACTCAGCCACTTGTTCGCGTTCACGTGCACGGCGCCGCCGGAACGATCATTTTGAATCGGCCGGAGCGCCGCAACGCCCTCTCGCGGCAACTGCTCACGGATCTTCTGCAAGCGCTGGACGACCTGCATCAGGAACGCCGCGTGCGCGCCGTAGTGTTGACCGGCGCTGGGGACGCGTTTTGCGCGGGGCTGGATCTGGCCGAGATGCAAGCGACCAGTCAAAGCGACGACCCTCGCGAGCAGTGGCGGCTGGACGCGGTGCAGTATCTTGAGCTGGTCGAGATGATGCTCCGCTTTCCGAAGCCGCTGATCGCCGCGATCAATGGACCGGCGGTGGCCGGCGGAGCAGGCTTGGCGCTTGCCTGCGATATTGTGCTGGCGACGGAGACTGCGACGATTGGCTTTCCGGAGCCGCGCCGCGGGATTGTGGCAGGGTTGGTCGCGCCGCTGTTGGTCTTTCGGATTGGGGCCGGACAGGCGGCGCCTCTGTTGTTGACCGGCAACCTGATCGACGCGAACGAGGCCCGCCGCGTTGGCCTATTCCATCGCCTTGTTTCGGTCGATCATCTCTGGCCGCGCGCAACCGAAATTGCCGAGGAGTGCGCCCAGTGCGCGCCGGAATCGATACTGCTGACCAAGCAATTGCTGAACGAGACGATTGGTGAGCAACTCGGCGCGCTGTTGAGCGCCGGCGCCGCCGCCAGCGCCACGTCGCGCACGACCGAGGCCGCCACCGAAGGGCTGAAGGCGTTTTTTGAGAAACGCCCACCGAAGTGGCCGTGATTTCGCAAACGATTGTTCGCAATCAACAATTTATAAAAAAGCGCGGACGTCTTCCGGCGTGAGGCGACCATCGTGCAATGCCGAGGCGACCAGCGCCGCGTCGCAGCCGGCTGTGGCGAGTCGTTCCAGATCGGCCGTTCCGCGCACGCCTCCTCCGGCGATGATCTGTAGCGGTTGAGAATCAATCGAATCGGAGGACAAGCTGGCGGCGCGGATCTGCTGGCAGAGCGACATCGTCCCGACGCCCTGCCCCACGCCGACGTCGGCCAGATCAAGGACGATCATCCGACGCGCGCCGCAATGAAGCGCAGTTTGCGCGATCTCCAGCGGCGACATTCCTAGCCACGCGTCGGCGGTTGTCAGCGGTTGTGATTGTTTGAGATCGAGACTGAAAATCAGCCGCTCCGCGCCCACACGCTCAACCATTTCTGCCAGCAACTGCGGCGAGGCGACGCTTTCCAATCCGGCGATCACGCCGAGTAACGGTTTGCCGGCCGGGCAAAACTCCGCCAGTTGGCCGGCGCGAGCAAGATCGCTAACGCCAGCATCGACCAATAGTCGCGCGCCGCGCGCCGCGATGGCTTCGTAGACATCCCACGCTGGTTCCGCGCCGGCAATTGCGTCGAGATCGGCCACGTAGATCGCTGGCAGTCCAAATCTCGACACCAGGCCGTGCGCGACGTCGGCCGGCGTCGCTGCGGCGCAGAGTTGGCTTTCGATCGGTCGATATTCGCTGCGCCGCCCGGCAACGCCGCGGACGACTACGCCCCCCAGCAGATCAATCACAGGCAGGATCTGCACGTCGGCCTACTTTTTGAGATCGGCGCGGCGGCTGAGATCGACCGCGCGCCACAGGTACCAACTAGCGACCGATCGATAGGGGCGCCAGAGCTCGCCGTGCTTGAGAATGTCCGTCGGCTTGGGCATCTCGTCGCGGCCGTACGTGAGCATGAAACCTTTGCGGACGCCGAGATCCGAGATCGGCAGCACATCGGGCCGGCCGAGGCGGAACATCAACAGCATCTCGACGCTCCAAACGCCGATGCCGCGCACGCTGGTCAGCCTCGTGACGATCTCATGATCTTCCATCTTTCGCAGTCGGGCGAGCGTGGGCACGGTGCCATCAATCGTCTTGGCTGCCAGATCCTTCACCGCGGCGACCTTGGCGCGCGACAGCCCAACGGCGCGCAGGGCATCATCCGGCGCGGCAATCACGCTGGCCGGAGCGATCTTGCCGCGCGTTCCAAAGGCGTCGACCGCGCGGCCATGGATCGTGGCGGCCGCCTTGCCGGAGAGCTGCTGATAGACAATCGCGCGGAGCAGCGAACGGAACGGATCGTCCAGCTTGCTGGGCTCGAGCGTGAAATCCCCCACGCGCCGGATCAACTGGGCCATCTTCTTGTCGGCGGCCGAGATCGCGGCAATCGCGGCAGCCGGTTGGTAGGCGAGAGTCATACGATTGTAAATCAAGCTGCAGGTCAAAGAGGCCGTAGCGCAACACCCCTGGCGATGGAGGAGATGTGACTATACCGTGGCGCTGTGCCCGGTATCAAACGGCGCTAGCGCGGGACGCCTGCATGCCTCACCCGTTCGGGATGTCCCGGCCGTGAGGGTCGAGTTTCGAATCTGTCAGGCCAGCGACGATTTGTTGTTGGAGTCGGGCGTCGATGAAGTGTTCCATCCGTTCCGCTGGATCGTGGACGTGATCGGCCGGCAAGCCCAGGCATTCGACCAGGTAGGCTTCCCACAAGCGATGCGAGCGCACCAGTTCGGTCGCGCGTTTGCGGCCGCGATCGGTGAGTTCCAGCACGCGGCCCTCCTTGCGAACTTCGCCGCGCCGTCGGAGCGACCATAGGCTGTAATTCGCCAGCAGGCCGGCGCCGACGGCTTGCCGGGCTTCGCGCGGGCCGAGCCGGCGGGCGACGTCGAGTTCTTCCAGCCGGTAGAGCATGGCCAGCAGGTCTTCGCGGACGATGCGCGTGGAAGTTTGCGCATTGCGAAACAGCTTGCTGATGATTCCATATCGCGGCGACGCCAGCGCCGCCGTCAGATAGAACAGGCCAATCACCACAGCCATGGGGCCCGCGGCCGAGACGTTCATGGCGATCGAAGCGGCGTATCCCACCACGGCCGCGGCCACGGCCAACAGCGCCGCGATGACCATCATCCAACTCAATCGATCTGTCAGTAGATGCGCTGTGGCGCCGGGGACGATTAACATCGAGATCACCAGGATCGAACCGACTTGCTCGAACGACGCGACGGTGGTGATCGCGACCAGTCCCATCAACAAATAAAACAAGAGTCCGGCGTTGATGCCCATCGTGGTGGCGAGCTCGGGATCGAAGGAGCTGACTTTCAGTTCTTTCCAAAAGAGCACGATTACTGCCACGTTCAGGATCAAGACCGGCAAGATCGAGACGAGCGCGCGGGGGATCTCATACCCGGCGATGTGAACGGTGTAAAACTCCACCAGGTCCAGCTGGCCGTACAGTACGCAGTCTGGATCCAGATCAACGCCTTGCCCGTAACGTTTGATCAAGACCACGCCCAGCGCAAAGAGCGAAGTAAAGACCACGCCCATACTGGCGTCTTCGGGCACGCCCCCCTGTCGATGGACGGCCTGCGTCAGAAAGGTAGTTAGCATGCCCACTGCGAGCGCGCCGGCAAACATATACACAATGCTCATGCTGCCGGAAAGAATG
>Ga0335397_10008246_pt1 | contig 13139 bp, 12 predicted proteins | sample MAT04_FD_205740 | JGI IMG/M metagenome (GOLD analysis project Ga0335397, IMG submission 205740) | Freshwater microbial communities from Lake Fryxell liftoff mats and glacier meltwater in Antarctica - MAT-04 (spades assembly) (version 2) ...
CGCGAACGAGACGCGCGAGCTGGTGCCCCCATTGTTGGTGCGGGGCCCGGGAGTGCGGGGGGGAGCCAAGAGGGGTCCTTCCGACGGCAGCGACTGCTGCCCCTACGGTGCGACTGGCAGGGGGTCAACTGGCAGGGATCTAGTGGCAGCGCTCGACACACTCGACCGACCACCGCGGGCATCTGGCCCAGGGGGTTATATGACGGGAGGCAGCGCAAAGAGGCAGTGTAGCCGCGGGCTACCTGCCTGTCGAGACGGGGTTCCGGCCCCGTGCGCCTGCTCTTGTCACCGCTGGCGCACACAGTGCCGACGGGAGGCCGGTCCGTCAAGGGCGACGCTCCGAGCAGTGGACCGTACGGGTGACGCGGCGCGACCGCCGACCGGGCCCGGAACGCCCGACGGGGCGGCCCGCCCGAAGGCGTGCCGCCCCGTCGGGGACGTGCGGGGTGGTGCGGTCCTACTTGACCGTGACGCTGGCGCCGGCGGCCTCGAGGGACTCCTTGGCCTTGGCCGCGACGTCCTTGGCGACCTTCTCGAGCACGGGCTTGGGGGCGCCGTCCACGAGGTCCTTGGCCTCCTTGAGGCCCAGGCTCGTGAGCGTGCGGACCTCCTTGATGACCTGGATCTTCTTGTCGCCGGCAGCCTCGAGGATGACGTCGAACTCGTCCTGCTCGGCAGCAGCCTCCTCGCCGCCGCCGCCACCGGCGCCGGGGGCCGCCGCAACCGCGACGGGCGCGGCGGCGGTGACGCCGAAGGTCTCCTCGAACTGCTTCACGAACTCGCTGAGCTCGATCAGCGTCATCTCCTTGAACGCCTCGAGCAGGTCGTCGGTGCTGAGCTTCGCCATGGTGGCGTTCCTCCTGTGATCAGTGCCGGTTCCGGCTGTGAGTGGGTGGTGGTGCGTCGGCCGGAGCCGGTCAGGCGGTGGTGGTGTCCTCGGCGGGAGCCTCGGTGGCCTCGTCGGCAGGGGCCTCGGGGGTCTCGTCGACAGGAGCCTCGGTGGCCTCGTCGGCGGGAGCCGGCGTGCCGGCACCTCCACCGAGCACCGACGGGTCGGCCTCGGCCTTGGCCTGCAGCGCACCGACGACGCGGGCAGCCTGCGCCAGCGGGGCGTTGAGCAGGTAGACCGCGTTGCTGAGCGAGGCCAGCAGCGCGCCCGCCATCTTGGCGAGCAGGACCTCGCGGGACTCCAGGTCGGCGAGCTTCTTGATCTCGTCGGCCGACAGCGCCCTGCCGTCCATGACGCCGCCCTTGACGACCAGGACGGGGTACTTCTTGGCGAAGTCGCGGATCGCCTTGGCGGCCGCGACGGGCTCGCCCTGGACGAACGCGACGGCGGTCGGTCCCTGCAGCAGCTCATCCATGCCGGTGAGACCGGCATCGGCGGCAGCGATCTTGGTCAGCGTGTTCTTCACGACGGAGTACGTCGTGTCCGCGCCCAGGGCGACGCGGAGCTCGCTGATCTGCTGGACGGTGAGTCCGCGGTACTCGGTGAGCACGGCCGCGGAGGAACCGCGGAACGCCTCGGCGATCTCGGCCACCGCGGCGGCCTTGTCGGGCCGGACGGTCGAGCGGGTGTGCTGGATGGTGCCAGCGTCGTCGGCCACGGGCCTCCTCTCGGTCTGGGCGCCGACCTCGCGAGAGGCTGCCCCACGAACGAGAGGACTCCCCGGCGCAGGCGCGCACGGGGAGTCAGGGTGACCGGACGGGTCCGGGTCTGGCTTCGTGATCACCTGCGCTGGTCGTCCGCGACGTTCACGGAGCCTTCGACCATCAGCTGCGGGGTGCAGCCGATGGTGACCGGCGGTCTTGGGCGGTCTGGACACTAGCAGCCGCTACGGCCGGCACCCGCTCCTGCGAGCGGCCGCCGGCCGTACCGGGTCCTGCTGGGCGTGCGGTGGAGCGGGTGCTACTCGGCGGTGGTGTCGGTGCCGTCCTCGAGCAGGTTGCGGGTCTTCTTCGGGTCGACGCCGATGCCGGGGCCCATGGTGGTGGAGACGGCGATCTTCTTGAGGTACGTGCCCTTGGAGCTGGCGGGCTTGGCGCGGCCGACCTCGTCGAGGGCGGCGCCGTAGTTCTCCACGAGCTGCTTCTCGTCGAAGGAGACCTTGCCGATCACCAGGTGCAGGTTGGCCTGCTTGTCGACGCGGAAGTTGACCTTGCCGCCCTTGATGTCGCTGACGGCCTTGGTGACGTCGGCGGTGACGGTGCCGGTCTTCGGGTTCGGCATCAGGCCGCGCGGGCCGAGGATGCGGGCGATCTTGCCGACCTTGCCCATCTGGTCCGGCGTCGCGACGGCCGCGTCGAAGTCGAGGAAGCCCTTCTGGATCTTCTCGATCAGGTCGTCGCCGCCGACCTCGTCAGCACCGGCCGCGAGAGCCTCGTTGGCCTTCTCGCCGGTCGCGAACACGATCACGCGGGCGGTCTTGCCGGTGCCGTGGGGCAGGTTGACCGTGCCGCGGACCATCTGGTCGGCCTTGCGGGGGTCGACGCCCAGGCGCATCGCGACCTCGACGGTCGCGTCGTACTTGGTGACCGAGGTCTGCTTGGCGAGCCGGACGGCCTCGAGAGGGGTGTAGAGGTTGTCCAGGTCGACCTTCTCGGCCGCGGAGCGGTAGGCCTTGCTGCGCTTCATGTGCTGTCTCCTTCGACAGTCGTGGTCGACGGGCGCGGTCGGTCCGCGCCCTCCCACAGGTGGTGCCGGGTCGTGCAGGCGGTGCTGGTCAGTCGGTGACGGTGATGCCCATGGACCGGGCGGTGCCGGCGATGATCAGCGAGGCGGCGTCGAGGTCGTTGGCGTTGAGGTCCTCGAGCTTGGTGCTGGCGATCTCGCGGACCTGCGCCTTCGAGATCGTCGCGACCTTCTTGGTGTGCGGGGTGGGCGAGCCCTTGTCGACCCCGGCGGCCTTGAGGATCAGGCGCGCCGCCGGCGGGGTCTTGGTGACGAAGGTGAACGAGCGGTCCTCGAACACCGAGATCTCCACCGGGACGATGTCCCCGCGCTGCGACTCGGTCGCCGCGTTGTACTGCTTGCAGAACTCCATGATGTTGACGCCGTGCTGGCCCAGGGCCGGTCCGACAGGCGGCGCGGGCGTGGCCGCACCGGCCTTGATCTGGAGCTTGATGACCGCGGAGAGCTTCTTCTTCTTGGGAGGCATGTTCTCTGATTCCTAGGTGGGTTCGGGCGGAGAGCTAGAGCTTCGCGACCTGGTTGAAGGACAGCTCGACCGGCGTCTCGCGTCCGAAGATCGACACCAGCACCTTGAGCTTCTGGCTGTCGAGGCTGATCTCGTTGATCGTCGCCGGCAGGGTCGCGAACGGCCCGTCGGTGACGGTGATGGACTCGCCGACCTCGAAGTCGACGGCCTTCTGGGCGACGACGGTCTTCTGCTTGGGCGGCGCGATCATCTTGACGACCTCGTCGATCGACAGCGGCGAGGGGCGCGAGGTCTGGCCGACGAAGCCGGTCACGCCGGGGGTGTTGCGGACCACCGACCACGACTCGTCGGTGAGGTCCATCCGGACGAACAGGTAACCGGGCAGCTTCTTGCGGACGACCTGCTGGCGCTTGCCGCCCTTGATCTCGGTGACCTCCTCGACGGGGACCTCGATCGCGTAGATGAAGTCCTCCATGTTGAGCGAGGAGATGCGGCTCTCGAGGTTGGTCTTCACCTTGTTCTCGTAGCCGGCGTAGGAGTGCACGACGTACCAGTCGCCCTGCTGGCCGGTCAGCTCGCGCTTGAGCGCCTCTGCCGGGTCGAGGTCCTCCTCGACCACGGCGACGTCACCCGCGGCGTCGGTCTCCGCGTCCTCGGCAGCGTCGGACGCGGCGGTGCCGACGCCCTCGGGGGCGGCGTCGTCGAGGTAGCCGCTGGGGGCGTCCTCGACACCTCCGGCGCCGAGCTCCTCGAGGTCGGCGGCAGCGGTGCCCGCCTCGGTCGCGGGAGCGAAGCCCGGGGCGAAGGCCCCCGGCGTGCTGGCGACGGCTTCGTCCTGCTCGGACCGGATGCCCTCGGGCTCGGTGTCGTCGGGCAGGGTGTTCTCAGACACGGACACGTCCTGTTCTTCTCGTGCGGCGGGGTGGGCGGCGGTGCGGTCGGGCGCGGCTAGCCGAAGACCCGGAGCACGCCCTGGCTGAAGAAGAAGTCGTAGACGCTGACGACCGCGACCATGAAGAACACGAACACCAGCACGACGGTGGTGTAGGTCAGCAGCTCGCGCCGGGTCGGCCAGATGACCTTGCGGAGCTCGGCGACGACCTGCTTGTAGAACAAGATCGCCCGCTTGAGGCGGCCGGGCCGCTTCCCCTCGACGGTGCGGGAGGAGCCACGGTCGGGCGTACCGAGACCGGTGCCGGTCCCTGCGCTGTCGCTCATGGGCGTCCTCTCGTGCGGCTGGCGGTGCTTGGGACTGCTGTGCAGCAGGGGTGACAGGAGTCGAACCTGCGACATCCGGTTTTGGAGACCGGCGCTCTGGCCAACTGAGCTACACCCCTTCACGAGGGCTGCCCACCCCGGAGCGCGGGCGCGCCGGAGCAGAGGCCTTCAGCCCCCAGGGCATCGAGTGTACGGCGTCGGCAGCCCCGCCACCAAGGTCACGCCGAGCCCGGCCGTCACGGGCGCGTGGGACCCCCCTCGGGAGGCCCGGTGGAAGGGTCTGGACACCGCACGGGACGATGGGTGCATGAGCGACTCTCCGCGCCCGCCCGCCCGCCGCGTCTCCGCCCGAGTGGGAGGCATCGCCGAGTCGGCGACCCTCGCCGTCGACGCCAAGGCGAAGGCCAAGAAGGCGGCGGGTGAGGACGTCGTCGGCTTCGGCGCCGGTGAGCCCGACTTCCCCACTCCCCCGGCGATCGTCGCGGCGGCCGAGGCGGCCTGCTCAGACCCCCGGAACCACCGCTACACCCCGGCCGGCGGGCTGCCCGAGCTCAAGCAGGCCATCGCCGAGAAGACCCTGCGCGACAGCGGCTACGCCGTCACGGCCGCTCAAGTGCTGGTGACCAACGGAGGCAAGCAGGCGGTCTACGAGGCGTTCGCGGCCCTGCTCGACCCGGGCGACGAGGTGCTGCTGCCCGCGCCCTACTGGACGACCTACCCGGAGGCGGTCAAGCTCGCGGGCGGCGTGCCGGTCGACGTGGTGACCACCGAGGAGCAGGGCTACCGCGTCACGGTCGACCAGCTCGAGGCGGCCCGCACCGACCGCACCAAGGTGCTGCTGTGGTGCTCCCCGTCCAACCCGACCGGCGCGGTCGCCTCCCGCGAGGAGGTCGAGGCGGTCGGCCGCTGGGCCGTCGAGCACGGCATCTGGGTCCTGGCGGACGAGATCTACGAGCACCTGGTCTACGGCGACGCCGAGCACGTGTCGATGCCGGTCGCGGTCCCCGAGCTCGCCGACACCTGCGTGGTCGTCAACGGCGTGGCCAAGACCTACGCCATGACCGGGTGGCGGGTCGGCTGGCTGATCGGCCCGCTCGACGTCGTCAAGGCGGCGACCAACCTGCAGTCGCACGCCACGTCCAACGTCAGCAACGTCGCGCAGGTCGCGGCGCTGGCGGCCGTCACGGGCGACCTGTCGGCCGTCGCCGAGATGCGCGCCGCCTTCGACCGGCGCCGTCAGACGATGGTGCGGCTGCTGTCGGCGATCCCCGGCGTCGCGTGCCCCGAGCCGTTCGGCGCCTTCTACTGCTACCCCTCGGTCAAGGGCGTGCTCGGCAAGACGATCCGTGGTCGCACGCCCGCGACGTCCGCCGAGCTGGCCGAGCTGGTCCTGGACGAGGTGGGCGTCGCCGTGGTGCCGGGCGAGGCGTTCGGGACACCCGGCTACTTCCGCCTGTCGTACGCCCTGGGGGACGCCGACCTCGAGAAGGGCGTCGGGCGGCTCGCCGCCCTGCTGGCCGAGGCCCAGTAGGCCTGGCGGCTAAACGGTCTCGACCGCGGCCGTAGCGGCCCGCAGCACGTAGGCCCCCGCGTCGAAGCGCGCCAGCTGCTTCCTGAAGGTGAACGTGTGCGTGGGCCAGAGCGTGAAGTTCCTGCCGTCCGCGTCGCGATACCACGCACGGCACCCGCCCTGGTTCCACACGGTCGTATCCAGCCGCGCCTGCAGGGCGGTGTTGTAGGCGCCCTGAGCAGCGCGGCGGACCTCGAGGGCCCGCGCGCCGTGGGCTTCGAGTGCCTTCAGGGCCTGCACGACGTACGTGATCTGAGCCTCGATCATGAGCACCACCGAGCTGTGGCCCAGCGCCGTGTTCGGCCCGAGCAGCAGGAACAGGTTCGGGAAGCCCGCGACCGTGGTGCCGCGGTGGGCCTGCGCGCCCGTCGCCTGCCACTCCTGCGCGAGCGTGCGGCCCTCCCGGCCGGTCAGGCGGTGGGCGACGGGGATGTCCATGACCCTGAAGCCGGTCCCGTAGACGATCACGTCGACGTCGTGCTCGACCCCGTCCCCGTCGACCACCCCGTGCGGGCGCACCTCGGTCACGCCCGTGGTCACCAGGGAGACGTCGTCCTGGGCGAGCGCGGGGTACCAGGTGCTGCTCAGCAGCACCCGCTTGCACCCGATCTCGTAGTCGGGGGTGAGCCGGGCCCGCAGCTCAGGATCGCGGATCGCCGCCTCGAGGTTCGCACGCGACTGCTTCTCGGCGGCCTTGCGCAGCGACCCGCCGCGGGTGAACGACAGCAGGTTGAGCTCGCGCAGCCAGTAGGTGCCGGTGCGGGCTGCGGCCTGCAGGGCGGGGACGCGGCGGAACAGCGCCCGCTCGGTGGGGGTGATGGCGCGGTCGCGGCGCGGCAGGACCCACGGCGGGGTGCGCTGGAAGACCGTCACGTGGGCGGCCGGCTCGCGGATCTCGGGCACGAACTGCACCGCGCTCGCGCCGGTGCCGATGACGGCGACCCGCTTGCCCGTCAGATCGACGTCGTGGTCCCAGCGAGCCGAGTGGAAGGCCGGGCCCGCGAAGCTCCCGACGCCCGGGACATCCGGCAGGGCCGGCTCGACCAGCCCGCCGCAGCCGCTGACCACGACGTCGGCCGTCAGGCTCCCCCGACTGGTCTCCAGCCGCCAGAGCAGCGCGGTGTCGTCCCAGACGCCGCTGACCAGGTCGGTGTCGACGTGGAGGTGGGGCCGTACGCCGTGCTCGTCGGTGACCCGCTCGAGGTAGGCGCGGATCTCGGGCTGGCGGCTGAAGACGTGGGACCAGTCCGGGTTCGGTGCGAACGAGAACGAGTAGAGGTGGCTCGGGACGTCGCAGGCGCAGCCGGGGTAGGTGTTGTCGCGCCAGGTCCCGCCGACCGTCGAGGCCCGCTCGAGCACCACGACGTCATCGATGCCCTGCTCCGCGAGCCGCACGACCATGCCGATGCCGGCGAACCCGCTGCCGATCACCGCCACCCGCACGTGGTCGGGCAACGCCGTGGGGTGGGTCATCTCGCTCCGTCCGCAGGGGGTCCGGGCAGGCTACGCCGGTCCTCGCACCGAGCGTGCAACAACTCCCCCGCCGCCGCTGGGCAGGCCGTCTGCTAGGACCCGTCCGGGCGGCTCAGACGTAGCTCGTCCCGGCCGCGGAAGCGCTGCAGGAAGCGGTCGTAGGTCTTCTTGGACTCCTTGTCGCGGTAGTCCGCGGGGGTGTCGTGGTAGCCGCGGTGGCGGTCCTGGCGGACCGGGAGCCCGCCCTCGGGGACGACGAGCCGGCCACCGGCCTCGCGCAGCAGGAACGACCACTCCATGTCGGCGTTGCGGTAGAAGCGGGCCTTCGGGGGCAGCGGCACCCGCAGCGCGAAGGACCGCCGCACGGCGAGCAGGTAGCCCAGCAGCGCCTCCACCTCGCCCGGACCGGCGTCCTCGAACGACGTCCAACCGTCCTGGACCGCGACCCCGCGCCACCCTGCGCCCACCACGGTCGGGTCGTCGAACGCCGCCAGGACCGGGGTGAGGGCGTCGCCCTCGAGGACCGTGGACGGGTCCAGCAGGACGTGGACCGTGGCGGGGTCGGCGGCGAGCAGCGCCTGCCGCGCCTGGCTCCAACCCGCGGTCCGCTCGACGTGGAGCTCCTCCACCCGTCCCGGGTGGGCCAGGGCGAGCTCGTGCACGACCGACCCGGCGTCGGTCTCGCCGTTCTCGAGGAGCACGACGACGACGTCGTCGGGTGCGTGGGCGAGCAGCGCCTCGACGCAGGTCCGCACGTCGTCCGGCCAGCCCTCGACCAGCACGCCGACGGTGCAGCGCCGGGTGTCGGGCTCCCCGGTCCGGTCCGGGAGGTCGGCCACCGCGGTGAGGACGTCGTACGGCGGGCGCGGTGCGAGCGCGAAGCCGTCGGGGCCGTCCCGGACCACCCAGCCCTGCGCGGCGATCTGCTCACGCAGCCGGTCGCTCTCGGCGAAGTCCTTGGCGGCGCGGGCGGTGGCGCGCGCATCGGCGAGCGACTGGACGTGGTCGGGGGCCTCGGAGGTCACGACGGCGACGCTAGTGGGTGAACCTGATCCCCTAGTCTCGGCGGAGACCTGCGCTGCGGGCTGGGACAGGGCAGCATGACCAATCGCCGGGTGTCCGGCTCGAGCAAGGAGTGCCGGTGCCAGGCGTGGAACGTGCCCTGAGCATCCTGCGCAACGTCCGCGAGATCATCTCCGTGGTCGACGCGGACGGCAGGGTCGTCTACGTCAACGAGGCCACCGAGTCGGTGCTGGGCGAGGCGGCTGAGCGCTCCCTCGGTCGACCTGTCGAGGACTGGATCCACCCGGACGACCAGGCCCAGGCGCACGCGGACCGCGACTACCTGCTGGGGGCCCCCGGGCGCACCCGGGCGGCGGTGGTCCGGGTCAGGCACGACGACGGCAGGTGGGTCCACCTCGAGACCCACGGCGTGAACCTGCTCAACGACCCCGAGGTCAAGGGACTGCTCTACGTCAGCCGGGACATCGAGGACCGGGTGCAGGCGCAGGCCGGGCTCGCCCAGGTGGTGGAGCGGGAGCGCGTGGTCGCCGAGCTCGGCATGCGCGCCCTGGTCGGCCACGACCTCGAGGGCCTGCTGCAGGACGCCCTGGAACAGGCCGCCGGGCTGCTCGACACGCCCTGGGCGACCATCTACGAGCTGCTCGGGCCGGACGAGATCAGGGTGCGCCGCATGCTGGGACCCGACCCGCTCCCTCCCGACTACCCGTGGGCGGCCGACCGGCGCTCGCAGGTCCCGGTCACCCTCGAGCGCCGGCGCCCGACGACCCTGACCGAGCTCCGCCGCGAAGCGGGCGTCGGGCTGTCGGCCGAGTCAACCGCCCGCGGCATGGTCGACGGGCTCGCGGTGGTCCTCGAGGGCCCGGACGGACCCCGCGGCGTGCTGTCGGTAGACACCCGGGAGCCGCGGGAGTTCACCCACGCCGAGGCGCAGTTCCTCCAGGGCGTGGCCAACGTGATCGCCGGGGCCCTGCTGCGGGACCAGCGGGAGCGGGACGCCGTCGAACGGGCCCTGCACCACGAGCTCACAGGGCTGGCCACCCGGCCGCTGCTCGCCGACCGCCTGGGTCAGGCGCTGCGGCGGGCCGAGCGCGAGGCGCTGCCGGTAGCCGTGCTGATGGTCGACCTCGACAGGTTCAAGGCGGTCAACGACGAGCTCGGCCACGCCGCCGGCGACGAGGTCCTGCGTCAGCTCGGCGCGCGGCTGAGGGCCTGCGTCCGGGCTGCGGACACCGTCGCCCGCTACGGCGGGGACGAGTTCGTGGTCCTGTGCGACGAGCTGGTGCACGTCGAGGAGGTGGCGCAGCTGGCGATCCGGATCCGGCAGGCGTGCGCGGAGCCGTTCCCGCTGCCCGGAGGGCGGGAGGCACGGCTGTCGGCCAGCATCGGCACCAGCTGGTCCACCGACGCCGGCACCGAGCCCACGGCCCTGCTGGCCGCCGCCGACGCCGCGATGTACCGCGACAAGCGCGCCGGCTGAGGCCGTCCTCACACGGTCGACGTCACGACCACGGCTGGAGGACGAGCCGCACGGGGTCACCCTGCTTGCTGGTCAGCTGCTCGACCCCCCGGGCGACCTCCTCGAGCGGCAGCACGGCGCTGACCGAGCCCGAGACGTCCAGCCGGCCCAGGCGGACCAGGTCCACGAGCTCGTCGAGGTGGCGCTTGCGGTAGCCCAGGTGCCCCAGCAGCGACTGCGACTGCAGGCCGAAGAACAGCCCCGGGCCGAGCTCGACCGGGTCGAGCGACAGGCCGACCATGACGCAGCGGCCGAACCGGCCGAGGCAGGAGGCCGCCTGGGCCAGCACCTGGTTGGAGCCGACGAGGTCGACAGCCACGTCGAGCATCCGGCCGCCGGTGAGCGCACGCACCTGCTCGACCACGTCGTCCGAGGTCGGGTCGAGCGCGGCGTCCGCGCCGAGCGCCAGAGCTCGCTCCCGCGCGCTCGCCAGCGGGTCGACGGCGATGACGGGGGCGGCGCCGACCAGGCGGGCCACCTGCACGGCGTGGACGCCGAGCCCGCCGATGCCCCACAGGCCGACGGCCTCCCCGGGGCGCAGGGCAGCCCGGTCGGTGAGGGCGGCGTACGGCGTGGACACGGCGTCGGCGAGCACCGCGGCCTGCTCGATCGGCATCTCGTCGGGGACGGAGGCCAGGCCCTGGAACGGCACCACGACGTACTGCGCCCAGGCCCCGTCGAAGTTGAAGCCCATGATCTCGAAGGCCTCGCACTCCTCGGCCCGCCCGCGCACGCACCAGCGGCACCGCCCGCAGGCGCGGCCGCCTGCCATGACGACCCGGTCGCCGGCCTGCCAGCCCGGCACCTCGGCACCGGTCTCGACGATCGTGCCGGCGGCCTCGTGACCGGGTGTGACGGCCGGCAGCATCAGCGGCAGGGTGCCCTCGAGCAGATGGACGTCGGACAGGCAGATCCCGCACGCCTCAACCTTGACCAGCACCTCGGACGGGCCGGGCACCGGGACCGCGACGTCCTGGACGCTCAGCCCGGTGCCGTCGAACCGGGCGGCCCGCATGGTGGCGGTCATCCGCGCACCTGCGCCCGCAGCGCCTTACGGTCGGTCTTCATGACGCTGGTCAGCGGGATGACGTCGACGATCCGGATCTCGCGCGGGTACTTCGCCGCCGAGACGTGCTCTCGCGTGTAGGCGACGAGCTGGTCCGGGGTCAGGCTCGAGCCTGCCGCGACCGACACGAACGCCACGACCTCCTCGCCGACCCTGGGGTCGGGGCGGCCGACGACCGCCGCGGCGGTCACCTCGGGGTGCGCCAGCAGGACGTCCTCGACGTCGCGGGGGTAGACGTTGAAGCCGTTGCGGATGATCAGGTCCTTGAGGCGGTCGACGACGTAGAGCCAGCCCTGCTCGTCCAGCCGGCCCACGTCGCCGGTGTGCAGCCAGCCGTCACGCACGGCCTCCGCGGTGGCCTCGGGCGAGCCCCAGTAGCCGGTCATGAGGATCGGCCCTCGGACGCAGATCTCGCCGTCCTGTCCGGGCGGGAGCTCCTCGCCCTCGGGGCCGTTGATGCGGACCTCGACCCCCGGCACCGGCTTGCCGACCGAGCCGAGGCGACGGTCGTCGACCGGCTGCGCGCTGATCAGCGCGCTGGTCTCGGTGCAGCCATAGCCCTCGCGGACCTGCACGCTCGGGATCCGCCGCTCGAGCTCGTGGGCGACCTCGAGCGCGAGTGGGGCGCCGCCGCTGCTGATCCGGTCGAGCGAGCTGAGGTCGTGGTCCTCGAGGGGCTGGGTCAGCAGCATCTGGATCATCGAGGGCACCAGCGCCGCGCTCTGCACCCGGTGCTGACCGACCAGCGTGACGAAGCCGGCCGGGTCGAACCAGCGCATCAGCACCGTGCGGCCCGGGTGCTCGGCGTGCAGTGCGGCCACGGAGACCATCAGCCCGTAGGCGTGGGCGAGCGGCAGCGGCAGCAGCCCGACGGTCGGTCCCTCGCGGCGGGCCACGGCGTACGCGGCCGCACCGGCGGTGTCCAGGCCCAGGTGGGTCAGGGCCACGCCCTTGCTGCGACCGGTGGTGCCTCCGGTGTAGAGCAGCGCAGCGAGGTCGTCGGGCCGGCGGTCGACCAGGGCGAGCTCCTCACCGGACTCGAGCTCGGCGAAGGTGACGACACCCGGGGCAGGCTCGCCCCCCACGACGACGACCGGCAGGTTCCCTGCCACCGACGTGATCTTGGCCAGGAACTCCGGCGTCGTGACCACCGCGACCGCGCCGGAGTCGCTGAGCACATGGCGCAGCTCGTCCTCGGTCAACAGGAACAGCACGGGGGTGGCGACCGCACCGGCCCGCCACAGGGCGTTGTAGGCGATGCCGACCTCGGGGCAGTTGGCCATGCACAGCACGACCCGGTCGCCCGGGCGCACGCCCAGCCCGACCAGGCCCGTGGCCGTGCGACGGGCCCGCTCGGCCAGCGAGGCCGAGCTGTGCCAGGTCCCCTCGAACAACAGCGCCGGGTGGTCGCCGAGGCGCTCGAGCGCCTGGTCGGCGCGCTGCGCGAGGGTCGCGGGCGCGAGATCCGGAAGGGCGGTCACAGAGGTCCTCCATGGGGGTCGACGAGGCGGCTGACCGTACGGCGCAGGAGCTCGGTGGCGGCCGCGACGTCGAGGCCGCGGTCGTGGCGCAGGGCCTCCCAGGCCGGGCCGCCGGCCGCGAGGTAGATCGCGACGACCAGCGCGTCGGCCTGGTCGCCGCGGGCCGCGAGCTCGGGCCCGAACGCCTGCACCACCTCGGCGTCGCCGGCGGCGATGAACAGCTGCCGGTTGGCCTGCAGCTGGGAAGACGTCGGTTCGCGCAGCCGGGCCGCGCGCATCACCGGCAGCAGGGCCTCGAGGGTGCGGGCCCGGGAGTCGCTGAACAGGGCGATCCGACCGACGAGCGGCAGCTCCGTCGGGACCGGGACCGCGAGGGCCGCGAGCTTGTCCAGCTCACGGGTGCCGGCCTCGGCCCACAGGGTCTCCAGGTCGCTGAAGTGTCCGAAGACGCTGCGCAGGGCGACCCCCGCCCGCTCGGCGACGCGCTGCGCCGTGGGTGTCAGGTCGCCCTCCTCCTGCAGCGCCAGCAGGGCGTCGACCACGGCGGCGCGGGTCCGCTGGCCGCGGGCCGTGCGCCCGTCGACCACCCGCTCGGCCCCGCTGCCTACCGGCACCGACCGAGTGTGCCCTGCCG
>Ga0335397_10008252_pt1 | contig 13136 bp, 11 predicted proteins | sample MAT04_FD_205740 | JGI IMG/M metagenome (GOLD analysis project Ga0335397, IMG submission 205740) | Freshwater microbial communities from Lake Fryxell liftoff mats and glacier meltwater in Antarctica - MAT-04 (spades assembly) (version 2) ...
TCCGAGGGGTATCACGGGCGGCGAATTGAGGCACGCCGTGCGGCGGATCGAGCCTCCGGCGGCCAATCCATGCGAGAAGTCGAGAAAACGCCAGCGATTCGGAGTTTTTCAGCACCCTGCTAGCGCCCTGCCGCTCAGTTCCGGAGCCGCTGGCGACCGTTCCCTCGCCGTTCAAAAGATCACAGCCTCTCCGTGTGGCGTCCGTCCGTTTTGGTGCGTCGGAAAACAACACGAGCCCGACGCGCCAGCGCGCCAGCGCGCCAGCGCGCCAGCGAGGGGAAGTTCCAGGCGACGTCGCCTCCAGGTTCCCCTCGCTGGCGCGTCGGGCTCGTGGAGAAGGCAAACAAAGACATTCCAGCAGGCGGGACGCCTGCACTGCAAACGATCACAGCCTCGAAGCGCTAGGCGGCCGAGGTCTTGTCCGAGAGCGGCCACAGCTTCCACCACGACCTTCGCGCCGGAACCGGATGGCGGCGCACCAGTAGCCCCCCTTGCGCGGCGGGGTCGAAGCCTGCCGGCCAACGGGTCTGTTCGTCGTAAACGGCCGAGCCCATGCGCACGCTCGTCAGGTCTGCGCCCGTTAAGTTGGCGCCGTTCAGGGTGGAATGCGTCAGATCGGCGCGGCGCAGATTCGCGCCCGTCAGGTCTGCGCCGCTCAAGTCGGCCGAGCGAAGCACGGTGCAGACCAGCGAGGCCGAACAAAGCTTGGCGTTCCGCAGGTTGGCGTTTTTCATGTCGGCCAGATCGAGCAAGGCCGAGCTCAGATTGGCCTCATTCAACTTGCACTCGACCAGATTGGCGCCGGCCAGGCGTGCTTTGGTCAGATCGGCCTGCTGCAGGTTGGCAAAGGTCAGATTAGCCCGCGTCAGATCGGCCTGCGCCATCTGCGCGGTGAAGAGAATCGCATCGATCAGATAGCACTTCACCAGCTTGGCTTTGCCCAGCCGGGCGCCGGTGAGATTGGCGTTGCTCAGGTTCGCGCCGGACAGATCCCAACCGGTCAGGACCGAGTGCGAGAGATTGCAGTACGTAAGATCCGCGCCGGCCAGGGCGTCGCCATAGATGCGCAGCAGGACTCTTCCGCTGGTAATCTGCTTGATCTCGATCACAGGGCGCCCCTTCGCTGAGGACACGAAACGATCCCTCGGCGCGCATCCTGCGGCCGGTGACTTCATTCCGTCGGTGAGAACAATCGGTAGGCAGGGGTTGGTGTCGGCGCTTGCGACCGTGGGGACGCAAGGCACTCCATGGCCCTGGGCGGTACTGCCCCCTCCCAGGTTGTCCGAGCGGACGGCGCGTTGCCGCACGTCGGAGCGGGCGGGATTATAGCGGCCGGCTGAAAGCCGACAAGATCGATCCGTGGCGCTCGTTCGAAAGTCGACGCTTTCGACAGCATCGCTGCCAAAAGAAAGGCGAAACCACCCGACTTTTCGGTACAATACCTAACGGCAGGGCCTGGTCTGGCTGCTTTCAAGCATCCAGACTTCCCCGACCGCCCCTACGGACACTTTTGGAGACTTGCGATGCGATTGCTGTGCCTGGCGTCGGCCGTGATGGCAACGTTCTTTCTGGCCGATGCCCCCTCGCCCGAGACGGCCAGGCAACTGGCCATCGAAAAAGCCTCGCTCGCCCCTCTTCAATCGTACGTGGGCAACTGGCGCGGCGCGGGGCAAATCAAACGCGGCTCGACACAAGGCGCCTGGGCCGAGGAATCGGACTGGGCCTGGCAGTTCGCCGACGGGCATGCCGCGCTGAGCTTCAAATCGCCGCAAGGGAAATACTTCAGCTCCGGCCGTGTGATTCCTGGTGAGAAAGCCAAGGAGTTCGTGCTGATCGGCATCCTGCCCGACGGCAAGACCGAAGAGCGCTACCTGGGCTCTTTCGCCGAAGCCGAACGGTTGGTTTTCAAAGCCAAGGCTCCCGTCGAAGGCCGGCCCGCCCAGATCTCGCTGCGGCAAGTGGCCGGTGGCGACCGCCTGGTGGTCCTGTTCGAGAAGCAGATCGAAGGGACCGAGCAGTTCACGCGGCTCTCGGAAGTCGGCTACACCCGCAAGGGGAGCGGCTTTGGTGGCGGGACGAGCTTTCCCGAATGCGTCGTCACCGGCGGCTACGCCAACATGAGCATCGAACACAAAGGCCAAAAGTACAACATCTGCTGCGAAGGCTGCCGCGACCTGTTCGAGATGGATCCCGAAGGGGTGCTGGCCGAGTACAAGGAACGAAAGGCCAAAGAACGCGAGAAGCAGAAGAACAAGTAGGGCTCTCCTCCCTTCCCTTCCCCTTGGTCCCAGGCTCTGCCTGGGACCACACGAACCCGAGGCTCCGCCTCGTTGATGTGCTCGAAACGCTCCCTTCCCCATCCACTGGCACGCCAGCAACCGCCCACGGGAAGAAAGGCGACCTTGTGCGAGTCCACGAGGCAGAGCCTCGGGTCAGTGCGGTCCCAGGCGGAGCCTGGGACCGAGAAACGCTAACTCAGATTCCCCTTGGTCCCAGGCTCCGCCTGGGACCACACGAACCCGAGGCTCCGCCTCGTTGATGTGCCCAAAGCGCTCCCTTCCCATCCGCTGGCACGCCCGCAACGTTCCACGGGAAGAAGGGCGACCTTGTGCGAGTCCACGAGGCAGAGCCTCGGGTCAGTGCGGTCCCAGGCGGAGCCTGGGACCAAGAATCGCTAGTGTCCTGAGTCGCAAGTCCGCCTCTGTAGGGAACGCCCTCCGTGGCGTTCCGCGAGTAACGAGTGGTTTTCCAGCTTCGCGGAACGCCACGGAGGGCGTTCCCTACAGATCCCGAGAATTCGCGGGCGAACTTCTGACTCAGAACGCTAGCTCGGCTTCGGGTCCGCCGTGTCCTTCCAGAACAGCCATAGCACCAGCGCGGCAACCAGCGGCGCCCAACCAGCGATGGTCAGTCCCATGTCGAACTTGCCCGTCTGATCGATCAGCCGCCCGAAGAACTTGTGGATCGGCGCCGAGACCGCCCAGGCAAAGGTGCCCAGCAGTCCCGAGATCTTCCCCTGATGCCGCACCGAGAGCTGCTGGCTGAACGAGTAGTAACAGGGAAACTGCCCCAGGCTGCCAAAGCCAATCAACAGCAGCAGCACGAGTAGCGGCCATCCGGCCGGCAGGAACGGGACCAGCGCGCTCAGGGCTGTCATCCCGGCGCAAATCGTGAAGACCAGCGTTCGCGAGACCCGCACACTCAAGCCCCGTCGATGTAACCAGATCGAAGCCGCCCCGGCCGACAGGCATCCCACATCGGTTGCCACATAGTAGAGCGAAGTAAAGTACAGAGCGGACTTTTCCTCGTAGCCGCGCCCTTGAATCAGAAACTTGGGGAGCCAGACCCGAAAGACGTGCCAGCAGGCGTTGATGGCCACCACGACCACCAGTAACACCAGGAATCGCCGGCTGAAGACGACGCTCCAGTAGCTGGCTTCGTCGGGCGTAGCACTCGTAGTAAGAGGGGAATTCCCCGCCACGGGGTCCTCCGGCGGAGGCTGGTTCAGATCCTCTTCACGGACCGACAGGAACCAGAACACGATCCAGATCATCCCCACGGCGCCGATCGCTTGAAAGACAAATCGCCAACTGCCGGGCTCATTCGTCAGCATGACGTTCATCAACAACGGGGTGGCAAAGGCGCCGATCGACGTGCCACTCTGCAGGATGCTGTTTCCCAGCGTTCGATCCTTGGGGGCCAGCAGTCGTTGCGTGGTCTTGAGCGCGCAGGGCCAATGCCCGGCTTCGAAAAATCCCAACAGCGCCCGGCAGATCAGCAGCCCAGCGTACGTCTGCGCCATGCCGGTCGAGAAGCCCATGATCGACCACAGCACCAGAACCGCAGGATAGAGCCAGCGCACGCTGGTCCGATCGGCAATGAATCCGAACAGGCTGGCCCCGACCGCAAACGCCAGCCCAAAGTACAACTCGAGGGTGCCATACTGTTCCTCGCTGAGACGGAACTCTTGGGTGATCCGTGTGCTGGTACTGGCCAGCGTCTGTCGATCCATGTAGTTGATCGTGGTCGCCAGCAACAACAGCGTGCAGATCCACCACTTCCACCAGGTCGGGCGAGACCGCGCAGGCTGCGCGGCAAGCTCGCTCATCCGTTCCATCCCTTGCCGTCCCAGGCCAGCACCCGTTCCACCAGCGACACCACATCGTCACTGAAGGTCTGAAACAGTGTCTCCCCTTTCTCGGCCGTGGCAAAGCGCGGATCGCCGATGTGGCCGGGAACCGTCCGGTCGGGCGTCGTCCAGCCGCGACTGGCCGGCTCGAAAGGATTGCCAAACTCCACCGGCTCCACCTGCTTCAAATCTCCCACCAGATGCGGCGCCAGACGGAGCATCATTGAGGTCTCCCACTCGCACGCGTGCCCCATGCGGCGCTGCGTGAGCGCCGAATTGATCTCGTATGGCTTTCCCCCCAGCAGCCAATAGGTGGCGAACAGCAGCAACAGGTCTTTGCGATCGCGGTGCTTCTGCCGCACCTCGAACACGGTCTGCTTGCCGGGCACATCGTTTCCGCCATGCCCGTTCAGGAACACCAGCCGGCGGAAGCCGTGCCGAATAAAATTCTCCAGCAGGTCCGACAGGACATCCAGATAGACCCGCGGGCTGGCCGACAGCGTCCCCGGGAAATCGAGATGGTGGTCCGAGTTGCCCAGCCACATCAGGGGAGCGACCAGTACCCGGTTGCCCAGCCGCTCGTGGGCGCGGCGCATGACCTCGCCCATCAGCAGGCTGTCGGTGAACAGCGGCATGTGCTTGCCATGCTGCTCGAGCGCGGCGAGGGGAAACAGCACGGGCGTGTCGGGATTCAGGGCCGCGATGTCCGGCCATTTCAGGTCGGCAAGATGCATGGAAAGGTGCTCTCAGGGAAATGAATTCACAACGCCGACGGCCCCCCATTGCGGGGCTACCGAATGATTTTTTTCCTCGACACAACGAGTCTGGTCGAATTCCCTATCTCGTTGCAGGCTTAGGACTAGCCACAGGCTACTGGCCGCGGAAGCCGGACGCAAATCGGCGCGGGCGGTTGTACTTTTTTGCGGGAAGTTCGCTATACCATCGAAGGGCCCGTTGCCAACGGTTCCTGCTTCTTCCCCGTCGACCTGCCGCGCGGCACAATAGTCTCCATGCCTGAATCCCTCCCCATCTCCGACGAGGACCTGATGGCCCGCGTACAGGCGGGCGAGGCCTCGCGATTCGGCGAACTGGCCGCCCGTTATCGCGGCGCGCTCCTTCGACTGGCCGAAAGCCGACTGGGGAGCCGCAGCCTTGCGGAAGACGCCGTGCAGGAATCGCTGCTGTCGGCCTTCAAGTCGCGGCACACCTATAACCAACAGTACAGCCTGCGGACCTGGCTCTGGACGATTCTGCTGAACCAGTGCCGCTCGGTCTGGCAGCGGCAGCAGCGGCAACCGCAGGTGCATGCCTGGTCGCAAGGTGGCGATCGTCAGTCGCACGAAGGTCTTTTGCCAGCCGAGACGCCTGGCAAAGAGGCCTCGCCCGACATGAACCTGATGGCCCAGGAACGCCGGCAGCAGCTCGAGCATCTGCTGGCAGGCCTCTCTGCCGAGCAGGGAGATGCCCTGCGTCTGCGGTTCTACGGCGAGCTCAAGTTTCAGGAGATTGCCGACACGATGGGCTGCAGCCTGGGAACGGCCAAGAATCGGGTCCGCTGGGGACTGGAGAAGATCACGGCCGCTTTGCAAAAGATGCCGGAAGCTAAAGCGGTGCTGCAAGAAGACAACGTACGTTTGCCTGCGAATGAGAATCGGTAGTTGATTGGAGTTTTCCATGGGATGCTGCGAACAGGTCCTTGAACTTCTGACCGAAGGCTCGGCGAGTCCGCGCGAGCACCAGTTGCTGGCCGAGCACCTGTGTGATTGCCCCTCGTGCCGCCGATTGGCCGAGGCCCTTTCGCCCGCCGTGGAGCTGTTTCGCGAAGTGCTGCGCGAAGATGCCGAATCGGAAGACCCCGAGTTCGCCGAGGTGCTGGAAAGCCAGCGCGGCATGTGGGACGACGCTCCGCAGGAATCGCTCGCACAGACAGCCGCCGGCAATTCCCGCTGGAGCGGCGCCTCGTGGTGGGGCGTCATGGGTCTGGCCGCCGCCCTGTTGCTCGGCGTGATGATCGGCGGAATCGCCACGTCATCGCACCGGCAGGCCTTGGGCGTTGCCTCGCGTCCTGCCAGCCAGCGCGCGGTGATCGATGCGCTCGGACTCGCCCAGGATTGCTGGCAATCGCCGGCGATGTTGCTTCCCGTGGTCCCTTCGCAGCAAGATACGAAAGTCGAAGTCGCCGGTCAGCCCGTTCGTCCGGAACTGGCCGACTTGAACTGCTGCACCTACTGCCACTCGGCCGACAAGCCGCTCAAGCCCGCGGTTGCCAAGTCGACGCGTGTGCCGGTAAGCACTGTGGCGGTTAACGCCCGGCTCCAGATGAGTTGCCAGCTTTGCCACGCCTCGGCCGAGCCGGCCGATCTCCACAGTCCGCTGAAGAACGCCATCGGCGATCTCGACGGTCTCTTCTCAACCGCCCGGGTGCAGTGAACCAACCGTCGCGAGTCCAACCCGCCCTGCTGCGGAAGATGAACGAGCGGCGCATTCTGGAGGTCATCCAGAATCATGGGCCGATTTCGCGGGCCGAAGTGCGGGAACTCTCGGGCATCAGCGCCCCCACGGTTTCCAAAACCGTCGCGTCGCTTTTGAAGGCCCGCCTGCTGGAAGAGTGCGATGTTCCCGCCACCGCACCCGGCCGGCCGAGCAAGATCCTGCGTCTGGCCAGCGAATCGGTGCAGGTGCTGGGCGTGGTCGTCGGCGCCATTCGCAGTTGGGTTCTCTCGGCAGGGTTGGATGGACAGCTTCACGAAGAGACCATGCACGAGTTCCCCACGCCGGGAACTTACGCCGGGCTGTTGGATGCGATTGTGGAGCGCGCCGAGGCGCTGCGAGCCCGCAAGGACCGCAAGACGCTGGGCATCGGCATCAGCATCCCGGGCCTGCTGAATCGGCGCGAACAGCGAACGCTGATCTCGCCTAACCTGCATCAGACGGACGGCCACACGCTGGGGATCGATCTGACCCAGCGGACTGGGTTGGAAACGATGCTCTTTCAGGAGAGCTACGCCTTGTGCCTGGCCGAGTGGACCTATGGCAACGCCAAGGGACTGAGCAACTTCGCCATGATCGATGTCTCCGAAGGGCTGGGGCTGGGCGTCTTCTCCGGCGGTCAGCACATCGGCGGTCACAGCGGATTGGGCGGAGAGTTGGGCCATATCACGGTGCATCCGCAGGGCAAGCTCTGCGGCTGTGGCAATCGCGGCTGCCTGGAGACCGAAGCGACCGATCGCGCTCTGGCCGCTGCGATCTCGCGCTCGGTCGGGGAGACGCTGAGCATCGAAGAAATCGTGCGCCGCGTGCGAGATGGCGTCTTGCAGCCAACCGCCGAATTCAACGAGATGCTCGAGTATCTTTCGATTGGGTTGGCCGCGGTGGTGAACCTGTTCAACCCCTCGCACCTGTTCGTGCACGGGCGGTTCCTGGACGCCAACGACGGGCTGTTCAGCCATTTGGTTGAGCTGACCAAGCGCCGTGCCTTGGCCCCCACCATGGCCGAGTGCCAGATCATCCGGGCGCGAGGGAGCAAACGGCAGGGGGCCATCGCCGGGATCATCCACCATCTCACGTCAGCGAGAGGCCCGGCCTTGCTGGGTTAGCCGCCCGCACAGCAGAAGGCTGGTGAGAAATGCGGGCGAGAGCACTGAACGTACGCCACGCAGGTCTCCTTCAAGGCCGATGAACACGTCCTGACTTGCATTTGTCCTGCCCCCCCCCCCCCCCCCCCTCTGGGGGGGGGGGGGGGGGGGGGGGGTGTTTTTTTTACCTTTCCCGAAAAAGGGGCGCTTTGATTCACCCGCTTGAACCCTGACCTCTACTTGTCCAGATGCGGCAACAGCAGCGCCGTCCAGACCTTGTACCCGGCCGGGGTCATGTGCAGGCCGTCCTTCAAGAACAGCTCGGGATTGGGCTCGCCGTTCTCACCGAGCATCGGTTTGTCGATGTCTATAAACACGACGTTCTTCGAGCTGCCGGCAAAGGACTGCATCTCGCGATTGGCCGCGCGGACCTTCTCAACCATCTTCCAGCGGGCGATGCTGGGCTTGATGCCGATGTAGATGATCTTGGTCTCCGGCAGCGCGGCCTGCAGCTTACTGACAAATTCCTTAAAATCCCCGACCACTTTCTCCACCGGCTTGCCGCTGGCCAAATCGTTGTCGCCGGCGTACAGCACCACGGTCTTCGGCTTGTGCTTGACCACCAGGGTGTCGAGATAGGTCACGCTGTCCACAATCTGCGACCCGCCGAATCCGCGGTTCAGCACCTTCCGCTCGCCAAAGCTGTCGGGCAGCTTCCACATGCGAATGCTCGAGGAGCCGACGAACACCGTCTCACCCGTGGGGAACGGCTTCTTGGCGTCGTCCTCCGCGAAGGTCGCCATCTGCTTTTCCCACGACTTGATGCGGGCCGCTTCCTTGGCGACCGGATCGACCGGCGCTTCGGATTTTTTCTCGCTGGGCTTCTTTTCGTCCTGAGCATGGGCCGTACAGATGAACGACAATCCCGCAGCAAGTAGGAAGGCCAAGGCCAGCAAGCGACGCAGGAAGAGGGTCATAGACATTATCCAGACGGAGTGGTGGTCCAAAGTTAGGCTCTCGAACGATGCTTGGCAGGGCTCGAATATTCTCACGTTTCTTGGGCCGTTCAAGGGAGATAAGCCAACGACAGCACGCTTGCCGCACTTCCTCTTCCTCCGCGTCTCCGCGCCTCCGCGTGAAACCCTCTTCTCTAGACATCCTCACCGCACGTGCTCACGGCTTCCGCAACCCTTCGATCAGCCATTTCGACGCCGCTCCGGGTGCGGATTCCGCGGCAAGAGACAGGTCCTTTCCTTTGCCGACCGCCTCGAACGACTTGCGAGCCAGCGGATACGCCGCTTCAAGGTCCGCTTGCGAAACGGCCCGGTTCAGTCCATCGATGGAGCTGCTAATTCGCAGGCGATGCCCACGGTGAAAGGCCGCGGCTTCGTCCAGTTCCAAATCGGTGACTCCGTTGGGAACGATCGCATCGTGCGGGAGATGAACGAACGGACTGTCGAGAACGGACGCCCAGCTTTTCAGCGTTCCTTCCGCAAGGACGACTTGCGGTCCCCAGTGCTCCGGTGCGTAGAGCGCCACCAATCCCCCCATCGGCTCGCCGAGCTTTGGGGTGTCGACATCGTACGGGACCTTCCATTCGCGGTCGGCCGGGTTAACCGCGGCGTGCGACGATCCCCACAAAGCGAACTGCCGGCCATCCAGATCCTCGCGCGACCAGAGCCAATCGAGCACATAGCCCAAATCATAAATCTGTCCCTTCAACAGGGTCTGTCCCAGCATCAGTTCGGTCGAGGCGAGGCTCGTTGCCTCGCTGCCCCGCCCCCGATCGTCTCCACAGCGAATCTCGCCCGTCCCCCGAACGTCTACCAGGCAGACCGCGATCTTGGCCGCGAGCAACGCGGCAATCTCACCGGCTTCCTTCTGCAGAAAGCTCTTCTTGCCCCCCTGCGAAACACACAGAACCACGGGCGGCCGCGAAGCTCCCGCTTCCAATTTGGGCGTGATCAAAACAAAGGGCGCCACGAGGGTGGCCGTGGTCTGGATCGCCAGTCGCTCAACCCGCGCCCCGGGCAGATCGACCGCCGGATGTTCGACCGTAATCTTGCCCAGGTCCTCGGACTTCGCAGCATTCACCGGCCGTCCGAGATACCATCCCGACGAGGGCTTGGGCTCAAGGGGGAATGTGTTCCGTCGCTTGTCCTGTGCCAGTCGTGCCGCCGCCAGATCCTTCAGCACTTCGCCCAGCGGCTTCATTTCCAGCGGAGGTTCCGGCGCCGGCATCAGGCAGAGCAACTCAGACGAAGGGCGACGGATCCGCACTTCGGGATCCGGAATCGGAATGCCGAACCACTCCTTCAGTGCCGGATAAATCATCTTGCGATGTACTTCGCCAATGTTGTTGCAGTGGCTGGCCTCAGGCGGCTTGCCCGACAGCCCGCCCGTGCCGTGCGCAAAGGCCAGATGCTTGGGTGCCTCTTCCCAGGCATAGATCTGCTCCAGTCGCTTCCAGACCGGATCGCGCGGCTGATCCCAGCGGAACTCGTGGCTGTAGATCAATCGTCGCGGGGCGATGCTCCCCACAATCACCCACGGCAAGAAGCCGTCGCTTAGCGAATCGCGCAGGTTGCGGGTCGATTCCCAACTGCCGCTGCCGCCATAGTTGAACTTAGCCTCGGCATCGTCAGGAAGCGGAAACGGGCTCTCCGGCTGTGGCCCGCCAAAGTTGAAGGGCACCACACACGCAATCCGCGGGTCGAGCGCGCCGGCCAGCGCCGCCGGATCTCCACCGCCGGCAACGGCTCCCAACAGAATGATCCGCTTGGGGTCGATGCCAGGCCGGGCCAGCAGCAGGTCGACCCCGCGCATCAAGTCCCAGGCCATCCACTCCCCCAGGCTCTCTCCGACCAGGGCCAGTTGCATGCCCGCGTTGTAGCGGAACCAATAGTCCTGCCGTCCCGCGCGAAACGGCTTGGGGTAGTCCTTCTCGCTCGCAAACGGGTGCTGACGTCGCTCGCCATGCCCTAGTTGATCCATCACCAGCACCAGGCAGCCCAGGCGTGCCCAGTTCACGCCCATGTCCTGCAGTTCCCCTTCGGTCTTGGGATTGTGATGACTATGACAGATCAGAATCCCCGGCATTGACGCGGCGGGCTCCGTCGGCGTGTACAGATTGGCCGTCACCCACAGCCCCGGGCGGCTTTCAAAGACCAGGCACTCGATGCGGTGCCCTTCCCCTTCCAGCCGCTTGGTAACGCGGACATTCAGCTTCTCTGGCGGTTGGGCAAGGCCGTCCTTCAGGGACTGCATCGCCTGGTCGCGGAACTTCTCCCAGCTCGCACGATCCTTGATCCCGCGCCAGGCGGCCGACGAACGTTCGTTGGCCGCGCGACGCCGGGCGTTGATCTCGTTCCCCAGCATGCGGGCCAGCTCGGGCCGCTTCTCAGCGGGAAAGACATTCGTCTCGGCCCCCTTCAGGGCCTCGGCCAGTCCCTTTGTGTCGACTTCGGCTGCGTCCAGAGAGACGGCAAAGATCAGCATCGACCAGCCACAGACCAACAGCCAACGCGATACGTGCATGGGAGCCTCCGCGGATGAGGGACGCCGGACGGGAGCGACGGCATTGTACTGGGCTCCGAATCGCCCCCCAAACACGTTTCCGTTAGAACACGCGCCCCCTCGCCGACAGCATGCTGCGCCCTACAATGGACCAAGGCCGTGCGACACGGCCGCGCAATCCGTTCGCTTCGCTCCGAGAACCACCCCGTGCCGACACCGTACGACGCCATCCTGCTCGTCTCCTTTGGAGGTCCCGAAGGGCCCGCCGATGTGATGCCCTTCCTCGAGAACGTGCTCCGCGGCCGCAATGTCCCGCGCGAACGCATGCTAGAAGTGGCCCATCACTACGAGCAGTTCGGCGGGGTCAGCCCGATCAATCAGCAGAACCGCGACCTGATCGCCGCTTTGACAGCCGAACTGGCCCAGCACGGGCCGCATCTGCCCATCTACTGGGGCAACCGCAACTGGCACCCCATGCTGGCCGACACGCTGCGTGACATGAGCCAGAAGGGAATCGGCCGGGTGTTGGCCTTTGTCACTTCGGCCTTCAGCTCCTACTCGGGCTGCCGCCAGTATCGCGAAGACATCGAGCGCGCCCGCGAGCCGCTGGGCTCGGCCGCTCCGACCGTCGACAAACTGCGGGTCTTCTTCAATCACCCGGGCTTCATTGAATCGATGGTCGATCGGGTGGCGGACGCCCTGGCCAAGATCCCGGCCGGACGCCGCACAACTACGCAGCTCGCCTTCACCGCGCACAGCATTCCCACAGCCATGGCCCAGGGGAGCCGGTACGAGTCGCAACTGCGAGAGGCTTGCCGCTTGGTCGCCGAGGGCGTGGCCGCGCGCGAACTGGGGAACCTGCCCTGGAAGCTGGTCTATCAGAGCCGTAGCGGACCGCCCACCCAGCCATGGCTCGAGCCCGACATCGGCGACCATCTGCGCTCGCTCAAGGAGAACGGCGTGCAGGATGTGGTGGTCTCGCCGATCGGGTTCATCTCCGACCACATGGAAGTGCTGTTCGATCTGGACACCGAGGCCCAGCAGATCTGCGGCCAGATCGGCCTGAACATGGTCCGGGCGGGAACCGTCGGCTGCCACCCGCGGTTTGTCACCATGATTCGCGAATTGATCGAAGAGCGCCTGAACGGCACGCCCCGGCTGGCGCTCGGCCCCTTGGGACCGAACCACGATGTCTGCCCCGTCGACTGCTGCCCCGGCATGCCGCGCCGGGGCCCCTAGAACGAGCCCCTACTTGTCGCTCGGCTCTTCAAAGTGCCCCAGCACTTCCAGCCGGTAGCCGGTGACTCTAAAGCCTTCGGTCGCCAGCCGCTTTTCGAGTTGCGGGTCCAGCTTGGCCAGCAGTTGCGGATCGAACGAGGCCGGCAGATCGCGGACCTCGCCCGTGTTCGTGTCGCGGAAATGGTAGTGCGACTCCGGGCGGCAATCGAAGCGGGCCGAGCCGTCGCCATAGGTCAGCTTGTTGGCCAAATGCGATTCGGCCAGGGCTTCCAGGGCTTTGTACACCGTGGCCAGGCTGATGCGCGGCTGGTCGCAACGAACCGCCTCGTAGACCTCTTCGGCCGTCGGATGACTGTCGACCGAGCGCAGATAGGCGTAAACCGCCCCCCGCTGCTCGGTATAACGGCACCCCACGGCCTCGAGCTGCACGCGGACCTTCTCCGCGTCCTCGGGGCCGAGTTGCCATTGATTGCCGGAATTTGCAGAGGAAGAAGCCATCTCTTCGTTTATATCTACGATGAACAGAAAGGGTCAAGCGAAGTGATTCGGCCGGGTGCGATCACGGTTTATGGGGGTCAGTTTGGGTTTGCCCAATAGTCCCCCCATTGGTCTGCATAAATCAACGATCCCACCGTCGCCATCCGATTTGCGTTCGGAATCAGCCAGCGGGCCCCGGT
>Ga0335397_10008254_pt1 | contig 13133 bp, 13 predicted proteins | sample MAT04_FD_205740 | JGI IMG/M metagenome (GOLD analysis project Ga0335397, IMG submission 205740) | Freshwater microbial communities from Lake Fryxell liftoff mats and glacier meltwater in Antarctica - MAT-04 (spades assembly) (version 2) ...
CCAAAGCCGCACGGCAAGCCAGCGCGTTGCCGGTGTAGGAGTGCGAATGGAGGAAGCCGCGTGCCGTTGCGTCGGCGTAGAAAGACGCGTAGACCGTGTCGGTGGTGAGGACGACCGAGAGCGGCAGATAGCCGCCCGAGATGCCCTTCGAAAGGCAGAGGAAATCGGGCTTGAAGTCCTTCCCGGCCTGCTCGTACGCGAAGAACGTTCCGGTGCGACCGCAGCCGACGGCAATTTCGTCGCAGATGAGATGCACCTCGAAGCGGTCGCATAACGCACGCGCCAGGCGCAGGTATTCCGGGTCGTACATGACCATACCGCTGGCGCACTGGATCAGCGGTTCGACGATCAGCGCGGCGATCTGCTGATGGTGCGCTTCAAGATGGCGTTCGAGCGCCGCAGCCGCCTGTCGCGCGACGTCAAGCGCGCTTTGCCCGTCACGCGCCGCGCGCGCGTCGGGCGAGGGCACCGTCGCGGCGCTGCGCACGAGCGGCGCGTAAGCGTCCTTGAACAGCGCGACGTCGGTTACCGCCAGGGCGCCGACGGTCTCGCCGTGATAGCTGCCGGACAGGCAGAGAAAATCCTGTTTTTCAGAGCGGCCGCGATTGCGCCAACTGTGGAAGGACATCTTGAGCGCGATCTCGGTCGCCGACGCGCCGTCCGAGGCGTAGAAACAATGGCCGAGCCGTTCGCCCGCTGCGCCACCGGTGAGCGCCGAGAGACGCTCGGAAAGTTCGACCACCGGTTGCTGCGTGAAGCCGGCAAGAATCACGTGTTCGAGCGTCTCGAGCTGCTCGCGCAGCGCCGCGTTGATGCGCGGATTGCAGTGGCCGAACAGGTTAACCCACCACGAACTCACGGCGTCGAGATAGCGCCTGCCGTCAAAGTCATAGAGCCAGGCGCCGGCGCCGCGCGCGATCGGGATCAGCGGCAATTCGCCGGCCGCGTGCTGCTTCATTTGCGTGCACGGGTGCCAGACGGCTTTGAGGCTGCGCTGCAGGAGGTCGGCGTTGCTCATCGGGTCAAATCACTAAAAAACGGCCGCTTTCAACACGGAGAACGCGGGACCGACAGCCTGCCCCCGGCCTGGCGTGCGGGTGGAAAACTCAGTGCAAAGTTTGCGAGGGGGCGTTGCTTTGCTCGGGCATTTCGGCGTGCACCGTTTCGCCTTCGCTATTCGGGTAGAGCGGTGCGCCGCAATCGTCGCAGAACTCGAAGGGGAACTGCTGGCCATGGACGACGACTTCCTTGATACCCGCTTCGCGCAGCAGCGTCTCGATTTCGCCGGTGACGTCGGTCGTCTCGTCCTCGGCGCCGAGCAGCGGCCAGATGATCCCGTGGAAGACGGCGTCGTCGTCGCGCGGTCCGAAAGCAACGCGATACTCCTCGAGCCGCTTGTCGTGAAAGCCGCCGACGATGGCGCGCAGCGCCTCGGCCGATTTACCGAGCGTGGTCTGCAGGAACGCCACCGAGGCATGCAGCGAGTACGGGCGCGAGGCCATGTCGGCGGTCCGGCAGGCGGCGTGGTAGGCGTCGGCGAGGAGCGGCTGGAAGGCGCAGCCGGTGAGCAGCGGCTCAAGGCAGGGGCCGCCCTGTTTGACCCATTCCTTGAGTGCACTCTCGCGCGTGCAGCGGTCCGATTCGTTCCAGCGAAAAAGCGGCATGCCGCGCGCAACGGCGATTGCGCCGATCAGATAGCGCGTGTCGGAGAGGAACTGGTTGGTCTCCGGCAGCGTGGACACGTCGAGCCGCAAAGCCGTATCGCACAGCGCCGCGCCACCCAGGTCGCGCATCAACTGCCAGGTGTCGACAAAGCTGCGCGGCAGCTGGTCGGGACTATAGAGGTAATCGGCCAGCGCGAGCTGCGCACCGGCCGCAAACACGTGCGCCGCAAGCTGCACCTTGAGCGTCTCGAGCGTGCTCTTGGCGATCGTTCCGGCGGGAATCGAAAAGCGCGACCAGGCGAGCACCGGCACGTTAAACAGGAGGATATCGAAGTCCTTGCCATCGCGCGCCAGCACGCTGCATTCGGCGCGCGACTCGATGACGTCGGCGAGGCTGTCGTGGGCCGCGGCGTGCGAGTCGAAGAGGCGGTCGAGCGAGGCGTTGAGGTCGTCCTCGGCGCCGTCCTGAAGCAGTTTGTCGACCAGGTCGACAAGCTGTTTTTCCCAAAAGGCGTCCTCGAGCTTGCCGCCCGACTCGGCGAGGCCGGTCGCCAGCCGACCGAGTTCGGTGGCGTCGGTCGAGATGCGTTTGCGCGACGAGGGGCGATTGCGTTTCATGGGTGGAACCTGCTGGCGAGTCAATCCGCTATTGTAACAAGGGAAGCCCCGAACATCGCCTCTCGATTACAATCCGGAGCGCTCGCCGTCGCTTTGCGGTGACCCAATTCGCCAACCGGAAGTGCTCAATGATCGTTGTCCTTTCGCCCGCCAAGACGCTTGATTTCACGACTCCGGTGACGTTCGCCGAGCACACTCAGCCGCAGTTTATCGAGCCGGCAGAAGCGCTCGTCGAACGGCTGCGCAGCCTGTCACCGGCCGAACTCGCCGGACTCATGCGCATCAGCGACCCGCTCGCCGTTCTTAACGCGACGCGCTACGCCGACTGGCAGCGCCCGTTCACACCGGACAACGCCAAGCAGGCGGTGCTGGCTTTTAACGGCGACGTCTACACGGGGCTTGCCGCGACGACACTCTCACCGGCTACGCTGCGTTTTGCGCAGGATCATCTGCGCATTCTCTCCGGCCTCTACGGCGTGCTGCGTCCGCTCGACCTGATCGCACCGTACCGGCTGGAAATGGGCACGCGGCTGGCGACGCCGAGCGGCCGCGACCTCTACGCCTTCTGGGGCAGGCGGATCGGCGAAGCGCTCAACGCTGCGGCGCGCGAGGTCGGCGCCGCAGCGCTCGTAAACCTCGCCTCCCACGAGTATTTCAAGTCAGTGGTCGCCAAAACGCTGACGCTGCCGGTCATTACGCCGGTTTTCGAGGACTGGAGCGCCGGCCGCTTCAAGGTCGTGAGCTTTTACGCCAAGCGCGCGCGCGGATTGATGGCCCGCACCGTGCTCGCCAAGCGCTTGCAATCGCCGGCAGCGCTCAAAAAGTTCTCGGCCGAGGGCTACGCTTTCGTCGCCTCAGCGTCCAGCGAAACGCACTGGGTCTTCCGCCGCCGACGCGCCGCCCAATAAGTCGCCAGGTAAGTCGCCGAGCGCCCGCGCCGTGATGATGGCGCAGGGGGCGTCGCGGTGTTTGGCCAGGCGCAGCAATTGGCGGTCGCGCGTGATCAGGAAATCGGCGCGGGCCCGCGCGGCGAGCACCAGGAATTTCTGATCGTCCACGTCGCGGCAGCGCGGCAGTGTCGCGTCCTCACCGGGCTCGGCCTCGAGCTGGCTGACCATGGCGCGATAGCCGGCGAGCAGCGCCGCGCGCGCCGGCGCGGCCAGTGCAAATTGCGGGTAGGCACTGACCCGCTCGAGCTCGGCAAGGCAGTCGTGATCGCTAAAGCAGCGGACGCGGCCGGCGGCGATCGCGCATTGGAGCGCCGCCGTATGGCGGTCGAAAAAATGCAGCAGATCGAGGACGATGTTGGTGTCAAGAACGAGGCGCAGGGTCATTATGAAATATCATGGCGGGAATTGTGTGCGCACGCGCGCGGCAGACTGCCGCCGATTGTAGCGCGCCGGGGAAGCCAGCATGTCCGTCCACCAGCCGCCGATCGCCTTGCGCGAAGACGAAGTCGAGTTCATCGCCATTCGCGCGCAGGGCGCCGGCGGTCAGAACGTCAACAAGGTCTCGAACGCCATTCACCTGCGTTTCGCGATCGCCCCCTCGTCGCTGCCTGAAGAACTCAAGGCCAGGCTGCTCGCGCTGCGCGACCAGCGGGTCAGCGCCGACGGCGTCGTCGTCATCAAGGCGCAGCGGCATCGCAGCCTCGAACGCAACCGCATCGACGCCTTGTCGCGCCTGCGCGAACTGATTGCCCGCGCCGCCTTCGTCGCGCCTGCGCGCCAGCCGACCAGGCCAAGCCGCAACGCGCAGAAAAAACGCGTCGAGAGCAAGGTTCGGCGCGGCGCGGTGAAGTTGTTGCGCCGGCGCGTCGATGCCTAGTGACGGTCGTTTGCCCCGACTCCTGCTCGCGCCGATGGAAGGCCTCGCCGACTGCGTGCTGCGCGACGTTCTGACGCGCCTCGGCGGCTACGACGCTGCGGTCAGCGAATTCGTCCGCGTCTCGGGCAGCCTGCTTCCCGAAAAAACCTTTCGCCGGATTTGCCCCGAACTCGATAACGCCAGCCGCACGCTCGCCGGGACGCCGGTCAGCGTCCAGTTGCTCGGCAGCGACCCGGCGTGCCTGGCCGAAAATGCCGCGCGCCTGGCGACGCTGGCGCCAGCCGGCATCGACCTCAATTTCGGCTGCCCGGCGCCGACCGTCAATCGTCACGGCGGCGGCGCGATGCTGCTCGACGATCCCGAACAGCTCCGGCGCATCGTGCTCGCCGTACGCCAGGCGGTGCCGGCCAGTATTCCGGTTTCGGCCAAGATGCGGCTCGGTGTCGCCGACACCGGCAAAACGATCGCTTGCGCGCAGGCGCTCGCCGCCGGCGGTATCGCCTCGCTCGTCGTGCACGCGCGTACGCGCGAGGAAGGCTACCGGCCGCCGGCGCACTGGGAATGGATCGCGCGCATCCGCGAAGCGGTCGGCAGCGTAGTGGTGATCGCCAACGGCGAAGTGTGGAGCGTCGCCGATTACCGGCGCTGCCGGGCGGTAAGCGGATGCGCCGACGTCATGATCGGCCGCGGCGCCGTCGCCGACCCGTTTCTCGCCCGGCGCATTGGTGCCCAAGGCGAGAGCGGCGATGCGGCAGGGCGCGCGGCCGACTGGCACGAACTCTTGCCGCTCATTGCCGAGTTCTGGTCACAGGTGCAGCGGCGCGTCGAACCGCGCCACGCGCCGGGCCGGCTCAAGCTCTGGCTTGCCGCCTTGCGCCCGACTTACCGCGAAGCCGACGCCCTGTACTGGGCGATCCGCCCGCTGCGCGCCAGCGACGAGACGGCGCGCGTGCTCGCGACACACGGCGTTGCCGCGGTGTGCGCGGCGGCTTGAGCGGCCACGATGCAAGCCAATTCACGCCTGCCGACGAGTGCGCAAACCGGCGTCCACGAGCAACTCGGGCTGCTCCTTGACCGGCACATCGCCGCGCCGTATCGCAAACCCTACGCCGACTACAACCGCGCAGCGTTCGACGTCAGCCTTGAGCGCCGCGCGCGCCGCGCGGCGTCGGCGCCGCTGATTCTCGATTCGTGTTGCGGCGTCGGCGAGAGCAGCATTGCGCTGGCGCTCGCTTTCCCCGACCACTACGTGATCGGCGTCGATCAGTCGCAGACGCGTCTTAACCGTCAGCGGCCCGCTCCGCTGCCCGACAATGTTGACCTCGTGCGCGCCGACGTCGTCGATTACTGGCGTCTGCTGCGCGCCGAAGCGATCCGTCCGGCGCGGCACACGCTGCTCTACCCAAATCCCTGGCCCAAGATCGGCCATCTCGCGCGGCGCTGGTACGGCCACCCGGTTTTTCCGACGCTGCTTGAACTCGGCGGCGTTTTCGAATGCCGCAGCAACTGGAAAATTTATATCGACGAACTCGTTTTTGCGATCGGCCATCTCACGGCGCATACGGCCGTGTGCGAAGCGTGGGCGCCGCCAGCGCCGCTGACGCCGTTCGAACGCAAATATCTCGCTTCCGGGCACGCGCTGTACCGCGCGGTGGTCACGCTATAAAAAGCTGTTTGCAAACCGAGGTTGGACGATAGAGATTCTTCCTTTGGGAGCATGGCAACGGAGACGGCCTCGACTACGCCGTCGAGGCCTCGGCCAATCGCCTTACTTCAGGACCGCCGTGGCCTCCATCGTTAGCCACCCTTCATGATCTTTCGCCCATAACCGGAAGGTCTTGCCATCGGATTGAGGCTCTCCACAGACGACGAAATGGCTGGTGTCGAATATCGGTCGCACCGCGCGGAACCGGTAGCTCGCAATGTCGGCGTCGGGCAGCTTGTCGCGCAGCAGGTCGAGCAGCAAGGTGGCGACCATTGGTCCGTGAACGACCAGTCCCGGATATCCCTCAACCTGGGTGACGTAACGGCGATCATAGTGAATACGGTGACCGTTGAAGGTCAGCGCCGAGTAGCGGAACAGCAACACGTCGTCCGGAGCCCACTGCTTCTCCCACTTCGATTGCGCTGGCGCGGCTATTGGCTCCGCTGCGGCGTCGTTGTCGGTCGCCGCTTCGCGATAGACAATGTCGTGAAATTCCGTCAGGGCGATGGCGGTTTCGTCGGTACGACGAATCTCGTGGCGCACCTTGACGAAGACTAGCAGCCTGTCGGTCTTTCTTCCCGTCCGGTCCTTAATATGTTATTATCATATTTAGTTAAATCACAGAGCTGGCCGCATGTCTCATTTTATCGTTGCCGACCGCAAGACCGGTTATCTGTTACCGCCTTCGGTCGATGACTGGCTGAACCAGGACCACCTGGCGCGATTTATCGTTGAGGTGGTTGATCATCTTGATTTATCCAATCTTATCCGGTAGTACGTTGGACGGGGTTCAAAGGCTTACCATCCAGCGACGCTGCTGGCGATCCTGGTTTATGGATACGCGACGGGCGTCTTTTCCAGCCGCAAGCTGGAACGGGCGACGTACGACTCCGTGGCCTTTCGCTTCATTGCGGCGGGCAGTCACCCTGATCACGACACGCTGGCCACCTTCCGCCGTCGCTTTCTGGGCGAACTCGAAGCGCTGTTTGTTCAGGTCCTTGAATACGCCCAAGAGATGAGGCTGCTCAAACTGGGGACGGTCAGTCTGGATGGCACCAAGATCCACGCCAATGCCTCGCGCCACAGCGCACTCTCTCACGGGCACATCGAGACGCTTGAAACCCAGCTCAAGGCCGAGGCGACACGAACTCTTTGCCTTGGCCGAATCGGCAGATCAGACCGACCTCCCGGACGGTGTCAGTTTGCCTGACGAAATCAAACGCCGGGAAGACCGGCTGGCGCTGATGGCCACAGCCAAGGCCAAGATTGCCGCACGAGCAGCAGCGCGCTATCAACGCGAGAAGGCCGAGTACGACGAGAAAATGGCACGACGTGCGGCCAAGGAGCAGGCCAGCGGCAAGAAGCCGGGCGGCAAGCTGCCTCAGGCCCCCGACCCCGAACCGAAGGCGACCGACCAGATCAATCTTACCGACGAGGAATCGCGCATCATGCCGGTGGCCGGCGGCGGCTTCGAGCAGGCGTACAACGCCCAGGCGGCGGTCGATGTCTCGACGATGCTGGTGATCGCCGCCGGGGTCACGCAGGCGCCGAACGACAAGGAGCAGATCGAACCCATGCTGGAGACGCTCGCAGCGCAGTCAAAAGCCCTGGGAACGGTCGAGTGCCTGCTGGCCGACACGGGCTTCTTCAGCGAAAAGAATGTTCGCGCCTGTGAAGCCGCCAAGATCGATCCCTTGATAGCCGTCGCTCGGGATGAGCATCATCCCGGCTGGCGCGAGCGGCATAGCGAACCGGAACCCTTGCCCGCTGATGCCACGACGGCACAAACGCTGTCGCACCGATTGAAGACGAAAGCGGGGCGAGCTTCTCGAATCTTGCGCATGGATAGTCTTTACTTTGGCATCCCGAACCGCTTTCAAAAAAGCGTCGAGCTTACCTTTAACTATTCATGCAGCATCATCCCTATCGGTCACGATCAGCGCGAAATCGCGGTCACGATCCCGCGAAACGCCGGTCACGTTCCGGCGAAATCACCGGTCACGATGGCGCGAAATACGCAATGCTCTATACCTTTGTTATAACCGGCAATGGTCGAGTCGTTGCGTAGCAATAGCTACAAGACTTTTTATTTTCAAAAATTCTTGATACGGCAACCATTGGTCGAATTGGTAGCGGTCTGTCCATCCGCGCATTGCGCCGGTTCAAGGATAAGTCACGCTTGCGCAGCTGGGGCCACGAGGTGTCCAACGGTATCTTTTCCACCCGCGACCTTCAGCTTGTCGAGATAGTCTGCCCATAGTTGCATCATCGCTTTCCGCTCCTTCAAGAACTTGGTCCGGTTGTAGGCTGTGCCCAACGAATCCGCGACGGAGTGCGCCAGCTGATGCTCGATCACTTCTGGCTTCTGGTTCAGTTCTTCGTGGAGGATCGTTCGAGCCATCGCGCGGAAGCCGTGGCCTGTTATCTCCGTCTTGGTGTCGTAACCCATACGCCGAAGGGCGGCATTCACCGCAGCTTCGCTCATGGCCTTCTGAGGATCACGTCCTGGAAATACATAGCGCCGTTGGCCGGTCAGTGCGTACAACTCGCGCAGGATCGCTACGGCCTGCGCTGCCAACGGTACAAGGTGGTCAGTCTTGGTCTTGGTGACGCGATAGCTCCACTCGGCTTTATCCAGATCGAAGCCAGACCACTCGGCGTGTCGTAACTCCCCGGGGCGAACGAATAGCAGCGGGGCGAGGAGGAGGGCGCAGCGCACGACGAAGGTGCCGCTGAATGCGTCGATAGCTCGCAGCAGTTCAGCGACCTTTGCCGGATCGGTGATACTCGGGAAGTTCTCGCCACGTGCAGGCGGTAGAGCGCCGCGCAGGTCGGGGACTGGATCGCGGGTAGCACGTCCGGTTGCAATGGCATAGCGGAATACCTGACTGCAATTGCCACTTGCCCGGTGCGCCGTATCGAGCGTTCCCCGGCCTTCGATACGCCGGAGTGCCGCGAGTACATCGGGTGCGGTTATCTCGGCAATCGCCTTGCCGCCCAGCCAGGGGAATACGTCATTCTCGAGGCGCGTGATGATCTTGTCGGAATGGCTCGGTGCCCATGTGTCGCGGTTCTTCTGAAACCATTCGCGGGCAATTACTTCAAAGCTGTTGCTGTCGCGCAACACTCTTGACGACTTGACGGCCTTTTTGACCTCGCCAGGGTCGATTCCATCAGCCAGCAGCTTTCGCGCTGCGTCGCGCTTTTCGCGTGCATTCTTCAATCCAACATCAGGATAAGCACCGAAGGCCATACGCTTTTCTTTGCCGCCAAACCGGTATTTCATGCGCCACAGTTTGCCGCCTGCTGGCGAGACTTCCAAATACATGCCACCGCCGTCAAACATACGGACCGCTTTTGCGCCTGGCTTGGCGTTACGGATGGATGTGTCTGTCAGTGGCATTTGGGGGCATCCTTTTGTGTTAAACGGGTTATGCCCCCAATGATGCCCCCAATAAAGGTCGGATTGCAACAGACTTGTTTGGCTTTCTTTGGACGAAAAAAAGGCCAGAAACCTTGTATTAACTTGGTTCTCCGGCCTTTAAAACACTTCTTTGGAACTTAAGATGGTGGAGGCGGGGGGGATCGAACCCCCGTCCGCAAGTCCTCTACAAGCAGTTCTACATACATAGTCCGGTCATTTGGTTTTAACCTTTAGCACGCCGGCCGAACAGGCTGGCTTCAGGCGAGTTACCTTGGATTTAGCCCCGGCCAAAGTAACCCTGGCAAGGGCGAGCCTCTGTAAATGACGCTGCAGTGAGTTGCCTCACCTGACCCAGAGACCAGTCAGTACAGCGGTCCAACCGCCTAAGCGGCTAGAGCAAAACGCTCGTCGTTGGCGTTTAGTAGTTTCCAGATGGATTTACGAGGTCACTGGTCCTCGGTATGCCCTGCGCTGCTTTGTAACCCACGTCGAAGCCAGGTCGCCCCCAATTTGCAGATGGTCTTTTGACGGACCAGCCACTGAAAAGTTTCAGCAGAGCGTTGATTCTAGCATGCGCCAGCGGCCCCGGCCGGGCTATTTGGCTGTACATCGGGGAGCGTGTATTACGGCGCCTTAACGGTTTTCAGGAGATAATTGACGTCGGTATCCCGGCCAAGGCTGTAGCGCTTGCTGAACGGGTTGTAGGTCATGCCGATCAGTTCGTCAGGCTCGAGTCCGCAAGCTTTTGCCCAGCGCGACAACTCCGATGGCTTGATGAACCTCGCATAATCATGCGTTCCCTTGGGCAGAATTTTGAGCACGTATTCGGCACCGACAACGGCCAGTACATAAGCCTTCAGATTTCGGTTGATGGTTGAAAAGAATACGTGGCCACCCGGCTTGGCGAGTGCCGTGCACGCAGCAATTGTGCTCGCCGGACTCGGCACATGCTCAAGCATTTCCATGCAGGTGATGACGTCGAACGAGCCGGCGGCTTCGTCGGCGAAGTCTTCGGCCGAAATCTTTCGGTAGTCGACTTCGAGCCCACTTTCGAGCAGGTGCAGTCGAGCGACGCCAAGTGCTTTCTCGGACAGGTCAATCGCCGTCACCGTCGCGCCACGTCGCGCGAGGCTCTCGGAAAGAATGCCTCCGCCGCAGCCGATGTCGAGAACCTTCATCCCGGAAAGCTCGACGTGACTGGCGATCCAATCGAGACGCAGCGGGTTGATCTCGTGCAGCGGTTTGAATTCGCTGTTCGGATCCCACCAGCGATGCGCCAACTGGCTGAATTTGTCGAGTTCATTCTGGTCGGCGTTGAGCATGGCGCGCAGAGCCTCAGGCTGGGTGAAAACAAAAAAGCCCTGCCGAGGCAGGGCTTTTTTTGGAACGGCTGAATTACTTCGAGGTGCCGATGATCTCGATGTCAACGCGGCGGTCAGGCTGCAGACAAGCGATGACCTTGGCACTCTTCGGACCCTTGCAATCGCTCATCTTGGTGACCGGCTGCTTCTCGCCCTTGCCTTCGGTGTACACGCGGTTAGCCGGGATGCCCTTGCTCACCAGGTAATCCTTGACCGAAGCGGCGCGCTTCTCGGAAAGCTTCTGGTTGTAAGCGGTGCCACCGATGCGGTCAGCATGACCAACGGCGATCACGACTTCAAGAACCAGGCTATTCGATTTCGCGGCTACATCGTCCAGCTTGGCGCGGCCTTCCGGACGCAGCGTCGCCTTGTTGAAATCAAACAGCGCGTCAGCGGCGAGCGTCACCTTGGCACCCATCGGGCGGGCGGCGGGAGCAGGAGCAGGAGCAGCAGCAGGACTCATAGGAGCGGCCGGAGCAGCAGCGACCTTCGGTTCGCAGACGTCCTTCGGCAGCAGGTCCTTATCGCACTTGCACCCATTCGGATCGGTGGCGGCAGCCGCCGGAGTCCAGAAGGAGGTGCGCCAGCACAGGCCCGTACCACTTGTCGCCACTTGGCCACGGCCGTCGATGACGTAGACGCTATTGACAGTTTGTGCTTGAGCCAACGAGGCACAAAGGCCAATGGTAGCCAGCACGGCCAAAATGGAATGCTTTACGGTGTTTTTCATCTCGATTTACCTCGTTAGTTGTAGCCTGCGGTTTATTGTCCGCATGGCTTGTTACGCCTCGTTGTTGGTAGAACTTGTTCACATGGTGCGCGGACGGATTCGATTTTGCCACAAAGACGCGAGATTTATCAACTCAATTTCATTATTTTCCAGCAAGCAACCGTCTGCAACGCGCCTTTTTCCGGCGACCCAGACGTCACTGACATGCTCTCGTCCTGCTGCATAGATCAGCACCGACAATGGATCGTAGCACGGCAATAATCCGAGTTCTGTGCTGTACACCGCACATAGATCGGCAGCTTTGCCAACGGCGATCGAGCCGATTTCGCTGTCGAGCCCGAGCGCTCTCGCGCCGCCGAGTGTCGCCATGCGCAATGCCTGATGCGCGCCGACGGCCTCGGGGCGGCCGCTCAAGCCTTTGGCGAGCAGGGCGGCAAGGCGCATTTCCTGGAACATGTCGAGGCGGTTGTTGCTCGCCGCGCCATCGGTGCCAAGGCCGATATTGACGCCTTGCTCGCTCAGCGCGACGATCGGCGCAATGCCACTGCCGAGCTTAAGGTTCGACGTAGGACAGTGGGCAATCGAGCAGCCGTGCTGAGCAAGTAAGGCGATGTCCTGGGCGTTGACATGGACGCCGTGCACGGCGATCAAGCCCGGACTGAGCAGCCCGAGATGGCGCAAGCGCGCGAGCGGCCGGACCCCGAAACAGCGCAAACTCTCGTCGATTTCTTCTTTGCTTTCATGTAGATGGACATGAATCGGCAGATTGCATTGTTCGGCGAGCGTGAGCACCTTGGTGAAGGTGCTGTCGCTAACTGTATAGGGGGCGTGCGGCGCGAGGCAAAAACTGAGCAGGGGCTGATCGAGAAACTCGTCCCGGGCGGCGAGTCCCTTGGCGAGATAGTCGTCGGCGTCGGCGGCGTAGGGCGTCGGGAAATCGACGCTGATGAGACCGATTGCCGCGCGCATACCCGAGGCGATGGACGCCTCGGCGGCGGCTTTGGGATAGAAATACATATCGTTGAAGCAGGTGACTCCGCCGCGCAGCATTTCGGCGCAGGCGAGCAAAGTACCGTCATAAACGAATTGCGCCGATACGTGTTTCGCCTCGGCCGGCCAGATATGCTGCTCCAGCCATTCCATCAAAGGCAGGTCGTCGGCCAGCCCGCGCAGCAGCGTCATCGCCGCGTGCGTATGCAGGTTGACGAGTCCGGGTATTAGGACGTGCTGCGGAAGTTTTTTTACCTCGCGGGGCGCGAAATGGGTGCTCGCTTCGCACTGTTGCATAATTGCAACAATCCGCCCTTTGTCGATTGCAACCGCGTAATTTTCGAGGACGACATCGGCCGGTTCGACGGGAACAATCCATGCCGCTTCGATGAGGAGGTCTATGGCGGTGGTCATGATCTCGGTTTCCCCCGTGCAGGAATTACATTGGCAAGTCGGCGCTGCGCCAGCTTACTGCGGACCGGCCGCGTCGACGCTGTTACAGACGTCGCAAGCGCTTACGATTAGCGCAAAGTTGCCATTGCTGCTGCCCGTCATCATAACTGCAAAAAGCGAGCCTCTTGGCGCCATCGCCGCGCGGCTCAGGCGATGCGGGCGTGGTAGAATCGTACGTTTGGTCAGGACAGCAAACGTCGACTTCGGCGTTCGCCGCTGGCCACAATCAGCCGACAAAAATGGAACAGCCCGTGGAACTCTTCGCCAAAGAAATACTGCCTGTCAGCCTTGAAGACGAGATGCGCCGTTCGTATCTCGACTACGCGATGAGTGTGATCGTCGGGCGCGCGCTGCCCGATGC
>Ga0335397_10008257_pt1 | contig 13130 bp, 15 predicted proteins | sample MAT04_FD_205740 | JGI IMG/M metagenome (GOLD analysis project Ga0335397, IMG submission 205740) | Freshwater microbial communities from Lake Fryxell liftoff mats and glacier meltwater in Antarctica - MAT-04 (spades assembly) (version 2) ...
TATCGGAAGAAACCCGGTTTCTGGAGATTTATTCTGGAGATTATGCACGGGCCAAGAAACCGGGTTTCTGCGATGATCTTGGTGGCGCAGCGAGATATCGAAAGAAACCCGGTTTCTGGAGATTTATTCTGGAGATTTCTGCACAGGCTAAGAAACCGGGTTTCTGCGATGATCTTGGTGGTGCAGCGAGATATCGAAAGAAACCCGGTTTCTGGAGATTTATTCTGGAGATTTCTGCACAGGCTAAGAAACCGGGTTTCTGCGATGATCTTGGTGGTGCCACCGAGATATCGAAAGAAACCCGGTTTCTGGAGATTTATGCACAAGCCGAGTTTCTGGAGATTATTTTTCTTGCCTTAAAAACAATAATATTAAAACTTCATGATATCACGAATCTAATTTTTTTGCGAATAAAACAACTTTATGGTACACTACCAGATTGTGAATATTAATCCAAAATAAAGTAACAAGCCGGGAGAAATCTAAATGACACAGCAAACCCTGCACGGAACCAGCCGCAAAAGAAAAAGAACATCCGGTTTTCGCGCCAGAATGCGTACCGCAAACGGTAGATTGGTAATCAAAGCCCGCCGCAGCAAAGGTCGCCACCGCCTAGCAGTCTAGCACTGCAGCCTTGGTTGAGAAGCCTCAACGATCGCAGCTACCATGTTGCCTCCTACAAACCGACTCAAGCACCGAAAAGACTTCAGCGCCGTTTACCGCAAGGGAATGCGCCGCAACTCGGCTCATTTCAGCTTAAGAGCTCTTCGCAAACCCAAAAGCGCCGAATTTGCGAAACCGACAGCCGAAAAATCCTTGCAGCCCACTCGCACAGGCATTTCCATCAGCCTGAAAGTCAGCAAGCGCGCTGTAGTCCGCAACCGGATTAAGCGCCAGATTCGGGCAGCTTTGCGAGAGCTATTGCCTAGATTAAAATTCGGGTGGGATTTAGTAATTGTCGTGCGTCCGATCGCACAAGAGTGCAATTATGCAGAAATTCTGCAAGAATTAGAGCAGTTGTTGGTAGAAGCCGAGGTACTAGATGGGAATTCGAGAGGAAGTATATTATGAAGGCGGCCCCGCACCTGGAGACTTGATCATCAACTTGCTCCTGGGGCTGACTGTCGTGGGAATCCCCCTCGCAGTAGGATCAGTTGTCAGGGCTCTGTGGCTGCGCTACCGGATCACCAGCCGCCGTGTCTCCGTAACTAGCGGTTGGATGGGGCGCGATCGCATAGATGTGATCTACTCCGATATAGTCAAAATGGTCACAGTACCTCGCGGTTTCGGGAGTTACGGAGACATGGTGCTGACCATGAAAAATGGCGGCCGCTTAGAATTGCGATCGATTCCGAAATTCCGAGCCATGTATGATTACATTAACGAAAAACTGCCCGCAGCCGCTCAAAAAGCCAATGCGGCTAAAACTAAATAACCGCAGCGCTTTCACCCTAGTTTGAAGCCCAAATCAGTCTATTTTCGCATTTGCAGATTCTTCGACAACGCGGGCGAACAAGTTTGAGATTTGAGATTTATTTGCTGCCGATGAATCTGGAATGTTGAACAAAAGTCTAAAATTAGGGGCGGCTAACGACAGAATTCGGGCGCTTGTGTCCGTTTGTTGGGTGAAGTCAAGGCGAGTATTGGCCAATTGATTACAAAAACCTGCGGGCCGGGCGGTCGATCGACAGGCAATGTCCTAAGATATAGACAAATGCCTAAAAAGTGAGACGGCCCGCCTTCAGCGGGTAAAAATAGTTCTCAACAGCAAACAAAGAGCTAAATTAACTCAAAGCGAATGGATTTTGGTATCTCGTTTCTCTCCAACAACCTAATGCTGCCGATCCTAGATTTTTTCTACGGGATCGTGCCAAGCTACGGTTTAGCGATCGTATCTCTGACGCTCGTGATTCGCTTTGCTCTTTATCCTCTCAACGCAGGCTCTCTTCGCAATATGCGACGCATGAAAGTAGCCCAGCCGTTGATGAAAGAGCGAGTAGATCAAATTCAAAAACTCTATAAAGAAAATCCTGCCAAACAGCAGGAGGAAATGAGCAAGGTATACAAAGAATTTGGCAATCCTCTAGCAGGATGTTTCCCGTTGGTGCTGCAAATGCCAGTGCTTTTTGCACTTTTCGCAACGCTTAGGGGTTCGCCATTTTCTGACATAAATTACAACGTCAACGTTCAAGTTGTCCCGAAAGAACAAATCGAAACTGTTCAACCGCAAGCTTTTGCTACACCGCCCCAAAATATTTACTTCACAGGTACTTTTCACGCTCCAATTGTGGGCGTGATTCCAGGCGGCAACAAACTCGCAGTCGGCGACACAACCAAAATAGATTTTCAAACCTCAGAGGGGAAAGCTCTTAAAAACATAGCGGCAGAAAATAAAAGCGAAATAGACTTTGAACCCCGCTGGAAAGTTATCAAAGGCGAAGAACTCGTCAAGGTAGACGAACAGGGCAACATCACAGCCTTAGCGCCCGGTGAAGTCACTGTTGAAGGCATAATCCCCGGATTGGCTACCAACAAAGGATTCCTGTTTATTGAAGCTCTAGGCCGCGTTGGCGCGATCGACCCAGACGGTAAAATCCACTGGGATATTTTGGTGATGATCCTCGGATTCGGCATTAGTTTGTACATCAACCAAACCCTTTCGGGACAAGCACAAGGGCCAAACGACAACCCCCAACAGGCGACAGTCAACAAACTAACGCCAGTCATATTTTCTGGGATGTTTTTGTTCTTCCCGCTGCCCGCTGGCGTGTTGATGTATATGCTGATTGCTAACATCTTCCAAACAGTTCAAGCGTTTATTTTGTCCAAAGAACCGCTACCGGAAAATCTCCAAAAAATCGTGGACGAAGCCGAGGCGAAAACTCAAAAAGAACAGGGATTAGATGCACTTCCCTTTGAACCAAAGCGCTCTAAGAAAAAGGCTTGATTTTAACAAAAATGAAAGACTCTCAAATGCAGCGCGGACAGGAATGGTTAGAAGAATTGCTAAAACTGTCCGCAATTCCTTCAACAGTGGTATGCGAACAACAAGAAGATTGCTATTGGATGACCATAGATCAAAGCAATCTGACTCCCGAACAAGTTGCAATCTTAGTCGGGCCTGACGGTGATTCACTAGATGCGATTCAGTACCTCTGCAACGCGATTGCGAACATAGGTAACGAATCAGAAGAGTCCATTCCTTATACGGTGGAACTCAATGGCTATCGCATCCGCCGCCAAGAGGAATTGCGCTCGATGGCTGAGTATGCAGCAGATCAAGCGCGATCGACAGGAACTGAAATTGAACTAAAATCGTTGTCTTCAGCAGAACGCCGCCAAGTCCACGGCTTTTTGAGCGAATGTGAGGATATAGAAACTTACAGTCAAGGACAAGATGCCGATCGGCGTTTGGTAGTGCGTCGGCGCTGACGGTAAAAAAGGAAAAAAGGAAAAAGGAAAAAGGAAAAAGCCCCAAATTAGCTATTCCTTTTGACTTTTGACTTTTGCCTTGAGACGAAAAGCATAAAACGGCGAAAAATGATTATGGAGACAATTTATATTCCTCATCTACTCACAAAATTAGAGCGGAAAGAGGTTATTGATTTTGAAGAATTTATTCCCGATTTAGAAACTCTCACTCCGGTGCGGGGACGATTGCAAGTTACTCACCAAGGTAATTATCTTGAAGTGAAAGCAAAAGCAGAAACAATTGTTACTCTAACTTGCAACAGATGCTTGAAACAATACAATCATCGTTTGAAACTGCGATCGTCTGAAATAATTTGGTTGGAAGACAAAAATCTTCAACCTGATGCAAGTTCAGGAGAATATGAAGTCGATTTAGAAGATTTGGTGGAAAATTTGCCGCCTACGGGTTCTTTCTCTCCGAGTGATTGGGTATACCAGCAAATGTGTTTGGAACTGCCGCACAAACAGCTATGCGATACTGAATGTCCGGGAATAGATATAAATGATGATGCTGCTGAGACAGAAAGCTCAGAAACAATCTCTGACAGTCGCTGGGCATCTTTGGCAGCACTTAAACGGAAATTGCCTTAGTCAAGAGTCAAGAGTCATTAGTCAAGAGTCATTAGTCAAGAGTCAGCAGTCATTAGTCAGTAGTCATTAGTCATTAGCTAATGAAGTATTTGATTTTTGCTTTTACACGCGAGTGCGATCGTCCCCGATCGCACTCAAACAAAAAATATTTTTACTCTCCGAAACAAATGCTTTCATAGCCAACCACTAACTAACTGTGGAATAACGAGTGCCCAAAAAATAACACCAGCTAGCAACCGATGACTAATGACTAATGACTAATAACTAATGACTAATAACTAATGACTAATAACTAATGACTAATAACTAATGACTATTTTTAGCGACGAGTTTGAACTGCTGCTACGATCGCGCTATCCCCTAATCTACATTCCCACACGGGAAGAAGAGCGCGTCGAAGTCGCGATCGCCCAATGTGCCAAAAAACAAGGTGCTCGCGCCGTCTACATCTGGGATTTTGTTGACGGCTACCAAGGCAATCCCAACGATGCCGGTTTTGGCAAACGCAACCCACTACAAGCTTTAGAATTTCTCGAAAAATTGCCAACATCCGCGCCCGCAATCTTTATTTTGCGAGACTTTCAGCGTTTTTTAGAAGATGTTTCGATTTCCCGCAAACTGCGGAATTTGGCGAGACTCCTCAAATCTCAGCCTAAAAATATTGTCATCGTATCTCCGATCACTTCGATCCCCGAAGACCTCAGCGAAGTAATCACAGTTTTGGAGTTTCCCCTGCCCGCAGCGGCGGAAATAAAAATTGAGGTGGAAAGACTGTTAGGGGCTACCGGACAAGCCATAGAAGGGCGTTTGCTGGACGAAACAGTGCGCTCCTGTCAAGGGCTATCGATCGAACGAATCCGCCGAGTTTTGGCAAAGGCGATCGCCACCAGAGGCGAACTCCATCCCGACGACGCGGAACTAATTTTAGAAGAAAAACGCCAAACAATCCGCCAAACTCAAATTCTCGACTTTTACCCAGCCCGCGAAAACATCTCCGATATCGGCGGTTTGGACAATCTCAAAGAATGGCTGCTGCGACGTGGCGGTGCTTTTTCCGATCGCGCCCGCCAATACGGTTTGCCGCATCCCAGAGGCTTATTGTTAGTCGGAATTCAAGGCACCGGCAAATCCTTAACTGCAAAGGCGATCGCCCATCACTGGCATTTGCCCTTGCTACGGTTGGATGTCGGGCGTTTGTTTGCCGGGTTAGTCGGGGAATCGGAATCGCGCACCAGACAAATGATTCAACTAGCGGAAGCTTTAGCGCCCTGCGTGCTGTGGATTGACGAGATTGACAAAGCTTTTTCGGGATTAGACGGTAAAAGCGATTCTGGGACAACCAGCCGCGTGTTCGGGACTTTTATTACTTGGTTAGGCGAAAAAACTTCCCCGGTGTTTGTCGTCGCCACAGCCAACAATATTCAGTCTTTGCCGCCGGAAATGCTGAGAAAAGGTAGGTTTGACGAAATATTTTTTGTGGGTTTACCCAGCCAGGAGGAACGGCGGGCGATTTTTGAGGTACATTTGTTGCGGTTGCGATCGCACATTATCAAAAATTACGATTTAGATCGCTTGGCTTACGAAACTCCCGATTTTTCGGGAGCCGAAATCGAGCAAACTTTGATTGAAGCCATGCACATTGGGTTTAGCCAAAATCGAGACTTTACCACAGATGATATTTTAGAATCAGCCAGTCAGATGGTACCCTTAGCCAGAACGGCGAGCGAGCAAATCCAATTTTTACAAGATTGGGCTGCTGCTGGGAAAGCTCGCCTTGCTTCTCGATACGGCAGTCTGAGCCGCCGGATTCAGGGATAGTCGATCGAAGTCAGTAGTCAGTCAACAGTCAACAGTCAGCAGTCAACAGTCAACAGTCAACAGTCAACAGTCAGCAGTCAACAGTCAACAGTCAGCAATGAACAGTCAGCAATGAACAGTATATATAGCGTCTTCAAATTTTTAGTGGGTTTTCTGCTAGCGATCGTCCTAATGGCAGGCGCTAGCGTGGCGGCTGCACTTTACTTTGCCGCTAAGCTAACTACTTTGCCTGAAAGACCTGTTTTTCCCAACGACAAAACAGCAGTTCAGATTGCCGGCGCAAAACCAAAGTCAACAGCGCAAGCTAGCCCTGTTTCTACATCTAGCGATGAGCCGTCTCCGAAACCCTTAGAACCGGGAGCTTACCGAGCTGTAGTAACTCAGCCGATCGGCTTAATTCTCCGAGACAGTGGAAGCAGAGACTCGAACCGGATTGGCGGTGTTGGTTACAACGAAAAAGTCGTAGTTTTAGAAGATTCCCCGGACAAAGAGTGGCAGCGAATTCGGGTTGAGGATGGCAATCGCGAAGGTTGGGTAAAGGGCGGCAATACTGAAAAAGTCGAAGGTGAATAGGACAATAGCCGATCTCAAGTTTTGCACGACAACCTCGATCGGCGATCGGGAAATTATCTGCGTTAAGAAAGCGTCGATCTGCCTGGTATCTGCGGTCTTCAAGAGCGAAAATCTAGGCAATAAGTCTAATCTTAATCTCCGATTTAAAAATTCTATACCATATTTTAGTCTAAAAGTCAAGTAAAATTTATTAACAATATTTGGGATGGCAATCAGAGACTCTGAGACTGTGGGTGCGAGTCCGAGCAAAATCCGCAATTTGACATCAAATCCCAGCGGCGCAAAGGTTTCTTAACCAAAAATCCCACCCCCAGACTAGAAAACTCATAAGTAAAAATTATCTAATTAATCAGAGTATGTTAAGAAACTTAGCAAAATTTTAAGCTTAGTTGCAAAACTGAGGGGTTTGTGACCGCGGCAGAAGCAACAGTGATAGCTTTGATCCCAAGAGGTAACTTTTCAGCTTAATAGCTACCAAAAATAAAAGATATGTACGATAAACGTCCCGATCGAGATTTGGCGACTGCTGCTGTAACTGCGGCATTAGGAGCTGGGGTGGTTACTTCTTTTGCAGTCAGCAGAGGCCAAAACCCCCTGGTAGCTTTGGGAATTACTGTTTTTGCGGCGGGAGTAGCTTTGATTTGCGATCGGTTCGGCTTAATTTAAGTTAATGTCCCATTTTTAATACGAACATTTAACCCATAATATCGTGTCCGGTTGATTGGGATCGCGCGTGCGGACTTTAGTCCGCTCCATAAAATCGGACTAAAGTCCGCACGCGCGATCCAACCGTTTTTGTGATGGTAATAGATCAAGCCTGATATAGCACTTCTCACAAAAATGAGGTATCGATCGTAATTGGTAGGTAATTGTTAATCAATAACTGCTAACCTATCACTTGCATACCCCACTTTTTTCGAGAAGCGCCATATATATTTTTATTCTGTAGGTTGGGTTTCGTTCCTCGACCAAATTTACTACTGAAGAATTTTGCAGAATTATTGGAAGCATCCCAAATATCACAAAAGGAAACTCGTAATTCACTTCGTAATTCGTAATTCACTTCGTAATTCGTAATTAATAAGCGGTGGTGCAAGCACTCTGATGGGAATGCAGACAATGAGAAGAGAAAAATTTGGACAAACCTATGCAGAAAGGGTGATTTTAATTGTGCGATCGCTTGCTATAACTTAAGTACCTTAAGCTTGTAAGTATCTACCTTTGAGTAGGTTACTTCGGTCACGGAAACCTCGATGATCGTAATGGAGCGATTTGTCTAGCTAGGGTTGTGTACTGAAAGTTAATTTCTACCCATGTCTACCCAAAACTACCCAGTTTGTCCACTTTCCTCAATTAATTCGTCAACAAACAATCTCAGCCTTTCTTGCCAATCAGGGATAGCTTTGAGTTTCTCTTTCTGTCCGATCTACCCCCTAAACGCAATAACCGCCTTGTCTGTTCGCCCTGGCAAGTCGCTTGAGAGCGCCGTATGTATTGTGTTTTTGAAAAGGCATTGACACCGCCTGTATATGTAGGTTAATTTACTTGTACCACACATTGAAAGGTCGAATCAATGCTTTTAAGTTTCCGAACGGCATTAATCCCGAACAACCAACAAATTACAGCTTTCAAAAAAGCATCAGGCGTTGCCAGACATAGTTACAACTGGGGGAACGCCCTGATTCAAGATTTACTCAAAAAACGCGAATCCGACAAAACACTCAAAATACCATCAGCTATTGACTTACACAAGGGGTTAGTTGCCGAAGTAAAATCAGTTAATAACTGGTACTATGAAACCAATAAAAACGTCCCACAAAAAGCATTAGGAGACTTGCGTCAAGCCTGGGACAGGTGTTTCAAAAAAATATCTAAGCAGCCTAGATTCAAGAAAAAGGGACAAAAAGATTCCTTTTACCTGGAATCAGGAACCAAAGCCAAGCCAGGAATTAATAACGATGGCAAGCGAGTCAAATTGCCATCTATTGGATGGGTAAAACTTGCGGAACCATTACCGCTGACAGCAGTTCACAATTGCGTAATTAGTCGCACCGCTGACAGGTGGTTTATTGCTATCAAATACGAAGTTGAATTGCCAGAGGTTGCAACAAGTCGTCCGGTTGTTGGTGTTGATATCGGGATTAAAGAACTTGCTGTTTGCTCAGACGGCAAAGTCTTTGCCAATCCCAAAGCTTACCGACGAATGAGTAAAAAGCTCAAGCGCAAACAGCGGGATGTAAGTCGTAAAGTTAAAGGCTCCAAGAATCGTGCTAAAGCGATTAAGAAACTGAGCAAACTCCATGTTAAAGTAGCAAATATCCGAAAAAACGCCATACACAAGCTGACCAATTATCTTGCTAAAAACCACAGCGAGATTAAGATTGAGGACTTGAATATTAAAGCGTTTCTGAAGAACCACAAATTAGCCGGAGCAATTTCTGATTGTGGGATGTACGAATTTAAGCGGCAATTAGAATACAAAACGATCAAGTTTTCATCTAAGCTAATAGTCGTAGATAGATTCTTCCCTAGTTCGCAGATTTGTTCCTACTGCGGAAAACATCGACACAAAATGCCCTTAAACAATCGTGTCTACGTTTGTCCTGATTGCGACAATGTTCAAGACCGCGACTTAAATGCAGCGAGAAACATAGAACGTTGGTTTGAAGGTATTTTTGTCCCAGAACGTTCGGATCAGGCGGTGAGTTCCACCGCGTCAGCCTGCGGAGTAGACAAACCCGAAAATAGCCATGTTGTCGCTACTGTGAAACAGGAAGCTAACACCAAAATAACCCATGTCCAGCTAAGTCTAGATTTGGGTAGCTATGGGTAAGTTTTTCAGAACGGTTGATTAAACAGCTCGGCAGGATGCTGTATGCAGGAAAAATGGCGCTAATCGCACCACTCCCATAAGAAAGCTATTACAAGAGGATAGACACATGAAAATTCAGCTCAACACTGATACCAACATCGCAGGCAACGAGGCGCTGTCTCAACAGGTAGAAGCCATAATTAACGACACCTTAGATCGCTTCAGTCAGGATATTACACGGGTAGAAGTCCACCTTAGCGATGAGAACAGCAACGAGAAGTTTGGTGCTAATGATAAACGCTGTTTGATCGAAGTCCGTCTCGCTAACCATCAGCCGATCGCAGTCAGCGATCAGGGCCAGATATTGGAGCAGTCCATCAGCGGTGCTGCCGAGAAAATGAAAAACTTGCTAGACACTACTCTCGGAAAGTTGCGCGCTCGCTAAACAACTAATCTTGACCACATCTCTGAGGTCAACTATGACCGTCAGGGAAGTCAATCTCCGAAATTTCTCAGGACAAATCAGAAAACAGCATATGTCCCAGAAAAGACATTCAGCCTGTCCTACGGCTGAGAAAAGCTTGAAAGAAAAATTTAACCGAGGTACACAATGAATTTATTAGCCATTGATGAATTAACCACTTTAGCCACAGAATCAAACTCAACCTGTATTTCGATCTACACGCCAATGGAGCGTTTAGGAGCCGAAACCCAACAAAATCCAATTCGGTTCAAGAATCGGGTGCGGCAAGCCGAAGAACAATTGCTGGCGATGGGAATGAGTGAACAGGATGCCAAAGAGTTGCTGCAACCGGTTCACGAGCTAGATACCTATGAATTCTGGCAGCATCAAAGCGATGGACTAGCAATTCTGCTATCTCCCAATCAGTTCCACTACTACTGCTTGCCGATCGCATTCCCAGAATTAACCGTAGTCACCGAGCGCTTTCATCTCAAACCATTGCTGCAACTGTTGTCTGGAGATGGGCAGTTTTATATTCTGGCACTAAGCCAAAATCAAGTTCGATTGTTTCAGGGAACTCGTTATCACGTCAACGAGGTTCAGTTGACTGATGTACCTACCAGCAGTGCAGAAGCATTGCAGTATGACGATCCAGAACAAAGCTTGCAGTCTCATACGGCCAGCTCACAAGGCAGCAGTGGTGGCGATGGTTCTGCCATATTTCATGGACAGGGAGGCGGTAACGATGACCACAAAGATGGACTGCTGAGTTACTTCCGTCAAGTTAGCAACGGGCTAGAATCCTTCTTAAAAAACGAAAAAGCGCCGCTAATTTTGGCAGGAGTTGATTATCTATTGCCAATTTATCAGCAGGCAAACACCTACGCTCATCTACTGCCCGACGGCATCACAGGCAATCCAGAAATGTTGAAACCGGAGGAACTGCATACCCAAGCGTGGCAGATTGTACAGCCTTATTTTGAGCAAGCAAAAGAAGCAACGATCGCCCGCTACCAAGAACTACAAGCCACCGAAAAAACTGCTAGCACGATCGAACAGGTTGTGCCTGCTGCCTATTTCCAGCGCGTTGAAGCGTTGTTTGTTCCCGTTGGTGAGCAAGTTTGGGGGGTGTTCGATCCAGAGGCGAATTCGGTTCAGATTCACCCTCAACATCAGGCAGGAGACGAAGATTTGCTGGATTTAGCAGCATTGCATACGCTGACCAATGGTGGTAATGTTTACGCCGTAGAGCCGGGAAATGTTCCTCAAGACAAGGCGATCGCCGCCGTTTTTCGCTACTGATGTCATACGCTCTGGTTGTGGCAAAGACTGTCTTTCATGCTGAAAAAGCGATCGGCTTGGTGACAGATTCTCTTTCTACAACTGTTCAAGTTCACGCTTAGGCGCAAACCCCTTTCCCATCGCTAACTTCTCCCACCACAATAGTTCGGACAGTTTTTTAACGATCCTGTAAGCCGATGGCGAGGAAGCCCTGCCATTTTTCACGCATTTTAGGAAACTTAGGGCTGGACTTAAACCTTGAAAAAATAGCCCACTATATAGCCAGCAAGGGTTTCGGAGACTCGACTCGATCTAAAACTGTCCTAAGTATTATTAACCCCCAAATAAAAATTTTGTCAAAAATACCCATAACATCATCTCCGGTCGATTAGCGCAACAAAAACGGTTCGTAGTGCGGACTTCAGTCCGCTCCATGAAAGCGGACTAAAGTCCGCACTACGAACCTTAAGCGCGTGCGGTTAATCCATTGGTGCTTGATGCAGAAACCGCATTTTTGGCAAGAGTATGTCAGAGCTGAACCAAAAATTTATCATTAATTTATCTTTTTTTGCGATCGAGGTTAAGATGTGGCTGCAAACTTTTTGTGTGACACTCGCGTCTGTATAAACAGCGATGCTATCTTGGTTGTTGCCTGTAATTATTTTTGAAGGCAATTTTTTTTCAGAAACGGGTGCTTCGTGCAAACAGGTAAACATTAGCCTTGATAGCTCCTGGGCCGCTCACAGCTCAGCTTGAGTTGGCTCGTACGTCACAGCCACAATTTCACACTAAAAATTTATGGAATCCCTCGCCTACCTCGAACTTGCTCTTGTTAGCGAAGCACCCTCACCAGAGTTGAAAATTTTTGATCCACCCAAGTGGCAAAACCTATCGACTCACACTTATGTTCGTTTGTTGTCTCTGGCCTTGATGTTGTCGGTTTTGAGTGCCGCCGGTTCGGCTTTTGCTCAAATAGATCCTGTTAGTCCCAATTTGCGCTCTGTTCAAGACCGGTTGCGGGATCTCGGTTATTTTCCCAGATCTTCCACCGGTCAGCTCGGCCCGGTAACAAAACAAGCTTTGACTAACTTTCAGCGAGACTATCAACTGTCACTGACTGGTAGGCCCGATCGCGCTACGGCGATCGCTCTCAACAGTTTAGCCGAGAACGATCGACCTTTTAAAACAACTTATACAAATTATAGAGAGCTCAGTTTTGGAGACACGGGTACAGAGGTTTCGGATCTCCAGCGCAGATTGCAACAGCTAGGCTACTTCAACACTAATCCCACAGGAAATTTTCGCGAAGTTACTGTCCGTGCGGTGAGATACTTCCAGCGAATTAATCGGCTGCAGGTGACTGGAGTTGCTGACAGGCAAACTTTAGCTTTGCTGTTTGGCTCCATCAAGCCGATTCCGCCAGCTAAGCCTCCGGGGAATATTTCGGGAAATGGCGGTTGCAAGGGGCTGCGCTTCGGGGACAGAGGGGCGACGGTAGACTTGATCCAGCGGCAGTTAAAAGCTTTGGGTTATTTTGAAGGCGACGTTGACGGCAAGTTTCGCGAGCGCACTCTCTACGCTGTGACTCGTTTTCAGCAAGATTATAATTTGGTTTCTGACGGCTGCGCTGACACTGCTACTTTGACTGCTATCGATGCCCAGATGAGGGCTAATCAAATTACCTCATATCCTGGGAAAAATGACGAACAGAGTAATGCTGGAGATTTTCTGGAGTTGGGCGACACAGGCCGAGATGTTGAATTTGTGCAGTGGCGGCTGCAACAATTGGGGTATTACAGGAGCCAGATTCACGGTTGGTTCGATCGACCAACTCAGATAGCTTTGATCCGGTTTCAGAAAGATAGCGGGATGTTCGGGACAGGGCGGGTCGATCGCAGCACTCGATCGGCTTTGCGAGAAGGCAACAGGCAGGCAGCACAGGCGCAGCAGCCAGTCGCAACTGGTATCCGGCGGGGTGATACAGGGCCTGCTGTCCTACAGCTTCAATCAGCGCTCAGAAGTCTGGGCAAAAATCCCGGCGGGAGTGAACGGAGTATTTGGAGCCGAGACTGAATGGGCGGTGCTGTCGTTTCAGCAGGAACGCAATTTGTCCCCAGCGAC
>Ga0335397_10008260_pt1 | contig 13124 bp, 10 predicted proteins | sample MAT04_FD_205740 | JGI IMG/M metagenome (GOLD analysis project Ga0335397, IMG submission 205740) | Freshwater microbial communities from Lake Fryxell liftoff mats and glacier meltwater in Antarctica - MAT-04 (spades assembly) (version 2) ...
GGCCGCGCACGCCTGATGGCGAGGCCAACACTTCGAGGAACGCCTACAAGGGCGGGCACTGGCTGATGCTGCGCGAGCTGTCGCGCCTGGTGAATGATGAGATTCGAGAGGCGCGGGATCGGGTGGAGAGCGTCACCCGTTAAGAAGTGTCTGTTTGCGGCGTCGGGTGACCACGCCGCCGGCTAAGGCCGCACCGGCGAGCGCGAGGGTGGCGGGCTCGGGTACTAGCCATACGCGACTGAAGCCAAGCCCGATGCCCCCGAAGCTCGATAATCTCAGTTCACTCGCGTCGTAGGCGCTGCAGCCCCCGAAGCTAGCAGGGGGGGAGAGCATTTGGGCACTGGAAAGTATGTCGTTCCCACAGGTGACTATCGAGATCCAGCGGAACCATTGGCCGGGTTGGTCATAGAGATAGATCAGAAACAACGGCACCGGATCAGTCCTGATGTCAAACGTGACGTAGTCCGTTTGATAAGAATAGTCTCCAATATCGATGCGTAATCCGTAAGGACCACCGCTAGAGGTGTAGAAGCCAAAACCATCTGTCGGCTGCGTGTTGACCGCTTCCGAGTCGAACGTGAGCGAACCACTGAAGGGAGCGTTCGCGACCGCTTGACATACAGGCTGCGATGAATCGCAGGGGCTGAATACTCCAGTGTTGGTAACACCTTCAAAGGCCCAGGTTGTCGGAGTGGAGTTCGCCGTGATGGAGCAGATCAATAGCGCAATCGAAGTTATGCATTTCACTCCGAAGTGGTTCATGAGCGAGCCTTCCTTTGTACCGCTGAGTTGCCAGATGCCAGATGCCAGATGCCAGATGCCAGATGCCAAACTTAGCCGTATTAGGCGCCACTGCCGTGAGGTGGGCAATGCGCGCGGGCGATCTGACCCCCGATCCAAGGGGTTGGTTTCGGAGACTAAAGTAGTCGGCAACAGACAGAGTGCAACCAGCCTGATGGAACTCGCCAGGCGACGTCCTAGAGATGACACAAAGAAGTGCCACTCAGGCCGCTGATTCGCAGCACTGTGCCAAGCGGCTTGGTTGCTAGGCGCAATCTGGGTAGGCAGTCGGTACGCAAACCATCGAGGGCCACCCCGTGGCGGTGCCAGGGACGGTGATCTAGGTTCTCTCTGTCAACTCTGCCACTGAGAGTCGGGGCGCTGCAAGAAGGGTACAGCGGCTGCACCCGTTCAGGCAGGGCTTATTGTCTCTTGCATGGCGGCGTTGATCTGCGCTTGCTGGTCGGCGGCGCCGATGCTGTGGCCTCGCTGGCGCAGATCCGGGCCGGCATCGCCTGGTACTTCAGACGCCACGGCAAGGAGCAGTGCTGGATCGACTCCAGACGCACGCCGACTCCGAAGGGCACCCGATCAATCGTGGCCCCGACTCAAGGGCGTGGGGTAGGAATGGGAATTCTGTTGCCGATTCTGTTGCCGGCCGCCCCGCACAGCCAAACGGGTTAGCCCCTTGAGAGAGCTAACCCGTTGATTCGTAATGGTCGGGGCGGCGGGATTCGAACTCGCGACCCCTTGCACCCCATGCAAGTGCGCTACCAGGCTGCGCTACGCCCCGACTGAGCCTTGAATTATAGACCGAGGCGGGCGCTTCAGACCGAGAGCAGTTCGCGGATGGACAACAGTTCGGCGCGCAAGTGTTCGGCTTCGAGGGTCTGCGGCGCAGAAGCTGCAGAAGCGCCAGAAGCAGCGCCATTCGACGGCACCGGGTCAGACGCCTGCAGGTCGTCGTCGTCCTCGTCGTCGAATGCGGCCACGGCGGCCGGCGGCATCGCGTCCGACAACCGGTTGCGTGCGCCGCTGATCGTGAAGCCCTGGTCGTAGAGCAGGTCGCGGATGCGCCGGATGAGCAGCACCTCGTGGTGCTGGTAGTAGCGGCGGTTGCCGCGGCGCTTCATCGGCTTGAGCTGCGTGAACTCCTGCTCCCAGTAGCGCAGCACGTAAGGCTTCACCCCGCACAACTCGCTCACCTCACCGATCGTGAAGTAGCGTTTGGCTGGTATGGTGGGGAGAGATTTCTCCATTGAAATCAATGGGATCACCTAGCAAAACTCGACTCTACTCGAAGTCTCCTTCGGCCGGGGTGTCGCCTTGCACGACGGACTTCAGCTTGTGGCTGGCGTGGAAGGTGACGACGTTGCGCGCCTTGATCGGGATCGACTCGCCGGTGCGTGGGTTGCGTCCGGGGCGCGGCGCCTTGCGCCGGATGTTGAAGTTGCCGAAGCCAGAGAGTTTGACGTCCTGGCCCTGCACCAGCGTGCCGTGCACGATCTCGAAGAAGGCCTCGACCATGTCCTTGGACTCGCGCTTGTTCAGGCCCAGGCGGTCGAAGAGCAGCTCGGCCAGTTCAGCCTTGGTCAGCGTCGGCGTTTCCAGCGACGAGAGGACGGCGGACTCGCGCACGGGGGTGTCGTCGGTGGCCATGGAAAGTCCTCTCAGGCGCGCAAGCGCGCGCCGAATGCGTGGGTCGCGCGCGCGACGGCAGCGGCCAGGGCCGCGTCGATGCGTTCGTCGGTCAGGGTGGCGCTGTCATCGCGCAGTTCCAGCCGCACGGCCAGGCTGCGTTCGCCCTGCTGCAGGCCGGCCACCGGCGCGGCGGGCTTGTAGATGTCGAACAGCGTGGCGCTGCGAACCAGGCCTAGCGGGTCGTCCTGCAGGCGGGCCATCAGTGCGTCGTGCGAGACCGTCTCGCCCAGCACCAGGGCCAGGTCGCGCTGCACCGGCTGCTGGCGCGAGACGGGCACGAACTCGGGCACGGGCACGTCGAGCACGGCGTCGAGATCAAGCTCGAACATCACCGGCGCCTGCGGCAGCTCGTAAGCCTGGCGCCACTTCGGGTGCAGTTCGCCGACATGGCCGATGGCACAACCGTCCAGCGTGATGCTGGCGCAGCGGCCCGGGTGCAGTGCCGGGTGCGTGGCGGGCGCGAAGACGGGTTTGCGCGGCGCCAGCAGGGCTTCGATGTCGCCCTTGACGTCGTAGAAATCGACGCCCTGCTCCTTCGCGGCCCATTGCAGCGGCAAGGCCGCACCGTAGGCCAGGCCCGCCACGCGCTGCGGCTGGTGCACGCCGGCCACGCTGAGCGGGCCATCGGCCACGGCAGCGTCGCGCAGGAAGACGCGGCCGATCTCGAACAGGCGCACACGGCCCGCCTTGCGCGCCAGGTTGTGGCGCAGCGACTGCACCAGACTGCCGATCAGGCTGGACCGCATGACGGCCAGCGGCGCGGCGATGGGGTTCAGCACGCGGATGGGGTCGGCGTTGCCGGCCAGTTCGTGTTCCCAGCGCGCCTCGACGAAGCTGAAGTTGATGGTCTCGATGTAGTCGAGTGCCGCCAGCGTGTGGCGCAAGGCGTGGCTGCTGCGGCGCGCCTCGCGGCGCACGCGCGCGGTCACCGGGGCGACGGGCGGTGTGTCGGGCAGCTTGTCGAAGCCGATGACACGCGCCACCTCCTCGATCAGGTCTTCCTCGATCGAGAGGTCGAAGCGCCAGCTCGGCGGCGTCACCGTCAGTGTGCCTTCGGCTTCGGTCCAGGCCAGGCCCAGGCGCTTGAAGACATCCGCGCAATCTGCCTGGCTCACCGGCATGCCGAGCACACGCGCGGCGCGCGCCACGCGCAGCGTCACGGGCGGGAAATGCGGCAGGCTCAGCACCTGGTCGTCCATCGGGCCGGCCTGGCCGCCGCAGATGTCGATGATGAGCTGCGTGATGCGCTCGACATGTTCCACCGTCAATGCCGGGTCGACACCCCGTTCGAAGCGGTGGCCCGCGTCGGTGCTGAAGTTGTAGCGGCGCGAGCGGCCGGCAACGGCCTCAGGCCACCAGAAGGCGGCTTCGACGTAGACGTTCTGCGTGTTGTCCGACACTGCGGTGGCGTCGCCGCCCATGATGCCGGCGAGCGACTCGACGCCCTGTGCGTCGGCAATGACGCCGACCTGCGCGTCGACCTCGATGCAGTTGCCGTTCAGCAGCTTCAGCGTTTCGCCAGGCCGGCCCCAGCGCACAACGAGCTTGTCGTGGATCTTGTCGAGGTCGAAGATGTGCGAGGGCCGTCCGTATTCGAACATCACGTAGTTCGAGATGTCGACCAGCGCCGTGACGCTGCGCTGGCCGCAGCGCGCCAGGCGCTCGACCATCCACGAAGGCGTCTTCGCCTTCGTGTTCACGCCACGCACGACCCGGCCCGAGAAACGCCCGCAGAGGTCGGTCGCCTGTACCTCCACCGGCAGGCGCTGCGTGTGCGTGGGGGCCACCGGGGCGATGGCCGGTGTGCGCAGCGGCGCGCCGGTCAGCGCGGCAACTTCGCGCGCGATGCCGAACACGCTCAGACCATGCGCCAGGTTGGGCGTGAGCTTGAGCGTGAAGACGCTGTCGTCGAGCTTCAGCCAGCCGCGGATGTCGGCGCCCACCGGTGCGTCAGCGGCCAGTTCGAGCAGGCCGCCGTGGTCGTCGGCGATCTTCAGTTCACGCGCCGAGCACAGCATGCCGCGGCTTTCCACGCCACGCAGCTTGCCGACGCCGATCTTGAAGGGATTGCCATCTTCGCCCGGCGGCAGTTCGGCGCCCACCATGGCCAGCGGCACCTTGATGCCGACACGGGCGTTCGGTGCGCCGCAGACGATCTGCAGCGGCCCGTCCTTCGAGTGCACGCCGGCGTCGACCGTGCACACGCGCAGGCGGTCGGCCTGCGGGTGCTGCTCGGCAGTGAGGATCTGTGCCACGACGATGCCGCTGAACGGTGGCGCCACCGGGCGCACGTCTTCGACTTCCATGCCGGACAAGGTCAGCAGGTCGGCCAGTGGCTGCGTGGCGAGCGGCGGGTTGCAGAACTCGCGCAACCAGGATTCGGGGAATTGCATTTCGGGGTCTCGGCGTGATCAGCTTGAGCGGCGTCGGGTCAGCGGAACTGCGACAGGAAGCGCAGGTCGCCGTCGAACATCAGGCGCAGGTCGTCGATGCCGTAGCGCAGCATCGCAAAACGGTCGGCGCCGATGCCGAAAGCAAAGCCGATGTGCTGCTCGGGGTCGAGGCCGTAGTTGCGCACCACGTTCGGGTGCACCTGGCCCGAGCCGGCCACCTCGAGCCAGCGACCGGCCAGCGGGCCGCTGCGGAAGGCGATGTCGATCTCGGCACTGGGCTCGGTGAAGGGGAAGAAACTGGGCCGGAACCGCATGTCGAAGTCGTCAGTCTCGAAGAACTGACGCACGAAGTCGCTGAAGACGACCTTCAGGTCCTTGAAGCTGACGTTGCTGCCGATCCACAACCCCTCGCACTGCTGGAACATCGGCGAGTGCGTGGCGTCGCTGTCGACGCGGTAGGTGCGGCCCGGCGCGATGACGCGGATCTCGGGCATCGGATCCGCGCCCTTGTACTTCGCGGCATGCGCCTGCGCGTAGCGCACCTGCATCGGGCTGGTGTGCGGGCGCAGGCACAGCCAGCGGCCGCCGGCGTCCTTCACGTCGACGTAGAAGGTGTCCTGCATCGAACGCGCCGGGTGGTTCTCGGGGTTGTTCAGTGCCGTGAAGCTCATCCAGTCGGTCTCGATCTCGGGGCCTTCGGCGACGTCGAAACCCATGCTGCCGAAGATGGCCTCGATGCGTTCGATGGTGCGGCTGACCGGGTGCAGCCCGCCCACGCCGCGGCCACGGCCGGGCAGCGTGACGTCCAGCGCCTCGGCCTGCAACTGCGCTTCGAGTTCGGCTTCCGCCAGTTGTTCGCGGCGCGCCTGCAGCGCGGCTTCGATGGCGACCTTGGCCTGGTTGATCTCGGCGCCGCGCGTCTTCTTCTGCTCGGGCGTCAACGCGCCCAGGCCCTTCAGCAGTTCAGTGATGCGGCCGCTCTTGCCCAGGAAGCGCGCTTTCGCGTCTTCCAGCGCCGCGCCCTGGCGGGCCGCGGCGAAGTCGGCTTGGGCCGCTTGCACCAGGGTGTCGAGATCGTTCATGGAGGAAGAGAGGGACAAAAAAAGGCCGCCACGAGGTGACGGCCTTCGAATCGCTTGAAGCCGGCGGCTTGCCGCCGGCAATGCTTGACCGCTCGGCGCACCGAGCGGGGCAATCAAGCCAGCTGAGCCTTCACCTTGTCGACGATGCTGCTAAAGGCAGCGGGGTCATGGATGGCCATGTCCGACAGCACCTTGCGGTCGATGTCGATGTTGGCCTTCTTCAAGCCGGCCATGAACTTGCTGTAGGTGATGCCCAGACCCCGGCTCGCGGCGTTGATGCGCGCGATCCAGAGCTGACGGAAAACCCGCTTGCGGGTGCGGCGGTCACGGTAGGCGTACTGGCCGGCCTTCATCACCGCCTGCTTGGCGATGCGGAAGACGTTTTTACGGCGGCCGCGGAAGCCCTTGGCGAGCTTCAGGATCTTCTTGTGGCGGGCGTGTGCGGTTACACCACGTTTGACGCGAGGCATGGTTTATTCCTTGTGCGTTGTCGTGGAGATCACAGGCCGGCGAAGGGCAGCATCTGGGCCATGTGGCCCATGTTGCTTTCGTGGACGTTCACTGCGCCGCGCAGGTTGCGCTTGCGAGCGGTGCTCTTCTTCGTGAGGATGTGGCGCTTGAACGCCTGACCGCGCTTGACGGTACCCCCCGGACGCACGCGGAACCGCTTCTTCGCGCCGCTCTTCGTTTTCATCTTGGGCATGACTGCTCCTTCTTCATTTGCTGCTGCAGGCGGCCCCGACTTCCGGTGCGCTTGTTGGGCCTGCAGTCGCTTCTATTCGCCGCCCCGGGGTTGCCCACCGCGGCCGCGACATCCTTCAAATTCCGTTCACTTCCGCTTCGGCGCCAGCACCATGATCATCTGGCGCCCTTCCAGCTTGGGCATGTTCTCGACAATGGCCACGTCGGCCAGTTCGTCGCGAATGCGTTCCAGCATGCGCATGCCGATGTCCTGGTGGGTGATCTCGCGGCCGCGGTAGCGCAGCGTGACCTTGCCCTTGTCGCCGTCTTCGGCGATGAAGCGCCGCAGGTTGCGCATCTTGATCGCGTAGTCGCCGTCGTCGGTGCCCGGACGGAACTTGACTTCCTTGATCTCGATGACCTTCTGCTTGCTCTTCGCCTCGGCGGCCTTCTTCTGTTCCTGGTACTTGAACTTGCCGTAATCCATCAACCGGCACACCGGGGGATCTGCGGTGGCGGCGATCTCGACCAGATCGACGTCCAACTCCCCCGCCATGCGCAACGCGTCCATCGTGCTGACGATGCCCAGCGGCTCGTTTTCAACCCCGTTCAAGCGCACCTGCAGCGCCATGATCTCCCGGTTCAGCCTGTGCTTGCGCTCCGCGTTGGGTACGCGGCGGTCCATGAAAGTAGCGATGGTTCCAGCTCCTGTGGCAGCCCGAAGACAAGCGGGCCACAAAAAATCTTCGCGCGCCTGGGGTGGCTACACCTTCATGGCGATGTCACTGGTGATCTTCTGGAGGAAGTCTGCCAGCGGCATCACACCAAGGTCTTGATTGCCCCGGGCGCGCACGGCGACAGTCCCGTTTGCCTTCTCCTTGTCGCCGACGACCAGGATGAACGGAACCTTCTGCATTGAATGCTCGCGGATTTTATAGTTGATTTTCTCGTTGCGCAAATCCAAGTTGATTCTAACTCCTTGTTTTTGCAGCGATTTCGCCACGCTGGCCGCATATTCCGCCTGTTGCTCGGTGATCGAGGCCACCACCACCTGCACCGGAGCCAGCCAGGCGGGCAGCGCGCCGGCGTGCTGCTCGATGAGGATGCCTATGAAACGCTCGAGGCTGCCGACGATGGCCCGGTGCAGCATCACCGGGTGGCGGCGGCTCGAATCCTCGGCCACGTAGACGGCGTCCAGGCGCTCGGCCATGCTGAAGTCGACCTGCATCGTTCCGCACTGCCACTGGCGGCCGATGGCGTCCTTCAGCGTGTACTCGATCTTCGGGCCGTAGAAGGCGCCGTCACCGGGGGCAATCTCGAACTCGCAGCCGCTCTGGCGCAGGCTCTCGATCAGCGCGTGTTCGGCCTTGTCCCAGATCGCGTCGCTGCCTATGCGCGCCGCGGGGCGCGTGGCCACCTTGTAGATGATGTCGGTGAAGCCGAAGTCCTTGTAGACCTGCTGCAGCAACGTCGTGTAGGCCACGCACTCGGGCAGGATGTGGTCTTCGGTGCAGAAGATGTGGCCGTCGTCCTGCGTGAAGCCGCGCACGCGCATGATGCCGTGCAGCCCGCCCGTGGGCTCGTTGCGGTGGCAGTTGCCGAACTCGCCGTAGCGCAGCGGCAGGTCGCGGTAGCTCTTGATGCCCTGCTTGAAGATCAGGATGTGACCGGGGCAGTTCATCGGCTTGATCGCGTAGTCGCGTTTCTCCGACTCGGTCGTGAACATCGCGTCGCGGTACTTCTCCCAGTGGCCCGACTTCTCCCACAGCGTGCGGTCGAGGATCTGCGGGCCCTTCACTTCCTGGTAGCCGTTGTCCTGGTAGACGCGGCGCATGTACTGCTCAACCTGCTGCCACACCGTCCAGCCCTTCGGGTGCCAGAACACCATGCCGGGGCTGTACTCTTCGAGGTGGAAGAGGTCGAGTTCCCGGCCCAGCCGGCGGTGGTCGCGCTTCTCGGCTTCCTCCAGCATCGTCAGGTAGCCAGCCAGCGCTTCCTTGCTTGCCCAGGCCGTGCCGTAGATGCGCTGCAGTTGCTCGTTGGCCTGGTCGCCGCGCCAGTAGGCACCGGCCACCTTCATCAGCTTGAAGTGCTTCAGCCGGCCCGTGCTGGGCACGTGCGGGCCGCGGCACAGGTCCTCGAAGCCGCCTTCGCGGTAGAGCGAGACGTCCTGCCCTGCGGGGATGCTGCCGATGATCTCGGCCTTGTAGAGCTCGCCCTGGGCCTTGAAGTGGGCCACGGCCTCGTCACGCGGCAGAACGCGGCGCACGACCGCCTCGTTCTTCGCGGCCAGCTCGCCCATCTTCTTCTCAAGCGCCTGCAGGTCCTCGGGCGTGAAGGGACGCTTGTAGGCGAAGTCGTAGTAGAAGCCGTTCTCGATCACCGGGCCGATGGTCACCTGGGCCTCGGGGAACAGCTCCTTGACCGCGTAGGCCAGCAGGTGGGCCGTGCCGTGGCGGATGACCTCCAGGCCTTCGGCGTCCTTGTCGGTGACGATGGCAAGCCGGGCGTCGGCCTCGATGCGGTGGCTCGTGTCGACGAGCTTGCCGTCAACCTTGCCGGCCAGCGCCGCCTTGGCCAGGCCGGCACCGATGCTGGCGGCCACCTCGGCCACCGTCTGCGACTGCGGGTACTCGCGGCGCGAGCCATCGGGCAACGTGATCGTGATCATCTTCGGGGCTCCAGAAACGAAAAAAGCGCGGGGAGTGCCGCGCTTGTCTTCAGGGGAAAGGGGATCGTGACAGCGCAGCCGACTATGTTGCGGTGAAGAACCGGGTAGTCCGCGGTGTCATAACCATGATGCCTTTCCCTGCCCTTGTTGGGTTGCGTGGCCCGCCAGTGTAGCCGAGCTCAGAGCCTGTGAATGGACTGACCCGGCGCGCCCGAGCGGGTGCCCCAGGCGGCGCCGATCGAGGCGCAAAGCACAGCCGCAGCTCGGGCTATGGCGAGCATTTGCAACGACGAGCGGTGACGCCTGGAGCGCACGAGAGGGCGTGTCGGATTTGGTCACAGGCTCTCAGAGCAGCGGCAAGGCGTCGAAAGGCCGGCCATCGCGCGCCAGTTCGGCAAACTCGTCGGCCAGGCGCCGGCTTTCGGCCAGCGTGATGCGCCAGGCGCGCTGGCGGCCGGCCTCGTCTTCGCCATAGCGCTTGAAGTCGCTGCGGTCGGGCAGCTTGCCGCCGGGCAGGCCGGCCACCCAGGCCGGGTCGGGGCACAGCAGCACCAGGTTGTCGAGCGCCGCGCTGGCACGGTGGCGGCGCTTCCAGGCCTTGTCCAGCCAGCCCGGCACGACATGCCGCGTGAAGTGCGGGTAGAGCACCAGCCCCTCGGGCATGTCGGCATAGGGCAGGTGCAGGTGGTAGTCGGTAATGCCGCCGTCCCAGTAGGTGCCGGCCGGAGCGCCGGGCACGTCCTGCACCGCTTCGAGCGAGAACGGGATGGTGCAGCTGGCCAGCACCGCCGGCGCCAGGTTCTTCGCGTCCAGTGCCACGCGCTGCGTCGGATAATCGGACAGGGCGAAAGGCAGCGGCACGCGCGGGTCGCTGAAGACCACCCGCTCCATCCAGCCTCCCAGCGTACGGCGACTGATGGCGTTGGCGGCAAACGCCCCCAGCCAGCCCAGCGGCATCGCGGCGCGACCGGGCCGGTGCAGCAGGCGGCGGCCGCGGCTGGTGAAGACATGCAGCCGGCGCTGCGGGTGCGCCAGCACCTCGGCAGCGCGGGTGCCCAGCCGTTCCTGCAGCCGTTCGCCGAAAAGCCGCGTCACCACCCGCGCGCTGGGCGGCCTGCCCGGGGCGTGCGGGTAGGCCTGGGTGATGTAGTCCTCGCCCAGTTGCGCCAGTGCCGCATCGGCGTCGGGCAGGCAGGCCGCGGCCATGCGCCAGGCGCCGATGGACGCGCCCAGCAGGTGCACGCTGTGCGGTGCGTGGGCGGCGCCGGCGAGCCAGCTGCCGAAGAGGTAGCGGTCCAGCGGCAGCAGCGCCAGGCCCTTGGGCCCGCCCGCGGCCGCAGGGATCACGCGCACATCGGCCGGCCGCAGGCCGTGCGCACGCAGGTGTTCACGTGCACGCGGCCCGGCGTAGACCTGCAGGGCCTTCACCGCTGCGGTGTCAGCGTCGCGTCGGCAGCTTGGCGAAGGCCGCAGCCATGGCGCTGGCGCCGGTGGCCTCGGGCGCACGGCCGCGTGGCTGCTCGCCGCGCGCTGCAGGGCGGAACTTGTTGTCGGTGCCAGCCGTGCTGCGTGCCGCGCCGGTGGGCGCGTCGAGCTTCATCGTCAGCGACACGCGCTTGCGCGCCAGGTCGACTTCCAGCACACGCACCTTCACCACCTGACCGGTCTTCACCACTTCGCGTGCGTCGCTGACGAACTTGTTCGCCAGCTGGCTGACGTGCACCAGGCCGTCCTGGTGCACACCCAGGTCGACGAAGGCGCCGAACTGCGCCACGTTGCTGACCGTTCCCTCCAGCACCATGCCGGGCTGCAGGTCCTTCAAGTCGGACACGCTGTCGTTGAAACGCGCCACCACGAAGTCGGGTCGCGGGTCGCGGCCGGGCTTTTCCAGCTCGACGAGGATGTCCTTGACGGTGATGGCGCCGAACTTCTCGTCGGCGAAGAGCTCGGGCTTCAGGCTGCGCAGCACCTCGGCGCGGCCCACCACCTCCTGCACCGGGCGTCCGGTCTGCTTGAGCATCTTCTCGACGACGGGATAGGTCTCGGGATGCACGCCGGTCATGTCGAGCGGGTTGTCGCCGTCGCGGATGCGCAAGAACCCCGCGGCCTGCTCGAAGGTCTTGGGCCCCAGCCCGGTGACGTCGCGCAGCTGCTGGCGGTTGCGGAAGGCGCCGTTGGCGTCGCGCCAGCGCACGATGCTGGCCGCCACCGCCGGGCTGAGGCCCGACACGCGCGACAGCAGCGGCGCGCTGGCCGTGTTGAGGTCCACGCCCACCGCGTTGACGCAGTCTTCCACCACCGCGTCCAGGCTCTTCGCCAAACCGCTCTGGTTGACGTCGTGCTGGTACTGGCCGACGCCGATGCTCTTGGGGTCGATCTTCACCAGCTCGGCCAGCGGGTCCTGCAGTCGGCGCGCGATGCTCACCGCGCCGCGCAGGCTCACATCCAGCTCGGGCAGTTCCTTGCTCGCGAATTCGCTCGCGCTGTAGACCGAAGCGCCCGCCTCGCTGACCACCACCTTGTCAACCTTGACGTCGGCTGCCATTGAAGCGATGCGCTTGATGAGGTCGGCCGCCAGCTTGTCGGTCTCGCGGCTGGCGGTGCCGTTGCCGATGGCGATCAGGTTCACGCCGTGCGTGGCCACCAGGCGGCCCAGCGCATGGAGCGATCCTTCCCAGTCGCAGCGCGGCTCGTGCGGGTAGACGGTGTGGGTGTCCAGCACCTTGCCGGTGTCGCTGACCACGGCCACTTTCACGCCGGTGCGGATGCCCGGGTCGAGGCCCATCACGACCCGCTTGCCGGCGGGGGCGGCCAGCAGCAGGTCACGCAGGTTGTCGGCGAAGACCTTGATGGCCACGGTCTCGGCGTCTTCGCGCAGGCGGCCGAAGAGGTCGCGTTCCAGGCTCAGGCTGAGCTTGACCTTCCAGGTCCAGGCCACCGACTTGCGGATCAACTCGTCGGCAGCGCGTACCGGAACCCCCAGGCTCACTGAGCTCGCCACCCCCCGAGGGGACTCGGTACGAATCGGCGAAGCCGGCTTCGTACCGGCATGGCTCCAGCCCAGGTGGATGGCGATGCGGCCTTCGGCCATCGAAGGCTTGCCGGGCACGACCTCCTCGTCGAGGATCAGCTTGGCGTCCAGCCATTCCTGCGTGCGGCCGCGGAACACCGCCAGCGCGCGGTGGCTGGGCACGGTGCGTATCGGCTCGGCGTAGTCGAAGTAGTCGCGGAACTTCGCGGCGTCGGCGTGCGTGCCGTCCTTGCCCTCGACGAGCTTGCTTTGCAGCAGCGCTTCGGCCCACAGCCATTCGCGCAGCTTGCGCACCAGCACCGCGTCCTCGGCCCAGCGTTCGCTGAGCAGGTCGCGCACGCCGTCGAGCACGGCATGGGCATCCGCAAAACCGCCGTCGGCATTGATGAAACCGGCGGCCTCGGCCAGGGGGTCGAGCGTGGGGTCGGCGAACAACTTGTCGGCCAGCGGCTCCAGCCCGGCCTCGCGGGCGATCATGCCCTTGGTGCGGCGCTTCTGCTTGTAGGGCAGGTAGAGGTCTTCCAGCTCCTGCTTGGTCGGCGCGGCCTCGATGGCGGCGCGCAGCGCGGGCGTCAGCTTGCCCTGCTCTTCGATGCTCTTCAGCACTGCCGCGCGGCGGTCTTCCAGTTCACGCAGGTAAGCCAGGCGCGTTTCCAGTTCACGCAGCTGGATGTCGTCGAGGCCGTCGGTGGCCTCCTTGCGGTAGCGGGCGATGAAGGGCACGGTGGCGCCGCCGTCGAGCAAGTCGACGGCGGTCTGGACTTGCGCCGGCCGGGCCTTCAGCT
>Ga0335397_10008263_pt1 | contig 13122 bp, 11 predicted proteins | sample MAT04_FD_205740 | JGI IMG/M metagenome (GOLD analysis project Ga0335397, IMG submission 205740) | Freshwater microbial communities from Lake Fryxell liftoff mats and glacier meltwater in Antarctica - MAT-04 (spades assembly) (version 2) ...
ATCCGGCGATGCATGAAGGCGTCCGGCATGGGGTGGATCCTGCACGGCCGGGTCAACGACAAGAACCTGCGCCAGCAAAATATCGGATGCTGATTTTGCGAGCAGCTGTTCAATCCGGGCATCACCGGAGGCAGGTTCCGCCAAGAACAGGTCCCACACCTGCAGCTTGACCCCGCGATCGCGCAGGGACGCCATCAACTGGGCAATGACAGGGCGGGGCCAGGGCCAAGGCCCGATTTCGGCAAGGCTGCGCTCGTCGATATCCACCATGACAACCTGGGCAGGTGCTGGCCTGGGAGGGAGCCACCGCGTCAAAAGATCATGCAGTTGGGAGTCACTCCATCCCATTACCTGCCATTGCGAAAAAATTGCGCTGCTTGCCAGCGCGACAGCCATCAGACCCAGACGCCACTTCAAGCCTAAGGGGCTTGAACTCATCGAGCATTCCACAAGGTCACGCCTTGAAATACGCCAAGTTCATGCGTGCGCGAAAACAGGAAGCCGGCTTCCTTGCCATCTCGGGTCAGAGCGCCTGCAATGCGCTGCCCTATAGTTCCACCGCTGAACACGCCCTCGTCGTTAACTTTGCCCGTGGCACTGAGGCTAACTGCACCCGTGAGCGCATGGTTGAGGGTGAGGCTGGCGTCAAACCGTGCACGGTCAAAGTTCACCGTGAGTGACGCCTTCTGGATCTCTGCTAACGACACTTCTGATTTGGTCTGGAAAACAGCCTCGCTTGCAGTGAGTGTGAATTCGGTCTGTCCATGCAGCGACCCGTCAAGACGACCCGACGGGTTGGCGCGCCATAGGGCATATTGGCCCAGTTCGCCCACTGTTACATGACGACCCTGGCGAGCCTCGTCATAGGAAACGAGCAATTGAAGGGGCAGCTCTTTTGCAGACGTGAAGCGGCCCCATACCAGTTGCTTGAAAACCGGCACGGGCACCACTGCGACAGGCGCGGCAGGACTGACAGGGAGAACGGAAATGACAGGAGCGACAGGATCACCAGCATCCACTGCCGCAACGGGCACCACAGGAGCCACGGGCGGGACTGGCGCAACAATCGCAACAGGTGGAACGATTGCTCCAATAGGTGAGTTTGCGTCATCCAGTTTGTGATTGGCTGCTTGGCTCTTTACTTCTTCCAGTTGACCTTCAGACCGGACATTGGAACTACGGGGAAACTCATCAATCAAGCTGGCAGACTTGGAAGCATCGATACTTTTTATACTGGCGGCGGCCAGGCGAACGGCTTCGCCTGGGATATTCACTTTTGCCACGCTGATGCCGAAGACCTGCTCCATCTCGTCGTTCGAAATAACACGCCGCTCCATTTTTCCGGTGGCAAGCAATCGAAGATAGCGGCTGGAGTCATCTGCAGAAATAGCGGCCAGCGGGGCACACACTTGGCTTGAAGAGCCAGCCAGTGAACAGCCGCCGGAAATGCCGCCAGGAAGAATGACGATCTTGCCCTGCTGAACAAATGTTTCCAGTGTGTCGCCATGGGTCTTCGCCAAAAAATCCGTTCCCCGCACACCAATGGCAGCAATGGGTGTGTTGAGCCGGTAACGCTCCGGCTGAAGTTGTGCTGCCTGCCCTGATATTTGCCGCATCGCACCGCGAACAAGTTCCAAATTAATCTGGCTATCGATGCCGGCAGGATCGACCCGATATTGATGAATGATCAGTTCAGTATCGGCACGCAACGAAACCCGGCCCTGATCGATAAAAACAAGAATGACGACAGCATCCTTGCCGGTGACCACATGGTCACCGTCGGCAAGCGCGGAGCCCAAGCGCAACTTTTCGGTTTGACCGGCGGCATTCACGCGTTTTGCATCTCCCACCGACAGTGCGACTTTGGCGATGGAGGCGGGTTCGGCGCTCAACACCGACAGAGGAGCAAGAATAAATAATGTTGCGACAATTACAATCCTTGACAATGAACACAACATTTTTAACTCCGAAAGTTTGGAACAGCTCGACTTTGGATTTTAGCGGCATGGTGGTCTGGAAAGACAGTTAAGTGCCGGTATCGAGCCTTGCGCTAAAAAAATGCAGTCTTTTTGCGCATGCACCGGACGCGCTGGTCGAGCAGGCATCGCTCGCGATGGATATCGTTCATCTGAGGCGGCGAGAGGTGCTACATATGGGCGGGCGGGCTTTTAGGGGCTTGGGCGTTGTACTTCAAGGCAGGCTCCAAGCCATTGACCATACGATTGACGGTCGCGAAGTGGCTCTGGCTTCGATAGAGGCGAATGAGGTTTTCGGACAGGCCAACTTGATTGCCGCACAACCTATCGACCTAACCTGGGTTGCCATATCAACCACAACATTAGCCATCATGCCACCTGAAGCGGCAATTATTTTGTTAAAAAATGCAGACATGAGTTTCCGCATCGCATCGGATCTTGCTCAGCAAGTTTGTGAATTTCTTAGCTGGCAAAAGATTCTTTCAGTTCACCCCGTCAGCTCCCGCGTGTGTGCATGGGTGGTATGGAGCGCGGCAGGAAAGCTGGAATTGATGCTTCCAACCCATGCAGAGCTGGCTTGGCGACTGAACACGACTCGCGAATCCATCACACGTGCGATGCAACGACTGCAGTCGGACGAAATCCTGCAACGTGACGGGGACCGCTGGATCATCGAGAAACCGTTGATCTTGAAAGAGCTGGCACGCGGAGAAAACGGTACCAATGTATGAACCCCCCCAAGCTCGCACACAATCAAAAAGCCATGTGGAGCCTTGAGGCGTTGCGAGGGCTGGCCGCCTGGATGGTTGTTTACGCACACTACGCATCGTTTGCGGGCATTGACATACCAATGCTGCGCTTTGCCTATACGGGGGTGGATTTATTTTTTGTATTGAGTGGATTTTTGTTTGCCCCTTATTTACTCGGACGAAAATTGATTCCGGTTGTATTTGCCATACGTCGTGTCTTCAGAATTTACCCGGCTTATCTGGCATCACTGTTAATTTACGCAAGCCTGAAATCCCTTTCTGGCTTACCCGTTGTTTACTTTTGGGAACACCTTATCTTCTTTCATTTGCAGTTCCGTGAAATGGCATTTTTTTACAATCCGGCTTACTGGAGTTTGCCTGCAGAAGTCGAGTTTTATTTATTTTTACCATTAATGGCCAAACTGATATCTGGCCAGCCAATTCGCTTTGCCGTTCTGCTCGTGTTGGCGATCATGATGCGGGTTGCATTGGGATATTTTGGCGATACCACCTTGCAGAACACCGCCTATGTAGCGATGCATCATTTACCGGGAATGTTGGTGGAATTTTTGTTCGGCGGCGTTGCATGGCACCTTTCGCAACGTGGTAAAAATGGAAAAATTCTGCTGCTCCTGTCGTGCCTGGGAGTGACTGGCTGGTTGCTGCTCGCGGATGTATTCGCAAAGCTGGGCAATGAAGGGATCAATGCCACATGGGTTCGCAACCAGACAAGCTGGCTGGCGGCACTGTCATTTGCACTGATGCTGCCTGGAACTGCCTTGGTGTCGAAAGCAATACTCCCTGAACCATTGATGAATGCGTCCATTTGGGCTGGTCGACTCAGTTATGGCACATATCTGTTGCATTTTGCCGCCTTGATGTTTGTCACGGAATATCTACAGCCAGCTGAACCCGTGGCTGCAGTATTAATTGCATGTGTTTTGACACTGGGATGCTCATGGATGTTGTACCATTTTTTGGAAAATCCATGGCGTGAATTCGGCCGCTCAATGGCTGATCGAGTTTCAGCCAAGCATTCCGAGTATTGACAAATTGATTCCCGCTTGATCACATTTTGTATAAAACTAATAAACCCAATTTTTGAAGTAAAGTCCATTATGTGGCTGCGCGAAGCAGCAAAGCAAAGCAAAGCAAAGCAAAGCAAAGCAAAGCAAAGCAAAGCAAAGCAAAGCAAAGCAAAGCAAAGCAAAGCAAAGCAAAATTTTGGGGTGACCGAACTTATTGCAAAGGATATGCATCCAACTTTATCTTCTCAACACCGCGCAGACTCACGACCAGTACGCATGCATAATTCTCATATTTGTCAGTCAGCTTTGCACCAAATCATTGTGGGCATGGAAGCCGTTAAATGGGTGTTTCAAAACCTTAAAGTCACGTAATTGCGGATGGAGTACGACATTAATATTTGGATAAAGAACCAAGCAATGCTAATTGATAATTCTGCAGACACGCAACTGAGACCAACATGAGCCTAATGAAAGCACGATTTTTAAAACTTTTTGATGGCGCGTATCCCCTAATACCCACACGACACCGATACCTCATCACACAGCTTGTACGCCGTGATGTGCTGGCGCGCTATAAAGGCTCTATTTTGGGACTGGGCTGGGGTCTGTTGTTTCCGCTGCTGATTCTACTTTCGTACACCTTTGTTTTCAGGACAGTATTCAAAGCGCGTTGGCCAGGCGGGAGCGACAGCACGGAAGAATTTGCACTCCAGGTGTTTACCGGGCTGGTAATATTCAATCTTTTTTCTGATCTGTTAAACCGTGCCCCACGCCTAGTGCTAGAACAACCCAACCTGGTCAAGCGTGTCGTGTTTCCGCTGGAAATCCTGTCCTGGGTGGCCATGGGAAGTGCCATGTTTCACGCTGGTTTGGGGCTATTTATTTTATTGCTGGGCGTGGCTACCATTGGCCCCGGGCTGACACCGTGGACTATGTTGGCTCCAGTGGTCATCATGGCTTGCGTGCCATTTTTGCTGGGGATGGCCTGGCTTCTTTCTGGACTCGGAGTATTCATCCGGGATGTCAGCCACTTGATGGCGCCGGCCCTAACCATGCTGATGTTCATGTCACCGGTGCTGTACCCCGTCAGTTCTCTGCCAAAGGGTTTCGCGGGGCTGCTTTGGCTGAATCCCTTGACGGTACCGATTGAAAACCTGAGGTATCTGCTACTAAAGGGCCACGAGCCGGATTGGAGTGTCTTGGCCATTTACACGGTCGCAGGAATGGCTTTCGCCGCCCTGGCGTACCAATTTTTTGTACGAGTCAGGCCTGCTTTTTCTGACGAGGTTTAAACAGACGGGTAAGCCAGTGCGAAAAACACCCTTCTGGCTCTGCGATTTTGTTAAGAACCGGATGAGTACTGCCTTTGAAAACCAGGCCAAACGGATCCTCTGCTGCTTCTCGGGGCGTTGCAACTCTCAAGCCTTCAGCGGCTTCAACAGCGTCCGACAAGGTGTACGTGCGATAAACATTCAGGGCACTGATATGTCGGTCGTATCCCTGCATGGCCAACTGGGAGGTAAAGCAGGAGATGGCTTGCTGCTTGAGCTTCCACACGGGGGTCACATCAATGAGAACGTTGGGCAAGAGTGGTGCGCCTACTTCGTACTGAACCAGCGTATAGCCAGGACCGCATTGCTGAATCGCCGATATGGCGGCAAGAGCTGCAGCCCGATGATCCGGATGGATCTCCCACAACGAGGGGGCCAGCAAGACGTCAGCGCCGCACTCTTTCATTTGTCGAACAATTAAATCGACCAGGTCGTTGCCCATGCCGTCAAGTGATCGGTCCGCATAACTGGCAAAAACGGGTTCGCGGCACTTGAGAACTTTGGCTGCTGCGCGCGATTCGGCCTGGCGGGCGGTTACAACATCCATGCCGGGAGGCGGAATACCCCACAACCCCCCGTCAGTCAGTATCAAGGCCTGAACGGGCACTCCCGACAGGGCATACAAGGCCGAACAGCCTCCGCAGCCAAAAACTTCATCGTCAGGATGGGGTGCCAGCACCAACAAGCCGGCTGCGTCGGGTACGGGTAGCGTTGATGCGTGGTAAGGAATTCGCTGGTCTTCGGACATGACAGGAAAGAAACGGGGACCCGCTATTTTGAAAAGTGCAGAAATCAGGATTAAAGAAAATCCGTGTCGCCGCCCATAAGCCAGAGGTGACCAATATAAGGTCGGGCTTCTTCTGCAGGCCAGGCATTGACGGGAATGTAAATATCCGAAGGCGTTGAACTGGCTGAGTCCAGGGAAAAAGACGACACAATGGTTTCGCTGAACATGGCCGCTACAGGCTTGTTATTGCGTCCCCCCGCAAAACGTCGAACGGCACCGGCAGCGAGGGGCACCAGTTGGCTGGGGCCAACATAGTCAAGCCATTCGATATGTCCGGCATGCTCTCTCAAGGCCATGGCGCAAAGCGGTTTGCCGGTCCAGCGCCGGCGGACCAATAGCAGTTCATAGTTATGAACAGGATGAGATGCAAAGCGGGCCTTCCAGCGAATTGCATCACGCACCGGAATGAAGTGTCGAGGCCAACTCAGGCGCATCTTAATCCAGAGGTTTTCCAATGCATGGAGATCATGCTGGCCTAGCGTTGACGTCGTTATCCAACGCTGAGCCACTGGCTCCAGCGCTGACCAAGTTAGTGTGGTCATGCGGCCCGCAGGGACATAAAGGCCTAGCTTGGTGCCAAGTTTAAAATGTCGACCGTTTGGGAAACCAAATGCGAACGCGTACGGTTGTGAAATGCCTACCATTTTCTGAAAAAAGGCTGAGGCAACATGGTGAAGCGCTCCATTGCGACTGAACACACCGCGTTCGCTGGGCAAAACCATGACATCACCGTTTTGTACCGCAGCCAGCTTTCCGGATGGCCCATGAACCGCACGTGGCATGCCGCCAAAGAACGCTACGGCTGTGTTGCCACGCCGTAGCAGCATGCCCCGCATGGGTGTGTTGGCGTACTTCCATTGCCATTGGGCAATTGGCATTTCATGCCCAAAAACCTTTAGGAACATATCAAGCAGTTCCTCATCATTAGCGGCTACTGCACTGTGAACAGACCAACGCTCGGAAACAGGGGCAAACGATTCATCCATTACATTTCATCTGATGCGGGTCGGCTTGCAGGCCGGGCTTGCTATGCCAGCGGTGTGGCAGCGTTACAAGGCCAGGCTCTGGCAATACATCCTGAACAGTCAAGGTAGCAATGCACAACGCACTGTCGTAAATATGCACAGCGTTTTCACTGCCCAAGTAAACACCAATATGGTAATTTCCCTTGCGTAGCGGAATGCGCGGAAAATCAATAATGGCGACACCCCTTCCCTGCGCATCACGATCAAGCACCAAGCCATCTGTGCGGGCTACCGAACAGGTAAGTGCCATTTTGTTAGGCAGGTCTATCGTGACGCCTGCCGTGGGCGGCGGCAGCATGGGGTCAGACTCGAATTCAATCACGATGCTAAGGCTGGATTCACCCGGACGCACATGAAGGTTGCGCATCCAGGCGCCATCAACGCCCACAGTGGCGCGGCTGATGCGAGCATAGCCCACCGTTCCCACCAGAACCACGGGTTCTTGTGCTGGGGCTAGGGCTAGGGCTAGGACATCGTCAACAGCTTCCGCCTCGGATTTGACTTGACTGCCGACGCTAACGCCACTACCGGCCAGAAATAAATCATATTCCCGCACCACTTCATGCGGCTCACCAATAGCTTGAAGCATGCCCTCGTTCAGCCACATGACGCGGGTGCAAAAGGCCTCTACCTGGTACAGCGAATGCGAACAGAACAAAATGGTCGTTCCCCGCTCTTTCATCGCGAAAATCCGGTCGAATGATTTGCGCGAGAACTCTCCGTCACCTACAGAAAGCGCCTCGTCAATAATCAAAATATCAGGGTCCACACTTGTGGCCAGCGAAAAAGCGAGCCTGACAAACATGCCACTGGAATAAGTCTTGACGGGGTGATCGATAAAGTGGCCGATGCCAGAAAAATCAATAATTGAGTCGAGTCGTTCAAGCAATTGCTCGCGACTAATGCCCAGCAAAGGACCATTGAGCAAAACATTGTCGCGGCCCGAAAAGTCGGGATTAAAACCTGCACCGAGTTCTAGCAGCGCAGCGACTCTTCCATTAACACTGACAGAGCCAGTGGTTGGAGCAATGGTTCCGCACAGCAACTGCAACAGCGTTGATTTGCCCGCGCCATTACGGCCTATAACGCCCAAAACTTCGCCGCGCGGTATTTCCAGGGAAAGGTCACGTAGCGCCCAAAATGCATTTTCGCCGTAGGCTTTCCGTCCGAAAAGTGCCGAGCGTAGCCGTTGTCCCGGGCTGGATGCGGAGTGGTAAGCTTTTCCAAGCCCTTTGGCTTGTATGGCAAAGCCGCCTGAAGACCTAAATGTGACTTCTGAAACGAGGGTATTCATGGGATTTGTAGTGGCAGAAAGCGTTTTAGCCATAGCTTTCCTTGCGAGCAAATGCGGAATCTTTTGTTTTTTTCAAATCAGTTCGTCACTTGCAGAGACGCTGATAAATGGATCCGTAAAAGAAGGCCTCTTCCTCTATTCGCAGGGGAAGGAAGAGATTGCGTTTCCACCTTTTCAGGGTTTCTGGCTTGTCAATCAATGCGCTGATAGCAGCAGCCCATGCTTTGGGATTACCAGTCTCTACAGCTTGTCCACAGTCATGAGCTACTACCTGCCGGGCCGGTGCCCCTAATGTGGAGACCAAGGCTGGTACGCCTGCAACGGCACACTCATGCAACACAAGAGAAAAGCTCTCAGGAACTCGAGATGGCAGGCACAGGAGGTCGGCTTCGCCAAGCGCTCTGAAAACCTCAGGTGCTTCCAGTGTGCCGGTGAATTCGATTCTTGCGTCACTGGAAGATAAGGCCTTGACTTCGTCATGGTGAGCCGAATTGCCATGAAATCCCCCAATGACCTTAAGTCGAACCGATGCATTTGGCAAAAGTGCAAGTGCTTTGAGCAAAATATCTAAGCCCTTCTGCGGAATAATCGTGCCGATAAACACGATCTCAAGGATTGCATTGGATAGCGAGTTTCGGGAAAAAGGTGAGGTGGCGAGCCCCAATGCAAGAAGGTCCACGCCATGCGGAATAACCTGGATTTCAGTCCCTTCAAATCCTTCTCGGTAGCGTTCGGCCACATACTCTGATGGCGCAATCCGGGCTCCAGCAGCTTGCAAAAGAGATTGTGTTTGCCGGAACCGTCCAATATACGAATGGGCTGTCCAGGGTGCAGTTGAACAGTCTTGCATGCAGCGACGCCCTTGGTCAGGGCCGGCACACGATTTGTTCTTCAGATTGATCAGGTTGATTCTGGCGCAGGGAAGAAAGAAATCGGTCAGCGTTACCACATAGGGCAGCTTGCAGCGCTGGGCAGCAAGTACGGCACTGCCCATGCGCATGGTGTGCATGACATGAGCAACGTCAAAACGCTCCTGCTGCATCCAGACCGCAAGCTTGCTTACTAACTCCTCATCGACGTCCAGACTGATGTCGGCAGTAGCTGGCAGCGCCGAGCGGGGAATGAATGTGACAGGCAATCCCTGGTAAACGGCTTCGAGCGCACCTTTGACGGGTATATCCGTCACGACTCCGCCCGTCTTTTGCGGATCGACCGCACAAGTGAGCACACGGACATGATGGCCTGCGCGTTGTGCCATTCGTGCAATGTTCAGTGCGACACGCTCGGTTCCACTGGCATATTCGGGAAAGAACTGGTGAATTATTATCAGGATTCGCATCAGACACCAGCAGCCAGTTCGTTGTGGATGAATTGAGCCGTTATAAAGGCCGAATCGTCGATTTGTTTGTGATCAAGCCAATAAAAAGCCAATGCGGCGCCTACTGCAGAAGCAAAGGTTTTACGCACTACATCTCCCAGTTCGTGCTGCAGCACCGCGTCCTGCTGCCCATACACATCTGCAGCAAATTTATTGAAATGCTCAAGCCTGGCCAAGAAAGAATCACTGAAGTGGCGTGCTTCACTCAAGGCCACAGCGCCTGAGGCAGCAGCTTCAGACCCTAAATAGCGAGGAGTCATGCCCGAAATAAAGGTATTCAACTGCTCGTCACCCAGGCGGATGGGTCCTTTTTTCTGAAGCGTAGTTGTAGTTCGACGTGAATGCCGAATCCAGATGTCAAGCTGGGTGCTAAGCGTGTGCTGGGAACATTCAGTTTCGAGTTCTAAAAGCCACTCAGAAATGGTGGCAGCTGTTGACTCAATACCCGCTAGCAGTCCTGGCAGGGATTCACAATGCGGGTAAGAAAAATCATCAAACATGCCGACTAAAAAACCCACGTCAACGAATGACCGTTTCAGATAATAATATGCAGGCCGATTGTGCGAATGAATGACTTTGACAGAAGCCATCATGGCTACGCGCTTGCCGCTTTTGATAAGACGAATGCCCAGATCAAGGTCTTCCGCATAATTTCCGCGATAGCGAAACTGCTGGAAACATTCGCGTGAAATGAGGCAGGAAACATCGCTAAGCTGTCCCCGCGACCGCAAGGACATGTGATCGTCTCCAGAGTACTGGCCAATTCGATCGAAGTCGAGACAGCCTAGAAACAGATAGTGGGTGTTGATCATCGAGTCATACATCATGTCGCTGTCGCTACGACTGTATTCAGCGCACGAAGCCGCCACCAAGCCTTGGTCGGCATGATCCAGAAGATAACGGAGCATGCCGTACATCCAGTAGCTGCCGATAGGATATGCGTCCTGCACCATGAAAAGCACATAATTCCCTGTTGCGTTATCGGCGCCAAGATTGCGGGAGTAGCTGTGGGAAAAATCTTCCGGTGAAATTTCGATGACAGTCGCGCCGGCATCGCGGGAGAGTTGAACCGTGGTGTCACGCGAGCCTGAATCGACAATAACGATCTCAATTTCGCGCACGGCCAGTTGGGTACGCAACTTGCGCAGCATCCAGACAAACTCGGGACCTGCATTCAGCGTCGGTATAACCACTGACACTTTGACATTGATTGTGGCGCCGCCGCCGGTCAGGTCAGGATGAAGCCGGATATCACGCAACGCCAATGGACAAACATCAAAAGAATTTTGATCTCCTGCGGGAGGCCTGTTATGCAGCAGGCCAAGATAAGTTCGATGATGTTTCAAATAGTAAGGAAGCCGACGGGTGGTCCCGAGCAATCCATTTCGCCTGAATTCACTCGTCACTGCTCGTGGGAGATTGCGAGCCAGGCGCATTGGTGAAGGACCTTTCAACCACATTAACCAACGACTTACGTGTCGGAATGGTTGTGTGATGCGCCAGGAATGCGACTCATAGACCTCGCCAAGCTGCTTTAAATGCTCGATGCGGATATGGCTGAGTTTGTCAATTTCAAGCTGCTGCAGTCGTGAATAATCCCCTAGTGCGCTCAGGCTATGGTTGATATCCGCCAATTGAAACGCAAGCTCTGAAATATCTATTTCTCGTTGCCCCACCTGATGCTCCAACTGGGTCGCGTAACGCTCACGCTCGACCATCTGCTGCGCTAGCTGGGTCGTGTAACGCTCACGCTCGACCATCTGCTGCGCTAGCTGGGTCGTGTAACGCTCACGCTCGACCATCTGCTGCGCTAGCTGGGCGACGCGTTGTTCAAGCGCGGCTACCTCTTGCTTCGCTCTATCTGCAGATTGCTTTTCATGATTGAACTCGTTCGTACGGCTGACTTCATTCAAAATAAGTGCTGTAACGTCGCTGGGATCCCATCGATGCAATTGCCGTGCACCAAGCAGAGCCAACATCGTTAACCGCTGGGCATTTCCCTCATCTGCGTGGCCGGAACCTAAACTGGAACTTAAAGCGTAAATAGCCGAAATACCAGGCACCCGCTGAAAGCGGCCTTTTGCTGCCAACTGTAGCCAAAAGTCCCAATCTTCGAAAAGCATCAATTCACGAGCAAAGCAGCTCACCGGCGCCATTTTGACGCTGGCCAGCCGAAACATGACAGCGTGAATAGGCAGATAGTTCTGAAGCTGCAAAGCAGCCGCGTCAAAGTCGCGCGCAAAAATATGGGTTGACTTCGGATTTGCTGAACCGACATTTCCAAGACACTCTACATCGCTGTAAGCGGCAATCAAGCCACTGTCAGACTCCAGAGCGGCGTATAGTTTTTCGAGATGATCCTCCAAGAGCCAGTCGTCGTCGTCCAGGAAAACCGCATACTGACTTTTTGCCGAACCGAGCAGGATATTTGCAGCGGAACTTCGGTCAAGCAAAACGCCGGGCTGAATTAACAATGCGATCGCTTCAAACGCGTCTTTCTCCAGCAATGGCAATGGCTGGTCGCTTGCATTGACCACCAGCAACTCCCAGTCCTTGAACCTCTGACACCGCACAGAATTTACGGCAGCAGCAAGACTGGAGCGTCCCACCGTCCGGACAAGTACGGAAACTTTGGGGCGTGAACGAAGGAACTGCAAATCAGCGGATGTTGTTCGTTGCGGGTGGGCCAGCATCATGCTTATAAATTGGGAAGGTTTACTAAAAGTTTTTTTGCAACAAAATTAACTTAATTTGATTTCATCAACTACAAAAGTAAAAATTTGTAGTTTAGAAGTGTAGTTGATTGGAGTGGTGAAAACTTTTTCATGCCTAAAAATTCATATAGGAATAGGATACAATTTGTTTCCTATATGAATTATATGTTACGCATCCCTTTGAACGGATCACCAGCGCAGCTCAACAGCTTGCGTGCCCTGCAAAAAGCCTTCGGGCAGGTCTGCAATACGCTGGCGCCGTTGGTTCAGGCATCACGCTGCTGGAATCGTGTCACCCTCCACCATCTGGCGTACAAAAAATTACGTGAAAAGTTCCCAACCATGGGCTCGCAGATGGTGTGCAACGCCATCTATTCCGTCTCACGTACCAGCCGCCTGGTGTACCAGCATCCTGACAGTCCTTTCAATTTGAACCGGTTGGGAGAAAAGGCCCTGCCGCTGCTGCGCTTTACCGACAGTTGTCCCGTTTATTTCGACCGCCATACCCTCAGCGTCAGGAATGGGCAGCTGTCCATGTACACGCTTGATGGACGAATCCGCTTTCATCTGGCTTTGCGGCCCCAGGACGAAACAAGTTTCAATGAGGAAAAGCTACGCGAAATCGTTCTATCCAGAACTGCCGCAGATGGCTTTGAACTGTCATTCCATTTCTCTAAGCCTCTGGGCGAGAAGGAAACGCATTCTTCCGGTGGACTGGACACCGGTGACATACCCGAATACGTGATGATTGATGAGGACGCCCCATGAGTAGCCTGAAGAAGCCTTCCGAACTGCACGAGGCAGTGATGTCGCTGCGCCCCTACTGGGTGCGCGCCGCCT
>Ga0335397_10008266_pt1 | contig 13120 bp, 12 predicted proteins | sample MAT04_FD_205740 | JGI IMG/M metagenome (GOLD analysis project Ga0335397, IMG submission 205740) | Freshwater microbial communities from Lake Fryxell liftoff mats and glacier meltwater in Antarctica - MAT-04 (spades assembly) (version 2) ...
GGTCGCGCCCGACAAGTCGGTGCGCCTGGTGCGCGGTGACCGCGACGCCTTCGGGGTGCATGGGCGCTCGGCCGAGCAGCGCGTCGCGATCGAGCTGCTGCTCGACCCCGAGGTCGGCATCGTCTCGCTCGGCGGTCGGGCCGGGACCGGCAAGTCGGCGCTCGCGCTGTGCGCCGGCCTCGAGTCGGTGCTGGAGCGGCGCGCGCACAAGAAGGTCATCGTCTTCCGCCCCCTGTACGCCGTCGGCGGCCAGGACCTCGGCTACCTGCCCGGCGACAGCGCCGAGAAGATGGGCCCGTGGGCGCAGGCCGTGTTCGACACCCTCGGCGCACTGGTCGCCCCCGAGGTGGTCGAGGAGGTCCTGGCCCGCGGTCTGCTCGAGGTCTTGCCGCTGACCCACATCCGGGGGCGCTCGCTGCACGACGCGTTCGTGATCGTCGACGAGGCGCAGTCCCTCGAGCGTGGGGTGCTGCTGACCGTGCTGTCCCGGCTCGGTCAGGGTTCGCGCGTCGTCCTGACCCACGACGTCGCCCAGCGGGACAACCTGCGGGTCGGCCGGCACGACGGCGTCGCCGCGGTCATCGAGGCGCTCAAGGGCCACCCGCTGTTCGCGCACGTGACGCTGACCCGGTCCGAGCGCTCCGCGATCGCCGCCCTGGTCACGGAGATGCTCGAGGACCTGCCCCTCTGATCGGTGCGGCTGCTCCCCGGAGGCGGCGCGCCCACGCCGTGGCTAGGGTGCGGCACATGTTGCGTCCTGCCGTCCTGACCGAGCAGCTGCGCCGCCGGTTCGGCGACACCGAGGCGGTCGCGGGAGTCGATCTCGAGGTGCAGCCGGGCGAGGTGTTCGGCTTCCTCGGCCCGAACGGCGCCGGGAAGACGACGACGGTGCGGATGCTGTGCACGCTGCTGCCGCCGAGCGGCGGGACCGCCCTGGTCGCCGGGCACGACGTCGCGCGCGACCCGTCCGCGGTCCGCCGGGTGATCGGGGTGGCGCTTCAGGAGGTCGGGCTCGACCCGCTGCAGAGCGGTCGGGAGCTGCTCGAGCTGCAGGCCGCGCTCTACCGCGTGCCGGCGCCGCGCAACCGGGCCGTCGAGCTGCTCGAGCTCGTGGGGCTGACCGATGCGGCCGACCGGCGCGTCAAGACCTACTCGGGCGGGATGAAGCGCCGCCTCGACCTGGCCAGCGCGCTGGTGCACGCGCCTCAGGTGCTCTTCCTCGACGAGCCGACGACCGGGCTGGACGTCACCTCCCGCATCACCGTCTGGGACGAGGTCCGCCGGATCAACGCCGAGGGCACCACCATCTTCCTGACCACGCAGTACCTCGAGGAGGCTGACCAGCTCTGCGACCGCCTCGCCATCATCGACGGCGGACGGCTGGTCGCCGAGGGCACGCCCGACGGGCTCAAGAGCGCCATGGGCGCCGACGTCGTGACGATCGGTCTCGGTCGCGGCGGGACCAAGCAGGACCTGCACCGGGCGGTGCAGGACCTGCCGGGGGTCGACCACGTCCTGGACACCGAGGGCGGGGTCTCGGTCTACGTCACCAACGGCGCGCAGGCCGTGCCCCTGGTGGTGCGTGCCCTCGACGAGGCGGGCGTCGCGGTCGGCACGGTGTCGATCAGCCGGCCGACCCTCGATGACGTGTTCCTCGAGGCCACCGGCCGCTCGCTCGAGGGCTCGGCCGCCGAGGGGGCCGTGGCGTGAACGACGTCCTGCTGCTGTCGCGCCGCGCGATCCGGGAGATCTGGAAGCTGCCGGCCGCGACGCTGCCGACGCTGTTCATCCCGCTGTTCTTCCTGGCCGTGAACATCGGCCAGGTGTCCCGGACGTTCAACAGCGACAACGCGCCGTTCCTGTTCGGGCAGGACTACGTGGCGTTCGCCGTTCCCGTGTCGCTGGTGTTCGCGGTCTCCACGGCGACCAGCGGACTGGCCCTGGTGACCGACATCGACCTGGGCTACTTCGACAAGCTGCTGGTCGCCCCGATCCGCCGTACGTCGATCGTGCTCGGCCGGCTCGCCGCCGACTTCGTCCGCGGGTTGGCGACCTCGACGCTGGTGCTGGCGCTCGGTCTGGCGTTCGGGATGCGGATCGCCAGCGGCGTCGGCGGCGCGCTGCTGATCGTCTTGCTGTCGGCGCTGTGGGGCGTTGCCTACGCCGGCATCGGGCAGGCGATCGCGCTGAAGACCCGCAACGTGCAGACGACGAACGCCAGCTTCATCATCTTCTTCCCGCTGCTGTTCCTGACGCCGAACTTCGTGCCGTTCGAGCTGCTGGCCGAGCCCATGCAGACGCTGGCCCGCCTCAACCCGGTGAGCTACGTGATCGAGGGGCTGCGCTCGCTGATCCTGCAGGGCTTCGTGCTGCAGGACATCGCGGTGTGCCTCGCGGTCATCCTGGTGTCCGGCACGGTGCTGACGCTGATGTCGCTGCGTGTGCTGGCCAACTACGACAAGGACTAGGCGGTCGGCGGGCGGGTCATCGACAGGACGTCGAGCGCCTCGTCGAGCTGGGCCTCGGTGAGGTCACCCCTGTCGACGTAGCCACCCTCGATCACGACCTGCCGGATGGTCTTGCGCTCCTTGAGCGACTGCTTGGCGACCTTTGCCGCGACCTCGTAGCCGAGGTACTTGTTGAGCGGTGTGACGATGGAGGGTGAGGACTCGGCCAGCTCACGGCAGCGGTCCACGTCGGCGACCGTGCCGTCGACGGTGCGGTCCGCCAGGAGCCGGGAGATGTTGCTCAGCAGGCGGATCGACTCGAGCAGGTTGCGCGCCATCACCGGCAGCATCACGTTGAGCTCGAAGTTGCCGGAGGCGCCGGCGAAGGCGATGGTGGCGTCGTTGCCGACGACCTGGGCGACGACCATGCAGGTCGCCTCCGGGATCACCGGGTTGACCTTGCCCGGCATGATCGAGCTGCCCGGCTGCAGGTCCGGGAGCATGATCTCGCCCAGACCGGCGCGCGGGCCGGAGCCCATCCAGCGCAGGTCGTTGGCGATCTTGTAGAGCCCGACCGCGATGGTGCGCAGCTGGCCGGAGGTCTCGACCAGCGCATCGCGAGCGCCCTGCGCCTCGAAGTGGTCACGGGCCTCGGTCAGCGGCAGCCCGGTGGCCGAGGCGACCTCGGCGATGACCGCCGCGCTGAAGCCGGCCGGGGTGTTGATGCCGGTGCCGACGGCGGTGCCGCCCAGCGGGAGCTCGGCCAGCCGGGGCAGGCAGGCGTGCAGGCGCTCGACGCCGTAGCGCACCTGTGCCGCGTAGCCGCCGAACTCCTGGCCGAGCGTGACCGGCGTGGCGTCCATGAGGTGCGTACGGCCAGACTTCACCACGGTGGCCCACTCGTCGCGCTTGCGCTCGAGGGAGGCGGCGAGGTGCTCCAGCGCCGGCACGAGGTCGTTCACGACGGCGCTGGTCGCGGCGATGTGGATGGAGCTCGGGAAGACGTCGTTGCTCGACTGCGAGGCGTTGACGTGGTCGTTGGGGTGGACCGGGCTGCCGAGCCGCTCGGTGGCAAGGGTCGCCAGCACCTCGTTGGTGTTCATGTTCGACGACGTGCCGGAGCCGGTCTGGAACACGTCGACCGGGAAGTGGTCGTCCCACCTCCCGTCGGCCACCTCCGCCGCCGCGTCCTGGACCGCCTGCGCGACGGCCTCGTCGAGCACCCCGAGCCGGGCGTTGACCTTGGCAGCGGCGGCTTTGATCCGGGCCAGCGCCTCGATGTGGGCGCGCTCGATGCGCTGACCGCTGACCGGGAAGTTCTCGACCGCCCGCTGGGTCTGGGCCCGGTACTTCGCGTCGGCGGGCACCTGCACCTCGCCCATGCTGTCGTGCTCGGTGCGGAACGGGGCCGGCGTCGTCTCGGTCATGGCGGTCATCCTGTCAAGGACGTGGCGGCGGGCCCTCGGCGGGTGGCCGCCGGACGGCAGCTGTGACGTGCGTAACATCCGAGACGAATCCGGTCATAGGCGGTCGGGACGGGACGAGGAGATGCTCGTGCGGAGAAGACACACAACGATCGCAGCGGGGATGGCGGCGCTGCTCTGCTCGCTGGCGGCCCCTGCCGCCTCTGCGGCGGCGCAGGAGGCGCCCGCGCTGCCGACCTACACCGTCGACCAGGCGGCGCTCCCGTTCGCCGCCCTGCCCGGCACGACGACCGAGCGCGAGTGGGGCGTCGTCGACGGCGCCGGCTTCCGCATCGAGGTCCCGGAGGACTGGAACGGCGAGCTGGTCACCTACTCGCACGGCTTCGTGAGCCCGCTGCAGCCGGCCCTCGAGACGCCCCTCCCGCCGCTGCGCGAGTACTTCATCAGCCGGGGCTACGCCTGGGCCTCGTCCAGCTACAGCCAGAACGGCTACGTCATCCAGACCGGGATCGACGACACGCAGGCGCTGATCGGCACGTTCACCGGCCTGTTCGAGGCACCCGACCAGCTCTACGCCACCGGGGTCTCGATGGGCGGCCACATCGTCGGCGCGATGATCGAGCAGTTCCCGGACACCTACGCGGGTGCCGCGCCGCTGTGCGGCGTGATGGGTGACGAGGAGCTGTACGACTACTTCCTCAGCCACGCCGCCGCCGCCCAGGCGCTGGCCGGCGTGGACGCCGCAGTCCCGGCTCCCGCCGACTACCTCACCGCCGTCGTGCCGGCCATCAGGGCTGAGCTGGGCTACGGCCCCGGGGTGTCGCTCAGTGGCGCAGGGCATCAGCTCTCAGCCGTCACGGAGGGGCTGACCGGCGGCGAGCGCCCCCTGTTCGACCAGGCGTTTGACTACTGGAGCGACACGGCGGCGATCAACGGCCTCCCGTTCCTGCTCGGCGTCTACGGTGGCGCGCTCACCGGCGGGCCCGCGACGGCCGCGAACGACTTCGCCACCAACACCGGCACGAGCTACCAGCTCGACGACGACCCGGCGGTCTCCGACCGGGAGGCGGCGCTGAACGCGGCCGTCCCGCGCAAGGCGCAGACCGGTCCGCCGCCGTTCCCGACGATCGAGGGCACGCTCGGCAACGGCACCAAGGTCCTGACGATGCACACCCTCGGCGACCTGTTCGTGCCGTTCTCGATGCAGCAGGCCTACCTCGAGCGGGCGATCGACAACGACGCCGACGACCGGCTCGTCCAGCGCGCCATCCGCGCCGTCGGCCACTGCGCCTTCTCCCCGGGTGAGGCCGTCCAGTCCTTCGCGGACCTGGTGACGTGGGTCGAGGGCGGGCCGAGGCCTGCGGGCGACGACATCGCCGACCCCGACGTCGTCGCCGACCGCGACTTCGGCTGCGCGTTCACCGTCGGCGACCGGCCCGGTCTCCCGGCCTGCGACAGCGCTCCGCGGTTCGACCGCGCCGCCGGTGCTGATCGCTTCGGGACCGCCGTCGATCTGGCGTCCTCGAGCTACGACAGCGCTGACACGGTCGTGATCGCCCGCGGTGACGCCTACGCCGACGCCCTCGCCGGCGCCCCGCTCGCGGCGAGCCAGGACGGTCCGGTGCTGCTGTCGGGGCGGGATCGGCTGGCCGACTCGGTCGTGGCGGAGATCGAGCAGCTCGGCGCGACGAAGGCCTACCTGCTCGGCGGCCCGCAGGCCCTGTCCAACGCCGTGCTGCGCCAGCTGGCCGACGCGGGCATCACCCGGACGGTCCGCCTCGGTGGCGTCGACCGCTTCGACACCGCTCGGCTGATCGCGGCCGAGATCGGCGGCGACGCCGCGTACGTCGTTCAGGGCGCCAACCCGGACCCGGCTCGCGGTTGGCCGGACGCCGTGTCGGTGTCCGCGCTCGCCGCGTTCCAGGAGCGGCCGATCCTGCTGGTGCAGCAGGGCAGCGTCCCGGCGGCGACCACCGCGGCCATCACCGCGCTGGGGATTGACGAGCTCACCATCGTCGGTGGCGAGGCGGCGGTGTCCGCGGCCGTCGCGACGACGCTGGACGCACAGGTCGACGCCGTCGACCGGCTGTCCGGGGACACCCGCTACGGTACGTCCGCCGCAGTCGCCCAGGCAGCGGTGGAGGTCGGCATGCAGTTCGACCGGACGGTGATCGCGACCGGAACGGCCTTCGCGGACGCCCTGGTCGCCGGACCGGTCGCCGCCGCCGGTGGCAGCGTGCTGCTCCTCGTCGACGGCGACGCTGCGTCGGTCGAGCCGACGCTGGCACTGCTCGCGACTCAGCGTGGCGAGGTCGGCGACGTCCTGGTCGTCGGCGGTCAGGCGGCGGTCTCCACCGCCGTCGAGGCCTCGGTGCGGGCCCGCATCGAGTAGTCGACGATCCAGCACTCCGGAGGCCCGTCCTGCCCAGGACGGGCCTCCGGCGCGTCGCGTCCTGCAGCAAGCCCTCAGTCGCCGGCGCCCGCTGCCGATCGGGGGGGCATGACTGACCTGCCCGTCCCGCCACCGACAGGACTGCTCCCGCGAGGCGTGCTGCTCGACGAGGAGGCGTTTGCGGCGCGGCATGCTGTGCTCCTGTCCGTGATGGTGGTGCAGGTGCCGCTGCTGGCGGTGCTCGGCCTGGTCCGGGAGTCCACCGGGCCGCAGCTGTGGGGACCCCTGGCGGTCGTGCTCGTCCTGGCGCTGGGGGCGCGTCGGCTCAGCAGTCAGGGCGGTCGAAGCAGCGCCGTCGCGCTGGGGCTGATGCTCTGCGCCGACGTCCTCGTCCACGTCGGCGGTGGCCTGACCGACCTGCACATCTGGTTCTACGTGATGCTGGCGCTGGTCGCGCTCTACCAGAGCTGGACGCCGTTCCTGCTCGCCATCGGCTTCGTGGCGGTGCACCACATCTCGCTGAGCTGGCTGGATCCGACCTCGGTGTTCTCCGATCCTCGAGCGCAGGCGAGTCCCTTGCCGTTCGCTCTGCTGCACGCGACCTTCCTGCTGGCCATGGCGACCGCCCTGGCCTTCGGCTGGCGCTTCACCGAGCAGGCGGAGACGGCTCGCCTGGCCGAGCGGCGCGAGGCCGATCAGCGACGTGCCGACCAGCTCGGCGAGCTCGCCGCCGAGCGGGCCGAGGCGGCGCAGGCTGCCTCCCGCCGGCTGCAGGAGAACGAGGACCGCGCGGCGGCACTGGCCTCTCGGATCGTGGTCATCGAGCAGGCGGGGACCGCGCTGAGGAACGAGGTCGGCACAGCGACGGCGGTGATGGAGCAGGTGCAGGCCGGGATCTCGACGATCGGGACGGCGGCAGGCCGGGCGTCGACCACGGCCCGGAGCGCTGACGCGCAGTCGGAGGCGACCGCGGGCACGGTCCAGAGCCTCACCGACACGATGGGCCAGATCGAGATGATCGCCACGAGCATCTCGGCCATCGCCGAGCAGACCAACCTGCTGGCGCTCAACGCGACCATCGAGGCCGCACGCGCCGGCGAGCTGGGCAAGGGCTTCGCCGTCGTGGCGGGAGAGGTCAAGGAGCTCGCGCGGGAGACCGCGGGCGCGACCGACCAGATCCGTCGGTTCGTCGAGACCGTACGGGTCGACATCGAGGCCTCCGGCAGCTCGATCTCGCAGATCCGCGACGTGATGACCGAGGTGGTCGACGCCCAGGACAGCATCTCCGCGTCCGTCGCGCAGCAGACCTCCGCGACGGCCTCGGCCGCGCAGGCACTGCGTGGCGCGGCCCGGGAGGCCGATCGCATGGCGGAGGACCTTCGGCAGGTCGTGCTCGCCGCCGGCTGAGCCTGCGGGCTACGGCGCGAGGTCGACCACGACCGGGGCGTGGTCGGAGGCGCCCTTGCCCTTGCGCGCCTCACGGTCCACCCAGGCGTCGGTGACAGCCGCCGCGACCGGGGCCGTCGCGAGCACGTAGTCGATCCTCATGCCGAGGTTCTTGTGCATCATCCCGGCGCGGTAGTCCCAGAACGTGAACGGGACGTCGCCCTTGCCCGGCCTCGGGCGGAGGTCCTGCAGCCCCCAGTCCTGCAGCAGCCGCACGGCCTGCCGCTCGGGTTCGCTGACGTGCGTGGAGCCGACGAACTGGTCGATGTCCCAGACGTCCTCATCGGTCAGGGCGACGTTGTAGTCGCCCATCACGATGATCGGCTGAGCCGGGTCGAAAGCCGTCAGACGCTCCCGCAGCGACGCGAGCCAGGCCAGCTTGTAGGTGTAGTGCGGGTCGTCCAGGGTGCGGCCGTTGGGCACGTAGACCGACGTCACGTGCAGCGGTCCGCACTGGGCAGACACCAGCCGCGGCTCGGGGTGCCCGGCCAGCTCCAGCGAGACGTCCGCCAGCCCGACCCGCGACAGCAGCGCCACGCCGTTCCAGCGGCCGTCACCGGCGTGCGCCACGTCGTACCCGAGGGCCTTGAGGTCGGCGTACGGGAAGGCGCTGTCCGCGCACTTGGTCTCCTGCAGCGCCACGACGTCGGGCGCGACGTCCTCCAGCCACGGGAGCAGGCGGGGGAGACGGGCTCCGACCGAGTTGACGTTCCAGGTGGCCAGCCTCATGTCAGCGGTCGTGGTGCTCGAAGTCGACCGACGAGTACGCCCGGAGCTTGCTGAACCGGTGCTGCGAGCTGACCCGGCGGATCGTGCCGGACTTGCTGCGCATCACCAGCGACTCGGTCGTCGCCCCGCCGGCGCGGTAGCGCACACCGCGGACCAGCTCCCCGTCGGTGATGCCGGTGGCCACGAAGAAGACGTTGTCGCTACGGACCAGGTCGTCGGTGCCCAGGACCGCCTCGAGGTCGAGGCCGGCCGCGGCGGCGTTGTGGAACTCGCTCTTCTTCTGCGGCCACAGTCGTGCCTGGATCGTGCCACCGAGGCACTTCACGGCGCAGGCAGTGATGATCCCCTCGGGGGTGCCGCCGATGCCGAGCAGCAGGTCGACGCCGGTGCCCTCGCTGCAGGCCATGACGGCGCCGGCGACGTCGCCGTCGGAGATGAAGGTGATGCGGGCACCTGCGTCGCGGACCTCGCGGACCAGGTCCTCGTGCCGCGGCCGGTCCAGGATGCAGACCGTGACGTCCTCGACCGCCCCGCCCTTGGCCTTGGCGACGGCCTGGACGTTGTAGGCAACGGGGGCGGTGATGTCCACGACGTCCGCCGCCTCGGGGCCGGTCACGAGCTTCTCCATGTAGAAGACCGAGCTGGGGTCGTACATCGTCCCGCGCTCGGCCACCGCCATGACGGCGATCGCGTTCGGCATGCCCTTGGCCATCAGCGTGGTGCCGTCGATCGGGTCGACCGCGACGTCGCACTCGGGGCCCTCCCCGCAACCGACCTCCTCGCCGTTGTAGAGCATCGGCGCCTCGTCCTTCTCTCCCTCGCCGATGACCACGACGCCTCGCATCGAGACGGTGCCGATCAGGTGGCGCATCGCGTCGACTGCGGCGCCGTCCCCGCCGTTCTTGTCCCCGCGCCCGACCCAGCGCCCGGCGGCCATCGCCGCGGCCTCGGTGACCCGCACGAGCTCCATCGCCAGGTTGCGGTCGGGGGCCTCGAAGACAGGGGGACGCGGGTTCTCGGTCATGGGGGGAGCGTAGAGGGCCCGCCGGGGCGTGAGCAGGCGCCTGCGGTGGCAGAGTGGGCGCGTGCTGCGCCGCGACTACGACCCCGCCCTGCTCGGTCCCTCGATCTACCCGTTGCTCAACAGCGTCGTGGTGCCGCGGCCGATCGCCTGGGTGTCGACCCGCTCCCCCGAGGGCGTCGACAACCTCGCGCCGCACTCGTTCTTCACGATCTCCTCCGTGGTGCCCCCGGTCGTGCAGTTCACCTCCGTCGGCCACAAGGACTCCCTGCGCAACGCCGAGGCGACAGGGGAGTTCGTGGTTTGCCTGTGCTCCGAGGACATGATCGAGCAGGTCAACCTGACCGGCACCGACTACCCCGCCGACGTCAGCGAGTTCGACGCCGTCGGGCTCACCCGCGAGCCGAGCCGACTGGTGGCGCCGTTCCGGGTCGCCGAGTCGCCGGTGGCGCTCGAGTGTCGGCTGGTCGGGACCAAGGACTTCGGTGGTGGCTCGGTCGTCGTGTTCGGCGAGGTGGTCTGGGCCGTGGTCGCCGAACGGGTGCTGCGCGACGACCGCCCGGCGATCGACCTGCTGCGCCCGGTCGCCCGGCTCGGCGCGAACGAGTGGAGCACCATCGGCGAGCTCAGCGAGCGCCGCCGCGTCCCGTACACCGAGATCGCCGACGCCGGTGCCGATTCCCAGGCGGCACGATGAAGGCGGTGCAGGTCGCCAGCCCGCTGCGCGTGCCGGGCCGGGCGGCGAGCACCCGCGAGGGGCTGCTCGTCGCCGCGCGCCGCGTCTTCACCGCCTCGGGCTTCGCGGAGTCCTCGATCGCCGACGTCGTCGCGGGTGCCGGTGCAAGCGTCGGCAGCCTGTACCACCACTTCGGGGGCAAGGCCGAGCTCTACCTGGCCCTGTTCGAGGACTACCAGCAGCGGCAGGAGGCCCGCGCCGCCAACGCGGTCCGCAGCGCGCGCACCACCGGGGAGAGCGATCCCGTGGTGCTGTTCGTCGCGGGCAGCCGGGCCTACCTCGACGGCTGCTGGGCCGAGCGCGACCTGGCCCGGCTGTTCCTTGCTGGTGGCGGTCCGCCCGGCTTCGAGCTGGTGGCCCGCCGCCGCTACCGCGAGTGGACCGCGCGCAACGCGGCCCTGCTCAAGAACGGACCCGAGGACGGTGCCGAGCCCTGGGGCGACGCGCTGGTCCTCGTCCTGACCACCGTCGTCAGCGAGGCCGGCCACGAGGTGGCCGTCTGCGAGGACGAGGTGGCCGCACAGCGACTTGCCGGCGACGTGCTGGCCCTCATCAGCAGGATCGGAGCACCGTGAATTTGTTCGACGACGACTTCGGCAGCAACGGGCGGACGGGAGGTGACTGGGAGAACCACCGCAAGCACCGGGACCCCCGCTCCGGCCCGGCTCTGGACGAGATCGGCGTGCTGGCGCTGTCGTCGTTCCAGCTGGCCCGCACCGACGAGGTGGTCGTCGCCGTCCGCGGGATCACCGCCTACTCCGACGGCCTGCTGCTGGCCGTCGTCGTGCTGTTCAGCGACGAGCAGGCCGCCGAGGACCTGAGCTGGGCCATGCGCGACTTCAGCCGCAGTCCCGGCCGGTTCCGGTTCGGCTGCGTGTTCGCCGACGGCCAGTCGGCGACCAGCGGCACCCGGGACGCCCCCGCCGTGCGGACGGCCGAGGGTCCCGCGCTGCTGCTGACCGACTCGTCGTCGTCGGCGCTGGTCTGGGACGGTGACTACTGGCTGACGCCGCTGCCGCCGAAGGGACCGCTCGTGCTCGGCTGCCGGTGGCCCGACCGCGGCATCCCGGAGACGCTGGTGGAGATCGACCCGGCGCCGCTGCTGATCGCCGCAGCGTCCTCGGGGCCGGTCTGGACGGCCCCGTGACCTCTGCCCACGACGACCTGCTCAGCCGCCGGGAGGACTACCCGGTCCTGGCGACGTCGACCTACCTCGCCAACCACACCCTCGGCGCCATGCACCGCCGCACGCCCGAGCGCCTGGCGGACTACGCCGCGCTGTGGGCCGAGCGGGGCGTCGTGGCGTGGGAGACCTGGGCCCCCGAGGTGGAGCACGTGGCCGACCTGGTCGGCTCGCTGGTCGGGGCGCCCGCCGGCACCACCGTCATGCGGCAGAACGTCGCGGACCTGCTCGGCGACCTGCTGTCCTGCCTGGACTGGCGGGGCACCCGCAACCGGGTCGTCACGAGCGGGCTGGACTGGCCGGGCAGCCTGCACGTCTGGTCGCAGATCCACCGCCTGGGCGGTGAGGCCGTCGTGGTCCCCGGTGACGCGGACGGTGTGCGGTTCGACGTGCAGCAGATGGTCGACGCGATCGACGAGCAGACCCTGCTGGTCGAGTGCAGCCACGTGCTGTTCCGCACCTCGACCGTCGTCGACCTGGCGCCGATCATCGAGAAGGCCCACAGCGTGGGTGCTCTCGCGGTCATCGACGGCTACCAGGCGGCGGGCACGCTGCCGGTCGACGTGGTCGCGCTCGGCGCGGACGTCTACCTCGGCGGTTCGGTGAAGTACCTCAGCGGTGGGCCCGGCAACGGCTGGATGTACGCCGCACCGCACGTCAGCGAGGCGCTCGAGCCGGTGACGCCCGGCTGGTTCGGGCAGGTGTCGCCGTTCGCCTTCGACCCCGAGATCGCCTACGCGCCGGGCATCCGGCGCTTCGCGGGCGGCACGCCGGGCGTCCCGGCGGCGTACGCGGCGGAGCCGGCGTACCAGGCCCTGGTCGACATCGGGATGTCGCGGGTGCGGGAGCGCTCGCTGTCGATGACCCAGCCGCTGCTGGAGGCGGCCCTCGAGCGGGGTTGGACCGTCCGGTCACCGCACGAGCCGCAGTGGCGCGGTGGCCACGTCACGATCGACCCCGGTGACAGCCAGCGCGTCTGCGAGGGCATGATCGCCCGCGGCACGGTGGTCGACCACCGGCCCGGTGTCGGCATCCGCGTGTCTCCGCACTTCTACAACACCCTCGACGAGGCGCTGGGAGCGCTGGACCTCATGGCCGAGGTGCTGGCTGAGCGGTGACGCCCGCGTTGCCTGACAATGGAGGCGTGACCCAGGTGACCGAGGTGGTGGACAAGCCCAAGCGCGGGCGGGAGACGACCCTCGACATGATCCGCTCGCTCGGGCTCGTCATGATCATCGTCGTGGTGGTCTGGTTCTTCGCGCAGCCCCCGTCGAGCGACGAGCAAGGGATCCGCGTCGTCGATCCCGCCGCCGACGTCACGGCGTTCTCCAGCGACCAGCCGGAGGTCCCGGTCCCTGCAGCGCTCCCGGACCGGTGGCGCCCGACGTCGTCGACCTACCTCACGGGCGAGCAGCTGCTGCGGGTCGGCTACGTCACGCCGAGCGACACCTACGCGGAGTACGCCGCAGTGGCCGGCCCGGTCGCCGAGGTCCGCGACGCCTACACCGGCGATGGCGTCCTGCGGGAGGAGGTCGTCGTCGACGGTGACGCGTGGGACCTGTACGAGGACGAGGACGGCTCGCTCTCGCTCGTCCGGACCTACGGCGAGATCACCGTCGTCGTCGGGACGCTGCGCTCCAGCGCTGGGCTCGGGGACCTAGACGCGCTGGTCCGGTCCCTGCGCGTCGGCTGACAGCGCCGCGTCCAGGCGGGCCTTCGCCCCGTCGAGCCAGGACTGGCAC
>Ga0335397_10008267_pt1 | contig 13120 bp, 11 predicted proteins | sample MAT04_FD_205740 | JGI IMG/M metagenome (GOLD analysis project Ga0335397, IMG submission 205740) | Freshwater microbial communities from Lake Fryxell liftoff mats and glacier meltwater in Antarctica - MAT-04 (spades assembly) (version 2) ...
CGACCTCGAGGCGGTCGATGGCCCGTTCGACATCATCCTGTTCGGCAACGAGTCGGCCGACTCCGGGGGGTTCCAGGTGGGCGTGCGAGTCGCACGCGCACTCGGACGGGCGATCGTCAACGGCGTCAAGGGCATCGAGGTCGGTGACGGTTCCATCCGGGCACGCCGCGAAGCCGAGGCGGGCGTCGAGGTGTATGCGCTGCCCATGCCGGTCGTGCTGGGTGTGAAGGAAGGCATCAACCTGCCGCGGTACCCGACGATGAAGGGGCGACTCGCGGCCAAGAAGGTCGCAGTCGCAGAAGTGACGCCCGCTGCCGAGCCGGGCGGCCAGCGGATGGTCACGTTGAGACAGGCCGCCGAACAGGTGAGCAACACCATCATCCTCGGCAGTGGCCCCGACGCGGCCTCGGCGGTCGTCGACGTCCTCGAAGAACTGGGGGTGCTGAGGTGAGCACATTGGTCGTCGTCGAACACGACCGGGGCATCCTGTCGCCGGCGTCACTCGAGGCCATGGCCGCAGCCCGCACCCTCGGGACCCAGGTGCACGCGGTCACCATCGGCGCCGGCGCCGACGATCTCGCCGGCGTGCTCGCCGCGCACGGTGCGGCGGTGGTGCACCAGGTTCACCACGACGTGCTCTCCGATTACGGCCCGGAGGCGTGGGGTGACAGCGTCGCCCAGTTGGTCGGCGTGTTCGCTCCCGAAGCGGTGTTGGCGTGCGGTACCGATCGGGGTAACGAGGTGATGGCCCATGTGGCGGCGATCCTCGACCTGCCGATGGTGGCGAACTGCATCCAGATCACCCTGGCCGACGACACCTGGAGCATCGTCCGCGTGCGTTGGGGCGGTTCTCTGCTGGAGGACTGCACCCTCGTGGCGCCGACGAAGCTCGCCACCGTCGCCCATCACACCTTCGAAGCATCCGAGGCACCGGTGGCCTCCGACACCCAGGTGTTCGCGCCCACGCTCGATGCGACACACGCCCGAAGCGTCGTGAGCGAACGCGTGGAACGCGCGACAGGTGTCACACTGGCCACCGCACCGGTGGTGGTCGGTGGCGGACGTGGGGTCGGTTCGCCCGAGGCGTTCGCGCCGTTGGAGGAACTGGCCGGCCTGCTCGGCGGTGTGGTCGGGTGCTCGCGTGCGGTCACCAACAACGGCTGGCGCAACCACACCGACCAGGTGGGTCAGACCGGCACGCGCATCGCGCCCGACATCTACTTCGCATGCGGCATCTCGGGCGCGATCCAGCACTGGGTCGGCGCGATGGCGTCCAAGAAGATCCTCGCGATCAACACCGACCGCGAGGCCAACATGGTCACCAAGGCCGATTACGCGGTGATCGGTGATCTGCACCAGGTGATCCCGGCGATCAGCGCAGAGATCCGACGCCGCCGCGGCACGTGAGCCGCGAGAGGTGAGCCACGAGACGCATCACGTCGGCGCGGGCCCGGCGCTCAGCCGCGACCTCGCCCTCGCCACATGGGGCCTCTTCGTCGGGCTCGCGCTCCTCCTGCTCGCCGGCGGGCTGTTCAGCACATTGCTCGGCGTCCGCGCCGAGACGGAGGGTCTCGCCACCGGCATCACCGGCATCATCAGTGCGTCGTACTACCTCGGTTTCGTGGTCGGATCGCGACTCACGCTGGCTGCGCTCGGCAAGGTGGGCCACATCCGCGCATACGCCGCGCTCGCCGCGCTGCTCACCGTTGCAATGCTCGGCGTCGGGATCACCGATCACTGGCTGCCCTGGGCACTGCTCCGCCTCGTCACCGGCCTGTGTTTCGCCGGACAGTACGTCGTCGCAGAGTCGTGGCTCAACGACCTCGCGACGAATGAGAACCGCGGCAAGCTGCTCGCCGTCTACAGCGTGGTGGTCAGTGGTGCATTCGCTGCCGGACAGGCAGTGGTGTTCGCGTTCGATGCGGTGGTGGTCACCGGCTTCGCTGTCGCCGCGATCGCGGCCTCGCTGGCCGTCATCCCTGTCACCCTCAGCGAGGAGGCCGCGCCGCCCAAGTCGGCGTTGAGCGAGAAGGTCTCGTTCATGTACCTCGCCAACGTCGTGCCGACCGGATTGGGCGCCTGCTTCCTGGTGGGCATCGCCCACGGCGCAATGGGTGGCCTGCCGGCCGTGTATGCGACGCGCGTGGGTCTGCCCGCAGGATGGGTGGGTCTGTTCGCCGCAGCGCCCAGCATCGGTGGCGTGGTGCTGCAGTGGCCGATCAGTGCTGCATCCGACGACGTCGACCGTCGCGTGGTCGGCCTCGCCGCTGCCGTCGCGGCGGTGGGCACGGCAGCGGTGCTCATCCTCACCCCGGAGACCCATTGGATGGTGCTCGTCTGGTTCGCGCTGTTGGGCGGGCTCAGCTACCCGCTGTACTCCATCGCTGCTGCGTACACCAACGACTGGGTGGCGCCCGAACACATGAACGCCGCCGCGTCGCAACTCGTCACCCTCTACGGCGCGGGCGCCGTGCTCGGCCCGTTCGCCACCGCCGGCATGATGATCGCAATGGGACCGGTGGGGTTCTTCTGGGCGCTCCTGATACTCCACGGCATGATCGCGGTGTTCCTCGTCGTGCGCATCCGAGCGTGGCGGGCGCCGCTCGCGAAGCGACCGTGGGACGAGGTGTCGATCCCCGCCCGGGCCTTCTACGTGCCCGCCACGATCGTCGCCGTCGGCCGCCGCCGTCGCCACCGTCGCGTCGATCGTGATCCAGATCAGCCCCAGGGAGACTGAACGTTGATCTCGGCGACGTTCGTTTCGGTGTGAACGTGGATGCGATGACACCTGATGAGTTCGATGCCGCCCCCTCGGTCGGCGACTGGCGGGTGCTGCTCCGGGCGGCCGAAGCCGTGTTCGTCGCGGCCGACTTCGCCGAGGCGTCGCGGTTCATCGCCGCCGTGGCACATCGTTGTCAGGAACTGGGGCACCTGCCCGATGTCGACCTGCGTCCTGACGGCAGCGTGCGCCTCCGCCTCGTCTCGTTCGACCAACGCGGTCTGAGCCCGGTCGATGTCGAGGTGGCGCAGATCATCTCGGCCATCGCGGCAACGCATGGTCTCACCGTCAGGCCGGTCTCGATGTCGCGGATCGAGATCGCCATCGACGCGATCGACATCGACGCGGTGCTCCCGTTCTGGCGTGCTGTGCTCGGCTATGTCGACGAGCCGACACCGGCCGGCAGTCAGGTGACCGCGGTGATCGACCCGGCGCGGATCGGCCCAGCGTTCTGGTTCCAACAGATGGACGAGCCGCGCCGCCTGCGCAATCGGATCCATGTCGACGTGACCGTGACGCACGATGAGGCCGATGCACGCATCGCGGCGGCAGTCGACGCCGGTGGCAGGTTGGTCAGCGATGCCTCCGCACGAGCCTTCTGGGTGCTGGCCGATCCAGAGGGAAACGAGGCCTGCGTCACCACCTGGCAGGACCGCGACTGAATCGACCGGCTGTCGACCTCAGCTGAGCTTCGCGATTTGCTTCTGCTGCCAGGCGGCGGTGGCCTCGACATTGTTGAACGTGAACAGGTGCAGACCCTCGATGTTCAGGTCGCAGGCGACCTTGCTCATCGGGTTGATCAACTTCGACGGGTCGTAACCCGCCGGCGAGAACAGCTTGAAGATCGTGGCCGAGTTCTTCTTCACGAACCGCATCGACGAACCGATGCCGAGCCGTGCCCCCATCGTCAGCAGCTTGGCCCGGTCGATCACGCCCGGCACGCCGAGGTGCAGCGGCAGGGTGAATCCGGCCGCACGTTCGGCAGCAGCCCACTTCTTCCACTGGTCGGTGTCGAAGCACATCTGGGTACTGGCGAACCCGGCGATGCCTGCTTCGGCGAGCAGTGCCTGCTTGGCGTGGAGCGCCTCGTGCACGATGCGGCTGTTGATGAGCGCATGGCCATCGGGGTAGGCGGTGATGCCGATGCGTTGCAGGCCGTGGTCGGTGTCGAGCAAGTCACGCAGGAAGGTGACGACGCCGTCGTAGGCTCCCACCGGCTCAGGTGCGTCGCCAGCGACGAGGAACACCTCGGTGATGCCATGACTCCTGCAGAACGCTGCGAGGCGCGCGACGTGCGCGGCATCCTCGGCCAGCCGGGCGGACAAGTGCGGGACTGCGGTGTGGCCGTGGTCGATGATCTTCGCCGTGAGGTCGAGCGTCGCTTGCAGACCCTTGGCTGGCGAGCAAGTGACCGACACCGAACTGCCCGCAGGGACGTGCGCGATCTGTGCGTCGACGTTCTTCAGCGGGATCAGTTCGTATCGGGCATCGGCGATCAACTGCCGCTGGATCGCGCTGGTCGTGGTGGGGAGTGGATTGGTGGACATCGTCGTCCCTGGCTTTCTCGTGCGGTGTCGGAGTGCGATGAGCGATGAGTGGCGGAGCCGCACTCATCGCTCATCGCGATCAGCGGGCCGTGGTGTGCGATGAGCGATGAGTGCGCCACGGCCGCTCATCTCTCATCGCCAGGTGGGTGGGGTCAGGCGAACTCGTCGGGGAGCTCGGTCTTGCGGCGGGCGACGAACTCCTGCAGTTCGGCGTCGATTGCATCGTCGAGAGCGGGCGGTTCGTACTCGGCGAGGCGGCGCTTCCACAGTGCATTCGCCCGCTGCGCCGCGTCGAGGCCGCCCTCCTCGGTCCACTGTTCGAAGCTCGAGTTGTCGCTGGTGTCGCTGCGGTAGAAGGCGGTCTCGAAGTTGGCGAGCGTGTGGGCGGTCCCCAGGAAGTGGTTGCCGGGAGTGTGCTCGCGAATCGCGTCGAGGGCGAGGCCGTTTGCCGACGTGTCGAGGCCGTTCACGAACGTGGCCATCATTCCGAGCTGGTCGCAGTCGAGCACGAACTTCTCGTAGCCGAGCGCGAGGCCGCCTTCCAGCCACCCCGCTGCATGTAGAACGAAGTTCACGCCGCCGAGCACGGTCGGCTGCAGGGTGTTGGCACTCTCGTACGCGGCCTGGGCGTCGGGCAGCTTGGAGGCGGTGAGCGATCCGCCCGAACGGAACGGCACGCCGAGTCGGCGTGCCAGCGCGGCGACGGTGTAGAGCACCATCGCCGGCTCGGGCGTGCCGAAGGTGGGCGCACCGGTCTGCATGCTCATCGAACTGGCGAACGACCCGAGGATGACGGGTGCGCCCTTGCGGCACAGCTGCACGAAGGTCATCCCGGCGAGCGCCTCGGCGAGGGTCTGTGCGGCCACGCCGGCGCTGGTCGACGGCGCCATCGCTCCGGCGAGGATGAATGGAGTGATGATCGTGGCCTGGTTGTTCTCGGCATAGCACTGGGCGGCCGCAAGCATCGTGCCGTCCCACACCAGCGGCGACGAGGCGTTGATGAGCGACGTCATCACCGTTCGATCCTGCAGGTCGCCACCGAACGCGATGCGGGCGAGGTCGACACTGTCCTGCGCCCGAGAGCCAGCAGTGACCGAGCCCATGAATCCCTTGTCGCTGTACTTGATGTGGCTGTACACCATGTCGAGGTGCCGCTTGCTGACGGGGATGTCGACCGGCTCGCACACCGTGCCGCCCGAGTGGTGCAACCACGGCGACATGTACGCCAGCTTCACGAAGTTCTGGAAGTCGGTGATGGTGGCGTAGCGACGGCCGTTGTCGAGGTCGTGGACGAACGGCGAGCCGTAGTTCGGGGCGAACACGGTGTGCTTGCCGCCGATCTCCACCGAGTTGATCGGGTTGCGGGCGTGCTGGGTGTACTGAGCCGGGGCGTGCGACACGATCTCGCGGCACATACCGCGGGGGAACCGCACCCGGGTGCCATCGACGTGGGCGCCGGCTGCGGCATAGATCGGGAGCGCTTCCGGATAGTCGCGCACCTCGATGCCGACTTCTTCGAGGATCGTGTCGGCAGCGTCCTCGATCATCGAGAGGCCTTCATCGCTGAGGATCTCGAACGGCTTCATCGTGCGAGTGAGGTACGGCACGCGGTCGATCACGTGCGAGGCGCGCAGGGCAGCACGACCGGCTCGCCCTCCGGAGCGTCTGCCCCCGCCACCGGGTGCGCTTGCAAGTTCGGTCGTGTCGGTCATGACGGATCCCCTTCTGCTGCCATGGCGGCATCGTCGGCACCACGGTTCCTCCGACGACGGCCTCCCCGGCCACCATCGTTGTTCGACGCGGTGCGCTCGGGGAGCGTCACCACGGTCGACAGGTGCGGCGATGGCGCGGTGGCGTGTGGGAACGCCATGGCAGCCACGAACTCGGCCTGGAAGGTCGGTTCGGTCGCCGTCTCGATCTTCTCGACGCCGCGCACGGCGGCCTCCATCTCGCGTCGTGCCGCGACGCTCAACAGCGCGCGCACTGCGCCGCCGCCGGCGGCGTTGCCGACACTGCGGACGTGCTCCACCGGACAGTCCGGCACCAGGCCGAGCACCAATGCGTAGACCGGGTCGATGTGCGAGCCGAAGGCTCCTGCGAGGCGGATGTCGTCGACCGAGGTGACGCCCGCGTGACGGAAGAGGAGTTCGATCCCGGCGCGCAGCGCGGCCTTGGCGAGTTGGATGGCGCGCACGTCGTTCTGGGTGATGCTGAGGCGCACACCCTCGGCCTCGTGCACGAGGTAGCTCCAGGTGCGCCCGTTTGCGTGTACCCGCGGGTTGCGCGCAGCGAACGAACCCCTGATCACCCCGTCCTGGTCGAGGATGCCGGCGAGGTACATCTCGCCGACGACCTCGATGATGCCGGAGCCGCAGATCCCCGAGATGTCGAGGCCTTCGGTGGCCTCGACGAAGCCGGGCTCGTCGCTCCACAGGTCGCTGCCGATCACCTTGAACCGCGACTCGAGCGTGACCGGGTCGATGCGCACTCGTTCGATCGCACCGGCCGTGGCGCGCTGGCCGCAGCTGAGCTGCGCCCCTTCGAACGCAGGGCCTGTCGGGCTGGAGGCAGCGAACTGGCGATCGCGGTTGCCGACGACGATCTCCGCGTTCGTCCCGACGTCGACCAACAGTTGCATGGTGGGGGAGCGGTGCGGGCCCTCCGACAGGATCACCGCTGCAGTGTCGGCGCCGACATGGCCGGCGATGCATGGGGCGAGATAGACCTGGGCGTTGGCGAACGCCAGCTCGATCGATGCAGCAGTCATCTCGAGCGCCTCGGCGGTGGCGAGGGTGAACGGGGCCTGGCCGAGCGGTGTGGGGTCGATGCCGGCGACGATGTGGTGCATGATCGGATTACCGACGAGGACGATCTCGAGCACGGTGTCAGCCGGCACGCCGGCCTCGTCGCACAACTCGCCGATCAGCTCCTGCAGCGCGTCGCGCACGGCGACGGTGAGGTTGCGGTCGCCGCCCGGATTCATCATCACGTACGAGACGCGACTCATCAGATCCTCGCCGAAGCGGATCTGCGGGTTCATCCGGCCCGATGACGCCAGCACCTCACCGGTGGCGAGATCGCACAGGTGGCCGGCGATGGTGGTGCTGCCGATGTCGATCGCGACGCCGACGATGCGGTCGACGAAGCCGGGCCACACCGCCACGACGGCATCGCCGCGCACGGCCACGGTGGCGGACCGGTCGATGTTCTCGAAGGCGCGATGTACCCGCTGCAGCACGGGCAGCGTGAGATGGGTGACGTGCATCTGCATCCGGGTACGCAGCTCGTCGACCACCAGATCGGTCATCGACGCGGCATCGCCCAGCACCGATGGCGGTAGCTCGAGGTAGGCGATGTGCACGTTCGGGTCGAGCACCACGTCGGTGAGGTCGAGGCTCTTGCGCACCACAGGACGGTGCACCTGGCTCTCGGGCGGCACGTCGACCACGAGGTCGTCGTTCACGAGTGCGCAGCAACCGAGACGGCGGTCGGGCTTCAGGCCCTTGCGGTCGCTGTAGGTCTGCTCGGTGTCGGTCCACGGCGACAGCGCCGCCTCGTCGAGATCGATCGCCCACTTCGAGTACGAGCCCGGATGGAACTCGACCTGGCATCGACCGCAGATCCCGCGCCCACCGCACACCGAGTCGAGGTCGACACCCAGTTCGCGAGCAGCGTCGAGCACGCTGGCGCCAGCCGCGACCACGCCATCGAGGCCAGACGGGGTGAAGACGATCCGCGGCATCGGGTCACTCGGCCCGACGACGACGCCCGCCACCGGCGCGTCCCTCGCGGGCGCCCCCGGCAGCGTTGGGATCGCGGTTCTCGCGGATCCATGCGTAACAGTCCTTGTCGTTTCCGGCAAGGACGTCGGCGGCCATGATCGCCTGCTTCACCTCGGGGTGCATCGGGTTCATGATCGCCGAGCTCATCCCGTTGGCGATCGCCATCGTGAGGAACGTGCCGGTGATCGCGTTGCGGTTCGGCAGCCCGAAGCTCACGTTCGACGCGCCACAGGTGGTGTTCACCTGCAACTCGCTCACGAGGCGACGCAGCAACTTGAACACCTGCTGGCCGGCGGTACCCATGGCCCCGATGGGCATCACCAGCGGGTCGACGATGATGTCACTGGCCGGGATGCCGTAGTCGCTGGCGCGGTTGACGATCTTGCGGGCGACCTCGAAGCGGACATCGGGATCCTCGGAGATGCCGGTCTCGTCGTTGGAGATCGCAACCACAGCAGCGCCGTACTTGGCCACGAGCGGGAGCACCCGCTCCATCTGCTCGTCCTCACCCGTGACGGAGTTGACGAGGGGCTTGCCCCGGTACACCGCGAGACCGGCTTCGAGTGCCTCGACGATCGACGAGTCGATCGACAAGGGCACATCGGTGATCGACTGGACGAGTTGGATCGCCCGGGCCAGCATGGCTGGCTCGTCGGCCAGCGGGATGCCGGCGTTGACGTCGAGCATGTGTGCACCGGCGGCCACCTGGGCGAGCGCATCTGCCTCGACGCGGCTGAAGTCGCCGGCCTTCATCTCTGCGGCGAGCAACTTGCGGCCGGTGGGGTTGATCCGCTCACCGATCATCACGAACGGCCGATCGAACCCGATGACCACTTCTCTGGTTGCCGAACTGATCACGGTGTGGGTCATGACGTAGGTCCCTCTTGATCGCTGGCTTGGTCGCTGGCTTGGTCGCTGGCTTGGTCGCTGTCGTCGCCGATGCTCAGGTCATCGGACGCGACCGTTGCGGGTGCAGTACCGGGGTGCTCGGGCGATGCCGGGTCCCAGCCTCCGTTGGCGACCAACACATGGAGCCGCTCGTTGGTGAACTCCTGCTCGATGCTCGAAGCGGTCGCATCGACCGTGTCGACGAGCTCGCCGACCAACGGATGGTTGGTGCGCCGCCACTCGCCGACATAGTCCTGGGCGGTCTTCTTCCCGGCCACCATCGCGGCGCGATCGATCGCCTTCTGGAAGCGGTGGGGGAGCATCACCTGGTGACGCTCGTCGGCCACCTTGCCGTTGACCTGTGCCGGGATGTCGCGCCACATGATGACGACGACCTCGCTCCCGGACCCACGACGTGAACCTGGACGTGCCATCAGATCCTCCTGGGGATCGAGCTGATCGAGCTGATCGAGCTGATCGAGACGGTCACCGCTCGATCGAAGCGTTGGAGACCGACGTGGTGGTGTTCGAACACGAGCGCGAGTCGCGCTGCGGCCGCTCGGCCAGCGTCGACCACCGCCGGGTCGAGCGACTGGCTGAGGAGTACGACCCGCGAATAGTTGCCGAAGTAGGCCTCGCGCAGCTCGGGGTGGCGGTCGAGACCGAGGCTTTGCCAGACGAGTGCGTCGAAGTGCTTGGCGAGGAAGTCGGTCAGGTAGAAGGTGCCGGGAACGGCGTCGTGCAGCGCGGTGAACAACTCGGTGCCCGAGAAGAACTCGTAGCAGTGCGAACCCGGCAGACGGGTGGCGTTCGGCAGTTCGTCGAGGTAGGCGTCGAGCTGGCCGCCGGTGCCGCAATCGGCATACCCGATCAGCACCGTCCGGTCCGGATCGGTCGCCAGGTGGTGGGCCACGTGCTCTCGCAGGGTCGGCACGATCCGTTCGGGGCGGTTGTGCAGATTGGCCGGCAGGTACGCGACGTCGACGGCGTCGATCATCGAGTTCGCAGCGAGCACGGCCCGCAGTTCGCTCACCAGCGCACCGCAAGCGATCACGACCGGGCGCGTCATCGCGGCTGGACGATCAGACGGAGGGACCGGGCGCCTCGGCCATGCCGCGACGAGCGAGCACGAGGGCCTTGGCGGTCTCCGAGGCGACTGCGGCGTCACGGCAGTAGGCGTCCGCGCCGATGGCGCTACCGAACTCCTCGTTCAACGGAGCGCCGCCGACGAGCACGATGAACTTGTCGCGCAGTCCACGCTCCTGGAGGGTGTCGATGACCACCTTCATGTACGGCATCGTGGTGGTGAGCAGGGCCGACATGCCGAGGATGTCGGGCTTGTGCTCGTCGAGCGCGGCGAGGAACTTGTCCGCGTCGGTGTTGATCCCGAGGTCGATCACCTCGAACCCGGCGCCCTCGAGCATCATCGCCACGAGGTTCTTGCCGATGTCGTGGATGTCACCCTTCACGGTGCCGATCACGACCTTGCCGATCGACTCGGCGCCGGTCTCGGCGAGCAGCGGGCGGAGGATCACCATGCCGGCCTTCATCGCGTTGGCCGACAACAGCACCTCGGGCACGAACAGGATGCCATCGCGGAAGTCGATGCCGACGATGCGCATCCCCTCGACGAGTGCGTCGTTGAGCACCCGGTCGGGACCCCAGCCACGGTCGAGGAGGATCAGGGTGCCCTCCGCGATCTCCGCGGCCATGCCGTCGTAGAGATCCTCGTGCATCTGGGTGACGAGCTCGTCGTCGGGAAGGGCCGCCAGATCCAGATCGTCGTCGCTCATGTCATCCCCGGGGGTGTGGTGGGTTCTCAGCTGCGTGTTTCACGATGCGGACCAGGTCCGCAATGCGGAACTGTAGCAGGTCGGCCGGCGGAAACGGCGTCCAGTGCAGACGAGTAGCCGGGGGACTGCATCAGGGTACGGCACCGCTCGAACCGGCCGGTGGCATAGGCCCAGAAGTCGTCCGCTGGATTGGCGCTGACATGCTGGATCACGCCCCAGAGCGTCCACAGCAGATCGCACATCGCCTTGTACGCCAGCATCCGTCCCACCTCATGCGCGGGCGGATCGCCATCGAAGTAGGCACGCAGGAGCACTGCATCCTGCTCGGGCCCGAATCCACCTTCGACCGACAGATCACCCAGATCCCACATCGGGTCGTTGTTGCCCGAGTACTCGTAGTCGATCACGAACATCCGCTCGCCGGTGTCGAGGAAGTTCTCGCACAACGGATCGCAATGCGAGGGCACGAACGGCCGCGCCGTCGCCTCGAGCGCTCGACGGGTCGCCTCGGCCTGCGCCTGCAACTCGTCGTAGCCGTCGGGCAGCGTCGCGCCCTTCGACGCGAGCAGCGCCTTGTACTCGTCGATCATGTCGAACAATTCGAAGTCCGTCGCGAACGGAGCCGCCGTCGTGTGCAGCCGACGGAAGGCCCGCCCCGCGCGGGCGACCGCGCCGAGGTCGCTGAAACGCTCAGCGCTCATCGTGACAGCGCCGTCGACGAACCGGGTGACCATCAATCCGTCGCAAGGGTCGAAGAACACCACCTCCGCGTTGACGCCGGCATCTGCCGCGCTGTGTGCGGCGGTCTCCTCTGCCACTCGGTCGATGTACTCGCTGGTGCCCGCGCCCGGGATGCGCAGCACGTAGCGACCGCCGTCATGGTCGACGCGGTGGTTGACGTTGGTGAGCCCGGCGAGACGAACGGTGGAGACATCTGCCGGGAACCCGGCCCGGGTGAGGTACGGGGACAGCTCGCTCATACAGCCGCCGAGTCTGTCAGCCCTCGGCGGACCGTTCGTACACGTTCGGAACTGCGGGTGTCCGTGAGCGAAACGCCGCGTGACGCGGCGTCCGGCTCACGGAACTCGGTGCAGGAAGCCGTGCACTGCAAGGAGTGGGGCTCCGGAGGGGAGCCGAGGTCGTGGACGTGAAGGGCGATCGTCAGCTCTTGAGCCGCTCGTTGTCGGGGTCGTACAGGGCGCGATCGTGGCGGGTCGCGGGGATCGGTTCGCCGTACACCTCGATCACGAAGTCGATGCGATCGGCGAGCTCGGCCGGCAGGTAGCCGTACACGATCGGCTTGCCCACGGTGTGGCCGAAGTTCGCGCTGGTCGTGAACCCCACCACAGTGCCTGTCTCCGGGCCGTCGACGGCGATGATCGCCTCCCCGCTCACCGGGTATGCCATCTGTTCGAGGGTGAACGTGCACAGCTTGCGGGTGATGCCAGCTTCCTTCTGGGCGACCAACGCTGCACGGCCGCAGAAGTCGCCCTTGTCGAGGTTCACGCGCCAGGCCAATCCGGCCTCCCACGGCGTGGTGTCGGGAGTGATGTCGGTGCTCCAGTACAGATAGCCCTTCTCCATGCGCATCGTGTCGATCGTGCGGTAGCCGACGTCGACGATGCCGTGCGGTTCGCCGGCCGCGCGCAGCAGCTCGTACACGTGAGCGGTGTACTCAGTGGGGATGTGCAGCTCCCAACCCAGCTCGCCGACATACCCGATGCGCAGCGCCAACACGGGTGCCGAGCCGATGGTGATCTCTTTCGCCCGGGCGTACTTGAAGGCCGCGTTGCTGACGTCTTCCTCGCACACGGCCTGCAGCACGTGACGACTCTTCGGACCACAGAGGTTGATGACAGCGCGGGCGCTGGTGAGATCGCGGATGACGACCGAGCTGTCATCGGGGGAGTTGGCCCTGATCCACCCCATGTCGTGTGCGCCGAAGGCGGCACCTGTCACCACGTACCAACTGTCGGCAGCGGTGCGGATCATCGTCAGGTCGCACTCGATACCACCGCGCTCGTTGCACAGCTGGGTGTAGGTGACGGTCCCGATGCTCTTGTCCATGTCGGCCACGCTGAGCCATTGCACCGCACTCAGCGCGCCGGGACCGGTGATCTCGAACTTGGCGAAGCTGCTCTGGTCGATGAGGCCCACGCCAGTGCGGACCGCGTGGTGTGCGGCGCCGACGTGCTCGAACCAGTTCGGTCGGCCGAACGACGGACGATCCTCCGGCTCGACGCCATCGGGTGCGAACCAGTTCGGCCGCTCCCATCCGCCACGCGATCCGAACACCGCGTTGTGCGCGGCAAGGGTGTCGTGCAGGGGACT
>Ga0335397_10008269_pt1 | contig 13119 bp, 12 predicted proteins | sample MAT04_FD_205740 | JGI IMG/M metagenome (GOLD analysis project Ga0335397, IMG submission 205740) | Freshwater microbial communities from Lake Fryxell liftoff mats and glacier meltwater in Antarctica - MAT-04 (spades assembly) (version 2) ...
CACTCCACCGCGTAGCCAAGTTCGGCACAAGCAGCAGCCGGGCCCCAGCCCGCGGCGAGATCGATGGACGTACCCTCGAATACGGCCCGTGAGGGGTCACCCTCCCGATCCGACGACGCTACCGCTGGGCTTCCCACCCCCGACGCTAGGAAGACGGTCGCGAGTATGACGGTAGTCGTGTGGGTCAGGAATCGAATCATGGGGTATCTCTCTGTGGCTTCAGTTGAGCGAAGACCAAGGAGATCCACTGCGAGTCGACCGTGGCATGCCTCGAAGCGTGCCACGGATGTCGTCAGCTCAGGCACCACCCCGACCGTCAACGACAAGTGTCCGCTCGACGTCGCGGATTACAGGTCCGCTAGGAATCGGTCGCCTTGGGCTTCCACCTCACGGCGAGATGACGTTGCCGGACAGCCCCATCGAGACGGCGCACATTCTTGGGGGATCATCACCGGCTCGAAGGTGCCCAACCGGTCGCGGGGCATGTCGAGCCGGCGACAACAACGGAATCTCGACTGGTGATGGCCGAAGCGGTTGGTGGATTGGTCGGGTTCCTGGCGCTGCGAGAGGTGTGGCTGACGATGGCATGTGATGGGCACCGCATCGATCAGCGGCAACCGTGTGCTGAGTGCCCAAGAGCAGTCGACACGTGTCAGCATCTGTACCTAGACGCCGACGGGTCGGCTACCTCTACGTCGACGGCGTGGCACGACTCGACGTCACTTGGCCCGCATTGATGGGGCTAGCTAGCCGGCGCCAAGGAGCGCCTTCGCGCGCTCCACCGCGAGAGCACGCGCCGCTCCAAGCCTCTCGAGCTCACCCAGGTGTTCATCCTGGAATACGGCTAGCTGAGCTGAGAACTCCCGATTGAAGGCGGAGAGCAAGTCCACCTGATTCGTGCACTCGCTGTCGGCATTTGCGATGTCCTGACCACCTTCGGGAGATGCGAGCCCGGCGCTTCGAGCGTACGTGAAGTCGTCGAACAAGTATCCACGCTCGGACATGCATTCGCTCCATGACTCCAGTACCGGAACGACCTCCGGGCTTCGCCGGGCCAAATTGGCCGCCCGAGTGATTGCGTTCGGTCCCTCAGATTCGACAAAGTAGGCGACGTCGAGCGAGCCGTACACAGCTATTCGTCCCTCGGTGACGCAGCCATCCGCTGACGTCTCCAGTGTTGCACCGAGGACCTCCACCGAGATCACCTCCTCCCACGATCCAACCATGGCTGCGCTGTAGCTCGCGAGCTCAGCTTCAGACAACCCAGGCGGAGTGCCATCCCCGGTTCGCCCTGATGGAAGAACGGGGGTATACGTCAGGCCCTCTACATTTACGTCGTAGGGAAACTGTTGGTTGCGTTCTGCAATAGTCGACTTCGCCTGAGTGACGAGTTGGTCGAGGGGTGTCGTATTCCAGACGAAGCCTCGATCTGCCATGCACGAGGCGGTCTCCTTCTGCCCCGCTGCCTGTAGGAACGCAAGATCTTGCGCCGAAACATTGAGCGGTACGGGTTCGCGGCCAGCGACAGTCGGCGGTGTGTCGCTGGCCGCCGACGAGGTCGAAGGTGCATCGTCCGAAGACCCACACGATGCCAGGAGGAGCAAGGCTGCGTACGCGGCACCGCGCCTAGCCGCACATTGCCAGAGGCCCCTCACCTCAATGGGCCCAGGACAAGGCAACGATCGACGCGATGGCGTCGGCGTGGGACCACGACTCGGAGCGTCTCGAATCGACCAAAGATCCACGACGACTTCATTGCCAAAGCCGAGCGCTGCTGGACCACGCTCGAAGTCGTCGCTGAATTTGCGACGCTTCCCACTGGACCGGCTACTAACAACTTCCCGTGTTGTATGTGTGCGCGTTACCGATGTCGAAGACCCCGTACGTCAGATTCAGGCTTGGACGAGAGGTGTTGAGAGGGACGCAGTAGGCCACAGGACCGCCCCACGTTGTGGTGTAGACCCTGACACGGTAGCCGTAGGAGAGGTTGACAGCCGATGAATCTTGATAGTCGATCGAACTTCCCCAGTTCGAGCTGTCGACACTCCAACGACCCACACCACCGGCGGCATTGTAACTCGGTCCGTCGAACGCACAGAAGTATCCGCCCTCAACGATGCAGTTGTTGAACCAGGTGACAGCCTTTGCTTCGCCACCAGTGGCCGTTATTGCCGCTGTACTCGCTGCTGCTGCCACCATCAGAGTACGAAATATTTCTTCACTGCTCGCTCCATCTCCAAGGTATGGCGCCGCTAGTTGGCGACGCTCTGATGTGGTGGCCAGAATCCCCGGCTGCCGACATTCACTGGGAGAGTGTCCGTTCGTCGAGGGTTGTTACATCGGAGCGATCTCCAATTGATTGAAGGGGTCCCGACATCGGTGTGGGCCATGTGGACCGGTGCGGGCAGTCGGGGTTCGATCCGGGCCCGGTGACACCACCGGAGCGATCACCGGTGGTGTGGTCATCGCCAGTCTGGCTGCCGCACCCACCAATCGTGAAGACTTGCACCCCATCGGGTGAGTTCACCGCTCGCCCCCACCGACATGAGAGCCCTGCCGAAGCGCTGGCACCCGGGACCTGGTCCTCATCCTGGCGCTCCGGTGGACCCACGAATCAAGGTGTGGTGGCGGGACCGGGGATGAACCGGTTGTCGGCCCATCGTGGCACCAGCATGACGAAGCAGTTGCTGCGCCAGACGCGATGCAGCCGACGGTAAGCAGCGCTGGAACAGCGCCTCGCCGCCCGCAATCCGTTGCGAGTGGCTGTAATGGAAGGGCGTTGACGGACACCATTCGTTGCCGGCAATACGGCCGGGTCCAACGAGAGGAACGCCATGCAAGTTCTGAAAGGGGCCCCGATCGCTGTCGTTACGGCGACGACGGATGGACCGGGTGCAGGAACTGATTCGACATTCGTTGAAGAGATTGACGATGGTCGATTCCGGTTGGGGAGTCGGCGCACCGCCGGCACGCGGCGACCCGGGGGTAGTGCTCGTGGACGGCGGTTCGCTCTGACGCTGTCGCTAGCGGTCGCCTTGGCGTCCACGGTATTGACAGCAGGCGCACTCGGCTTGTCATCCGGTGCTGCTTCCGCTCGCTGCATCGCGAATCAAACAACAGTGGAGAGTGCTGCACCAGGCGGAACTGGCGTCGGCAAGGAATGGAACATCAACAACGGTACCTGCAACTGGGACACCGAGTACACGGGCCGCTTCTGTGACAACGCCAGCGACGGAAAGCGAATTCAGATCAGCTACAACCAAGGCGGCGCTGGCGCCGGATCCGCAATCAGCAACGGGGTCTCGTGCAACTGGCTCTGGAGCTTCAACGACAATGACGGTTACGGCGAGCTACGCGTCTGCATCACCAACCTTGGCGGAGCACTGATCGGGTGTGGGAGCATTCTCACGAACGTGAGCTACTGAGTGGCCGAGGCACTTAAGGCCAACGAGCCATGAAGTCGGGTTTCTGCGGCGTTCTCGCCGCGGCGACTGTTCTCGCTACCGTGGTTTCGTGCGACGGCGGCCAGGAGTTGCCGTCGGAAGTTTCAAGCGAAGCGCCTCCTGAGGAGGCGCGCCCCGAGGAACCGGTCATGGCGACGTCGCCGGACGAGACTGACGATGAGAGCATCGGCGAGTTCATCGCGGGATACGACACCGGCGAGGTTTTCTGGGCCGTCGAGGCCGCTCGGGCTGATGTCGCCGGCCAATGCATAAATGATCGCGGCGCCGATGGTTCAGTCGCCCTCAGGATCTACGAAGGGCAACGCCAGTCCGCTGACGTAGATGCGGATCGACCAGTCACCTCCGCGATGCAGTACCTCCGTACCGCACAGCCAGAGGAGCCGATCATCAACGACCAGGTCACCCATGCCATCTGGGTGGAATGCTTCAACAGCGCATCCGAGGAACTACCCAACCCGAACATGGTGTGGCTCGACTTGCTGGACCAGCTCAGCCAGGACGTCGTGGCAGAGGTTGAGGGCGACGACGCAGTCATTGAGGCCGAACATGCGAGGCAGGAGTGCATCACATCGACAGGATTCGGGGGCGCATCTGGGCCGGACGGGTTGCCCGTTGAGCCAGAGTCTGTCCTGCAGCAAGAGGTGCAGACCATCCTTCAGCAGTTCAATAGCGGTGCGGTCAGCCGCGAGACTGCCGCCGCAGAGCTCGAGGTGCTGAAGCCACGAGAGGAGGCCTTCGTCGAATGCAGCATCCCGTTCAATGCGGTGCTGGGCGGCGCTCTAAAGCACTTCTGGTCGATTCAGATCGACGAGAATCAAGGACTCGTGCAGGAAGTACGGGAATCTCTTCTGACGCAGGTCGATCAGTACGAGGAGTACCTCGACTGAGCGGTCGAGTCTTTGGATTGGGTGATTGGGGGCAACTGGAGTTGGACACCGACTCGACTTGAGGACGGAGGGGCGAACACACGTTTGTCCCATACGTTGTCCCATACACGGGATAACATGGATCAACACGCCGCAACACGGAACGGACAAAACCCCTGATCAGGCGACACTCAACGGCCATAGCGAACTCGGACGGACGGCTCGGAACCGATTCCTAACCCGCACTTGCCGTCGAGGTCAGTCTGGTTGATGGGGTCTGCGGGGTATCCGTAGTTGTTGTCAACGCCGCCTTCGATGGGGTCGATGGTGAGGAATCGGCCGAGGTCGGGTCGGTATGGTCGTGCGCCCATCTGGATCGTGGGTTTGAGACCGAGGTGGTGTTCTGTGGGCCGCTGGTGTTGGCCGAGCCAGGTGTTGTCGAATGCGGATGGTGATGTGTCGGGCAGCGTGGTGAGTGCTTGTCCGTAGGGGTCGTACAGGAACGGTCTGGTCACTGTGCCTGTGTGGCCGATGACCATGGTGGTGTCGCCGTGAATGTTGGGGTAGGCCCATTTCGCGGTTCCGGCGAGGCCGGTGACGGTGACCCCGCCGGGCAGCGCCATGGTGCGGTCGACGACAGCGTTGGTGGAGGTCATGGTGACGGCGGTGTTGTCGGCGCCGCCAGAGTAGGAGTATCTGAGGGTCGCTGTGGTGGTCGAGTCGGCGGGCCGTATCGCGACGGTCATGGTGGCGCCGATGGCATCAACTTTGGCGGTGGGTGTGCGTTGCGCGGAGAGACCGGCAGCAGTCTGGGTGTGGTCGGCCATCTCGACGGTAATGGTGGGCGCACCGGTGGTGCCGGCCTCGTCGATGCGTTCGGTGGTTGATGCTGCCGGCGTGAACGTCGTCCTGGTGGGGACGGACACGATCGACAAGATGAGCGACCCCCAGGCGAGGCGTTGACGTTCACCCCAAAGCACTACGGACAAGAATCGTCAGTCCTGCGATCGCTAGAACTGTTGCCCCGACGCCACCAGACCAACGAAGGGCGTGTCGGATCGTTGGAAGCTGTTTGGCCATGTAGGCGCTAATCAACCAGAAGACGGCCGCGAACAAGAGGATTCCAAGTCCTTGGCCCATCAGAAAAGTCTCACCACTCGCCGTCCGCCCGTGTAGAAGGAGTAACCGAATCCCGGACCGACGGAGATGGAGGCGGACGGTTTCCCTGTACCTTCGAACGCCGAGGCTGATCCGCAAGCGCCGCCGTAGTACAGCACGCAGCCTCCGATTGCGTGTCCGAAGCCGTCACCCTCCTGCCTACGACTGCTGTTGATGCCGATCATCGGCCCGGTTCCGACAAGGCCCCACCCGCCGCCGAGCCCGAAATAGAGGTGTCCCCCCTGGAATGTGGCATCCGCACAAACGACAGCACATCCCGACAGTGAGAGCGTGCCGTGTCGCCACGTCCAGGTAGCACCCCTCCTGACTGACTGAATGACGTTGCGAGCTCTGTCTCGTGTGCCGCTGAGAATGTTGGTGCCGCCTTTGTGTCCCTTTCCGCATTTCTTGAATGGGTTTCCTAACCCGCACTTGCCGTCGAGGTCAGTCTGGTTGATGGGGTCTGCGGGGTATCCGTAGTTGTTGTCAACGCCGCCTTCGATGGGGTCGATGGTGAGGAATCGGCCGAGGTCGGGTCGGTATGGTCGTGCGCCCATCTGGATCGTGGGTTTGAGACCGAGGTGGTGTTCTGTGGGCCGCTGGTGTTGGCCGAGCCAGGTGTTGTCGAATGCGGATGGTGATGTGTCGGGCAGCGTGGTGAGTGCTTGTCCGTAGGGGTCGTACAGGAACGGTCTGGTCACTGTGCCTGTGTGGCCGATGACCATGGTGGTGTCGCCGTGAATGTTGGGGTAGGCCCATTTCGCGGTTCCGGCGAGGCCGGTGACGGTGACCCCGCCGGGCAGCGCCATGGTGCGGTCGACGACAGCGTTGGTGGAGGTCATGGTGACGGCGGTGTTGTCGGCGCCGCCAGAGTAGGAGTATCTGAGGGTCGCTGTGGTGGTCGAGTCGGCGGGCCGTATCGCGACGGTCATGGTGGCGCCGATGGCATCAACTTTGGCGGTGGGTGTGCGTTGCGCGGAGAGACCGGCAGCAGTCTGGGTGTGGTCGGCCATCTCGACGGTAATGGTGGGCGCACCGGTGGTGCCGGCCTCGTCGATGCGTTCGGTGGTTGATGCTGCCGGCGTGAACGTCGTCCTGGTGGGGACGGACACGATCGACAAGATGAGTCGGTTGATGTCGGTGGTGACCACTTGGGGTGCGGGTTGCGGTTTGGCTGACGGGTTCGTTGCGGTGGCGGTCACATCGATCGGGTCGGTTGGGTGGGCGCCGGAGTAGGCGACGATGCGTCCGGCGGCTTTCTGGCTGGCGGACAGGGTGAAGTCCCATGATGTGGGGTCCGTGCCGGTGGCGGTGCGCCACCACACGGTGGTGGACACGCCAGTGGTGGCGGTGACTGCGACGTTGTTCCATCCCGATGGTGCGGTGACCGCAGCGCCGGCGGTGGCAATGACGGCGACCATCACGTCGCCGACGACCGCTGCGGGCCGTGGCAGGTTCAACGTCGTGGACCCGGCCCCGTTGTTGATGCTGGTGCCTGATGCGCGCCATTGCGGGCTTGGGCCTGGTGTTGGTGCTGAGCGTGACACGATGCGGTCAGTGGCGTCGCGCTGGTAGGTGACGGTGGCACCGGCTGCGCTGGTGGTGGCGGTGTGGCGGTCGGCGCCGTCAAAGGTGAGGGTTTCGCCCGCCAATGTGGTGGTGTTGCCGTGTGCGTCGTAGCTGATCGCTGAGCCGTATCCAGCGGCGGTGGAGGACACGAGGCGGTCAGCGGTGTCGTAGCAGTAGGTGCCGATGGTGATGCCGTTGTCCATGGTGGCGGTCCGGTTCGAGTTGGAGCCTGCTGCGGTCAGCGGGTTGGTGCCGGTGCAGCCGGTCTGGTTGGCGAACTGGTACTCGAGGTTGTGGCCGGGCACCGACGCGGTTACGAGACGTCCCGCGGTGTCGTAGGCGTACGTGGACACCGACCCGTTGGTGGTATTGGATGTCACTCGACCGGTGCGTGATCGTGTGACGGTGTCGGTCAGGAACGTGGTGGTGGCCTGGTTCCACACCATCGCGTCGACTTGGCCGTTGCTGTTGCGGTTGATGGACGCGAGCGAGGTGTTGTTGCCTGCGTTGCCAGTCCCCGACGGGTAGCTGACCGAGGCGAGGGTGTGTTCGTTGCTCGAACCGGGTGTGTTGTAGGCGGGAACGGCGATGGTGTTGCCATCGAGATACTGCCTGGTAACGCGGCCGGCACGGTCGTAATCCCATGCGTGACTCGCAACCGTCGCCCCGGTCGGGGACGTGACAGTGGTGGATCCGAGCCGGCCCGGCTCACCGGTGGCGTCATAGGTGGAGGTGGTAGTGGTGTTCCACACGTCGATGTACTTGACGGCGCGTCCCAACAGGTCAGTCTCGGAGGTGATCGTGCCGGCAGGATCACTGACCGACGTCTTACGGGGGTCACCACCAACGGCGTGCACGGTGGTCACGGTTCGTTCCGTTGCGGTCCCTGCAGCGTTTGGCACGGTGGTGGCGACGGGGCGTTGGCGGGCATCGAAGGTGGTGCACGACCACGTCGACTCCCAGGTGTCGGAGCCTGCGGTGCGGGTTCCTCGTCGTGTCGCCACGCCACGGCCCCACATGTCGTAGACGTGTTCGGTGATGATTCGTTCGCCGGACTGGGCAGCGGGGTCGATGCTGTAGCGGAGCACGCCGCCCTGTGCGACCGGATCAGTGGGTGCGGTGCACGGGTTGTCTGCGGTCGCGCCGGGCGCGTAGTACTCGTAGGTGGTGGCGTTCCCGGCCGGCAATGTTCGTGCGGTGCGTCGCCGCAGGCCACCTGTTTCGTAGGTGGTGGTTTCTGTCAGTCCGCCCGTTGTCACGGCGGTGGCCAACCCGATTGCGGGGTCCAGGCCGGGCGCCGAGTATGACGTGGTGGTGGTCATCGACGGTGTCGCACCGCCCGAGTCGTTCACGGTGCTCGACGTGACGAGGCCGTAGCGGGGTTTCAGCGCCGAGTTCGGTACTGCGACAGTGCCGGCGATGCCGGGCCCGGCCCAGTTCACGTTGAAGTAGGCGCCCCCGGTCCATTCGAGGTAGTCGACGCGGATCCGTCTGGTCGTCGACGAGCCCGCGGGCACTACGAACGTGCCTGATGCGGTCACTGCGCAGCAGGTTGCTGCCGCGACGAGTTGGTCATCGATGTACACGTTCACGATGTCATCACCGGCAGCGGAGATGGTGTAGGTGCCGGTCGAGGGGAACACGATCGATCCGGTCATCCGCATTGTCCAATTGTCGGCCAGTTGGGTGCCGTTCGCGACGACACCGTATGCCAGTAGCTGGCACCTCCACCCCAATTCAGGTTCCCAACGCGCGCACGGGCACAACCCGGATTCGTCGGGCATCCCGTCCCCAGATGGTCGGTGGCGTTCTGGATCCACGGCCCCCAATACGTTGTTGGATCAATCACCAACGGAAACGCTGAGGGCGCCAAACCCGCTGCCCACGCCGGGTCGACTCCCACCAATAACTGATCGACGCTGCCCTTACCCAGAACGGAGCGTTCTCCCACCTCGGCGCGCACCACCGACGGATCCGAGATCGGCAAACCCTGTGCGTTCAACACCTCGACCGCGCCGAAACGCACATCCGAGCCCAACGCCCCATCGACCACGACCGAGCCATTCGCGGCACGGCTCACACCCGGTCCGGTCACATCGAACACGAAGGACCCGTCAACGGGGATCGATGCGCGATCGGCGATCACGATCTCCTCTTTCACCATGTCACTGCTCACCCGGTAACGAAGATCAACCCCCGGCCACACCTGGAAATACGTCACGGTCAGCCCATCCGAGGACACCGACGGCTCCGGCAACGACACTCCCGACGGAGCGAACGCAATCTCGCCCTTCGGCGATGACAAGACGACCCCTTCGGTCGAGAACGTCACCACCCGGTCACTCGCAGCGGTCTGCCACACCCCGTCACGTTTCACCAGGCGTGGATCCAGTAGCTCCCACCGGTCGCCCACCTGATAATGAAGCGTCGTATTCTCGATCTTGGTCGTGAACGTCCCGTCAAGATTCTGAAACGTCGACGAATTGGCCGTCCGATCAGTGACCACCTCTCGGGAAAGTTTCTCATCGAAACCCGCCACGGCCGGCTCCACAGCAGCGGCGCGTTCACGCTGGAGCCGGTCGTCCAACGACTCCGACGACGGCAACGCGTCGGTCGGCGGCTCCAACAGCACATCATCGGGCAGCGGCACCGATTTCAACGTTTCGCCCTGCGGCGACCCTGAAACACCAAGCGGTGACGGCATCGCCCCGGTCAAGTCGGTCACCACGACCGGTGGTGCCTCAGCAACCGGCGCAGCACTGACGCCACCACCCGACGATGTCACAACAAGCGCAGCGACTAACGCACTGGACAGCCTGCGGCCCCACGAACCCATCCCATCCCCCCAATCGTTCCCCAGAGCACCGCATTCCGCGGTCACCCGCTCGCTGAAAGTGACGGCACACTACGAGACGCCGATCGGCTCTGTCAACAACAATGTCAGGAGATTTTGACCCACGGACGTCGCAAGCGAGAAGGCAGAAGTCGTACGGGGGGAAGCGAGAATCAAGGACCTGACCGAGGCGAAGCGTGGGACCTCTGCGCCCGATAGGCACACCGATTTTTCTGGTCCGCTCCGCGTGGACCAGCGTTCTCGGCGCTATTGCGAGAGCATCGTCTGGGCGGGCCTCCCGGGCCGGAACGGCGTGAGCCAGGCTGATGGGCGGAGCGCGTGGATCCGTGTTGCGATTCTTCGTCGGTGGTGGGTCGTCGATTTCGTCGAAGGCCGGGTCGAGGACGTACTCGTCAGAGCCATCGAACAAGCGGTCCCGCAGATCGGAGCCAGAAGCGGGTCGACGAAACGACCGTCGCCCCGGGCGGGCGGGCCGACCAGCCGCGGGCACAACTCGTATCGTCCCCTTTGACGCCGACTCATAGATCCGGCCGACGTCAGACCGGAACTCCGGCCGATGCGTAGGGAGGCAGTCGTGGGAGCCATCGTGGGAGCCAGACGGCCTGACATTTCCTGATACGACCCGACACGAGCCGGTACTGCGAAAGTCGAATGACCAGCTAGATCGGTACATCCCGACACGCGTCCGTACACGACGGACTGGTTGGGCGTCGTTCGGGACGTGGAGGCCGGAGGTTCAAATCCTCTCACCCCGACCAGACCCTCCCGGGGGTCGCCATTTGCTCACAGCGTTGCAAGCCCTCGCGCGAGTTTCGGGACCTTTCTCGGGCCGGCGACCTTCGGTTGCTCAAGTGCTGACCGATTCGTGCCGATGGACAGCCTGTCCGCCTGTCCGAACCGGGAGCTCCTGTGGCCATCATCCGACCGTCGATCGAACATCTCGACGAACTCCAGCAACCACTCGGTGACGCCGGGCGGGTCGTGTTCGATGCGTTCGCCGCGCTGAGCGACGACTGGACGATCTACGTGCGACCGAAGGTCGGCCAGGACGTCCCCGACCTGGTGTTGGTGCACGACTGGCGCGGTGTGATCACCGTCGACGTGGTCGACTGGCGTGCCACCGATCATCGTCGTTCGGATCACGGCGACATCGAGGTACTCGGTCCGGACGGCACGTGGAAGCCGAGCACCGAGCAACCCCTCGCCGTGGCCCGACGCCATCGCAGCACGGTGTACGAGCAGTTCTTCGCGTTTCCAGGCGACGCGCGTGAGCCGGGCGGAACGGTTCGTTCGGTCGTGGTGCTCCCGCGCTGCACGGGTGCTCAGGCCGGCGCGCTCCTGGCCTCAGGCCTCGGCGATCCAGCCAATACCGTGCTCGTCTGGTCGGGCGAAGATCTCGCAGGGCGATTGCAGTTCCTCGTCGACGGCCCTGGATCGACGCCTGCACCTGCAGCATCGATCGAGCGCTTGCGACGAGAGATCGTGATCGACGGCATGGTGCATCACGCCGTCGCCCCGGTGCAGCTGAGCGACAACGCGCGTCTTGTCGTCGCCAACCCCGGGCGCGCGCACATTCGCGGCGTCACCGGAACCGCCGGGAGCGGCAAGTCGTTCGCTCTCACCGCACGGGCGGCACGGCTGGCCGCCGAAGGCAAGAGCGTGCTCGTGCTGTGCTTCAACCTCACGCTCGCGAACCATCTGCGACGCCTCGTCGTCGAACGGTGCGCCGAATATGGCGCGAACCCGGCCCGGGTGACGTGCACCAGCTTCCATACGTTCTGCTCGCGGGTGGTCGACGACGCTGCCCAGACGGGCACGCTCGCCGACGAACCCGCTCGTGGCACGTGGCCGGTGAAGATCGTCGTGAAGACCCGCGACGTGCTCGCGGCTGGCTTCGAGCGTCGGTTCGATGCCGTCCTCGTCGACGAGGGACAGGATTTCACCGTCGACTGGTGGAACATGTTGCGCGAGCACGTCGTGCGTCCCGACGGCGAGATGTTGCTCGTCGCCGACGCGACCGTCGACCTGTACGGCAAGTCGACATGGGACGATCCGGAGGCGCTCGCCACGGCTGGTTTCACCGACCCGTGGATCGCCATGACGAGTTCGTATCGGATGGCACCCGATCTGGTCCGTTCGACGAACGAGTTCGTGAGGCTGTTCGTCGCCGACGACGCGGTGGTGCCCGAGATCGCCGAGGATCAGGCTCTCGTGGTCGGGCGCGTGTCCACCGCGACACGGACATGGCGCAACGTCGAGCGCGTGGCCGACCTCGGTGCGTCGGTGGGCCGAGAGGTCGTGCGTCTGCTGGAGACGAACCCTGACCTGGCGCCACGCGACATCGTGTACCTGTGCGAGTACCACCACGATGGTTTGGCTGCGGCCGAGGAGATCGAGGCGGCTGGCCATCCGGTACACCACGTGTACAGCCGCGACCCCGATGAACGCCACCGCAGCAAGGGCCGGTTCTGGCCCGGAGCCGATGCGGTGAAGGGTTGCACCGTGCACAGCTACAAGGGATGGGACAGCCCGGCGGTCGTGGTGGGCGTGGGCATGGAGGAACGCTCGCGACGTCTTGCGTACGCCTCGATGACCCGGGTGTCGTCGACGGCTTCGGGACGCGACACGTCGTATCTGGTGGTGGTCAATGCCGATCCTCGGATGGCCGACTTCCAGCCCACGTTCGAATTGGGAGCGACGCTGGCCGCCAAGCCCTGACAGCGCTACGGTCGCTGCTCGTGGACTTCGCCGAGTTGCAAGACGTCATCGAACGCACCTACGGCGACCGCGACCGCGAGCGAGGCGTGTCGGCAACGGTGGCCTGGCTGGCCGAGGAGATCGGTGAACTGGCCCAGGCCGTTCGCAAGGGAACCCACGAGGACCGAGTGCACGAGTTCGGGGATGTGGTCGCGTGGGTGGCCACGCTCGCCAATCAACAAGGCGTCGACCTCGACGAAGCCCTCGAACGCTTCGCCCACGGCTGCCCCAAGTGCGCCAGCATCCCCTGCGCCTGCTGACCCCGAAAAATTGCGCCAGCGTTGCGCTCAGCGCAACGCTCACGCGCCATTTCGGTTGTTTGGCCTGCGCGCTGGCCCCACTGCCGACGCGACGAGCCCTCGCAACGCAGTCATCGCCCCAACTGGACCAATTCAGCGATCTGGATGGCGTTGAGGGCAGCACCTTTTCGAAGGTTGTCCATGCTGACGAA
>Ga0335397_10008270_pt1 | contig 13116 bp, 11 predicted proteins | sample MAT04_FD_205740 | JGI IMG/M metagenome (GOLD analysis project Ga0335397, IMG submission 205740) | Freshwater microbial communities from Lake Fryxell liftoff mats and glacier meltwater in Antarctica - MAT-04 (spades assembly) (version 2) ...
ACAGACCGCGACGCCCGGCTCGACAGCTTTCAGTTCGACGCCACGTCCACCGCCCTGCCCAGCGGCGAGACGGTGAACCATTCGTTCTATTTCCGTTCGCCCAACAAGATGCGCGCGGTGCTCGCGAAGGTCGAACGCAGCTTCGACGGGACGACGCTGTACGAGGTGTCGGCCGGGAAGAAGACCTTCACCGCCTTTGCGCTGAAGCTGCCGCCGCCGAAAGCGTCGCTGCTGCTGCACACGACCTTCGCGCCCTTCGTCCCCGAGGGGTTTCGCACGCCCCTGATGCCGATGAAGGGCGTGACGGCGCAGAAGACAGGAAGGAACGCCGTCGAGCTCTCGATGTCTCCCGGCGAAGGCGTGACCGTCACCTACCGGCTGCGTTGGCCGGGCGGTGATTTCCTCGAGAAGCGCACCGTGTCGCCGTCTGGGCGCACCACCTTGAAGATGGAGTTCGAGCACTGCGACGCGGCGCTGAAGCTCTGCGTGCCCCAGGACCTGGGCGAGTTCCTCGACGGCGTCCGCGTGGTCGGCACGTCGCTGCACCACATTGGGCTCAACCCCGCGCTCTCCGCCGACAGCTTCGTTCCCGCCGCGCCCGAAGGCTTCACCCGCGAAGCGCGCGAGCTCGTCGAAGAGTAGCGAAAGCTACCTGTCCATTCGCCGCATCGTCGCGGGCGGCAGCAGCGCCTTCAGCCGCATCCCCGACGGAGTGGCAGTTCCTTCGAGCCGCGCGACCGAGCCCTTCTTCAGCTCGAAGGCGGGACCCAGCGTCGCCTCGCCGGCAACCAGCCAGGCCAGCAGGGTCGACAGGTGCGGCTCGTGGCCGACGACGGCGACCTTCTCGCCCACCAACAACTCGAGCAGCCCCTGTGCCGGAGAAATCGCCAACAGCGGGGTCTGCTGCATCTCTTTGCCGTCGAGCAGGTGCTCGAGCAGGTCGGCCGTCTGCACCGCACGGACCTTGGGGCTGTGCAGGATGCGGTCGAACCGGACGTCCAGCCGGCCCAGCGCCCGCACCGTGTCCTTGAACCGCTTCACGCCCTTGGGGGTCAGCGGACGCGCGTCGTCGTCCTCGCCGTCTTCGGCAATCGCGTGTCGAATCAGAAACAGTTCCATGGTCGTCAAAGTAGCCCTTTGGAGCGCGACTGGCTCGGTTCGTCATCAAATCGTGACCCCGCCCTGACGCGTCTGGGGCCACAATCGGAACCCTTCGATGAAGGTCGACCTGGTTCTTCCCGTGGCGCCCGCTGACGCCTACCGACAGTTCTGCGACCCCGCGTCGACCCGCCTATGGCTGCCGGGGTTGAAGCAGCTGAAGGTCGTTCGCACCGATGAGAAGGGGCGCGCCGTCGAGGTCCGCTACAGCGTCGGAGCCAGCCTCACCTACGCCCTCGTCTACAACTACGACGACGCCGCGATGAAGGTGCGCTGGGTGACGTCGTCAGGGGGCATGGACGGCGTCTCGGGCTTCGCCACCTTCAGCGCGCAAGAGGGGGGCTGTGCGTTCAGCTATTCCATCGACAGCCGCCGCGGGCGGGAACCGCTGCACGCCGAAGAGGTGGCGCACGCCTTCGCCGCGTGGATGGCGAAGACGAACCCGCGATCGTAAGCTTTTCGTCGCCTGCGTCTCGCCCTTGCCCTCGCGCTGTTGATGACTGCTTGTGCCCCCCGGCAGGTGGCACCCGTGCGGGAAGACGTGGACGTGCTGATTATCGCGCCGCACCCGGACGACGAGGTGCTGCTCGCGGCCGGGGTGTTGGCGCGGACGCTGGGCGAGGGAAAACGGGCGGCGGTGATTCTGATGACCAGCGGCGGCTACACCTGCGAGCGCAACGGCCCGCTGCGCGAGAGCGAGACCGTCGAGGCGCTCACCACGCTCGGCATGAACGAGCGCGACATTCACTTCCTTGGCTACCCCGACGGCTACCTCGCGATGCTCGGCACCGAGCCGCTGCTGGCGATCGAACGGCTGGACGCCGACGGCATGTGCCGGCTCTCGAACACCACCTCGGCGAGCCACGGCTTCGCGCACACCGACGAGCACACGGCGCGCACCGGAACACCTGCGCCTTTCACCGCCGAGGCATTGTCGGAAGACCTGGCGGCGCTGCTGGCCCGGTTGAAGCCGCGCGACGTCTACCTGCCGCACCCCATCGATGACCACCCCGACCACGCGGCGACCTACGCGTTCTTCAGGCGTGCGGTGGACCTGCTGGATGCCGCTCCGCCCATCGTCCACCGCGGAGTGATTCACGCCGGGCGCTGCTGGCCGGGTGACTGCACCGTGGCGTACGCGCCGGATTTGATGGTGCCTCCGCTGCCGGGCAACCTGTCGACCTACCTGCCGACCGACCGGGTGCCGGTGGATCCGCTCTTCAAGTTCGGCGTCATCGCGCGCTACGTCTCGCAGACGGGGCCGACGCCTTCGACCAACTGGCTTGCGACCTTCGCGAAGGAAGACGAGCACTTCTATTCCGAGCAGCTTCAGCGTTCGCCCGACGGGTGGATGCCCGCGCCGCACCCGGGCACGGTGGCGACGACGCTGCACCTCGACTTCAGCAAGGGCCCGACGCTGCGGCTCGATGCCTCGCGCTTCGGCGGCTGCGACAACTTCGAAGTCACCCAGACGCCCGACGCCATCACGCTGCAGCGCTTCGACGCGAAGACCCTCAAGCTCGTTCGCAGCTGGGCCCGCCCGAAAGGCGACGGCGCGAAGCTGTCGCTGCGCATCGACCCGCGCTCGACCGAAATCGCCGAGTGGACGCTGCTGGGCCCCGAAGGCTTCCTCGGCCAGGCCGTGATTCCGCACTGCACGCCGATGCCGCACGCCGTGACGCGCGCCGCTTCGCGGTAACGCCGATGAAAGTTCTGACTTTCACGTTTGATGACGGGCTCATCGAGTCGGCGCATGCCGTCGATCGAATCCTGGGCGAAGACAAGGCGACGTTCTTCCTCACCACCGGCTGGGTGCTGCCCAACACGGTGCCGATCGAGGACGCGCTGAATGTCGGCCGCGACCATGGGACGATTGAAGAGTGGCAGGCGCTGAGCCGGGCAGGCCATGACATCGGCTCGCACTCGGTTTCGCACCGCGTGCCGGAGTACCTGCCCGAGCATGCCGAGGCAGTGCGGCGCGAGTACGACGAGTCGCTGCAGTTCATCAAGCGGATCCACGACGGGCCGTACAGCGTCGCGACGCCCTACCACCGCGAGGCGCCGGTGACGCCGCGGCTCGACACGCTCTACCAGGCGGTGCGGCTCGGGCCGGGGCCGCTGAACGCGCTGGACGCGATCGACTTCTCAGCGGTGCACACCCTCGACCAGGACTCGCCGCTCGAGCTGGTGCCGGACAACGTGTGGGCCGTGTTCGCGCTGCATGGCATCGACGAAGGCCATCGGCCGGTCACCGCGCATCACTTCGCCGAGCTGGTCGCCCGCGCCCGGTCGCTGGGCTTCGTCATCCGCACGATGAAGCAGATGGTGATCGAGTTTCGCTGCAAGCGGCCGTCGTCATTCAACGGCTGGGTCGAACGGCTGGAGTGGACAGGGCAGGCGTCGGCAGATCAACAGCGGATGATGACGTACCTCAAGGGCCTCGAGCTGCGCGGCCGCAAGCTGCTGCACGTCGGCACCGGCGACTCCGGTCTGGGTACGCTCTGCGCGCAGACTGCCGAGCTTGTCGACACCACGTCCATCTCTCCCCTCGAGATCGACAAGGCGAACGCGCTCGGGCTGCCGAACTACCGCGGGTTCCTCTGCAACAAGTACCTGATTGAAGAGCTGCTGCCGCTGGCCGGGCGCAAGTACGACCTGATCATCGACAACAACCTGGCCAGCTTCGCCTGCTGCCGGCTGCACTTCCTCCAGATGATGCGCGCCTACCTGGGGATGCTCGCACCCGGTGGCGCGGTGCTCGTCGACGAGCTGTCGCTCTTCTACGTCGATCACTGGCTCGACCCGCACGAGTGGGCACTGAACGCCCAGCGGCTCGGCGAGCTCGGCGCGCTGCTGGGCTTCTCGGTGCGGCGCAGGTCGGTGGATCAGCTGGCGCTCGAGCCGACGGGCGCTCAAATCGAGCTTCCGGCGGTGGCGCCAGTGACGGCGGCGAGGCCGGCGCGGCGCAAGGCGCTCGACCCAGCCGAGCTGCCGATTGTCATCAACAGCCGCGACCAGCTGGGCTCGCTGAAGCAGCTCGTCGACTGGCTCGTCGGCGCCGGGTGCGGAAACGTCATCATTCTCGACAACGCGTCGACATTTCCGCCGCTGCTCGACTACCTCGCGTCCGCGCCGGTGAAGGTGGTGCGGCTCGAAGAGAACCTCGGGCCCCACTCGATGTGGCAGCCCGGCATTCGCGCGCGGCTGAAGATTGACGGACCTTTCGTGTTCACTGACCCGGATGTGGTGCCGATCGCCGAGTGCCCGCGCGATGTGGTGGCGCACCTGTACGACGTCCTGATGTCGCGGCCGAGCTGCGGGACGGTGGGGCTCGGGCTGAAGATTGACGACCTGCCCGAGCACTACCAGTGGAAGCAGCTCGCCGTCGGCTGGGAAGCCCAGTTCTGGAAGAAGCAGGTGGGCCCCGGGCTCTTCTACGGAAAGCTCGACACCACGTTTGCGCTGCACGGCACCTACAGCACGCCGCCTCAGCGCGCGATTCGCACGGGTTACCCGTACCTCGCGCGGCATCTGCCCTGGTACGCGGACACGAAGAACCCCAGCGAAGAGGCTGTCTATTACGCGAAGCACGCGAAGGGCGGAGCGAGTCACTGGAACGCGAACGCCGCACCTGGCGGCTGCATCGAGCAGTTTGCGCTCGAGCGCCCATGGGCCGCGGGTCCGGATTCACTCGAGCGCGTCCAGGCCGTTCGCCACAGCGGGCTCTTCGATGAGGCGTACTACCTGGCGACCCAGCCCGACGTGGCCGCCGCCGGGTGCGACGGGTTCAATCACTATCTGAAGTGGGGAGCGCGCGAGGGCCGCGATCCGCATCCGCTCTTCGACACGTCGATGTACCTGGCCGAGAACCCCGACGTCACCGGCAACCCGCTGGTGCACTTCTACGCGCACGGAGGCGCCGAGGGGCGGTCGCCGCATCCGCTGTTCGATGCGGCATTCTACCTCGAGCAATACTCGGACGTGGCGGCGGCGAAGCTGAACCCGCTCATTCACTATCTGCAGCACGGGGCGCGTGAGGGGCGGTCGCCGCATCCGCTTTTCGATGGGGCGTACTACCTGCGGCGACACCCGGACGTCGTTCCGTTCGGAAATCCGCTGCTCCATTTCGTCTTGTGGGGCGCGCGCGAGGGCAGGGCCAGTCACCCGGTGCCACGGCTGTTCGACTTGTCGTCGTTGCTGCGTCCTTAAGTCCGCATCTTCACGCGGTGCTCGGACGGAGGCAGCGGCGCCTCACCCGTCGACGCCTGCTTGAGCAACCGCCAGACCTCGTGGCCCAGCACGTCGAGCTCGGTGCTGGTGAAGCGCTCGCCGCCGAAGCGCGAAATCGCCTCGGTCTGCGCCTTCAGCACCACCGCGTCCTGCGCGAAAATCTTGAGCCCAATCGGGGTCAGAAACGGCTTCACCAGCCACGCGGGCAGCGGCAGCTTGAACGTGACGACCGCGAACACCTTCGTCACGAAGTCCGAGACGGGGGTCATCAGTGACGTTGTCATCAGGTGGCTCTTCTCGCTGAGCCGGTACTCGACCTGCGCGATCGACGGCAGCAGAAACCTGTCGAAGTGCTGCACCACGCCCCCGCCCGGAGCGAGCAGCTTCCCCGCAATTCCACTCGGCCTTGGCTCGCCCAGGTACTCGGCTTCCGCGTGGTCCGCGAACCGCCGCACCACCACCTCGATGTCGTTCTTCTTCTCTGCCGTGCGGAAGAGCCCGCCGTGCAGAAACGCCGTGTGCGGCACGTCGAGCGCGTTCTCGACCACCGCGTGCACCGTCGCGTCGACCTGGAACGCGTGGCGCACCGTCGAGTAGCCCGCGTCGTTCAGGTGCGGAAACCGGTACGGCGCGCTTTCCGGCATCGCGCCCGGCGTCGAGTACACCCAGACGTAGCCTTCTTGCTCTTTCGCCGGGTAGCTCTCGGCGGCGCGCGACTTCAGGCCCACGTCGCCCGCGTCAATCAACCCCGGCACCTTGCGGCACGCGCCGGCGCCGTCGAAACACCAGCCGTGGTAGCCGCACTCGAGCTGACCACCCACCACCTTGCCCATCGACAGCGGCACGTTGCGATGCGGGCACCGGTCGAGCAGCGCCGCCGGCACGCCACCCTCCGCGCGGAACAAGACCAGCGGGATTCCCTGCAGTGAAATCGCCACCGGCTTTTCGCGCAGCTGCGACGACGGGCACGCCACGAACCACGCGTTCGGCAGCTTCACCACCGACGGCGTCGTCACCGCAGCGGCCACTATTCCGGCCCGTTGGTGAAGCGGCGCTCCATCTCGGCGCGGACGAAGCGCTCGATTTCCTCGCCGGTCGAAAACTGCATCGCCTCGTTCAACAGGGCCACCGCGTCCGTTCGGCTCACGCGCCGCACGATGCCCTTCACCGACGAGACCTGGCCCGCCGTCATCGACAGCTCGTCGAACCCCAGCGCGACCAGCACCAGCGTGAAGGCTGGATCTCCTGCCATCTCGCCGCACATCGCGACCGGAATCTTCGCCGCCTTCGCGGCATTCACAATCGACTGCAGCGACCGCAACACTGCCAGGTGCAGCGGCTTGTAGAGGTAGGCGACGTCGCGGTTCTGGCGGTCGATCGCCAGGGAGTACTGAATGAGGTCGTTGGTGCCGACCGAGAAGAAGTCTGCTTCCTGCGCGAGGCGGTCGGCAATCAACGCGGCCGACGGCGTCTCGACCATGATTCCAATCGGCATTCGCTTGCCGATGGGGTGGCCCGAACGGCCCAGCTCACTGCGACAGTGCTCGAGCTCACTGCGCGCTTCGCGAAGCTCCGACAAGCCAGAGATGAGCGGAAACATGATTCGCATGTTCCCGTGCGCCGACGCCCGCAGCAGGGCGCGCAGCTGGACGCGGAACATCTCGCGGTGCTGAAGGCAGTAGCGAATCGCGCGCAGCCCCATCGCCGGGTTCTGTTCTTTCTCGGGCTTCTTTCCCGGAACCTTGTCGCCGCCGAGGTCGAGCGTGCGGATGGTGACGGGCCGGTTGCCCATCGCGAGCAGCACTTCCTTGTACGCCTCGTAGTGCTCTTCCTCGGTGGGAGGCAGCGGCCGGTTGAGGAAGAGAAACTCGGTGCGGTAGAGGCCGATGCCTTCGGCGCCGTGCGCGAGCAGCGAGGGGATTTCTTCCGGGAACTCGATGTTGCCGTTGAGGTGGACCTCGATGCCGTCGGTCGTCACCGCGCGAAGCTCGGCCGTGCGCAGCGCCGTCGCTTCCACCGCGAGGTGCCGCCGCATCGTCTCGCGGAAGATCGCCAGCTGCTGTTCTGTCGGGTTGATCAGCACCAGGCCACGCGTGCCGTCGACCGCCACCACATCGCCTGTGCGCACGTGCTCACTCGCACGAACGGCGCCGACCACTGCGGGAACTTCACGGGCGCGCGCGACGATGGCGGTGTGTGACGTCTGCCCGCCGAGGTCCGTCACGAAGGCCGCGATGCGCCCCGTCTTCACCAGCATCGCGGCGTCGGCCGGCGAAATCTCGTGCGCGATGATGACCGCGTCGTTGGGCACCGCGACCTCTTCGTCCACCGCCTGGCCGAGCAGGTTGCGCACCACGCGGTCGGCCACGAAGTCGACGTCGGCGCGGCGCTCGCGGAAGTACTCGTCTTCCAGGTTGTCGAACTGGTGCTTGAGTCTCTTCGCGACGCGGCGCACCGCCCACTCGGCGTTGATCGCCTCTTCGCGAATCAACCGCGTCACTTCCCCGAGGAACATCGGGTCGTGAAGCATCATCCGGTGCGCCTCGAGAATCAGCGCGTGGTCCTGGCCCTGGTTGCGGTCGGACTCCGAGAAGAGGCGCTCTTTGAGTTCCTGAAGCTGCACGTCCGACAGGTCGACGGCGGTCTTGAAGCGCAGCGCCTCGAGGTCGACCTCGTCGGCCTTCAGCTTCACCTTCGGGGTGCGGACGCGCTTGGAGTCGAGCACGAACGCGTGACCGACGGCGACGCCAGGGCTCGCTCCGATGCCTTGTAGAGAGACGGTGGCGCTCATCGGCTACCTCGGCTCTCCGAACCGCGCCGCGATCAGCGCCTCGATTTCCTTCAGGCAGTCGGCCGCGCCGGCGCCGGTGCACTTCACCTTCACCTTCATCCCCTGCGCAGCGGCCAGCATCAGCACGCCCATGATGCTCTTGCCGTTCACCGACTCGCCTTCGCAGTCGAGCGCGACGTCGCAGGGAAACCGGTTGGCGATCTTGACCAACTGCGCCGCAGCCCGCGCGTGCAGGCCGAGCGCATTGATGATCTCGAACTCTCCGGCAGAGGTCTCGGGGGGGTTGGTCATGGGGCGAAGGGCGGCATTCTAGAGCAATGCGCTCAGCGCGCCTGAAAACAACGCGGCCGCATAGAGCACGAGGTATGGGCTGACCCGGGCGCGTGACACCAGCACCCAGGCCAACCCTCCGAACAACAGACACCCACCCGCCAGCAACGGCGCGCCGTTGCCTCCCTGCTGCGCCCCGTACTGCAGCGCCAGGAATGCCGCCAACCCACCCGCGCAGCCCGCCGTCACCCGCCGCAGACGTTCTCCCCACCAGGGGATGTCCATCAGCGCGATGCGTTCGACCATGCCGTCGCCGTGCTCGAGCCCGACGAAGAACAGGTACCCACGCGCAGTGAGGTGGACGAGGTTGTAGACGACGAGGAAGAGCAGGGCGCTCCACGCGCCAAGCCACGGCACGGTCGCCACCGCCAGCGCGCCGCACGCGGGACGCAAGGACAGCCAGAAGAACCCATCGCCCATCGCTGCGAGGGGGCCCATCAGCGCGGACTTGAACTCAGAGACTTTCTCGGCGGTCGCTTCCCCATCTGCGATGCGGCGCTCGTAATAGAGGATGCCGCCGATGATTGCCGCCGCGACGTACGGGTGGGTGTTGAAGGTCGAGAGGTGCCGGCGCGCCGCTTCCTGCTGCTGATGCGGCTCTGGGTAGAGCTCGCGCAGCGCGGGGTAGAGCGCGTAGAGCATGCCGAGCGACTGCAGGCCTTCGGCGTTGAAGCCGGCCTGGATGAACAGCGAGCGGAAGAGCACGCGCCATTTCGTGAAGCCGGAGATTTCGCGCACTAGCGGGTCCCCATGAAGCCGATCGCGGCGGCGACGGCGACGACGAGGCCCGCGGCGAAGACGGCAATCTTCACTGCTGAACGGGTGCGGCTTCCGTGCACGGCGACGGCGGCAGCGACCGACGCCATCGCAGGGTACGCCCACGCGAGCCCGCGCAGGAAAGAGACGGGCAGGGCGTTCTCCAGCGGCACCAGCACGAGGTAACCGACCAACGCGGCCGACGCAGACATCAAGCCGAAGCCGACGAAGTGCGGCCACATCGCGCGGAGGTTCTGCCGCACGGCACGCTTGAGCTCTCCGGCATCGGCAGAGGCCTGCGCGCGAACCTGGTAGCGGGCGGCGCGAAGGTCGATGGCGCGTTCGAGCATCGCGCCCGCCCGGCCCAGCGGAGCGCACAGCAGAATTCCCAGCGTCCACATCGCCGGCGTCCCGAGTCCGCCCGATGAATTGGCGAGCGCGGCGGAGGCAGCGACTGCAGCGACGGCGGGAAGCGTCTCGTGCTCGGGCCGGCTGCCGCCAAGGGAAACGCCGCCCAGGTAGAAGAGCTCGAAGACGAGGCCGATGAAGATGCCCGAGGGCAAGTCTTCGAGCAGAAGTCCGGTGCCGGTTGCTGCGACCAGGGGCCGGCTGAACATCGCTTGAAGGAAGGCGCTCCGCTCGAGGGCCAGCAGACCGCCCCAGATTCCTGCGAGTAGAACGTGCGTCCAGACGATCATCCGAGCCGTGTCCTTACAGCGTTTTTTTCTGCTAAGAGTGCGCCCTTTCCAACTTTCTGGAGTCCCATAAAGAATGAGAACCCCCGTCCTTAATTACCTGTTTGTCGCCTCGTGCGCGCTCGTCCTCGCCGCATGTGGTGGTCCGACCCAAACCAAGTGCTCCACCTCTGCCCAGTGCAAGACGGGCGAAGTCTGTGCCGCGGGCGTCTGTCAGACGGTCGATGCCGGTAAGGGCGGCGGGTCGGGCGCCGGTGGCGGCGTCGGGACGGGCGGCGGAGTTGGAACGGGCGGCGGAGTTGGAACGGGCGGCGGAGTTGGAACGGGCGGCGGCGTCGGAACGGGCGGCGGCGCAGGTGTCGGCGGCGGCGCAGGTGTCGGCGGTGGCGCAGGTGTCGGCGGTGGCGCAGGTGTCGGCGGCGGCGCAGGTGTCGGCGGCGGCGCAGGCGTCGGTGGCGGTGCGGGTGGCGGTGCAGGCGGCGGCGCGGGTGGCGGTGCAGGTGGCGGTGCAGGCGTCGGTGGCGGCGCAGGTGGCGGCCCGGTCGATCTCGCAGGCACGTTCACCGCGAAGATGACGGCGAACCAGTCGGTTCCTCCGACCGTCTCGGCCGCGACGGGCACCGTCTCGGTCGTCTCGGTCAACCAGAACGACGGCGGCTACGCGGTCACCCTCGCAGGCGCGGTTTCGGGCTTCGGTGCGGACACGGCGACCCTGGCCCACATCCACGGGGCGATCGCTGGCCTCGAAGGCCCGATTCTCGACGCCAACAACTACACGGTTGTCACTGCGGCCGGCATTGTCACCGTCAGTGGCACCCAGACCCTGAGCCAGGCGTCGATGGCCGAAGTCGTCGCGGGCCGCACGTACGTGAACATCCACACGTCGATGTTCGGCATGGGCGCTGTGCGCGGTCAGATCCTCCGGGTCGGTGAGATCCTCTGGAGCGCGCAGCTCAGCGGCGCCAACGAGGTTCCTCCCTCGACGGCTGGGCTGGTCGGCGGCGTCGGCTTCATCCTCCACACGGACGGTGGCGTCTCGTACGAAGGTGCGTGGCCGGCCTCGGTCGAAGCGGTCGCGTCGCACATCCACGTCGGAGCCGCCGGCATCATCGGCCCGGTCGTCCTCCCGCTGACCCTGGTCGGCACCACGGGCATCACGGGCAGCTTCGTCACCCAGCAGGCGGATGCGGGCGCCGATCAGTACGTCAACGTTCACACCACGGACGCCGGCGACGGCCTTATCCGCGGTCAGATCGTCGTTCACTGATTTCGCAGCCGGCTGTAAACAAAAGGCGCCGGGGGCCGGTTGGGTCCTCGGCGCTTTTCACTTTTTGACAGGACTGAGGCGATGGGCACGGAAGCCGAGCTTCAACGACTGGTCTCGCTGCGGCACCCGGATCCGCATCGCCTGCTCGGCGTGCACCCCGATGCCGACGGCCTGCTGATTCGCGCGTTCCGCCCCGAGGCCGCCGGCGTCTTCGCGATCCCCGCAGACGGTGGCCCCCGCATCGAGCTCAAGCCCCGCCGCGAGTACCCCGGCCTCTTCGAGACCCGCATCCCCAAATCGCGCGGCCAGTTCCGCTACCGCTTCGAGGTGCTGTACCCGAACGGCTCGGTCTTCACCCTTCACGATCCGTATGCCTTTGGCCCGACGCTGGGCGAGCAGGATCTGTATTTCGCCGGCGAAGGCCGCCACACCCGGCTGTGGGAAAGGCTGGGCGCACACCCGATGATTCACCAGGGCGTCGGCGGCACGGCGTTCGCGGTCTGGGCCCCGAACGCCGCCAGCCTCTCGGTGGTCGGCGACTTCAACTCGTGGGACGGCCGGCTGCACCCGATGCGCATGCTCGGCAAGTCGGGCATCTGGGAGCTCTTCATCCCCGAGCTCTCTGATGGCGCCCGCTACAAGTACGAGATTCGCCCCGGCGGTGGCGGCATGCCCTTCCTCAAGTCGGATCCGTTCGGCTTCCGGATGGAGCACCCGCCGCTGACGGCTTCCGTCGTCCACTCCCTGAAGAACTTCAGGTGGAGCGACACGCAGTGGATGGCGTCACGCACCGCGGGCAAGGACGAGGCGGTGTCGATCTACGAAGTGCACGCGGCGTCGTGGAAGCGCGTGCCCGGTGAAGACAACCGGATGCTGACGTGGCGCGAGCTGGCCCCGCAACTGGCAGATCACGCGATCGCGCTCGGCTTCACCCACGTCGAGCTGATGCCCGTGGCCGAGCACCCCTTCGGTGGCTCGTGGGGCTACCAGGTCGGCGGCTACTACGCGCCTACCTCAAGGCACGGCCACCCCGACGACTTCCGCTTCTTCGTCGACCACCTGCACAGCCGCGGGCTCGGCGTGATCATCGACTGGGTGCCCGGCCACTTTCCGCGCGACGCCTTCGCGCTTGGCAACTTCGACGGCACCGCGCTGTACGAGCACTCAGATCCGCGGCAGGGCGCGCACCCCGATTGGGGCACGCTGATCTTCAACTTCGGCCGCAACGAGGTGCGGAACTTCCTGCTCGCCAACGCGCTCTTCTGGCTCGAGGAGTACCACGTCGATGGGCTGCGCGTGGACGCGGTCGCCTCGATGCTCTACCTCGACTACTCGCGCAAAGAGGGCGAGTGGATTCCCAACCTGCACGGTGGCCGCGAGAACCTCGAGGCGTTGAGCTTCTTGCGCGAGTTCAACCGTCTCGTTCGAAAGAATCACCCCACCGCGATGGTGCTCGCCGAAGAGTCGACGTCCTGGCCTGGCGTCAGCCGCCCGGAAGCCGAAGGCGGTCTGGGCTTCAGCCACAAGTGGAACATGGGGTGGATGCACGACACCTTGAAGTACTTCTCTACCGACCCGCTGTACCGCCAGCACCACCACCACCAGCTGACCTTCGGGCTCCTCTACGCGTTCAGCGAGAACTTCGTGCTGCCGCTGTCACACGACGAAGTCGTCCACGGCAAAGGCTCGCTGATCGGCAAGATGCCCGGCGACCTGTGGCAGAAGCTCGCCAACCTGCGCGCGCTCTATGCCTGGATGTGGTGTCACCCCGGCAAGAAGCTGTTGTTCATGGGCGGCGAGCTCGGCCAGTTCCACGAGTGGAAAGCCGACGCGAGCCTCGACTGGCACCTGCTCGAAGATCCCGGGCACGCTGGGCTGCTGCAGTTCGT
>Ga0335397_10008275_pt1 | contig 13112 bp, 8 predicted proteins | sample MAT04_FD_205740 | JGI IMG/M metagenome (GOLD analysis project Ga0335397, IMG submission 205740) | Freshwater microbial communities from Lake Fryxell liftoff mats and glacier meltwater in Antarctica - MAT-04 (spades assembly) (version 2) ...
CTCGAGACCACCGATCCCGCACGCAGACTCGAGCGCTTGTTCGAGCTGATGAACGCGGAGATCGAGATCCTGCAGGTCGAGAAGAAGATCCGGTCCCGCGTCAAGAAGCAGATGGAGAAGACGCAGAAGGAGTACTACCTGAATGAGCAGATGCAGGCCATTCAGAAGGAGCTCGGCGAGCGCGACGAGTTCAAGAGCGAGATCCAAGAGCTCGAAGAGAAGGTCAAGACCAAGAAGCTCTCGAAGGAAGGCTCCGGCCGCGTCAAGAAGGAGCTGAAGAAGCTCAAGATGATGCAGCCGATGAGCGCCGAGGCGACGGTCATCCGCAACTACATCGACTGGGTCCTCGGGCTGCCCTGGTACGACGTCAGCGAAGAGAACTACGACCTCGAGGCCGCGGAGAAGATCCTCGACGAAGATCACTACGGACTGAAGAAGGTCAAAGAGCGCATCCTCGAATACCTCGCGGTGCAGGCGCTGGTGCGCAAGCTCCGCGGTCCGGTGCTGTGCCTCGTCGGACCGCCCGGCGTCGGCAAGACCTCGCTGGCGCGCTCGATCGCGCGCGCGACGGGCCGCAAGTTCGTGCGGCTCTCGCTCGGAGGCGTGCGTGACGAAGCAGAGATCCGCGGCCACCGGCGCACGTACATCGGCGCCCTTCCCGGCCGCATCATCCAGTCGCTGCGCAAGGTCGGCGCGAACAACCCGGTGTTCTTGCTCGACGAGATCGACAAGATGTCGTCGGACTTCCGCGGGGATCCGGCGGCCGCGCTGCTCGAGGTGCTCGACCCGGAGCAGAACAACGCCTTCAACGATCACTATCTCGACCTCGACTACGACCTCTCCGAGGTGATGTTCATCACCACCGCGAACTCGCTGTCGGGCATCCCGCTCCCCCTGCAAGACCGCATGGAGATCATCCAGCTGAGCGGCTACACGGAGTTCGAGAAGCTCAACATCGCGGTGAAATATTTGGTGCCGCGCCAGAAGGAAGAGACGGGCCTGAAGGAGGTCGACGTCGAGATCACCGAGAACGCGCTGCGCACGGTGATCCACCACTACACGAAGGAGTCCGGCGTGCGCTCCCTCGAGCGCGAGATCGGCTCCATCTGTCGCAAGGTCGCGCGTGAAGTGGTGAAGAACGGCAAAGACAAGCCGTACCGCATCGCCGCGAAGGCGGTGCCGAAGTACCTCGGTGTGCCGAAGTTCCGTTCGTCGATGATCGGCGAGAAGGACGAGATCGGGCTCACCAACGGGCTCGCGTACACGACGTACGGCGGCACCACGCTCGAGTGCGAAGTCACCGTCGTGCCTGGCAAGGGCAAGGTCGTGATCACTGGCCTGCTCGAGAAGGGCATGCAGGAGAGCGCGCAGGCGGCGATGAGCTACATCCGCTCGCGCCAGCGGCTCCTCGGCCTCGAGGATGATTTTCTCTCGAAGGTCGACGTTCACGTGCACTTCCCCGAGTTCGTGCCGAAGGATGGCCCGAGCGCCGGCGTGACGATGGCGACGAGCATCGCCAGCGCGCTGATGAAGGTGCCAGTGCATCGCACCGTCGCGATGACCGGCGAAATCACGCTGCGCGGGCGCGTGATGCCGATCGGCGGGCTCAAAGAGAAGATGCTGGCGGCGCACCGCGCCGGGATCACGACCGTGATCATCCCGAAGGAGAACCGCAAAGATCTGCGCGAGATCCCGCGGCGCGTGCTCAACGCGATGCGCATCGTGCTGGTCGAGCACACCGATGAAGTGCTGCGCGAGGCGCTGTGCTTCAGCGATCCGGACGCGATCTTCGGCCGGCGCACGCCGCCGATGGAGTATCGCGGCGGGCAGCTGATCGTGCACAGCGGAGTCGTCCCCGAGGGCGAAGCGAGCGAGCCCGGGACGACGCCTGCGCTCGTGCCGACGCCGACGGTCGAAGCGCCGGGCGCGCAGCAGTAGGCGTGGCCGCGCAGCGTGCCTGTACGCGTGGGCGCGAAGTCAGTGCATCGAGCCGTCGTGAGGACGCGGAGGTTTGCGCACTGACGGTCGCGATGGCGCTGGTCGTGGGCGCATATGGCGTCGCGATGGTCGGCATTGGTTCATCCGCCGTCGCGCAGCCGCGGCCGCCGAGTCCGCAGGATCGCGGCTACGGACTGAACGGACCACGCGTCGGCTGCGATCCGTACATGATGCGTCAGCCCGAGGCCGTCCCCGCGGCGCAGCGCGCGACCTGCGGCGATGGTCGTGCGCGCAGCGGCGTGCTCAGCTGCTGGCGTGATTGCGCCGGCGGCTGCGACGGCGTGTCCGGCTGCAGCGAAGTGCAGTGCATCAGCGGACGCGAGCTCTGCGACGGACGCGATCTCGGCGGCGAGAGCTGCCTCTCGCACGGCTTCACCGGGGGCGAGCTGCGCTGCAACGCGAGCTGCGACGGCTACGACATCTCGCGCTGCCGCGCGTGCTCGTCGAGTGCAGACGTCGCGTGTGGTGAGCTCGATGTCGGGCCCGGCGTCGGCTCGCCGGTGGTCGCGGAGAACGGCGCCGACATCGCCGTCATCTGGGCCGCGGGCGGCGCTGCGGGGCGCGACATCCAGTTCGGGCGCATCAGCGCGCGCGCGTCGATCGACGCGGCCGTCGTGCCCATCGGCCGCAGCACTGGCGACCTCGCGATGACCGGCGCGCCAGGAGGCTTTCTCGTCGCCTACCGCACCGACGCCGGCACCGTCGTGACGCGCGTCGATCGCGACGGCCGCGTCATCGACGATCCGCGCCGGGTCGCCGAGGGCAGCACGACGCTCGAGCTGGTGAAGCTCGACGCGCTGAGCGGCGGCACCGGCCTCACGTTGCTGGTGATGACGACGGGCGCGACCACACGCTTCGTCTACCTCGACGCGAGCGGCAGAACGCTCGACGCACCGCCGCGCGGCCTCGTGCTCTACGGCGTCGGGCGCCGCACCCGCGTCTTCGTCGTGCCCTTCACCAGCCAAGCAGCGAGCGGCGTTTCCACGGGCGCGCTCTATCGCAGCGAAGCGCAGACCGGCGACACCGTCGTCGCCGCCGTCACCAGCGGCACCATGTTGTACACCGTCCTGCGCGCCGGCCAGCCCTTCGGCGGCAGCGCGAGCGCCGGCACCGGCGAGCTCGACCTGCGCATCGGCGCGGGCGGCGTCGACCGCCTGGTCATGCACGCCGAATCCGGCGTCTATCGCGACGTCTTCACGCCGAACGCTAGCACCCCGATCGAGCGCACTGGCCCGCTCGGCGCCGCGCGACCACCCGCGCGCGGCCTCGCCGAACACCCGAGCGTACGCGACCGCAGCTACCTGCCGCTGAGCGCGACCACCGGCGTCGAGGTCGGCCTCCTCGGCGGCCTCGACGGCGCCGGGACGCTGCTGGTCGCGCACATCCACGCGCGACCGCGACCGGCGCCACGTGCGACGCGCGTCGCCCACCGCGATCGACACTGAGCACGGCGCCGCGCGCGGCGATCGACACTGCGCAGAGCGCGCACCGAGGAGCGTGCTACTTTGCTCGCGCTTCCCGGGCGGGTAGCTCAGTGGCAGAGCAGCTGCTTTACACGCAGCGGGTCGCAGGTTCGATCCCTGTCCCGCCCACGAAAGGCCTACCATGACTCGTCAGCGCGTTCCGCTCGCCCCGCTTGTCGCAGCCATGCTCGCGCTGGCTGCGTGTAGCCCGGAAGACGAGTGCGCGGGATTCGTCTCCGGTGCCTGCGCGGCGCCGATCACGCTGCGCGTCGATGTCGAAGGAGCCATCGCGAGCGCCGTGTCCGGCTCCGCGATCGAAGCGCTCTCTTGCTCGAGCTCCGCCGGGCACACTCAATGCGTGAGCCTCCCGTCGCTCACGCCGGGAACCTACGCGTACGACATCACGGCCGAAGGCCGCAGCGTGCGGGTGTCCATCGTCGTCGGGCCGGATCCCGGCGGCTGCTTCTCGTGCGGCTTTGACCCGGCGACGCAGAGCGTGACGCTTCGCGGCGATGGTGGGGCGTAGGTGCGCAGCGCGGTGCACGTCGTACCGGGTTGCAGCGGGAAGTCGCGCGACCCGACGACGGGGCACGGAGGTTCAGACCCATGGCGCTCCACACGACGGGGTGCGCGGAGTGTTGCCGTCGTGATCTCTGCACTGTGGACGCAGGCGCGCGGTGCAACCGGCGACGGTCTTGCGCGCGCGTGCGGGTCGCTCGATTCGCTCGCGCCAACCCTCCGCCTGGACGGGTCCGGTGCGACCGTCAGCGTGAGCAACCGCTGGTCGCTTGCAGGACGTGCGGCGGTCGCGCGCCACCTTCCAACATCGATTTCAAAATCGTCTGGCCAAGCTCGGACCCTTCCAACACGGTTCCGCCGGCAACAAATCCCGCGGCCAGTGCGCGACCGCACGTTCGCGAGCGTTCCCCAACGCGCAGCGCTCGACACGACGCCCCCATCGACTGTTAGAGTCTAGGCATGTCGCGTCTGCTTCAGGCCTCCCTCGTGCTGTGCATCGCTGGTTCACTGCTGTTCGCCGGTTGCGGCGATGACGACGTGGGTGTCGCGCCGGATGCGGGCGGAACGCCTGACGCCGGGCCGCCGCCGTACCGCGACGAGTGCGAGAACCTGAACCCGCTCGGCTGCATGCTGCCGTGGCCCTCGAGCCGCTACCTCGTCGATGACGCCATGACAGCGACCGGGCGGCGCGTGCAGATCCCGGTCGCGGCGATGCCGGTGAACGGCGCTGATACGCCGGTGCCGATCGATCCGGCCGAGCTGAATCGCTGGGACGGCTTCAGCGGGCAGACCTCGTTCATGACGCTCTACTCGGGCCAGATCGACGCGACCGGCCTCGCGGATTGGCTGCACGTCGCCGACAGCGTCGCGCCGACCTCGCAGACAGTCGTACTCGACGCGACGACGATGGAGCTGCTGCCGCACTTCGCCGAGCTCGACATGCACACGGGCATCCTCCAGGACCAGCGCCCGTTCTACATCCGCCCTGCCCGTCGCATGCCGGAGAACCACCACATCATCGTCGCGACGCGCAACCTGCGCTTGGTGGGCGGCAACGCGGTGGAGCCGCACGAAGGCTTCCGTGCGCTGCGCGACAACACGCCGAGCACGGTGCCCGGCATCGAGGCGCGCCGCGCGGCGTTCGAGACCAACGTGTTCGCGCCGCTCACTGCCGCGGGCATCGATCGCACGACGCTGGTCGAGGCGTGGGACATCTGGACGGGCAACGACGAGTCCGCGTGGGGTGACGCGGTCGCGATGCGCGACGACGCGCTGACGCGGGTCGGCGCGGAAGGTCTCGGCTGCACGATCACGGGCATGGAGGACGAGGTCAACGACGAGATCTTCCGCAAGGTCGACGGCACCGTCACCGTGCCGCTCTATCAGATGGCGGACGAGGCCGGCTCGCCGATCCGGCGCGACGCGTCGGGCGCGCCGCTCGCGATGGGCACCTTCGAATATCCGTTCACCGTGCTCATCCCGCGCTCGGTGCAGACCAGCGTCGCCGCCGGTGGGCCGCCGGTGCGCATGATGCAATACGGGCACGGCCTGTTTGGTGGTCGCGGCGAGGCCGAGGGCGGCTACGTGCGTAACTTCGCCAACGACTATCCGACCGTCGTGCTCGCGGGCGACTGGACCGGCATGTCGGGCGCCGACGACGTCGAGTTCGCGACGCGCGCCCTCGCCGATCTCTCGCTCTTCCCGACATTCGTCGATCGCCAGGTGCAGGGCTTCATCAACCTGATGGTCATGGTGCGCACCATCAAGGGTGTCTGCGCCGACAACGCAGCGTTCCAGATCGCCGGCAATCCCACGTTCGATCCCGCGCAGATCTACTATCACGGCAACTCGCAGGGCGGGATCTTCGGCGCGTCGCTCGCCGGTCTGTCGACCGACATCACGCACTTCGCGCTCGGCGTCGGCGCCGTCTCGTATGGCCTGTTCATGCCGCGCTCGACCGACTGGAAGGCGTACGAGATCATCCTGAAGCAGTGGTATCGCGGCCGCATCGATCGCGCGCTGATCCTCGCCATGCTCGCGCAGACCTGGGAGCGCTCCGATCCGGCGGTGTACTCCGCGCACACGATCGACGACGTGCTGCCCCGCTCGCCGACTGGCAAGCACATCCTCTATCAGACCGGGCGCTGGGACGCACAGGTCGCGAACGCTGGCGCGGACGTCGCGGCGCGCAACTTCGGCATCCCCGTGCACAGCCCGAGCATCTACCCGGTGTTCGGCCTCGAGACGTTCACGGACATGTCGCCGAGCGGCTACGTCGTCTACGAGACCGGCGCGTCGCCGGTGCCGGATACCTTCTCGTACGCCGCCGACGAGCCGGAAGACTCGACAATCGGCAGCTCGGTCCACGAGACCGTGCGCCGCGATCCGCGCGCGCAGATGCAGCTCGACGCGTTCATGCGGCCGGACGGAGTCGTGCAGAACTTCTGCGACGGCGCCTGCGACAGCATGTGAGCTGACGAGCCGGCGTGCGCTGCCCGCGCAGCGCTACGCTGGTCGAGGACCGCCGAAGATAGCTGGTCAGCGTAAGGCTGGGCGCTGCGCGACTATGACCTTCGACAGGAACGCGCGCTCGACGTGGATTTCGTCGAAGCCGACTTCGCGGAGCGCCTCCGCGAGATCGTCGCGCAGGTACTCTTCGTAGAACGGCTCGTGGAAGTCGACGGCGAAGCGGCCCAGGAATGGCGCGAGGTCCGGGCTCTCGGCGAGCTGCGCGGAGTCCTCGATCACGACGAGCCCGCCTGGGCGCACGACGCGCAACATCTCGCGCAGCACGTTGCGTCGCGCCGAGCGCGGCAGCTCGTGGAAGAGATACACGCTGGTCACGACGTCGAAGAGCGCGTCGCGATACGGCATCTGCTCGGCGTTGTCTGCGGCAAGGGAGATGTCGGCGACATCGTCGAGGAGCGTGCGCGCGGCCTGCACGTACGCGGGGCTGAGATCGATGCCGGAGTAGCGCGCGTTCGGCAGCGTCGTCGCGAGCTGCCGCAGCAGCCGGCCGGTGCCACAGGCGACGTCGAGCACGCGCGCGCGGCCGCTCGCCGCGTCGCCGAGACCGCGCTCGCGCAGGTGGCGCACGACGTGCGGGATCACCTGGCGGCGCATGATGTCGGCCGTGCCCATGAACAAGAGCTCGACGCCGACGTCATAGAGCCGCGCCGAGCGCTCGCTGAAATAGCCGTCCGTCTGCCAGTGAAAGGTGCGGCGGAAGTACGCGGGAAAGCGCTCGCGATCGACGCCGTCGGGAATGTCGCGCCAGTCGCCGCTCTTGGCGCGTCGCGCGCTCCGCGGCAGATCGCGCGCAAGCTCCGGAAGCTGGCGCGCGTAGTTGCCGACCGGGATCTGAAACAGCAGCTCGCGCGGATAGAGGCCCGCTTCGACGTTGGCGAGGTCGGCGGCGAGCAGTGACTCGTAGCGCTGGCGCAGCGCCTCGAGCGCGGCCGGATCGGGCTTTGGTGCGGCGCCGCGCGTCGCGACGCGGAGGAGCCGCTGTGCGGCGAGGCACTGCAGCAAGAGCGAGGTCTGCTGTGCGCGATAGGCGGCGCGGTCGAGCCGCGTCGACACCGTCGGCAGGCGAGCGGCGAAGCGGGCAGAGAAGCTCGAGGCGGGAATCGCAGCCATGAGGACGACCTCCGTTACATCAGCGGCAGTGACACCGGCGCGAGGTACATCCGCGCTGGTTACGTCCGCACTGGTTACGTCAGCACTGGTTACCGACGCACCAGTGTAGCCGCATCACGCTTCGAGAGGCGCGGCGCGCAGCGTACTTGGGGTCGGTGCGCTCGCCTGCCGAGGGTAGAACGCGACGACGACGACGTTGAGCACCGCGAGCGCGGCGCAGGCCCAGAAGATCGGCGCGAGGCTGCTCGCGAGCGCCGCGGCGATCTCGGCGCGACCGCTGATCGCGTGGCGGCGCACCGGATCGAGCATCGCGCGCACCGAATCGGGCGGCAGCACTGCCCCGAGCTGCACGGCGAGCACGGAGCCGAAGGCGCCGACGCCGAGCGCACCGCCGATCGAGCGCGAGAACATCGTCGTCGCCGTCGCCACGCCGCGCTGCTCCCAGCCGACGCTCGACTGCACGGCGATGAGCAGCGTCGTGTTCACGAAGCCCATCCCGAGCCCGTAGACGAACATCACGCCTTGCAGCGCGAGCATGTTCGCGCCGGGCGTGAGCAGCGCGGCGAACGCAGCGAGCGACAGCGCGCACAACACCGAGCCGATCCACACCGGCGTGCGAAAGCCGACGCGCACGAGCGCGCGGCTGGTGAGCGTCGCGGCGATCGGCCAGCCGACGAGCATCGGCGCGGCGGTCGCGCCCGCCTCTGCCGGCGTGCGACCGAGTACGCCCTGCACGTAGAGCGGCACGAACATGAGGATGCCCATCATCGTCGCGCCGAGCAGCAGAGACGACATCGCCGCGACCGCGATCGGCCGGCGCATCACGAGCGCGATCGGCAACACCGGATCGGCGGCGTGGCGCGCCTGATAGACGAACAACAGCGCGAGCGCGGCGCCGAGCGGCAGCGTCAGCGCGGGCAGCTCACCGGCGGAGCCGAGCAGCAGCGCGAGCGACGCCAGCGAGAGCAGCAGCGCGCCGAGCCAGTCGAGCGGCAGCGTACGCGCAGTGCGCGGCTGCTCGCGAAACGCGAAGAAGAGCAGCGCAGCGGACGCGATCCCAAAGGGCACGTTGACCCAGAAGACCCAGCGCCACGACAGCGTCTGCACCAGCAGCCCGCCGAGCAGCGGACCGGCGACACCAGCGACTCCCCACACCGCGCCGAACAGGCCCTGCACGCGGCCGCGCTCCTCCATCGAATAGAGATCGCCAACGATGGTGATCGCGATCGGCTGCATCGCGCCGGCACCGAGCCCTTGCACCGCGCGCGCGAGGATCAGCGCGACGATGCTGTGCGCGCTGCCGCTCGCCATCGAGCCCAGCAAGAACAGCGTGATGCCGAACAACATGAGCGGCTTGCGCCCGTAGAGATCCGCGAGCTTGCCGTACACCGGCACGGACACCGTCGACGCGAGCAGATACGCGGAGCCGACCCAGCCGAACAGCGCGAGGCCGCCGAGATCGGCGATGACCGTCGGCATCGCGGTGCCGACGACGGTCGCCTCCATGGCGGCCATGAACATCGACAGCAACAGCGCAGTCACCGTGAGCCGTCGGTTGTGGCCAGCCATCGAGGTGCAGGTATGCGGTCAAGCGAGCCGTCGCGCGAGGCAGAAGCGACGCGCGCGAACGAGGCAGAAGCGACGCGCGCGAACGAGGCAGAAGCGACGCGTTCGCGCCAGACGATCACACGTCCGCGACGAAGCCCTTCCAGTTGCGCATGTAGCCGACGAACGACTCGGACAGGCCGCGCTCGCGCAGCTCGGCGGGCGTGAGCGGCGGGCGCTTGAGCTCGAGACCCGCGGCGATCCGCTGCGGCCAATCGGGATTCGCGATCGCCGCGCGACCGAGACACACCGCGTCGGCGCCGAGCGCGAGCGCCGCATCGGCCTCTTCGCGCGTCCAGATCTTTCCGGCCGCGACCAGCACGACCTCGCTCGGCAGCACGTTGCGCAGCAGCGGGATCGCGTGCTCTTCGGGGCGCTTGCTCGTCCTGCGCGTCACGTCCCACAGCGACGCGTGCAAGAAGTCGATGCCGTCGTCGGCGAGCCAGCGCGCGACCGTCAGGCTCTCGTCGAGATCGAGCCCGCGCGCCTGGCCGAAGTCTTCCGGCGAGATGCGCACGCCGACGAGGAACGACGCCGGCACCGCGGCACGCACCGCGCGCACCGCCTCACGAATCATCCGCGCCCTGCCCTCGATAGATCCGCCCCAGGCATCCGTGCGCTCGTTCATCGTGCGGCTGAGGAACTGCGACAAGAGATAGCCATGCGCGCCGTGCAGCTCCACGCCGCCGAAGCCCGCCGCATGCGCGCGCACCGCCGCATCGCGGAAGTGCGCGATCACGCCCTCGATGTCCGCTTCCGTCGCGGCGCGCGGCGCCTCGAAGCCGGGCGTCTCTTCGGTCCACTCGCTCGCGCTCCACGGGCGCGTACCCGAGACCTTCGACGGCGCGCGTACGCCGCCGTGAAAGATCTGCACGAGACCGAGCGCGCCGGCGCCGCTCAGCGCGCTCGCGAGCGTGCGCAGCCCGGGCAGATGCGCCTCGTTGGCGATGCCGAGCTCACCGGGCCACGCCTTGCCGTCTTGCGCGATGAACGCCGCGCACGTCTCGATGACGCCGAAGCCGCCCTGCGCACGCACCGTCAGCCAGTGCAGCTCGTCGTCCGAGAGCGTCCCGTCCGCGTGCGACTGCAGGTTCGTCAGCGGCGCGAGCCACGCGCGATTGCGCGCCTGCATTCCATTGCGAAAGACCAGCGGTTCGGCGAGCGCGCGCGGCGAGTTCGACATGCGCCCGTGTGTACAGCCGCCACGCGGCTTCGCAAGCTGGCGGGCGACGACCCGCGCCGCGCCAAGCGAGCGCGCGCTCAGCTCACGCTTGCGGCGGTGCGAAGCGCCGCGACGCGAGCTCCGCGGCGAGCGCGCGGATCTCCGGCATCCACTCGCCGATCTGCGGCAGCATCGTCGCGACCTCGACGCCAGCGCCGCGGAACGCGTCGTCGTGCGCGTTGAGCTCGGCGATCAGCTGAATCATCGCGTCGCGGCGCTCCGCTCGGAACGACGCCGTGCGCTCGACGCCGAGCTGCGCGCGCTCGCGCTCGAGCTCGGCGATCTGCACATCGAGCTCTTCGCGCTTGCTGCGCGCCGCGCTCAGCTTCTTCTCCACCGTCTCGACGCGCCGCTCTTCGGACTTCGACAGCCCCTGCGCGAGCTTCGCGTCGACGCGCGTGATGGCGAACGCGCGCCCCTCGAGCAGCCGCACCGCGTCGGCGAGCGCCGGATGATCGGCGAGCGCGAGCGCGCGGCGTAGCTCCGCCTCGCGACGCTTGAGCGCCTCGAGCTGCTCTTCGAGGCGGCGCCGCTCGCTCGCAGGCGAGCGGTCGACGGCCGCTTCGGTCTCGCCGCTGGCCTGGCGCGCGGCCTCGGTCTCGCCGACGTGGCTGATCTCGGCCTCGCTGCGTGCGTCGCTGGCGTCGTTCGCCGACTCCTGCTCGGCGGCGAGCGCGCTCTCCACCACTGCATCGCTGTCGAGGACTGCGGCTTCGTTCGTTTGCATTGCGTCGCCGTTGATAAGGGAGCGCCGCGGCGCAGGCAAGCAATGCCGACCGTCGCTAGATTCTATTTGACATCGTTTACTGTCACGCTACTTACTGTCGCATTAATGGATGGTCCATCGGACACGGTGTCCGATCGACTGTCACATCGAGGAGACAGCGATGAACTGCGCAGAACTACAGGGATCTACGCCACTTGCCGCGTCATCGGCCGCGGCAGTGATGGACGACGAGACGCCGGAAGAGCGCGACCATCGGCTCCGCCACTTCGGCGCGGCGCTCGACGCGATCAAGACGAGAGTCGAGGCGCAGCTCGGCGCGGACGATCTCGGGCACGTCGCGCGCACGCAGCGCTTCTCGCGCGGCATGGAGCTCGTCGGCCGGCTGCTGATCCACTTCTCGTTCGAGCCGCTCGGCTTCAGCGCGGGCGTGATCGCGCTGTGGCTGCACAAGCAGCTGCAGGCGACGGAGATCGGTCACACGGTGCTGCACGGCGCGTACGACGCCAGCGCGTTCAACGGCCTGCCGGGCGCAGAGAAGTTCCGCAGCAAGGGCTACGACTGGCGCATCCCGATCGACGAGGAGTGCTGGCGCTATGGGCACAACGTGCGTCATCACGGCGCGACCAACGTCGCCGGGAAAGACGCCGACATCCACTTTGGTCCGGTGCGGCTCACCGATCAGACGCCGTTCAACCCGCGCTTTCACCCATGGCAGCTGCTGTTCACGCTGTTCGTGCTGTTTCCGAACTTCGCGCTCCTGATGAACACGCACTTCACCGGCGTGTCGGACGCGCTCGACGACAACGGCATCGAGACCAAGCTCGACTTCTTGGCGGATCGCTCGAAGGCGAGCGTGCGGGGCGCGTGGCGCAAGGCGATGCGCAAGTTCCTCCCGTATTACGGGGTCGAATACGTGCTCTTTCCCGCGCTCGCCGGGCCCTTCTTCTGGAAGGTGCTGCTCGGCAATTGGCTGTCGGAGGTGATGCGCGACATCTACTCCGCCGCGACCATCTACTGCGGTCATGTCGGCGAGCGGACCAAGAACTACCCGATGGGCGCGCGTCCGACGCGCCCCGGCGACTGGTACGCGATGCAGGCCGAGGCGACGAACAATTTCGAGGTGCCGTGGGCGGTGTCGATGTTGTGCGGCGGTCTCGATCGGCAGATCGAGCACCACTTGTTTCCGCGCTTCGCACCAGAGAGGCTGCGCGAGATCGCGCCTGAGGTGCGCGCGCTGTGTGAGGCGCACGGCGTCGAATACCGCACGGCGAGCTGGGGGAAAACGCTGCGCGACGCGCTCTCCCACATCCACGCGCTCTCACACGAAGGCAGCAAGAGCGGCCCGCTCGGCGGAGTGCGCGCAGTGATCGCGGAGATGGCGTGACCGCCGTCGTGATAGGAATCGACTCGGTGAGCGAGTCAGCCGACAGCAGCGGAGCCACGCTCACGATCGACGAGCTCGCGTCGCTGTCGAAGGTGCCGAGCCGGACGATCCGCTTCTATCAGAGCAAGGCGCTGATCGGCGCGCCGCTGATGCGTGGGCGCGTGGCGTACTACGGCAAGAAGCACGTCGAGCGGCTGTCGCTGATTGCGCAGCTGCAGGATCGCGGGCTGCGCATCGAGGCGATTCGCGATCTGGTGAAGCGCCTCGACGCGGGCGAGCTCGACGTCGGTGAGTGGCTCGGGCTCGACGCGCAGCTGAAGACTCCGTGGGCGGACGATCGGCCGCGCACGATGAGTGAAGCGGAGCTGCTCGAGATCTTCGGGCACGAGCGCGCGGGTCTCATCGCGGATCTGCTGCGCCACGCCGACGTCGAGCGGCACGGCGACACGTTCTTGGTGAAGAGCCCGGCGCTGATCGCGCTCGCCGGCAAGCTCGAGAGCGCGGGCGTCGACCTCGAGGTCTCGACCAAGGCCGCGAAGATCCTGTCGAAGCACC
>Ga0335397_10008280_pt1 | contig 13109 bp, 9 predicted proteins | sample MAT04_FD_205740 | JGI IMG/M metagenome (GOLD analysis project Ga0335397, IMG submission 205740) | Freshwater microbial communities from Lake Fryxell liftoff mats and glacier meltwater in Antarctica - MAT-04 (spades assembly) (version 2) ...
GTCCACGTCGCCACGGCACCACGGCACGGGACCGCGAGCGACTACAGCTATTCGGTCGAGACCTATGAGATCCAGTGCGCCACGGGCCACTGGCGTACGGCCGGAGTCGTCGAATACGGCCCAGACGGTACCGAGGCCGGCCGGTATCCGGAAGAGGGAGCGGCCTGGGAAGAGGTACGCCCCAACACCTCACCCGAGTTCCTGAACAACATCGTCTGCACGGGCTCGCGTGCCCAGCCGCCGATCTGGCCGACCATCAAGGACTTCATCGACGCCGGTCGAGCCTGAGACTCAGGCGTCGACGGCGGCGTCCAGGGCGTTGGCCTGGATGAATTCGCGACGCGGCTCGACCACGTCGCCCATCAGTTTTGCGAACAGGTCCGAGGCGTCTTCCTGATGCTCGACCTGCACCTTCAGCAGGGTGCGGGCGTTGGCGTCGAGCGTGGTCTCCCACAACTGTTCGGGGTTCATCTCGCCCAGACCCTTGTAGCGCTGGATAGCGATGCCCTTCTTGCCGGCCTCGAGCACCGCTTCCAGCAGATCCAGCGGCCCACGAACGGTAACCGTCTTGTCCTTGCGGCGGAAGATCGCCGGCGTGTCGAACAGGCCCTCGAAGGCGGCGGCGCGTTCGGCCAGCCGGCGGGCGTCCAGAGAGCGGATCAGCGCCTCTTCCAGCACGATGCGTTCGGTGACGGCGCGGCGCACGCGCTCGAAGGCCACGGCACCCTGCGCGCCCGGCGAACCGGTCCAGGGACCATCGCCTTCTTCGGCGTAGAGGTTGAACCGGTCCGCGGCCCGGGTCGGATCGGCAGGGTTTTCGTCGAACAGGCCGGCCAGCGCCGCCTGTTCGATGGCGAAGGTCGGGGCGCGTTGGCTCAGGCGGTCAACGCCGGCCTTGAAGGCCTTGGCCTCGCGGACCAGGGCCTGCAGGTCCATGCCGGTGCGGCGCTCTCCGGTCGGCAGGTCCAGCTCGGCCTCGGATGACCCCTCCTCAATCAGGTAGGAGTCCATCTCGGACTGGTCCTTGAGGTAGCGGGACTGCTTGCCCTTGGCGACCTTGTAGAGCGGCGGCTGGGCGATATAGACGTGCCCGCGCTCGATCAGCTCGGGCATCTGGCGATAGAAGAAGGTCAGCAGCAGGGTCCGGATGTGGGCACCGTCGACGTCGGCGTCGGCCATCAGGATGATCTTGTGATAGCGCAGCTTGTCGGCATTGAAGTCGTCGCGGCCGATGCCGGTGCCCAGCGCCAGAATCAGCGTCCCGATCAACTCTGAGGACAGCATCCGGTCAAAGCGCGCGCGTTCGACATTGAGGATCTTGCCGCGCAGGGGCAGGACGGCCTGATTCTCGCGGTTGCGGGCCTGTTTGGCCGAGCCGCCGGCGCTGTCGCCCTCGACGATGAACAGTTCGGACTTGGCCGGATCGCGTTCCTGACAGTCGGCCAGCTTGCCGGGCAGGGAGCTGATTTCCATGGCTGATTTGCGCCGGGTCAGGTCGCGGGCCTTGCGCGCGGCCTCGCGGGCGGCGGCGGCCTCAATGATCTTGGCGACCACCTGTCTGGCCTCGACCGGATGTTCCTCGAACCAGGTCGACAAACCTTCGGAACACAGGCCCTCGACGGCGGGACGCACTTCGGACGAGACCAGCTTGTCCTTGGTCTGTGACGAGAATTTCGGGTCGGGCACCTTGACCGACAAGACGCAGGTCAGGCCTTCGCGGGCGTCCTCGCCCGAGACCGAGACCTTCTCCTTCTTGGCCGCACCGGCGGCGTCGATATAGCCGCCCATGACGCGGGTCAGGCTGGCGCGGAAGGCCGACAGATGGGTGCCGCCATCCCGCTGGGGGATGTTGTTGGTGAAGCACAGCATGGTCTCGTGATAGCTGTCGTTCCACCACAGGGCGAGATCGATCTCGATCCCCTCCTTCTTGCCGCGGATGACGATGACGTCCTTCAGGATGGGAGTCTTGGATTTGTCGAGGTGGCGCACAAAGGCCTCGACGCCGCCTTCATAGTGCAGGATTTCCTCGAATTTCTCGACGCCGCGATTGTCCTGCAGCTTGATGACCACGCCCGAGTTGAGGAAGGCCAGCTCGCGCAGGCGGTGCTCGAGCGTCTTCAGGTCGAAATCGATGTGGGCGAAGGTGGTGAGCGAGGGGTAGAAGGTCACCTCGGTGCCCGACAGGACCTTGCCCGCATTTGGGCCGTCGTCCCGCAGGGGGGCGTCGCCGGTGATCCTCAGGCTTTCGACCGTGTCGCCGCGCGCGAACTTCATCTCGTGGCGTTTGCCGTTGCGATAGATGACCAGTTTGAGCCAGTCACTGAGGGCGTTGACGACGGAAACGCCGACGCCGTGCAAGCCGCCCGAGACCTTGTAGGAATTCTGGTCGAATTTACCGCCCGCGTGCAGCTGGGTCATGATGACCTCGGCCGCCGAGACGCCTTCGCCCTCGTGGATGTCGGTGGGGATGCCGCGCCCGTTGTCGGTGACCGTCACCGAGCCGTCGGCGTTGAGGATGACCTGGACCAGGTCGGCGTGGCCGGCCAAGGCTTCGTCGATGGCGTTGTCGACTACCTCATAGACCATGTGGTGCAGGCCCGAGCCGTCGTCGGTGTCGCCGATATACATGCCGGGCCGTTTGCGCACCGCGTCCAGCCCCTTGAGGACCTTGATGGAATCGGCCCCGTAGGCGGCCTCTTCAGCGGTGTCTTCGTTGCGCCCAAGGTCGTTGGGATTCGGCGTTTGATCGGTCATATATTCGGTCGGTGAAACGCCCTCTCGGAGGGCCTGTGAAGGCGACGGTTCGGCCGCCTTGAACGGACGGTTTTCAGGGCGCGAATCCGGTCCGCCCCGATGTCGTCAGCATATAGGAAATCCGGGTGAAATTGCGAGGAAAAGTGCGGTCATACGGGGGTCCGCTCAGCCTTCGGTGCCGCGCTGGAATCAGGGCGGTTTTGGGAGGCCCGACGGAGCGTCCGGGCCTTCGCCCGGTGAGTCCGCAGTGCGCTCGAATACAGCGGACATTGCGGTCACATCGGACTCTGGCGATCCGCATCTGGACACCTTGCGACGGGACGGAGGGAGTGTAGGCCGGCGGCCCGCCATGGTGGGCTGGGGACGCTGTTATTTTTTAAAGGGGTGCGGAGTCAGGGGGTTGGCAGCGCGAAATATGCTGACAATCGGCGAATAGGTAGCACGGTCCGTTCCTTCTCCCGATGGGTGGAGGACGTTCGGACACGAACCGACGACGGGTGGCCCGAAGGGCCGGATGAGGGTCGGCTGGTGCGAGCGGCAAAGCCGCCCCCGGACGGTCGCCCCTCACCCTTTCGCGCAGGGGACGACCGCTTCGCGCTCGTGCGCTCAAGCCCTCTCCCAAACGGAGAGGGAGCGCTATTCTTCGGCCAGTGCGCCGCCTTCCACCCGCACGAACTGCGCCCGACCGCGCAAGGGTTCAAACAGTTCGGCCTCGGTACCGGTCATGAAGGCCTGAAGACCGAGGGCCTCGATCTCATCGAACAGGGCGGCGCGGCGGGCCGTGTCGAGGTGAGCAGGGGCCTCGTCCAGCAGCAGGACCGGCGGGGCATCCTGACCCGCCAACCGGGCGACCTGGGCCAGGATCAGGTTCAGCACCAGCGCCTTCTGTTCGCCGGACGATCCCTCGGCGGCGGGGCGGTTCTTGGCGCGGTGCAGGACGGTCAGGTCGGAGCGGTGCGGGCCATAGAGCGACCGGCCGGCGGCGGCGTCGCGGGCGCGCGAGCGGGCCATGCCGTCGCGAAGGGTGGCGGCGATCGCGGCTTCGTCCGCGCCGTCAGCGGCCATGGCCTCAGCCTCGCCGGTCAGGCCAAGATCGGCCGGCGGGAAGGGCCGGTCGGACCGGGCGTCAATGGCGGACTGGAGGGTTGTCAGGGCGGCGGCGCGGGCGGCGGCGGCGGCGGCCCCGGCCTCGCCAAGCCGGATCTCCAACGCGTCCAGCCACAGCGGGTCAGCAGCACGGCCTTCTGCACCCTCGGTCAGCAGGCGCAGCCGCTCGCGCAAGGCCTTTTCATAGGCGGCGACCGAGGCGGCGTGGGCGGGGTCGGCGGCGAACACCAGCCGGTCGAAGAAGCGCAGGCGCGCGGCGCGGGCGTCGGAGAACAGCCGATCCTGTTCGGGCGTGGCCCACACCGGGCGCAAATGGTCGAGCAGGCGGCCCGGCTGGGCCGTCTCGCCGTCGATACGGACGATGCGGCGGGCGGCACCGGGCGACTGGACGCCGGTGCCCAGTCTGGTCTCGCCGTCGCCGTCGGTCAGGACCGCCGCCACGGCCCAGGCCCGGCCTGTGGCCTCGCCCGGCTCGCGCCGGCCCATTTCGGGGGCCGTGGCCCCGCGCAACCCCCTGCCCGGGGTGAACAGGCTGAGCGCCTCCAGCAGATTGGTCTTGCCCGCGCCATTGGGCCCGTGAAGCACCACGGTCCCCGCCCCGATGGGCAGGGTCGCGCTCGCATAGGAGCGGAAATCGGTGAGGGTGAGGGCGGTGATCAAGGGCAGCTAGTGATTAGTGGCTAGTGATTGGTGATTGCTGGATCGCGAGCGGAGCCCGTGCGCCAAGCGGCTGCGACGCATCAATCACCAATCACTAGCCACTAATCACTCTCATCACACCCGCAGCGGCATCAGCACATACTGCACGCCCGGGTCGCCCGGATCGAGCACCAGCGTCGGGCTGGCCGGGTCCGCGAATTTGAAATGGGCGGTTTCGCCGGTGATCTGGCCGGCGACGTCGAGCAGATAACGGGCGTTGAAGCCGATCTCGAAGGGCTCTTCGGAATAGCCGATCTCGACCTCCTCGACCCCCTGCCCGGCCTCCATGTTGCGCACCGTCAGGGTCACGCGGTCCAGCTCGAAGGCCAGTTTCACCGAACGGCTCTTCTCGGCCGAAATGGTGGCGACGCGGTCGACGGCCTGGGCGAACAGGGTGTTGTCGATGTCGGCCTGTTTGTCGTTCCCCTTGGGGATGACCCGCATATAGTCGGGGAAGGCCCCGTCGATGACCTTGGACGTCAGGGACGCCTGGCCGAATTCGAAGCGGATCTTCTGCGGGCTGACCATGACGTCGACCGGGCCCGAGCCGTCGTCGAGCAGGCGGCGGACCTGGTCGATGGTCTTGCGCGGGACGATGACGCCGGGACCACCGGCGGCGCCCTCAGGCGCGGGCATTTCGGCCAGGGCCAGACGATGGCCGTCGGTGGCCACGGCGCGCAGCAGGGGGATGCCGTTCTCGGCCACGGTGTGCAGATAAAGGCCGTTCAGATAGTAGCGCGTCTCCTCGGTCGAGACGGCGAACCGGGTCTTGTCGATCAGCCGGGCGAGGTCTTCCTTGGGCAGGGAAAAGCGGGTGCCAGAGGTGTCGGTCGACATGACCGGAAAGTCGCCCGCGGGCAGGACCGGCAGGTTGAATTTCGAACGCCCGGCCTGGATCACCAGCCGGGGGTCGTCGCCGTTATAGCTGAGCGAGACCTCGGCCCCGTCGGGCAGTTTGCGCACGATTTCGTACAGGGTGTGGGCCGGGGCGGTGATCTGGCCCTCAACATTCACCTGGGCTTCGGCCTCGTCGACCATCTCCATGTCCAGATCGGTGGCGGCGAAGCTGAGCTTGTCTCGACCGGCGCTGAGCAGGACATTGGACAGGATAGGGATGGTGTTGCGGCGCTCGACGACGCTCTGCACATGCCCGAGGGCCTTGAGAAGCGCGGATCGTTCGATGGTCAGTTGCATGTGGTCTCGCCCGGGGTGCGGCGACTCAAAGCGTCACCGCGACATGGAGGGCCTTGGACACTAGCGGATTGAGCGGGCGGGGCAACGGGGGTGGCGCGCTATGGGCGGGGATAGACGTGGGAACGGAGTGAAGAGTGCCAGTGCCAGTGAGCCCATGGCCACAGCCCCGAGCCACTCGGCTCACCAGCACAACTCACTGGCACCGGCCTCAGCCCCTCAGCTTGCGCGTCAGCGTCTCGACGTCCCGCGCGATCTGGTCGTCGAGGCCGATCAGTTCCTCGATCTTGCGCACGCCGTGCAGGACCGTGGTGTGGTCCCGGCCGCCAAAGCGCCGGCCGATGTCGGGATAGGACCGCGTCGTGTGCTGCTTGCACAGCCACATGGCGATCTGGCGCGGCCGGGCCACGGCGCGCGTGCGGCGCTCCGACAGCAGGTCGGCCTGTTTGAGGCTGAAGTGATCGGCCACGGTTTTCTGGATTTCATCGACGGTGATGCGGCGCTCGGGGCCGCCGCGCAGGGCCGAGCCGAGCAGGGCCTGGGTCTCGTCGACGCTGAGCGACGACAGGCGGGCGCCGGCGACGGCGGCCAGGGTGTTCACGGCACCTTCCAGTTCGCGCATCGAGCCCGGGGTGCGGTCGACCAGGTGTTCCAGCACCTCGGCCTGGGCCTCACCCGAGACGACGCCGAGGTTGGCGAGCGCCTGGATCCGGTTACGGGCCACAGCCAGTTTCAGGGCGCGGTCAGCCGGTTCGACCGGGCAGGTCAGGCCCGAGGCCAGATGGCTGCGCAGGCGCGGCTCGACCTCGGTCAGGGCCATGGGCGGGCGGTCGGCCGAGATCACGATCTTCTTGCCGTCCTCAATCAGGGCGGTCAGCGTCGACAGCAGTTCTTCCTGGGTGCCGGCCTTGCCGCCGACGAACTGGACGTCATCGATCAGCAGCATGTCGGCGCTGCGCAGGCTGTCCTTGAACGCCGCCATGGTGCGGTCCTGGGTGGCGCGCACGAAGGTCGACAGGAAGCGTTCCGCGGTCAGATAAACGACCCGGGCATCCGGTCGCAGGCGCTGGGCCTCCCAGGCGATGGCGTTGAGCAGGTGGGTCTTGCCGTAGCCATAGGGGCCGCAGAAGAAGATTGGATTGAAATGGCCGTCGGCCCAGGCGGCGGCCTGGCGGGCGATGGCCAGGGCGAAGGCGTTACCCTGACCTTCCACGAAGCTGTCGAAGGTCAGCCGCTCCTGCAGGCCGGCGGCGCGCACGGCGCGGGCACCGTCGGCGACGGCGGGCACCGTGGCCATGGGCATGGTCTTGGTCATGGAGTGGGACTGGGGCGACACCAGCGGCAGGACATTGGCACCCTCGGCTCGGCCGGCGGCGACCTGGGAGGCCGAAGGAGTCGAGCCCATCTCGGCGCGGCAGCGCACGTCCAGACGGCGCGACAGGCCGTCCAGACCCAGCCACAGCTCATTCATGCGGCGCAGGGCGTTCTTGCGCACCCAGTCGCGGGCATAGGCGGTCGGCGTGACCAGGATCAGCTGGCCTGACCCGTCGGCACGAACGGCCGAAGGCGCGATATAGGAGCTGAACGGCCCCTCGCCGATTTCCGAGCGAAGACGGCCCGCCGCCTCGGTCCAGATGTGATCCGGATCCGTCATTCCCGCCATCCCCGCGCTCCCCGTAACCATAGCCACCCGCCGTTCGAAACCATCACCGCGTCGCCCTTCCAGAGACGGTCTGAACGAGGGACGACTTCTCCTGTCCCGCGAAGCAAGGATGCCGCGCGGGTGGGGTCGAACTCTTGAACAGGCGTCTCACGCCGACCCGAAAACAGGTTTCGAGCCGTCTTCATCCGTGTGGGGATGGAAGTGCGTCAGCCCCCCAAACTTACGCCCGGCGAGGGGGGCGTCAACGCTGATTCGCGAGTCGATATGCACTTAAAATTGTTGACTCCGCTAAAGCCAAACACCGTCAACGAAAATGCCCGTTTCGCCACGGACGCGAGTGCCAATTCGAGCTGTGAAGCTTAGCCGCAGACATGCAAGCGGCGAGGAAGCGTTAGCTCCCTCGCCGTTGATATCGTTGATATTTACTATGACAGGCCTGTGAAAGGCCGTCAGGAGGCCGCTATGTCAGGCAGCGGACATTTTCTTAAGTTGGGCGGCCAGACGACCGACCTTGCGCGAACCCGTGTTCTTGTGAACCACGCCCTTGGAGACGGCGCGCATCAGCTCGGACTGCGCCTCGACGAAGGCGGTCTTGGCGGCACCGGCGTCGCCACCGACGATGGCTTCCTGGAATTTGCGCAGGAAGGTCCGGACACGCGTGCGGCGCGCCTTGTTCACTTCGGTGCGGGCCGCGATCTTGCGGATCGCTTTCTTGGCGCCGGCATTGTTGGCCATCAGTCAAACCTTACGAACGGAAACGCCGCGGAGCACGGTCCACGGCGGGGAAATCTTCAAGAGCGCGCGGCTATAGCGGAAAGGGGTTGGGGGGTCAACGAAGAGTCTGGGCGTGCCTCAGCCCCAGGCCCACCCGCTGCCGGATAACGACGCTTGACGCTGATAGGTTACAATTGTAGAGTAATTGCGACATCAATCGTTATTCCCGTATTATGGCCAAACCCACAGCCCCCAGCGAGTCCGAACTGGACGTCCTCAAATGCTTCTGGCGCGACGGGGATCTGTCGGCGAGCGAGGTCCGCAATCGCATCGCCGGCGATCTGGGCTGGACATCTTCGACAACGCGCACGGTACTGGAACGGATGCGGGCCAAGGGCCTGCTGACGCGCCGCGACGTCCACGGCATGGCGGTCTATTCCACCGCCCAGCACAAGGTGGCTGTGATCGGCGGGCTGATGAAGCGACTCGGGGCGCTGCTTGATCTCGATGGCCCCCTGCCCGCAGCGGCCTTCTCGGGCAGCCAGATTCTGGACGCCGACGACATCGCTGAGCTGGAAGCGGCCCTGGCCAGGCCGGACGCCGACGGGGAGGTCCGATGATGGGCCCGCCCGAACTTCTGGCGCTGTCGCTGGGCCTGTCCATCGCGGTGGCGGCTCTGGCCTGGGCTGGCGGTCGGCTGGTCGAACGGCTGAGCGCCGATCCCCGGCTGAGGGACCGGGTCTGGGCTGCGGCCATGATCCTGCCGGCCCTGCCGCCGCTGGCGATCAGCCTGATGTTGTTGACCCCGGCGCCGTTGCGCGACGCTGATCTGGTTTCCGCATTCCTGCCGACAACCGTCGTCACGACACCCGCTGCGGCGCTGGCGGTCGCCCCGTCGCCGATCTTCGCCTTTGACCCTACCCTGGCCGCCTGGGCCGTGCTGGGGATCGCGGCCCTGCTGACAATCGCGCGGGTGGCAGCCCTTGCGCACCGCGTCCGGCGGCTGGTCCGGATTGTTCGCGACGCGGCGGTACCCGGACCGGCGGTGGTAAGGATGGTCGAGTCTGCCGCCAACGAATTCGCCATCGGCGCGCCCCGCATCGGGATCAGTACCGAAACCTCCGAGGCGCTGCTGGCAAGTCTGGGTCACGCGCGGCTGATCCTGCCTGTCGGTCTGACCGACGGGACCGACCCGGCGGCGGCCCGCGCCGTGATCGCCCACGAAATTGCCCATCTTAAGCGCGGCGACCATCGCACCCTGTGGCTGGAGGAAGCTCTGCTGGTCCTGCTGGCCGCCAACCCCCTGATGCCGACGCTGCGCGCCCGGCGCGCCGCCGCACGAGAAGAAGCTTGTGACGCCCTTGCCCTGTACGGCACGTCGCCGGAGACTCGCCGGGCCTATGCACGGTCCCTGATCGAGGCCCTTCGGAACCGCGCCGCTCCGCAGGCCTCCGGCGGCCTGCCCGCCCTGACCTTCACCGGCGCCGGAAGGAATACCTCGATGCATCGCCTGAAAGCTGTTCTGAATCCCGTCCCCGCCGCCGGTCGCGGTGCCCGTCTGGTGGCTTATGGGCTAGCCGGTCTGATCGCCGCAGCGGGCGGGGCCGGATCGCTGGCTGTGGCCGGCGAGCGCGAGGCCGTGATCCATATGGTCGCAGCGCCCGCGACCGCGCCCATCCTGCGCGATGCACAGCAGCGCACCGTCGTTCTGGGCGCGGGCACCCGCACACTGCTAAATGGCAAGCCGCTTCCCGAGGGTCTGCCGATGTGGGCCATTTCGGCGGAACGGATCAATGTGAGCACACCTCCAGCCGGCTCGGGCGGGGTGAACTTCATCCTGCCCTTCACGGGCACGACCCCGGTCAGCGTCAACGGCCACCTAATGCCGGAGGGCTTTCCGGCCAGCGGCGTCGTCGGTGACGCCGTGGAGCGGGTCGATATCGTCGGCGATCATGTTCAGTACACGCTTAAGCCCGAGGCTGATGTACGCCGCGCGCGACGAGAGGTGCCCGCCGCGCCGAGGGACACGTCCGCGCGCGCTGCGGTCGAGCCCGTCCAATCAACGCTGACGCCTGAGCAGCAGGCGCGTTATCGCAATACGACCGCCCGCCAATATCAGGCGCTTTGCGCCTCCGCGGACCCGGGCGACGAGGGCTTCTGCAGCGGGGTCATGTTTGGTGTGCTGGTGCGGGCGTCGCAGAACGGCTTTTGCCCACCAGCCACGATGACCTCTCCGGACAGGACCGGTTCCGACCTCGGCACCTTCGTTGATCGCGGGCGGCGGGAGATCGCCGGAATCCGGCCAAACGCCAGCGAGAGCGCTTACCAACTCGCGGAGAGGGCTCTCAAGCAGGCCTATCCTTGCGGTTCGGTGGCGGCGACGCCCCCGGCGTCGGAAGCCCGGTTTACCGAAAGCTTGGCCCGCTTTACCCAAAGCTTCGTGCCGCTGACCGTCTCCGCCGACATCGAGGGCCGACCCTTGTCCGTGCAAGGCGACGAGGTTCTTAGAGTCTTGCTGACGGACGAGACCGGGGCCGTGATGAACACCTTCGGGAGCTTGAGCAGCGGGAAAGCATCCGGCCCATTGGGTCCGCTCGGTATGGCCATCAACACCGAGGATTTTCCGAAGGCCTCGGAGTCAGCGCGTACCTATACGCTGACCGGAGAAATCCGCGGGCCCGGCCGCGTCCTGCGCTACGTCGCCGAGCCGGTGACGCTTCGCCTTGCGCCGGGCGCGCGCCATACTGACTTGCGACCCACGCTGAATTTCCGCCCCGCTTGACGTTGCCCGTCACCGCCCCGTGAACACCGGCTTCCGCTTCTCCACAAACGCGGCCATGCCTTCCTTCTGGTCCTCGAAGGCGAACAGGCTGTGGAACAGGCGGCGTTCGAACTGGACGCCTTGGGTCAGGGTGGTCTCGAGCGCGGCGTTGACCATTTCCTTGTTGGCCATGACGGCCAGGGGGCTCTGGGCGGCGATGCGGGCGGCGATCTTGCGGACCTCGTCCAGCAGGCTGTCGTGCGGCACGACGCGGCTGGCCAGACCGGCGCGCTCCGCCTCGGCGGCGTCCATCATGCGGGCGGTCAGGACCATGTCCATGGCCTTGGACTTGCCGACCAGACGGGTCAGGCGCTGGGAGCCGCCGATGCCGGGGGCGACGCCGAGGTTGATCTCGGGCTGGCCGAATCTGGCCTTGTCCGAGGCCACGATGAAGTCGCACAGCATGGCCAGTTCGCAGCCGCCGCCCAAGGCGAAGCCGTTGACGGCGGCGATGATCGGCTTTCTGAAGCGGACGATGCGGTCGTGGCCGAGGGCGAAGAAATTGCCCGCGTACATCTGGGCATAGGTCTGGTCCTGCATCTCCTTGATGTCGGCCCCGGCGGCGAAGGCCTTGTCGCCCGCGCCGGTCAGGATCAGGCAGCGCACCGTGCCGTCATGCTCGACCGCGTCGAGGAAGTCGGACAGGTCCTTGAACAGGGCCGAGTTAAGCGCGTTCAGCGCCTCGGGCCGGTTCAGCGTCACCACCGCATAGAAATCGGCGTGGCGCTCGATCAGCAGGGTGGCGTAGGTGTCAGGCATGGGGCGGGCTCCTCGGTAGTCTGGCGCGGTCATACAGGCGGGAGGGTGAAGAGTGCTAGTGAGCAAGGGGTGAGCGGTCCGGAGCGCGATGCCGGCGACAGCGGCTCACCCCTTGCTCACTAGCACTCTTCACTCACGCCCTCACCGCTTCTGACAGAGCGGGCACCAGAAGGTCGAGCGCCCGCCCTGGACGGTGCGCCGGATCTCGCCGGTGCAGCCATCCGCGAGGCAGGGCTGGGCCTCGCGGCCATAGACGTCGAATCGGTGCTGGAAATAGCCCTGGCCACCGTCGGCATTGGCGAAATCCTTGAGGGTCGAACCGCCAGCGAGGATGGCTTCGTTGAGGACGTCGCGGACCACGGCGGCGAGGGTCTCCAGCCGGGGCTTCGACACCTTGCCGGCGGCGATCAGGGGCGATATCCGGGCGCGGTACAGGGCCTCGCAGACATAGATATTGCCGAGGCCGGCGACGTTGCGCTGGTCCAGCAAACTGACCTTGATGGTCTGGGTCTTGCCCGCGAAGGCCTCGACCAGATGGGCGGCCGAGAAGCCGTTGCCGAGCGGCTCGGGGCCGAGGGCGGCGAACCACGGATGGGCCTCGACCCCGTCGGTCGGAATCAGACCCATGAAGCCGAAGCGGCGGGCGTCGGCGAAGCCGACGCGGGTCGCGACGTCGCCCCGGACCGCGCACAGGCTGATGTGTTCGTGCTTGCCGACGATGGGCGCGTCCTGCTCGTATTCGCCCAGCTGGTTGCCGTCCAGGGTGAAGCGGCCGGTCATGCCGAGGTGGCTGACCCAGGTCTCGCCGGTTGACAGCGGCATCAGCAGATATTTGGCCCGCCGGTCGATGCGTTCGACCACGGCCCCCTCCAGCCGCTCGGTGAAGCGGTCGGGGAAGGGAAAGCGCAGGTCGGGCCGGTTCTGGCGCACGCGGGTCAGGCGCGCGCCGGACAGGACGGGCTCAAGGCCACGACGGACGGTTTCGACCTCGGGAAGTTCGGGCATAAGGGAGCGTCTGGGGATCAGGGATCAGGGGCGAGGGGCGAGGGGAGAGGGAAGAAAACCCATATTCACCGTTGGGCTCTGACAGCCAACCCTTCCTGATCCCTATTCCCTGATCCCTGATACCTGATACCTGCCCCCAATTCCCCCGTCCCGCCCTCTCCCCGCCGCTTTCGTCGGCGATAGAGCTGCCGTTACGCCAGTGCGTGTTCCTCGCGCACTGGCGTTTCCACGTGCGCCCCTGTAAGAGGCGCGCGCTCCCCGCACCGTCGCCAAAATCCAGCGGTCCGCTCTCGTCCGGCCGCCTTGCACGTCTGATAGTCAAATGAATCTGCGCAACGTCGCCATCATCGCCCACGTCGACCACGGCAAGACCACCCTGGTGGACCAGATGCTGGC
>Ga0335397_10008285_pt1 | contig 13103 bp, 10 predicted proteins | sample MAT04_FD_205740 | JGI IMG/M metagenome (GOLD analysis project Ga0335397, IMG submission 205740) | Freshwater microbial communities from Lake Fryxell liftoff mats and glacier meltwater in Antarctica - MAT-04 (spades assembly) (version 2) ...
ATCCTTGAAAAAGTAAAGCGTGGCCGTAGCCATCTCAATAAGATGGAATCCGTATGACGGGCTACACTAGGCAAGTTCAGGCTCCACGAAAACTTCCGTATTCCAAACTCGAAAGCCAAAGCGATGTCATCTTGTGGGCGAGACTTTTGACATGGGAAATTCTTGAAGATGGGCAAACGGTGGACAAATACCGTTTCATCTTGGAAGATTCGCAGGCTTTGAAAGGGCAGTTGCCGCAGGCTCCGGTCAATGTCTATTTAAAGAAAGAAGAAGGGAGGCTGGAGCCTTCGCGGATGGATCATTTCTCCCGTCCCACCAGAGCGTTAGTCTTTTTGCAGAAGCGTCGCGAAGGAGGCTTTCAGTTTATAGCGCAGGATTGGAGCCAAAGAATTTGGATATTCGAGAAGGTCGATCCAAAACTACATTAGAAGTTTTGACGACTGCGTTGCTTATCTCTGGCTGACTCTGGCGCGAGACAATGATTTCGCATTGCTGGATTTGGTGGGAGGTCAATATCCCCTCATACATAGCCCAGAGCTTTTGACGGGCATTCAAAAGTTAGCCGAAGGTCAAGGCGATCTTGTGACGGTCGCCAAAAAGATCCTGGTCAGCCATGCGGAAGCTGTAGCGGAGGAGGCGAAAACATCATCAGCCCCCCGTTCACCGGTATTGTTGGAGGTCACGCCCGAGCTGGAGACCGTTTTCAGGCAATTTTGGATGCGTTTTCAGCAGACATGGAATGCTCGGGATTGGGCACAAATGGCGGCGCTGTATGTCAATGTGCAAGTCACTCCACCAGCTCCGGTCAAACAATCCAACGGTCGGGAAGTGTCCTGGGCGGACTTTATGGCCGTGGTGAAAAGAAATCGGGAAAACGAGGGAGAGATCACCTCTGCCAAACTCGGTCAGATCGAACTGCAGGAGAACCAAGCCGAAGTGGAAGTTGATTTCACTTTTTCCAAGTCTCCTGCCGATACCTGGGGGCGAGCATTCGTCAAAACAAAGGACGGTCGCTGGCTGCTGAAGGCGCGCTAAAGATCGTCGTGTTCTACTCGCGCGTCTTGTGAATGGACTACCTTTGGAGTCGCGCTTTTGAGCGCCGATACACACCGGATTTTTTGAGCCTACGCGTGGGGGGGCTTGCGATAAAAACCGCACCGCCCATATTCGCAGCCTATGATGGCCACCCCCGCGATTTCCATCCAGAACGTCACCAAAATCTACCCGATCCCTTTCAAGCGGGAGAAGGTGACGGCTGTGAGCGATCTTTCGCTCACCGTCGAGCCGGGGCAGGTCTATGGGCTGCTCGGGCCGAATGGTTCGGGGAAATCGACGACGATGAAAATTGTCCTCGGACTCGTTTCGCCGACTTCGGGGAAGACCGAGATTTTTGGGCGCGATTCGACGACGGTCGAGAGCCGCGAGGATGTGGGGTTTTTGCCTGAGAATCCTTATTTCTACAAATATCTGACCGGCGAAGAGACACTGCATTTCTACGGCAAACTTTGCGGGCTGAGTGGGGCAAAGATTCGGGAGCGGGCAAAGGAGTTGCTGAAATTGGTGGGATTGGAAAACGCGGCGAATCGGCGGCTCGCCGGTTATTCAAAGGGCATGCTCCAGCGCATCGGCTTGGCGCAGGCGATGATTCAGGAGCCGCGATTGCTCGTGCTCGATGAGCCGACGGCGGGCGTCGATCCGGCGGGGTCGCGCGAGATTCGCGATCTCATCCTCGATTTCAAAAAGCGCGGGATCACCGTGCTGCTCTGCTCGCATCTGCTCGAGCAGGTGCAGGAAATCTGTGACCGCATCGGCATCCTGCATCGCGGCGCGTTGATTCGCGAAGGGAAGCTCGAAGACCTCATTTCGATCCAGGATCAGACCGAGCTGATTCTCGAAAATGCCACGCCGGAATTGCTCTCCGAACTTCAGGCGGTGATCGCCAATTCCTCCGCCCGGTTGCTCGATCAGCGCAAACCGCAGAAGACGCTGGAGCGCTACTTCCTCGACGTTACCGGTCCTCAACCATGACTGCCGCCCCCGCCGCCACCAAACACAAACTCTTCTCGCCTGCGCGCGTCTCGGCCATCGCGTCGAACACCCTCCTCGAGCTTGTCCGGCTCAAGGTGTTCTACTTCATGCTGCTCTTCGCGCTGCTCATCATCGGCAGCTCGGCGTTCACCTCCAAGTTCTCGTTTCAGGAACAGTTTCAGGTCCTGAAGGATGTGTCGCTCGGCGCGATGTCGATCTTTACCTGGCTGCTCGCGGTCCTCGCCACGGCGATGCTGCTGCCGAAGGACATCGAAGACCGCACGCTCTACACCATCCTCGCCAAGCCGGTGCCGCGCTTTGAATACCTGCTCGGCAAATTCCTCGGCGTTCTCTTCCTCCTGTTCATCGCGATCTCGCTGATGAGCGCTGTTTTTGTCGTCGTGCTTTATACCCGCGAACAGACCGCGCTCGCCGAAGCCTCGCGCGGGGTTCCACCGAACCTGCTGACCGACGAAATCCGGCAGATCCGCGCCAGCGCCTTCAACAGCAATCTGCTGCCCGGCATCGTCATCATCTATCTCAAGGCCGCTCTGTGCGCCGCGCTCACGCTGCTCCTCTCGACTTTCGCCTCGTCGTGGATTTTCACGATCATCACCTCGGTCGTTGTCTATCTCATCGGCCACATTCAGCCCATCGCCCGTGAGGCGTATCTGGCCTCGGCCACGGTCGCGCCGCTGACGAAAATCTTCCTCGCGCTGGTCTCGCTGCTCATCCCCGATCTCACGGCGCTCAGCCTCGTGGACGACATCGTGGTCGGCAATGCCATCCCGATGCTCCTCTTCGCCAAGACCGCGGCGCTCGGCGGGATTTACGTCTGCTTCTACTTCCTCGTCGGCTACTTCGTCTTCTCCGGAAAGGAGCTATGAACCGTCGGGTCGTCATCGCCTTTGGAATGCTGCTCGTCTTCGGAGCTTTGCGGATGCCCTTCGAGCGGCAGCTCGAGGCGGAGCACAAGGCCGCCTATTTCCACGGGGCAAAGTTCGACCTCGGCCTGCGCGAACAGATCGGCCAGATGGCTTTTCTCGCCGCGCTCAGCGGCTTCCGGTCGCTGGTGGCCGACGGTCTGTATTTGCACGCCCACGCGCTCTGGGAGCGCACCGAGTGGGGCCGGATGAAGCTGAACTTCGACGGTGCGGTCGCGCTTCAGCCGCGTTGCATCCTCTTCTGGGACCAGGCCGCGTGGCACATGGCTTTCAATGCCAGCATCGCGGCCTACGAAGACAAGAATCAGCCCCGCGAAGCTCTGCGCATCAAGGCTCAGCGCGAGTATTGGAAACTCGGCGAGGATTATCTGGTCCGCGGCATCGCCAACAACCCCGACAACCCCACGCTCTACGACCGGCTGGGTTTTCTCTACCGGGAGAAATTCAAGGACCACTGCAAGTCCGCCGAGACCTACGCCCGCTGCGCCAAAGTGCCCGGCGCGCCGGTTTACGCCAAGCGTTTCGCCGCCTACGAACTCGCGCAATGCCCCGGGCACGAACGCGAGGCCTACGAGCAGCTCCGCACTTTCTATTTCATGGGTAAAGATGAGCATCTGCCCACCCTGCTAAAATGGCTCGGCAAGCTTCAGGAAAAATTGGAGATTCCCCCGGAGCAGAAAATTGCTATTCCTCCGGCTTCCAACCCCTGACATGCGTTTCGCCATCTTCGGAGACATCCACGCCAACCTCGAAGCGCTTCAAGCCGTTCTAAAGGACGCCGAGAAGCACGAGGTCACGCATTACGTCTGTTTGGGCGATGTCGTTGGCTACAACGCGAACCCGCACGAATGTCTGGAAATCGTGCGCAATCTCGATTGTCCGGTGGTGAAGGGAAACCACGACGAGCAGGCCTCGATCTCGCAGGAACTGGAAGGCTTCAACCCGCTCGCCGAGGAGGCGATCAACTGGACACGCAAGCAGCTCACCGAGGAGGACAAGCAGTGGCTGCGCGACCTCAAAATGGTCCGGCAGGTGCGCGACTTTACGACCGTCCACGCCACCCTCGATACCCCGCACAAGTGGGGTTACGTCTTCAACCAGCTCGATGCCGCGGCGAGCTTCAACTACCAGCACACCCAGCTCTGCTTTTACGGCCACACCCACGCGCCGCGGGCCTACATTCGCGATGGCTCGGTGAAGAGCCAGTTTCTCGAAAAGCTGACCGTCGAGCCGGGCAAAAAGTATTTCATCAATTGCGGCAGCGTCGGCCAGCCGCGTGATGGCGACTGGCACGCCGCCTACGTCCTCTACACCCCGGGCAAGCAGCTCATCGAACTGCGCCGCCTCGAATACGACATCTGGACGGCGCAGGATAAGATCGTCGCCGCCGGGCTTCCGCAACGCCTCGCGGATCGCCTGGCACTGGGAAAATAGTTTGCCGCGGATGCGGGTTTTATCCCCCGTCATTCTGAGCGGAGCGAAGAACCTCTGATCTCTGCCTTCCCCTTCCGTGCAGCATTCAAGGCCGAGTCCGCATGCTGATCGTGCGTCGGATACCAGAGCGAGGTCAGAGATCCTTCGCCTCGCTCAGGATGACAGGTTTTGGAAAGCCGCACGTCGTTCAGGACACTCATGAACACCCCGCGTGACATCCTCGTCATCAAACCGAGTTCGCTCGGCGACGTCGTCCACGCGCTGCCGGCGGTGGCGCTGGTGAAGAAGGCCTGGCCTAAGGCGCGGCTACGCTGGCTCATCAATCCCGAATGGGCGCCCTTGCTCGCGGGCAATCCGCACGTTGATGAAGTGGTCATTTTTCCGCGTGGCGAATTTCGAGGATTGAGAGGCTTGGCCAGAATTCCCGCCTGGGCAAAGGCGATGGCGGAACAGAAATCCGATCTGGTCCTCGATTTCCAAGGACTTCTACGGAGCGCCTTGATCGCCAAACTCATCCGTGCGGCCGGCGGAAAAATTCTCGGTCTGGCCGATGCTCGCGAAGGAGCGAGATTTTTCTATGACTTCGCGGCCGACGTTCGCGGAGTTGCTCATGCCGTCGATCGTTACGCGATTCTGGCTGATCTCGCGATTGATGACACCGACTTGCTTCGTAGGGACAAGAGCTACTCCTTGGAATGGACGCTGCCGCAGGGTTCCGCGCCGACGAACTTCGCCTATGCCGCACCATTCATCCTGCTGCATCCCTTCTCGCGCGGCACGGGCAAGTCACTGACGCCAAACGACGTCGCGACCTTCTGTCGAGAGGTCGCGCCGCGCCGCGTGGTTCTCGCGGGGCGCACCGACCAGCAGGTGGCTCCGCTCGACAACGTCACCGCTTTGCTCAACCGCACGACCATCCCCGAGCTGATCTGGCTGATTCGTCACGCCGCGTTCGTGGTCAGCGTCGATAGCGGGCCGATGCACATCGCCGCAGCCCTCACGCCGCGCCTGCTTTCGATGCACACCTGGAGCGATCCGAGGAAAGTCGGGCCGTATCGGCCCGAGGCGTGGGTGTGGAAGGACGCCGCGCTTTTCCAAATGAAACACGTCGCTGATCCCGGCATGCATCGGCGAGCGGCCAGTCTCGCCGAGGTCGCGCGGCACGTCGCGGCGCAACTCGGCGCCTGAGACCTATTTCGCGGCGAGCTGGGTGCGCAACCACGCGCCCATGTAGCGCAGCGGATGCGCCGTGGACTCGAAAGCGAGATATTGCGTGAGCAGCTCGCGGCCCATGGGATGAGTCTTGATGACCGCCAGCACGTCGGCACGGGAGCGCTCGTCGGTGAGCTGATGGAAGATTTCGCCGACCCGCTCGGTGCCCGCCGCTTGCAGGTCTTCGCGATCCTCGTCGGTGAGTTGCTGCACGCTCATCTCGAGCGCCGTTTTCCAATCGCGCACGCGGAGCGCCACCCCCGCGCGATAGCTGCGGATATCGGCGGCGTAGCGACCCTTGGGGAACGCCTTGTCATAGGCCTCGAGCGCGGCGCGCACGCGGTTCGCGTCGAACGGCTCCTGCGCTGTGACCGTGCTGAAGTAACCGCCTTCCCACCGCGCCGCTTGCGGCCAGGTGAGCAGCTTGCGCAGATGCACGGCCTCGGTCGCTTTGAAAACCGCGCGGGCGTTCAGCAGCATGGCCGCCTCGCGCTTCCGGCTCTTCGGATACCTGGCGAGGAAGGCCTGCGATTTCTTCGCCAGCAGCGGGTAGTCGCGCGTGCGGTAGGTGTCCTCGTCCTTTTCTGCGTCCTCCTCCTTCTTCTTGTTGATCGTTACGAAGGTGAAATGGTTCGCGATCACCGCGAGATCGAGGAACTCGAAGTAGTCCGCCGCGGGCTTCGTTTTCCTGTCGGCGAGGGCGGTCTGGATTTCCGCCTGCAGCTCCGCGTCCGGTCCCTTCTCGTCGTAGCCATCGCCCCCGATCGCGGACTTATCGAGGAACTTCACGCGCAGCGCGACGTAACGCTCGCGCACTTCGGGCGCGATGTCGGCTTCACTAAAGAACTGCGCCATGTCCTCGAAAAAATTCACCCAGCGCGCGCCGTAGAGGTCCGTGAAAGTGGCCTGCGCCCGCACCGCAAATTTTTCGACGCGCGCTTTCACCACCTCGGGATTGCCCACGCGGGCGTCGCCGATCAGCTCCTTCGCGCCGGCCAGCAGCTCCGCCTCGATCTTCTGCGCATCACGATAACCCGGGTCTCCTCCGAAAACTTCGATCGCGGGCAGTTTGATTCCGGCTGCCTCGCGAATGACTCGATAGGGTTGCTCCTCGGGGGTCTCCGGTTTCTTGGGCGGGGGAAAATCCCACGCCACCGCGTAGCGTTTCGCCTCAATGGAATCGCCACATTCCGTGCGCAGCCGGTCGTAGAGCTTTTTCGCGACTTCACCCCATTTGCGCGTGAGCGCGCGTTCGTAGGTGAAGGGCGAAACGTCGGCGATTTCAGGCATCGCCTTGAGCGCGCGCCACAGCGCCTGCGCGGCCTGGGGCGTGCCAGGTTGCGCGTCGGAAGCTTCGAGCCACCAGTTGAAGGCGTGGCGCAGTTCGTCGCGATTTTCGAGATCGAGCCGGTAGTTGCCGGTGGCGCCGATGAACGGTGCGGCTTCGGCCCGCCGGCCATTGGCCTCGGCGGAAAAAGCGATGTAAACCTTGCGCCGCGTCTCGTCGGTATCGAGCGGGAAGGTGAGCAGTTTTCCCCGTGCGGCGGCCCAGGCGTCGCCGAGCTTCAGGCCCGCGGCGGCGCGGGCCGCGGGATCTTTCGCGGCTTTGGCGGCCTGCGTGAGGGCTTCGATCGGCCCCGCGACGAGGCCCCACTGCGCCGGCGTCATGAACTTTTTCGCTTCCTCGAATTGCTCCTTCGCGAGCAGGCGCTGCGCGATTGCCTCCGTGAATTGCAGCCGCACCACGGGATCGAGGCCCGGCTTCTGCGAAGTCGCCGCGAGTTCGTCGATCGGCGCGAAGTTGAGCAGCGTATCGATGAGCGCCCGCACTTGGTGGACGTCGATCGGATACAGGATCGAATTGCCCCCATCCATCTCGGGATAGAATTCGTTCTCGATGTCCTCTTCCGTCTTGCCGGGTTCGGCCTTGGAGTCGGTGGGCTGCTGATCGGATTTGACCGACGCGGGCGCGGCGACCGCTTTCGGTTTCACGACCAGCGGACGCAAGGCGAGCACCGCTTCACCGGCCTGCCGGCTGTCGTTGAAGGCGAGCCCGAGCCGCAGGCGCGCGCCGGGTGCCAGCGGGCTGTCGGGGAATTTCATGAGCAGCGTTTGCAGCGCCGTTACGGCCTCGGCGGGCTTCTTCGCGCGATGACTCACCACGCCGCGGGCCAGGAGCAGGTCGTCACTTTCCATCGCCCCGGCGGTCTGGAGCAGCTTGAGCGCCTGCTCCTGCTGGCCCGCGCCGCTCAGCGAAAACGCGAGCATCGCGAGGTGCCGCGGTTTCCACGGCGCATCCTGGTAAAGTTTGGTCTCCGCGGAAAGGGCCGCGGCGACTTTGGGCAGGACGGCTTTCCGCCAGCCGCGCACGGTTTCGATCGAATCGTATTCGCCGTTGTAGTTGTCGGACTCGCTGGTGTTGACGATCAGATAGACGAGCGCGAGCGCGGCGCGCGGATGTTTGGCGACTTCGGCGAAGGCCTTTTCCCGCGGCGCCGAGGCGAGGTGCGAGAGGGTGCGCTCGACCATCTGCGCGGCCATGTCGTGGAGTTCGGGGTGATCGGCGAGATCGAGCTGTTGCAGATAGTAGCGCAGCGCGGTGGCGAAGTCCCGGCCATCGAAAGCGAGCGCCGCAGACCAGCCGAGCGCATCACCGTAGTGCCGGCCCTGCGGATATTTTGTCATGTATTCCTCGAAGAGCTTCTTCGCCCGCGGCCGCTCTGCTTCGACGATCTGCATGTCCTGCTGGGTGTATTCGGCGGAACGCGTGCGCCACATCTGGCAGCGCGCGTTCATGTAGAGCGCCACCTCTGCGCGCGGGCTTTTTGGGAATTCTTTCGCGACGCGGACAAACCAATTCTGGCTGTCGCCGATGTTCCCGCTGCGATACTCGAGCGCGCCGCGGAGATAGAGCCAGTGCGGCTTCAGCGCCGGCGAGGCCTTCGCCAACTGGCGCTCCACTTCGGCGGCGAGCGCGGGGTTCAGCGGGGGCCGCTCGTCTTCGCTTTCGCCCGGTTTGGGCTTCTCAAAACGCACGCCGAAGCGGTCGGCCTGGGTGCTGCGCCACTCGAGATACGCCGCGCTCTCCGCGGCATTCGCCGGCCCGGCGAGCACGTCGCGGAGGTCATTGAGCAGGCTCAGGAGATTCAGTTCGGCACGCTCCCGCGCGCTGGTGATCATCCGATCCACAGCCGCCAGCGCCTCCGGCCCCGGCTTCTTCGACAGCGGGAGAAGTTCCGCGGCGTAGTTGATCTCCGGCAGTTCGCCGGCCGGCCTGGAGGTTTCCTTGAGGAGATCCTCAAACGATTTCGCCGGGAGCTGCTCGAGGCGGAGAAACTCGGAAAGGGTCTGGAGCGGCTCCTCGTAATAATCGCCCGTCGCGCCCGCGGGCAGCGGGCTCAGGCCGAGCGTCGCGAGGACCGCGAGGAGCAGCCGCGGAGGAGGAGGCCGCTTTACGGAGCGGGGGTGGAAGTGGGTGGGAGCGTGACCGGTTTCCATGCGTCGTTTTCTGCGCTGTTGAGGATGCGATAGCGGACGTTGTCGAGGCTGGCACCAGGGGCGAGTTGCAGCAAGCCAGTATGCAGCGTCGCCCCGGCGCGGAGGTTGCTGAACCAGAAAGTCAGCCGCGTGGCCAAGGGCACGGCGACGGCGATGGGTTTCTTCGCGTCGGGTTCGGCGTGCGCGCCAACTCGCCAGAAATCGCCCGCGAGAGCCTCTCGGAAAAGCGGCCCGGGGGCATCAATCTCCAGCGCATACCCGCGGTCGCGGTCGTGCTTTTCACCGGACAGACGCGGGCCGAGATCGATGGGCGAGGCGTTGATGAGTTCGAGGCGATCGTCCGCGGCGGCGCGGAGCATCAGGCGCGGGTGCTGATTCGCTGCGAGGTCGCGGAGGTTCGCGAGCGACCAGCCGGCCGGGCCGGTGCCGTCGGGGAGGCGGAAGAAGACCACGTCTTTAGCGCCAGCGGAACGCGCGCTGGCGATCGCCTGTGCGAGCGCGGCGCGGTCGGTGAAACGTGAGACAACGAGTTCGTCTTTCGCGACGGGCGTGGCGGCGACGCGGGTGTCGGTGTCCGCGCGAAAGAGCGTCACGCCAAGGCGCGTGGGCGCGAGGGTGCGGAGCGCTTTGTGGAAGCAGAAGTCTTCCCACAGCCAGTTCGGAATTTGCCCGCGCGAGACGCCAGTGCGGTCGAAGACCGTGAGCCGGGCGAAGTTCGGCAGGCCCGCGCGCCACGGGATCGGGCAGGCGGTCCACGGGCGGATGACCGCCGCCAATTGCGCCGGATCGAGCAACGGTGGTGGCGGCACCTCGGCGCTCACGCCCGTCGGGTCGGCTTGCAGGTCGTAAAACATCGGCACGATTTCCTCAACCGAACGGACGAGGGAGTCGAAGCCCTTGACGCGCGGCCATTGGGTGAGCGCGGTGATCGAGAGGTGCGGGATCGCGCGGCGGACCTTTTGCAAAGCCGCCGCGTAATCCGGCAGCAGGCGATCCGGGCAATCGTAGTCGATCTGGAGCGGGCCGCTTTCCCCGGCGACCGCACGCAGGTCCGCGATGAGCGCCTCCAGCGTCGCCGCCGGGGCGAATGGCTGGCGGGTGGCCGGATTGAGCCGCACGACGGGTACGACGCGGAACCCCGGCGCGGCGTCCCGCAGCGAGCGCGGTGGCGTTTTCCAGCGCCAACGCCCGGACCGTTGCGCCATCTCGCCGACGTGCCAGTAGAGCGTCGTCACACCTTGCGCGGTCAGTGCTTCTCGCTCAGCCGGCGTGAGCGGCGAAGTGCGATGCCACACCCAGTAGTCCGCAGCCGCGGCTCGCGCCGCGAGGAGAACGGTGAAAAGAAGGAGGGCGAGTGCGCGGCGCATCGCCCGTCTTTAACACCGAACGGGGCCCGGCGTCACTCCGCCGCGCGCGCGACTTTCACTTTGTGAGCAGAAGCACGGCGAGGAAAGAAAGGCGCTCGGGCGGAGAATGGAATGGGGAGTGATGGGCGGTTCATGGACCAGCCGGCGGAGGCCAACCGCGAAAATTGCGCGGTCGCACACAAATCTATTGCGACAGAATCTCACGCCCTGCTAGCTTCCCCCGCCCACCACCATGTCAGCCTCTTTTCCCGCCGGAACACTGACCCTCGCCCGCGCCAAAGTCGGCGAGCGGCTGCGCGTGGTAACCATCTGCCCGAATTGCCCCGAGTGTGTGAGGCTGCGGGAACTGGGTTTTCAGGATCGCATCGAGGTGCGCAAGGTTTCGGACGGTGCGGCGATCATCTGCTCGATCATGGGGATGCGCGTGGCGATCGGGCGCGGCCTTGGCGAGCATGTCCGCGTGGAAAAAATCGCGGCATGACCAGCGAGGCTGGCGAATCGTTGAGCGCCCTGCCGCTCGGGCAAAAGGCACGCGTGATCGGCTTCGACCTGCCGCCCGAACAGCGCCAGCGGCTGCTCGAAATGGGCCTCACTGTCGGCGCGCAATGCGAAGTCATCCGCTTCGCGCCGCTCGGTGACCCGATCGATATCAAGGTGCGCGGCTATCATCTTTCGCTGCGCAAAAAAGAAGCCGCCGGCGTGCGCGTCGCACGGCTGTGAAGGCGTCCACGAAAGACACGAAAGGACACGAACGGTTGCTCTCGCTGCAATCCGCCGGTTCCTCCTTTCGTGCTTTTGATGTTTTTCGTGGACAGAAAAATGGCGGCGCACCGCGATGAACCCAACCGCTCCACACCCAGCCAAGAGTGAGGTGATGCGCCACGTCGCCATCGCGGGGAATCCGAACTGCGGCAAAAGCACGATTTTCAACGCGCTGACCGGCCTGCGGCAAAAGGTCGGCAACTATCCCGGCGTGACCGTGGAGAAAAAGACAGGCCGCTTTTTCGGCAGCCACGGCGAGGCCATGGAACTGCTCGACCTGCCCGGCAGCTACAGCCTTCAGGTTCGCTCGCCGGATGAAGCCGTCTCGCGCGACGTGCTCCTCGGCCGCCTGCCCGGCACGCCGCGGCCCGATGTCATTATCTGCGTCGTCGATGCCAGCAATCTCGAACGGAACCTCTACCTCGTGGCGCAGATGCTCGAGCTCCAGATCCCCGTCGTCCTCGCGCTGAACATGGTCGATGTCGCGGAGAAGAACGGCATCGTCATCGACCTCATGGCGCTGCGCGAAAAGCTCGGCGTGCCGGTCATCCCGATGGTCGCGACGAAGGGCGTGGGTTTCATCGAGCTGCGCCAGGCCGTGTCGCGTTCGCCTCTCCCGCCGCCGGCCCTCTGCGCGCAGATGCCCATCGTCCTCGAACGTGAAGTGATGGCCCTGGCCAAGTCGCTCCCGGTCCAGGCCGAAGTCGCCCGCGGCGAAGCGCTCCTCCTCCTCACGCTTCACGATGCGGCGCTCGAGGAGGTCACGCATCACGACCGCGCGATCATCGACGCCACCCGCGCCGCGCAACAGCGCCTCACCGCCAGCGGCATTGATCCGCTGAGCGCACCGGTCGATGCCCGCTACACCTGGATCGGCCAGGTCTGCACCGCCGCTTTGCACAAGGGCGGCGCGCACGATGCCGTCTCCATTTCCGACCAGCTCGACGGCTGGCTCACCCACCGCGTGTGGGGCTGGGTCGCGTTCCTCGGCATCATGGCGCTGATGTTTTTCTGCATCTTCACCGTCGCCCAATACCCCATGGACTGGATCGACAGCGCCACCGCCGCGCTCGCGGATTTCGTGAAAACGAAAATGCCCGACACCGACTTGCGCGGCCTGCTCACCGATGGCGTCCTCGCCGGCGTCGGCGGCGTGGTCATCTTTCTGCCGCAGATTCTCGTCCTCTTTTTCTTCCTCGGGATCCTCGAAGACACCGGCTACATGGCCCGCGCCGCCTTCATCATGGACCGGCTCATGTCGAAAGTCGGGCTGCACGGCAAATCCTTCATCCCCATGCTCAGTTCGCTGGCCTGCGCCATCCCCGGCATCATGGCCACGCGCACCATCGAGAACCGCAAGGACCGCCTCGTCACCATCCTCGTCGCGCCGCTCATGAGCTGCTCCGCGCGCTGGCCGGTGTACGTCATCATGATCGCCGTGCTGCTGCCCGGCGGCTCCGCCTGGTTAAAGGCGGGGATCATCCTCGGCATGTATCTGCTGGGCCTGGTCACCGCGCTGCTCATGGCGTGGCTGTTCAAAAAGAAACTCTTCAAGGGCGAGACCCCGATGCTCCTGCTTGAGATGCCGCCCTACCGGATGCCGTCGTTCCAAGGCATCGCCATCCGCATGTGGGAACGCGCCGGGCTCTTCCTCCGCCGCGCCGGAACCGTCATCCTCGCGCTGTCCATTTTGTTGTGGGCGCTGGCCACTTATCCGAAGCCGGCCAACGCCGACGCCACGCCCGCCGCCGCCCTCGCCCACAGCACCGCCGGGCGCATGGGCCACGCCATCGAGCCGTTCATCGCGCCGCTCGGCTACGACTGGAAAATCGGCATCGGCCTCATCGGCAGCTTTGCC
>Ga0335397_10008286_pt1 | contig 13101 bp, 12 predicted proteins | sample MAT04_FD_205740 | JGI IMG/M metagenome (GOLD analysis project Ga0335397, IMG submission 205740) | Freshwater microbial communities from Lake Fryxell liftoff mats and glacier meltwater in Antarctica - MAT-04 (spades assembly) (version 2) ...
GTTCGAGCGCGTCGCGAGCGCGACCGTGGTGCCGCTGCCCGGCGCGCGGCTCGCGTACGTCGGCGTCGATCGCGCGGAGACAGCGCCTGAGCGCGAGCCGGCGCCGCTGCGCGTGCAGGTGCTCTTCGCCGATCGCGACAGCCCACGCGTCGGCAATCTTCCGCTCGTGAGCCCGCCGAACGTCGTCAGCGTCCGCGCGATCTCGCTCGGCGATGGACGGCTGCTCATCACCGGCCTCGGCGAAGATCTCGCCGGCGCGCTCCGCGTGATCGCGTTCATCGTCGACACCTCGCTCGGTACGATCGTGAGCGTGCCGCCGCCGTCGCGGGAGCCGACCGCGCTGCTCGCGCTCGCCGATGGCAGCATCGCCGAGCTCGACGACGCCGGCACTGCTCTGCGTCGCGTCTCCGTTGGCACGGAGTTCGACAATCCGGGCGCGCTGCTGCCTATGACCGGCGAGCCCGCGCCGCTCGCGCTCGATGGGCCGAGCTCGTGGCGCATCGATCGTGGCGCGCTGGTCTCGACCTCCGACAACGCGCGCGTCGATGTCGCGCGGCTGCGCTTCGGCGCGCTCCACGTCGAGCTCGACGCGCGCGGCGAAGCCGACGTCGTTTTCACCACCGCGTCAGGCGTCTCCGCGACGGTGCGTCTCGACAGCACGACGGTGGGACTCGCGCTCTGCGCCGCGCCGCGCGCGACGCCGACTTCACCGGTGCAGATCACCCGCCGTGGCGCGCAGCTCACCTTCGAGGCCGGCGCCGCGAGCGTCACCTGCGCCGCGCCGCTCGACGGTCGCATCGCCGTCGCGTTGCGCGCGCGCCGCGACACGACGCTCACGGCGCTGAGACTCACGCGCCTCGCCGAGTGACGCCGTCTACGGCCGCGCTTCGGGATCGCTCGGCGAGGCCTCGTCGCGGTCTCGCGTCGTGACCAGATCGCTCGTCGAAGAAGCGATGCGATCGATTGTTCAACGGGCCGCGCGCAGCGTACCTTCGCGCCCATGACCCTCAAGAACGTGATCGACGCCGACCTGAAGACTGCGATGAAGGCGCGCGAAGAGCTGGTGCGCGACACGCTGCGCATGGTCAAGAGCGAGCTGATGAACCGCGAGATCGAGCTCGGCAAAGACCTCGACGAGAGCGAAGAGATCAGCGTCCTCGCGCGCAGCGTGAAGACGCGCAAGGACTCGATCACCGAATACGAAGCCGGCGGGCGCCAAGAGGCCGCCGACAAAGAGCGCGCAGAGATCGCGATCATCGAGCGCTATCTGCCGAAGGGCCTCACGGAGGCAGAGCTACGCGACGTGATCAGCGCCGTCGCCACCGAGGTCGGCGCGACCTCGAAGCGCGACATGGGCAAAGTGATGAAGGTGCTCGGCGAGCGCTACAAGAGCCGCTACGACGGCAAGCTCGCGTCAAAGCTGATTGGCGAGCTGCTGCCCTGAGGGGGATGGGAGGCCCTCAAGATTTATCACTTCTTTTTGAGCCTCAATCGTGCGCTCCCGCGCTGGGAACCTCCCCCATCAAGATTGATCACTTCTTTTTGAGCCTCATTCGTTGCGCTCCCGCGCAGGGAACCTCCCCCAGCCCCTCGTTCGAGGGGGGCTTTTCCGATGGCGTCGGTGGGCGTTGCGTGCACTCGAAGCGAGGCGATGCGAGGCACCCCCAACCCCCTTGAAAAGGGGGCTTTCCGAAGGTTGCTGCGAGGTGGGGGCTGGCCGCCGATCGTGACCAGTCACGCCACAGGCGGCGTCCGAAAAAAGCCAGCTCTTACCCGACCCAGACAATCCGCAGGACCTCGCTCACCGCGCTTGCGCTGTGCAGCCAGCTACACAAGGACGCTCGACCATCCTCCCCCGAGAGGACTTAATTACAAGAAAACTCCTCCCCCTCGAAGGCTAAGGATTGATCACAAGTCCGGCCTCGAGCGCGACGTCGACGGCGTCCCTGATCGCGAGGAGTTTCTCGAAGCCTCGGCCGAGGACTTGCCACCCAGGTAAGCCGTTGCTTTTGATGTGCCCGCCGAGCCGGGCGACGCCGCACATCGCGTCGAAGATGGTGGGTTCTTCCGGCCACTTGATCGACTTGCGCGTCGCGGCTTTCAGCAGCGCGAGCATGACCGGCGCCATGATGGTGGAGGCCGGTCGCTTCTGCGCTTCGGGGTGTCGCGAGAGGTGTCGCAGCACCAGCAGCTGCCACGCGACGACGAGGGTGAGTGCGAGTGCGACGAGGAGGCTCGCCGCGGAGTCGAGCTGGCGTTCTTCGTAGGCGCATCCGGTCTTGATCGCCTTGAAGTACTCCTCGATCAGCCACCGCGAGCGGTAGATGTCGACGACGCGGAGCAGCGACTGCTCGTCGGTCACAGGTTCGTTCGTGAGCAGCGTCCAGTGAACCGGCTCCTCGCCCTCCGGCGCGTTCAGCTCGAGCACCTCGACGACGTTCGTCTCGATCTGTCCGCGGCCAATCGGCACGCTCGCAGCGTGCCCGCGAATGACGACCTTGGCCGTCCGTGCGCGCCGTCAGGAAACGTCTTGCGCGACTTCCGCGGCCGGTTCCCTTGCGTTCGATGCGAGAGCGGGATTTCCCGCTCGACCGAGAGCGCTCCACGGCGCGCGACCTCGCGGATCGGGATGCCGTCGGTCGTCACACGGCCCTGGAACGAACGGACTACGTATCGCCAGTTGTGCGAGTGCAGGCACTCGAGGACCTCGTTCGTGTCGGCCTCGCGATCGCAGACGTGGATCACCGAAGCTCGACCGCGGATTCGCTCCTCGGCGGCGGCGAAAGCCATCACCCAGCGCTTGCTCTCCTTGTCGTAATCGCCGAACTGCTCGGTCCAATACTTCGCGGTCTCGGCGCTCACCTGCTCGCGGTGAACGTATCCGAAGAAGCCGAGTACCCCGAGAGGCGCACGGTGGCCGTCGGTCGACACGGCGAGCGTCAGGTGCCCGTAAAAGCCCTGACGCGTCTTCGACAGCGGGCATAGGTGCGCGCGAACGTGCTCGTCATGCGCCGGGAAGGCGAACTCCGTCGTGTCGTGAACCGCAATGATTTCGCCGAGTTCCTCGGCACGACGTGCGGTCGCCTCGTGATGCGGAGCGATCACCTTTTGGAACGACACGAACGAACTGTTCAGCAGTCTGTAGAGGCCCTCTCGCTCCGCCTCGGTCGGAAACAGCTTCGGGAACGATCGCGTCGGGTCTTGCGCGAGCGCCGCGGCGGCTCCCTGTACGCGTGCGCTTCGGCGCGGGTCGCCGAGCTCGCACGCCGTCTCCTCAGCGAGGCTCACGCCGCGCAAGATCAGCTCCGTGTCCATGTCCCGGCACTCCTTTCGTGCAGCTCAGGAGCAGATCACGGCTGATCCGCAGAGTCGATCGACTTCTGCGGGATCATGAGCCCTTCGAGGGGGAGGTCAGGGAGGGGGTGAAAGCCCGCCCCTGCCAGGGGCAACTTCGCACAGCGACGGCGTCACCGCGCGAGATGTGATGAATCTTGAGCCTCCCCCCGCCCCTCGTTCGAGGGGGGCTTTTCCGATGGCGGCGATGCGAGTCGCGTGCACTGGCGTATCGGCGATGTGAGGCACCCCCAACCCCCTTGGAAAGGGGGCTTTCGGAAGGTTGATGCGAGGCGGGAGCGGGCCGAGATCGTGATCACCCACGCCACCGGCCGCGTCCGAAACCCCAACCTCTTACGCGACCCAAACAACCCGCAGCCCTTCGCGCACCGCCCACATGCGATGTGCAGCCACCTACACAAAGGCCCTCGACGCATCCTCCTCCCCGGCGATGTACTTACGAAAAAACTCCTCCCCCAGCGGGGGAGGCAGGGAGGGGGTGAAAGCCCGCCGAGTGGCGCTGTTCCGAGCGGCGTGGGCTGGTATTACGACGACTTCACGATGCACAACGCGCAGCGGTGCAGCCCCGAAGGGCAGCACATCGCCTACACGCGGAATGCCGTGCCCCCCTTGGGCGTGTCCGCCACTCTCGACTGCCAGCTTGCCTGCGTGATGGACACTGACTGTCCTGCCGCGCTCGTCTGCGGCACCACCTCCGGCGCGAAGTTCTGCGTCGACGCGCTCTGCACGGAGGGCGAGCCGCTGCCCTGAGGCGGACCGCTACCAGCCGCCTGCGGCCTGTTGCGGTGGCAGCTGCTGCGGCGGCTGCGGCGGCACGGGGAGCGGCAGATCGGGCGGCGCGAGGGCGAGCGGTGCGCCGCCCTTGGCGAGATAGGCCTTGTAGATGTCGGCCTGGAAACACGCGTGCACGTACACGCCGAGCCAGAGCACGAACGGGAACGGGATGTAGCAAAGCAGCAGGCTGAGCACGAAGAGCATCATCTGCGTCGCGCCGATGAGCAGGCTCCCGACGAAGAGCTCGCGGAACATCATCCGGGTCATCGCGATGACCTCGCCGAACTTCATACCCTCGTTGAGGTTGTTCGTGAGCTCGCAGCGCATCGCCGCGACGCTCGAAGGAATCAGCAAGACGATGTAGAGCGGGAACATCATCAGCATGCCCGCGCCAAAGCAGCACAGCGCCGCAACTCCGCCGGCATCGCCGCCCGCCTGGACACCGCCAGCGAGCGAGAACGCGAAGCCGAAGTAGCCGCACATGAAGAACAAGCTGAACAGGATCGAGGCCGGGAACGACCACAGCAGCCGCACGATGAAGCCCTTGAAGCCGGGATCGAGCAGCTTGCCGAGATAGTCGAAGTCGAAGTCGAGCCGCGGCAGCGGCGTCTCGATGCCGTGCGCCGACCGACGGATCACCAGCGCGGCCCAGCCCTGCAGCGCAACGCCCGGCAAAATCGGGATGAACCCGCTACACAGCGCGAGCGCGACGCCGACGAACATCTTCGAGGTCCACTCGGGGTCCGAGCGGAACGTGCGATAGCCGCGAAAGTAGTCCATCGAGTCCCGGCGCTAGTTCTGCGGAGTGAGCGTGAACGGCTGCTGCACGGTGGCGCAGGCGCCGCCCACCGGCACGGAGAAGTGCAGGCTCTGCGCGACGTTGCGCACGCAGGCGAATACCTCGTTGTCGCGCAGCGTTCCGCCGACCTGCACGGCCTGAACGGAGCCGTTGCTGCCGACCTTCACCGAGAGCACGACGGTGCCCTGCAGCGTGTTGTTCGTCTTGAGCTGACGCTCATAGCAGTTGCGCACTTGGCGCTGGGCGGAGCTCATGACGGCGCGCGCGTCGCTGATCTCGCCGGAGCAATCCCAGCCACCGCCGCCACCGACGTAGCGGTAGACGATGCGCTTGGTGGGCGGTCCGAGATCCGGCATCGGGCCCATATCGGGCTCCTCCGGCGGGATCTCGATGTCGATGTTGTCGGGGACGACTGGCCGCGCGCCAGCGTCCACCACTGCGGGAGGAGGCGGCGGTGGCCCGCCCGAGTTCATCGCGAACCACACGCCCGCCGCTCCGCCAAAGAGCAGCAACGCGAGCACGATGTACTTCGTGTTTCCTCCGCCTTCGTCTTTCGGCGGTGCCTGCGATTCGGAAGCCACGCGACCTATCCTTCCCGGTGCTTCTGATGCTGCTGAGCGGCCGACTGTAGCGGATCTCGACCGACTGTGAAGCAGTGTTCTGTTCTTCGCGCATGGAAGCAGAATTTCCCGCGATTCTGCCCGCGCCACGGCTCATCCGGCGATTTTGCCCGCGCCCCGGCTCCTCCAGCGACTCATCCGGCGATGGTGCCCGTCGCGCGGATCGAGACCACGACCTCGAGCTCGATCGCGCCCTCTGGGTAGCGACCGCCCGGCGCCAGGTCGATCCGCGTGCGCGCGAAGAAGCGGGCGCGTCGCGAGGTGCCGACGAGATGATCGGAGAGGCCATCGACGCCGCCCGCGTCGAGCACGACGTCGCCGATCGTGTTCGCCCCCGCGGGGATCGCCGGCAGCGTGGCGAGGTGGCGCATCTCGTCGATGCTGCTCGCGCCCTCAGGGCCCCAGAAGACGTCGATCGGCTCGGCGTCGACGGTGAGCGTGTTGGTGCGGATCGTCGCGTCGATCTGCGTGACCTCGATGCGATCGATCGACGAGAGAAGGCTGCTCAGATCGCCCGCCGACTCGTCGAGGTCGATGACGTCACCGAGCGGCGCGACCAGCGTCTTCGGCGCCGGATCGCAGACGCCGGCGACGCACTCGAGCACCAGCTGGTCCGCGCCATCGACCGACGGACACGCGGGCGCGCCACCGCCGCAGGGCACGCTGCGCAGCGTCGGCGCAGTGCTCACGGTGTCGTCGCGCAGCCCGGCGGGCAACGTCAGCTGCGCAGTGGAGAAGCCGCCGCTGAGCGGGCCAGCGAACAGCGAGACCGATGTCGGCGTCGAACAAGCGGCGAGCACAGCGCACGCACCGAGCTCGAGCACCATCGAAGAGAAGCGAGGCATTCGCGCAGTGTACGAGCCACGCGCGGCGAAGCTACGCGGTGGGCCGCTCGTGCCCTTCGCCGGAGGCTGCGCGCATTCCGTTCGCGGCGCGGCGTCGATCACGGATAGCCATCGCCAGGCCGTGGTCTGACGACTCCGCTCTGCGCTGGCGGCCCCGGATCGTACGTCAGCACGCCCGCCGTCACCGCGCCCGCGACCACCGCACCGGCGATGGTCCAGACGTACCAGCGCGCGTACCAAGGCGTGCCCGGCGGCGGCACGACGACGTCCTCCGGCGCATCGAGCCACGCATCGTCGGGGCGCGCCTCGACGCGCTCTTGGTCCACTGCGCGAGCAAGCGTCAAGCGCTGCGGCAGCGCCTCGCGCTCGAGCCCCACCGCCGCCTCGCAGCCGCTCGCCGTACAGTCACGCAGCCGCGCGCGATCGCGCGGACCGTTTCCCGCTTCGACGAACAGCACGCGCGGCGGCGCGAGACCAGCGCGCTCGATCGCCGCGAGCGCCGCGACGATCGCCGTCGGATCCGCATGCAACGCCGCGCGCTCGAGCGCTTCGGCCGCGACGAGCGCCGGATCGGGCGCGAGCCGCACGACCATCGGCGGACGCTCGCCCTCTAGCACATCGACCACCTGACCAAACGGCCGATGCCCCGGCGCCTCGACGCGCACGACATGACGCCCGACCGCGAGCCGTACGCGCCGCGGCGCTGCGCCCACATCGCCATCGTCGACCAGCACGCGCGCGCCTTCGACCGCGGCGACGACCTCGAAGTTGCCCGTCGGTCCTGTCGCTGCGGCGCGCGCGATGCCGGCCGCGCGCGCGACCACCTCGGGCGACGCCTCGGCTGCGCGCACACCGCGCCGCGGATCGAGCGTCGCCGCACGCGCGAGCGCCACGTCGGCGAGCTGCGCGAGGCCCGCCTGTGCCGCGATCACACCCGTCACCGTCCACACCTCCGCGGCCCACGCGGCAGAGCCCGGCACATCGGCGTGCGCTTCCACGAGCTGCGCCGCCCGCGCCAGCCGCGCGAGCGCCGGCCCCTCGCGCAGCCGCGCCGATTCTGCCCGCGCCTCGCCGATCAGCGTCGCGACCTCGTCGAGCGCTGCGACCCGCTGCGGATCGAGCGTCCCTTCTCGCGCGCCCGCGAGCCTCGCCCACTGCGCGGCGTCGTCACTCGCGCGAACACCTGCGCGCGCGAGCGCGGCGCTCACATCGCGCGACCATCGCGCGCCACGCTCGCCGCCGGTCTCGCTGCCGAGCACCAGCACGTCCGCCGCTTCGCCCTCGCCGGGCGACTGCGCGCAGACCGGCGTCACGCGCAGCGCGGACATCGCGCTCAGCACGAACGTGACGCTCACGAGCCACAGCGCGCGTCCGCCCCGTATCGATCGCCGACTCACGGCGCGCAGCATACAGCGAGGCGTCGCTTCGGCCTCACATCGTCGCGACCACCGCGCGCACGCCATCGATGACGAACTGCACCGCGAGCGCTGCCAGCATCAGTCCCATGATGCGCGTCAGCACGCTCGTGCCCGTCGGCCCGAGGATGCGCGCGAGCCGCGGCGCGAGGCGCATCACCACCCAGGTTGCCGCGCAGGTCACCACGATCGCGCCATAGACGACGCCGCGTTCGGCGACCGACGTGGCGCGCCCCGACAGCATCACCACACTCGCGATCGCTCCTGGCCCCGACACCAGCGGAATCGCCAGCGGAATCACCGCGACGTCTTCGTGCTCGCGATGCGCGCCCTCGGCATCTGGTGCGCTCTGCTGCGGCGCGCGCTCACCGCGCACCATCTCGAGCGCCACCAAGAAAAGCAGCAGCCCGCCCGCGATCCGAAATGCATCGAGCGTGATGCCGAACGCCTGGAACACGATCTGCCCCGCCGTCGCGAACACCGCGAGCACACCCGCCGCCACCAGCACCGCGCGCCGCGCGACCTCGCGCCGCTTCTCTTCCGATAGGTGCCGCGTCGTCGCGAGAAACGGCGGCGCAATCCCAATGGGATCGACGACTGTGAGCAGCGTCGTGAACGCGACCAGCGCGAATCGCCAGAGAGAGCCGTCCATCGGGCGTGCTGCGTACGGCCGGCGGCGTAGGTTGTCGAGGTGAGGGGCCGTCGTCGCGCGTGTGGCCGCCGCGATTCCATTCAGCGCGCCGCGTCAGAGCCGCGGCGCGCCGAACACCCACACACCAGCGTTGTAGACAGTGTGTCGCCACTCAGCGCGCGCCGGCGCCGTGGCGTACGCGAATGGGCCGAAGGCGGTGATTGGCACGTCGGCGATGCGCAGGAAGCACCAGCCGGAGTCGTCGATCAGCGCGCGATCAGCGTTGAAGAATGCCGTGTAGGGGCCCGCCGCCGCCGTCGCCGCCGTACAGACTGCGCGCGAATCAGGTGCCCAGTTGCCGCTGACGTCGAGATAGGCAGTCTGGACTCCGACGGGGGGTGTCCAGGGTGTCGGGTTGGTGCCGCCAGAAGCGGGCACGGTGAAGCGGAACACCGGAGTCGCGGGGGCGGTGAAGTCGATGTCGTACGAGTAGACGGATGTCGCCGAAGCGATCAGCGACGCTTCGACCGTCGGCGGTCCTCCTGCGTGTCCGGCAGGAATCGTAAACGCGGCGATCAGCGTGACGCCGGCAGCCTGCGGCATCAGCGCCGAGCGTGCGCCGCTGGCGATCCACGCGCGGCTCAGCAAGTCGAGCACGTGATATGTACTCGCGGTGAAGAAGTACGCGCGCGACAGTGACTCGAGATCGATCACGGTCTCGATCGGCGCGCGCGGCGCTGCGCTGCTCGTGCAGTCGAGCTCGTAGTCGGTCCACGTCGTGCTGCCCGCCCCGACGAACGACGCCGTGAACGAGCCCTCGTCGACATCTCCATCGCAGTCGTCGTCGACGCCCTGACAGCGCTCCACCGCGCCCGGATGGCGTGTCGCGTCCGCGTCGTCGCAGTCATCGCCGCCACACGACATCGCCGGATGTGTGTCGCCATCCAGATCCACGCAGCCCGGCACGTCCGGCGGCGGCGCGTCGACACCGACGAACGCGTCCACCGGCACCAATGCATCGACGCGCGCGTCGACCAGCGCGCCGTCAACACCGCCGCCGTCCTCCGGCGTGGAGCCATCGGGGCCACAGCGCGTGGCACAGCTCTCGCCGCAGCGACACGTGGGAATCTCGGTCGGACTCCCATCGGCGCATGCGGCGAACATCGGCGCGGCGAAGATCAGCGCAGCGAACGGCAGCGCGGCAAACGGCAGCGCGGCGAACCGCAGCGCAGCGAACGGCAGGTAGAAGCGCGAGGTCATGGGGCGAGGGTATCTCAGTGGTGCTCACCTGGCATCGGAGGGTGTCACCCCTGCACGATATCCGGTTACGATTGCGAGCACTCGCGATCGTGTCCACCTCGAGTAGGTCTATGGGCGAGCCCGCACGATCGCGCCCGGTCGCGCCCGATCGCGCTCCCCTTGCGACCGCCAGACCCTCTGCGTATGCTCCGCCCCCTTTTCCGGGGGGCACTCCGTGTCCCCCTCCGTACGGGCCCCACGGGGCAAGAGGCTCATGCTCGAGAAATTCGGCAGCAAAGTGCAGGGTGCGGTGCTCGGCACGATCATCGTCTTGATGAGCGTGATCTTCGTCCTGCAGTTCGGCGGGCCGCAGTCGCAGGGCTGCTCGGCGGATCGTGGCGCGGGCTACGCGGCGAAGGTCGCGGGGACGACGATCACCGAGGGCGAGTTTCGCTCGGCGTTCGTGCTCGCGAATGGCGAGCGCTATCCGACGGAGCTGGCGCGGCAGAACCGGCTGAAGGAGCTGATCCTCGACGGGCTGGTCGAGCGCACGCTGCTGGCGCGCGAGGCGCGCAACATGGGCTTCCGCGCGACGGAAGACGATGTGATGCGGCGGCTCGCGGACGAGGGCGTCATCTATCTGTCGCGCTCGGTCGACGCGCCCCCGTCGTTCCCCGGCGGCCGGATGCCGGTCGACTTCAAAGACGAGGACGGCAAGTTCGACATCGAGAACGCGCGCCGCTTCATCCAGAACGGCCTGCGCCGCAGCGTGCAGGAGTTCGCGCTGAGCCAGGTCGAAGAGACGCTCGCCCAGCGTATGCGCGAGACGATCGTCGCCAGCGTAACGGTGAGCCCCGAAGAGGTCTGGGACTCGTATGTGCGAGAGAAGGAGCGCGTGACGCTCGAGTTCATCCGCTTCTCGCCGACGTACTACCGCGACCAGCTGCAGCCGACGGACGCCGAGCTCACGGCGTGGATCGCGGCGAATCAGGCGGCGGTCGACGCGGAGTACACGCGTCAGCGCCACCGCTATACGGGGCTCGAGAAGCAGGTCCGCGCGCGGCACATCCTGATCAAGGTGGCGAGCGACGCGAGCGACGACGTGCGCGCCGCGGCCCGCGCGAAGATCGACGGCTTGCTCGGCCGTGCGCGCGCTGGCGAAGACTTCGCCGTGCTCGCGCGTGAGAACAGCGAAGACACCGGCTCCGCGGTGCGCGGCGGTGACCTCGGCTACAACCCGCGCGGTCGCATGGTCGCGCCGTTCGACGAGGCGCAGTTCGCGCTCACGCCGGGGCAGATCAGCGAGGTCGTGACCACCGACTTCGGCTTCCACGTGATCAAGGTCGAGGCGCTGCGCGAGGGCGATGTGCCCGAGGCCGAGGCCAAGCGCGAGCTCGCCGACAACCTCTACCGCGCGGCGAAGTCGGGCGAGCTGGCGCGCGACGCGGCCACGCGCGCGCTCGCCGAGGTGCGCGCTGGCAAGACGATGGAGCAGCTCGATCGCGAGCTGTCCGGGCGGCCCGCGCCGCCGGTGGTCGAGCCTGGTGTCGAGCCGCCGCCGGAGGAGCCGCCCGTCGACGACGAGCGCACCGATCCGTACCGCCCCCGCCTGCAGGACACGCGTCCGTTCGCGCGCGGCGATCAGCCGATCCCCGGCGCCGCCGACAGCGGCCCGCTCGCGCGCGCCGCGTACGAGCTGACTGCCGAAGCGCCGCTTCCTGCTGCGCCGTTTCGCCTCGGCGAGGACTACCTCGTGGTCCGCTTGAAGGAGCGCGTCGACGCGGTCCGCACCGAGATCACCGACGACGATCGCGCACGCCTCACGAACGCTCTGCTCGGTGCCAAGCAGGCGGAAGCGCTCGGGATCTACGTGCGTCGTTTGCGCGAGGCCGCAGAGGCCTCGGGCGATGTGCGCATCAACGAAGAGGTGCTCGCCTATCCGCCGGCCGAGGGCGAAGAGGGCGCCGACGGCGAGGGCGGCAGCGACGGCGAGGGCGGCAGCGACACCGGCGGCGGCAGCGGCGGCGGCAGCGGCACGGGCAGCGGCAGCGGCAGCGGCGCCGGGGCCAAGCGTCCGCGTCCGACCGAGGAGCCCGCGGAGAATTGACGGCGGTGGTCGCGAGCACAATGGATCGGGTCCCGATGCACTCGCTCCACTCCGAGACGCTCCCGAACGGCCTGCGCGTCGTCGTCGTCCCGCAGCCGCACCTGCACACCGCGAGCGTCTCGCTCTACGTGAAGGCGGGCTCGCGCTTCGAGTCGACGCAAGACAACGGCCTCTCGCACTTCCTCGAGCACATGCTGTTTCGCGGCACCGAGCGCCTGCCCTCGGCGTACGCGCTCAACCACGCGATCGAGTCGCTCGGCGGCACGCTCTACGGCGCGACGCACGCGGACTTCACGCTCTATCAAGTGAGCATCCCGCCGGAGTCGCTGGCGGAGTCGATCGCGCTGTTCGGTGAGATCGTCACGCAGCCGGTGTTCTCGGAGCTCGAGGTCGAGAAGGGCATCGTCCGCGAGGAGATCCTCGAGGCGCTCGACGAAGACGGCCGCAACGTCGACATCGAAGATCTGTCGCGCGAGCTCGTCTTCGAGGGCCACGCGCTCGGCTACAAGATCACTGGCGATGCGTCGAACGTCGATCGCTTCGACGTGCCGGATCTGCGCCGCTGGCTCGCGCGCTTCTACGGCGCGACCAATTCTTTCGTCGTCATCTCGGGCGCGGTCGACGTGCAAGAGAGCGCGACGCTCGTGCGCGAGGCGTTCTCGTCGCTGCCCGCCGGCACGCGGCCAGAGAGCCCGATGCCGACGTTCAACGAGCGCGAGCCCGCGTTCATGTTCGTCGAGTCCGTCGGCTCGCAGACCGACGTGCGCGTGTCGTTCTTCGGCATCGGCGAGCGCGACCCGCGCCGCCTCGCGCTCGACTTCATGGCGCGCGTGCTCGACGACGGCATGAGCACGCGCCTGCATCGCCGCATCTGCGACGAGCTCGGTCTCGCCTACGACGTATTCGCGGCGCTCGATCTCTACGAAGACTGCGGCATCTTCGACTTCGGCGCGGCGGTCGAGCACAGCAAGACGTCCGCGCTCATCGAGCAGCTGTTCGCGCTGACCACCGAGCTGCGCGAGTCCCTGGTCGCGCCAGAAGAGCTCAAAAAGGCGAAGAAGCGCCACCTCTGGGAGCTGCGCGCGACGCTCGACGACGCCTCCGGCCTGGCGAATTTCTACGGCGTGCGCGGCCTGCTCGACGTGCCCGGCACGCTCAGCGACGTCGCGGCCGCCGTCGAGAACGTCAGCGCCGAAGACGTGCGCGAGCTCGCCCGCGAGATCTTCCGACCGGAGCGCTTGTCCGTCACGATCGTCGGCATGCTCGAAGACGACGCGATCGAAGTCTGTGACAAGCTCGTCGCCGCGTATCGGTGAG
>Ga0335397_10008287_pt1 | contig 13101 bp, 16 predicted proteins | sample MAT04_FD_205740 | JGI IMG/M metagenome (GOLD analysis project Ga0335397, IMG submission 205740) | Freshwater microbial communities from Lake Fryxell liftoff mats and glacier meltwater in Antarctica - MAT-04 (spades assembly) (version 2) ...
CGTCCAGGCATCCAGGTTGCCAACCATCTCATCTGCGCTATAGCCTGTGACCCGCTCGCACTCGGGGCTCCAGTAAACGATGTTTCCATCAGAATCCAGGGCATCGACCAGGATGGCGAGCTTGTCAGGCGCTCCGGTCAGCACACCAGTGTTCATTCATTTCCCCCGCAAAAAAATTGTCTATCGGCTGGTGGGTAGTGCAGGAACACCCACTCAGACTAAAAAAACTAGCCAGACCAGCCATGATTCCGAAATCGTTTTTCTCAATTAAACCCGATTAATGTGACTAATATGACAAAAATGAGAAGGACCATGAAAAGAGCCCACATTCGGGCTTGACAGGGCTGCGTTGTTTGGTGGGTGAGGCAAGTTGGGGTCTCCTTTGTTTCTGGTCACTGAGGTGAGTGCACTCCCGGAACCCACAAAAACCGGGAAGTCCAACGCGTGTCAAACCAAGTGCATAGCTTGGCAAAATTTCCCATATACAGGGATGACTCAGTTACAACAGCGTGGACATTTTCCCCCTATGTCGGGAAACATCATGCTCACACCCCAGGTCGCGTTTGGTCGCACCCTGCGAGCTCATCGGCGTGTGGTTGGATGGAGCCAGGAGCGGCTTGGGCTCGAATCCGGTGTTCAGAGAAACTTCATTTCCCTGATCGAAACGGGGCAAAACCAACCCACCATTGCCACGCTATTCAAGTTGGCCACAGCCTTGTGTGTGGCACCGAGTGTGTTGATGGCTGAGGTAGAGCGCGCGTTGTCAGATGGGGGTGCCACCGCCTGAAGCCAGGCAGCATGGGCCATTGATCATGATTAGCCGGATTTTTGCAGGCCGCCAATATGCTCTGATAAGCATAGCTGTAAGCGCTTTTTTCATAAAGGCTAGAGGTCGAAAAAGCTTGTAAACCTGGTGTTCAAAGCGGGTTTGACATTGGATTGAATTCGCACAAATTCGCGCCTAGCCCCATTTCCACCCACCATTTCCACCATTTCCACGTGCGACCGGGCGTCACCGTGTTGATTCAGGTGCTGTCGCTCAGTGCCACCAGCACGAATTCCGCCAACAGTATCAGTGCGCCGCAAACAGGCAGAACCATGCTGGCATGTTCGGGGTAAGCATAGCCGCTGGTGTCAACCCAATAGGCGAACCCGCCAAACACAAGCAGCAAAGAACCCAAGGTGCCAAACCCAAACAATTGAAGCATTTTCAACAGGCCGTTGGCACGCCAGCGAAGGGCGCCCCACCAGGCGGCCAAGGTGGCAAGTATGGCGAAAGTGGTCATTGAAGAGGCTCGGCGTGATGGCGTTGCAGTCTAGTCCAATGGCGACACCCGAGGGCATCGCGCGGGCAGCGTCGCTTGCGCTGAGTCGTCTGCAACCTTGGGTCACGAACGTCGGGCTTGGTCGCACGCTGCCGATTCGCTTCATAAAGCATATCTGTTGGCGCTTGTTCAACGGGGGCTGGAGACCAATTTATTACTTAAAGCTCATCAAGCTGCCCACGGATCTGGCTGGCGCGCAGCCGCAGTGCCGCCAGCGCTGAATCATCCATGCGGGCGAGTTGCTGGTAGGCCATGCCAATGCGCGGGTTGCTTTTGAGTTTGTCTGCGTTGCGCAGGTAAAAGTCCCAGTACAGCGCATTGAACGGGCAGGCAACGTCCCCCAGGCGCTGTTTTTTGTCATAGGCGCAGCTTTTGCAGTAATCGCTCATGCGGTGGATGTAGGCGGCGCTGCTCACATAGGGTTTGCTGGCCAGCAGGCCGCCGTCGGCAAACTGGCTCATGCCCAGGGTGTTGGGTAGCTCCACCCACTCAAACGCATCGATGTAGACGCCCAGATACCAGCGGTGCAAGGCTGGCACATCCAGCCCCGCCAGCAGGGCAAAGTTGCCAATCACCATGAGGCGCTGAATGTGATGCGCGTGGGCGTTGTGTAGCGAGGTGGTGATGCTGGCGGCCAGGCAGTTCATGCGCGTGTCGCCGCTCCAAAACCACTTGGGTAGCGGCGTGGTGTGGTCAAAGTAGTTGTGTTCGTCGTAGCCCGGCATCTGCGCCCAGTAAATGCCCCGCACATACTCGCGCCAGCCAATGATCTGGCGGATAAAGCCCTCGGCAGCGGCCAGCGCTACCCGGCCTGCGCGCCACTCGGCTTCGACCCGCTGCACCACTTCTTGGGATTTAAGCATCTTCACATTCAGAGAAAAAGAGAGCAGCGAGTGGAACAGCCGCCAGGCTTTGCGGCTCATCGCGTCCTGAAAGTCGCCAAAGTGCGGCAGCGCGTGGGTGATGAAGTGCTCCAGCTGTTGCAGGGCTTCAGCGCGGTTGATCGGCCAGCGTGATTGCGTTGCTCTGGGCTCGCCAAAGCTGTTGACGCCAGCCGCCTGAATGCTGGCCCACAGCGCGCTGTGGTCATGCTCTGGACGCAAGTCGGGCGGCTCGGGCGGTATGCCTTTCCAGGGCTTGCGGTTGTCTGCATCAAAGTTCCACTGGCCGTCAGCGGGTTTGCCCGCCGCGTCCATCAACACATGGTGGCGTTTGCGCAGGTGGCGGTAGAAGGTTTCCATCAGCCACTGCTTGCGGTTGGCAAACAGCTCGGCGGCTTCGTGGCGCTGGGTGTAGAAATGCTCACTATCAACTTGAGAGCTACCTGCGCTTATTCCACAGGGGGTAGAGGTTTGTACTTGGGGTTTTGCCTGGACTTGGGGTTTTGCCTGGACTTGGGGTTTTGCCTGGACTTGGGGTTTTGCCAAAAAGGCTTGTAACTGCTGATCCAGCCTGAATTCATCGGGGTCCTGGTACTCGAACACTTGTACTTGGAAATGGGCGATCAGCACGCTCAGGTTGTCAGTCAGGCTTTGTGTGTTGGCCGGGTCGTTGATGCTCAGATAGTGCACCCGGTGGCCAGCCTCGGCGAGCTGGCGCGCCAGTTCGCGCATGCCGGCAAAGATGGCGATGATTTTTTGCGCGTGGTGCAGCACGTAGTCGGTTTCCTGGCGGATTTCCATCAGCACATAAACCACCTCGGGGCGCAGCGTGGCAAACCAGCTGTGCTGCGGATTCAGCTGGTCGCCCAGGATCAGGCGCAGGGTGTGGGCTGACAGGTGGGTTGGGGTGGCGTTCATGCGCTTATACGTTCAGCCGAAGCTGCCGGGAATGGCAGTCGCAGGTCGTTACGGAACCAGTCATTCAGCGTGCTCATGGCACGGGTTTGGCAGCACGACGGCAGCGCTCCGAGCAGTATTTGACGTTGTTCCAGTCGCGCGCCCACTTTTTTCGCCAGGCAAAAGGCTTGCCGCAGGTGAGGCAGATTTTGCTCGGCAACTCGGATTTTTTGCGCATTTTCATGGGACCGTGATCTCAGTCAAAGCCCAAACTGAGTTGCGCGCTGCCACCAGCGCTAGGCGTGCGCTGACGTGTGCCAGGCGTTGGCCCGCAACGCCCCTTGCGCGATCCATGCTTTTCCACGATGGCCGCCTTGGCGGCGCGCACCTCTGGGGTACGGCGCAAGCTGTGCAGGCGGTCTTTGGCGGCGCGGGTGGCGGCTTCCAGGTCGACTTGCGGCAGCGGCCAGGCATCTGGCGCACCCGCCGCGGCATCAAAGCTGACCCGCACACCGCAGGCGGCCTGCACGCTCTCGGGCATGCGCCAGGGCTCCAGCAGCCAGCTGTCTGGCACGCGGCGCAGGGCCGGGCACCAGCGGCGCACAAACAGGCCTTGTGGATCATGGTCTTGCGCCTGCTTGATGGGGTTGTAGACGCGCGTGGTGTTGATGCCGGTGGTGCCGCTTTGCATTTGCATCTGGCTCCAGTGGATGCCGGGCTCGTAGTCCAGAAATTGGCGCGCCAGCCATTGCCCCACCAGCTGCCAGTGCAGCCACAGCGGGTAAGCCGCCACCGAGACCAGCATGGCGCGCATGCGAAAGTTCAGCCAGCCGGTCTCGCGCAGCATGGCGACGCAGGCATCCACCATCGGCCAGCCGGTGCGCCCGTGGGTGAGTGCTTCAAAATGCGCCGGGTTCCAGTCGGGCTCGCGCAGGCCGTCGTAACCACGGTGCAGGTTGCGCCACGCCAGCTCGGGTTCACTTTCCAGCTTCTGGATAAAGTGGCAATGCCAGTGCAATCTGCTCAAAAATGCCTCTAGCCCTTTTGCAGCATAGGCAGAGCGCTCTTTAAGTTGTAGTAATTTGGCATCCGTGGCTTGCACCACTTCGCGCAGGCTTAACGCGCCAAAGCTCAGGTAGGGCGACAAGCGCGAGCAAGCACTGGGGGCCGACAGCGGTGACGAGATGCCGCCCCGGTAGTGGCGGCAACGGTCGTTAAGAAAACTCTCCAGCACCGCAAGCCCGGCGCTGCGCCCACCACGCTGGCGATCCGGCGGCTCAAACGCAGCCAGCCCCAGCTCTTGCGCGCTGGGCACTGCTTGCGCGGGCCACGGGCTGGGTTGAAACTGCAGCTTATTGCGCTCCCAAATCATCGGTGTCGTTGTTGCTTCGCCTTGTCGTGCGACAGCACTGCCTGCGGCGTCTGTCCTAGAAACGAATGATTTGAAAGCGGAATTTTCGGGCTGGGGACAGGGGAGTTGCGGCGCTTGCGTGTGAGACGCCCAATGGCTTTGCCAGTGGTTGCGGCTGGTCAACCGGCGCACCACGCCAAACTGCGGGAACTCCTGCCAGCTCACACTTTGTGCGCGGCACCAGCGGGCTACCGCCTTGTCGCGCTCAAAAGTGAGGGCGTTACCGGTTTCTTCGTGGGCAAACAGCCGCTCAAAAGGTGCCAGTGCGTGTAACTGCGCCAAAACGTCGGTCACCTCGCCGGTGCGCACGTGCAGGCGGCCGCCCAGGGTTTTCAGGGCGCGCGCCAGTTCGCGCAGGCTCTCCAGAACAAATTCATAGTGCTGGCGCGCCGCATCAGGCTGTGCCCACAGGCTGGGCTCGATCACATACAGACACAGCACCGGCCCGTGTGTGGCGCCAGCGTGCAGCGCGGCGTGGTCGTGCAGGCGCAGGTCGCGTTTGAACCAAACCAGGCTGTAGCCCATGCCGTCGGCGGGCTCAACTGCGGGGTGCGTCAGGGGGTTCTTCAGGGGGCGGGTTAGCTGCAATTTCTGCAGCTTCCAGCCCTTTCTCGACGGGGGCTGGAGGCTGATTTGACTCGGAATCTGGCGGCAGCATCTCGTTGCCGTTCCAACGCGTGCCGCACCAGCAAAGGCCGTCGGCATTGATCAGACAGGTGCCAGTGCCGCAGCAGCGAGTTTCGGTGGTCATGATGGGCTCCTTGGGTTCTAAGCGGTATTTACCGGGCAGCGAAAAAAACCACCGCCAAGCATAGGCAGGCTACCACGCTCAAACGAAGGCGTAGCGGCAAATACCAGGCGGGCAAATCAATCACCCGCGCCAGCCGCAGGTCTTGGCGGTAGTGTGCCAGCAGCCCGGCAATCAGCAGGGTGGCACCGGCTTGGGGCACCAGCATCAGCGCCGCCCAGCCCAGCAGTGAGGGCACCACGCTCCAAAGGTACAGCGCGTGGTTCGGCGCGCCCTGCAGCTGCGGGTGGGTCATGGCAAAGGCCCAGTGCAGCGCGCCGACAAAGCTCAGGATCACCGCGCCATAACCCAGTAGGCCAGGCACCCAGGTGGCACTGTGCGCCGGGTCCAGCAAGCTGGCCGCGGCCAGCGCCAGAAACGGAATCAGCCCGCCATAGCCCAACCAGGCAACGACGGTAGGGCTGGTGTGTGAAGAGGTCATGCGCGCAAATGTTGGAAAGGAACGCTCAGATTGTGTATGAAAGCCGCTGCCCCGGCGAGTGCCTGGCGGGCAAAGCCAGCCCATGCCCACGGTTTTTTCATGGCTTTTTAGGCGGCGCCAACCGCAGCGCTGGCGCAAACGGGTATCTTTCGCTTGAAGATGCCGCCTACACCCTGACGGCCAGCCAACTGGACATGCCATGAAACCCATTTCAGCCGCCACGCTACCGACCCGTTCAGTTGCCCGTGCGCTCGCCCCACGTGACCTGCGCCGCACCACCTTGCAGGCGCTGGGTGCGCTGTTGATTTTTGGTGCCGCCGTTTTTGCAGCGGGCCGTGCCTACGCCCAGGCAACGCCCCCCAGTGGTCTGGCCGCGCCAGCGGGTCAGGCGGTGGCGGTTTTTGCCGGAGGTTGCTTCTGGTGCGTGGAGTCTGACTTTGACAAAGTGCCGGGGGTGATGTCCACCACCTCAGGCTATACCGGCGGCAAAACCGCCAACCCCACGTATGAAGAAGTGTCGAGCCACACCACCGGCCACGCCGAAGCGGTAAAGATTGTGTTTGATCCGGCCAAGGTGAGCTACCGCCAGCTGGTGGACCATTTTTGGCACACCATCGACCCGACGGTTCTCGATCAGCAATTTTGTGACCATGGCACGCCCTACCGCACCGCCATCTTTGCAGTGAACGCCGAGCAACTTGCCCAAGCCCAGGCCTCCAAAGCCGCGTTGGACAAGACCAAGCCGTTCAAGGAACCGGTGGTGACGCAGATCGTGCCTGCCGGCGACTTCTACCCGGCCGAGGGCTACCACCAGGACTATTACAAAAAGAACCCGGTGCGCTACAAGTTTTACCGCACCAGCTGCGGGCGTGAAGCGCGCTTGAGCAGTTTGTGGGGTGACCTGGCGGGCAAATAGAGGTTAGAGGGCGGTGTTCAAAGGGTGCGGGCGGCGTTCCTCGCGCCAACTTTGCGGCCTAAACTGCCTGCACCATGAAGCACATTGATACTCCTCCCGCCAGCGCCCTGCAGACCGCACTGGCGTTGCAGCGCCAGGCCTACCTGGCGCACCCGGTGCCCAGCCTGGACGAGCGCAAAAAAGACCTGCGCACGCTACAACGCTTTATCCGCGAGCACCAGGACGCCCTGGTGGCCGCCATCAGTGCCGACTACGGCCACCGCTCCCGCCACGAGACCTTGCTGGCTGAAGTGTTTCCAGCGGTGGACGGTATTGACCACATCATCAGCCACCTGCGCGGCTGGATGCATGTGCAGCGCCGGGGCCTGGACTGGCGCAGCTTTATGGGTGCCAGCAACCGGGTCATTCCGCAGCCGCTGGGTGTGGTGGGCGTGATTGTGCCGTGGAACTTTCCGCTGAATCTGAGCATGGTGCCGCTGAGCTATATCTTTGCTGCCGGCAACCGCGCGATGGTGAAGATGAGCGAGAACTCGCGCCATCTGGCGGCCTACCTGATCCAGCACATGCCCGCCTATTTCCCCCCGGCAAAGCTGCAGTTTTTCGATGAAACTGGCGGTGTGGGCGTGGAGTTTTCCAAACTCAAGTTTGACCATCTGCTGTTCACCGGCAGCGGCCAGACCGGACGCGCGGTGATGGTCGCCGCCGCGCAGAACCTGTGCCCGGTCACGCTGGAGCTGGGTGGCAAGGCGCCAGCCATCGTCTGTGATGACTTCCCGCTGCCACTGGCCGCCGAGCGCATCATGTTTGTGAAGCTGCTCAACGCCGGGCAGATCTGCACCACGGTGGACCATGCCTGGCTGCCCGCCGCGAAGGTGGACGCGTTCGTTACCCTGGCGCGCGCGTTGGTGGCCAAGCGCTACCCAAGTTTGAGCTCGCCCGACTACACCGCCATCATTGACCAGCGCGCCTTTGAGCGCCTGCTGGTGGCCCTGGACGATGCGCGCAGCCGTGGCGCACAGGTGATCAGCCTGATGGACGGCCTGGCGTTTGACCGCGACACCCGCAAAATCGCGCCGCATATGGTGCTGAACGCGCCACCGGAGAGCCTGCTGCTACAGCGCGAGATTTTTGGCCCGATCCTGCCGCTGCGCACCTATGACCAGCTCGACGACGTCGTCACCAGCATCAACGCCGGGCCGCGCCCGCTGGCCATTTACCCGTTCAGCTATGACGCCGCCAAAGTACAGCACCTGATTGACCATGTGATGAGCGGCGGTGTGTCGGTGAACGACGCGCTGTTTCATGTGGGCCAGCACGATCTGCCGTTTGGTGGCGTGGGCGACTCCGGCATGGGCCACTATCACGCGCGCGAAGGGTTTGAGACCTTTTCCAAGATGCGCCCGGTGTTCTACCAGACGCGGTTTTCCACCCTCAAATTCCTTTGGCCACCTTATGGCAAGTTCGCCGACCGGGTGTTGCGCTTTTTGATCCGTTAGCATCAACGCATGTCCGATCCGGATTTATAGAAAAAAATGGCCTCTAGCCCTTGTATTAAAAGCGCTAGCAGCTATAAAGTTGAGAGTAAACATGTCAACCCTGATAACGCATGGAACCCTTGCTACCCCACCCCCGCCTGCGCTCTTGCAGGTGGCCGGGCTGGGTTTTGCTTACCCGCAGCAGGTTTTGTTTGAAGCCTTTGGGGCGCAGATTCCGGGCGGTGTGACCCTGCTGCTGGGGTCTGACGGCAGTGGCAAAACAACCCTGCTGCGCCTGCTGGCGGGTGACCTGCCAGCCAGCGCCGGTAGCCTGCAACTGCAGGGCACCAGCGCACAAGACCAGCCGCTGGCCTACCGCTCCCAGGTGTTCTGGCAAGAAAGTGCTTGCCAGGCGTTTGATGCGCTCACCGCGCTGGAATATTTTGAACAGCTGCGCCAGCGTTACCCGACTTTTTTGCCAGCCCAGGCGCCACAGCTCCAGGCCCTGCTGGATGGCCTGTCACTGACCGAACACCTGGCCAAGCCGCTGTACATGCTGTCTACTGGCGGCAAGCGCAAGGTTTGGCTGGCCGCAGCTTTTGCAGCGGGCGCCAAGCTGACCCTGATCGACGAGCCTTTTGCGGCGTTGGACAAGCCCTCCATCCGCTTCGTACAGCAGCAGCTGGCCCAAGCCTCGCAGCAGCGCGAGCGCGCTTGCGTGGTGGCGCACTACGAGTCTCTGGACGACGTGCCGCTGGCGCTGGTGATTGATCTGGATGCATGAGGTTGCGGCCTTTAAACGTTTGGATACACCTTGCGGATAGTTTCTTGGCACGCCCGCTGTTTGTCGAATTGACGGGCCTTTGTGTGTCAACTCTTTGATTGCTTTGTTTCAGGTTTGGTGAAAATCTTGACAAAGCATTGTGTGGTCACAAGGTCAATTTTTGAAGCGGGAAGTTATGAACATCAGTCAGATATTGAATACGCGCACGTCAAGCGCGACCACCACCTCCACCAGCCAGACGACAACACAGGCTGCGGCTGCGGCCAACCCGATCACCGCCAGCATCAACAAATCTACCACCAAGCTGCAGGCGCAACAGAGCACTGCAACGGCCAATCTGTCAACACTTGGCAATTTCAAGGCCTCGGTGTCGGTGGCCCAGACGTCGGCCAAAAGCCTGACTACCTTGAAGGACAGCAGCACCAGCGATGAGGTGAAGAAAGCGCTGACGGCATTTATCAGCGACTTCAACAAGATGGTGACGTCTACCAAAACCGCAGTCACCGACACCAGTGGCGTGAACATCATCAGTCGCGGTATGACCCGAGCCATGACCGCAGATTTCTCCAGGGTTGACGCATTGCGACAAATGGGTTTCACCAAAGCCAGTGATGGCAGCCTGAAGCTGGATACGGCAAAGTTTGAAGCGGCCTTCAAGGCGTCCCCCTACGGTGTGCAAGGCACCCTGGCCAAAGTCGGTCAGGTGGTTGATAAAGCGGCTTCCAAGGAGCTGGCCAGTGATGGCCGTATCAGCAGTTCGATGAGTGCGCTGAACAGCAAATCATCCGTCCTGCAACTGCAGCAAAGTGCTTTGCTCAAGGCCGCGCAGCAATACGCGAGCTTGTCGTCATCGTCAGTAAGCAGCGCTCTGAATTTCTACCAGTCTGGCACATCGTGGTCAGCAACCCGTAACCTGCGGGGGGGTGTGTAGGCTTCAGATCGGTCGCAGATGAACGGGCTGATTGACTCAGGCCGAGAGCTCTTCGGTGACCAAAGCAAACTCCCGGGCGGTGCTCTGGCTAACAATGGTTTTGCCGCGTGAGCGCTCTGGACAGCAATGCCAATGGCCGCGCAGATTCACTGCGCCGCCCTTGCCACCGCAACACGCGACGTCTGGGTTTGCTCTGCCCTGGGTGAAATTGTCATCCGAGAGATGCAGTTGGGACTGCGCTGATTCTTTATAAGAAATTGGCCTACAGCCCCTTTTGATAAAGGGTTTGCAGCTATGAATTATGTAGCTATTAGTGGACGAGGTTTGGCTTGAATTGCGGCCTCAAGCCCAAGGTGTGTCAGGCGGGCAAAGCCCCCTGCGCACGCTTTTTGCGCATCAGCAGCACAAACACCATCGCCCCGCCGTTCATCAGCAGCGCATACACCACACTGGGCGCACTCATGGCGGGTGAGGCCAGCAACTGCAAGCAGACAAAAATGCCCAACGCCGAGTTTTGCAGGCCGCATTCGGTGACGATGGCAATGCGGTCTGCATGGTGCAGGTGCGCTTGCGTGGCCAGCAGATAGGCGCTGCCCAACACCACCGCGTTCAGCAGCAGCGTGGCCGGGCCCAAAGTGGGCAGATGCAGCCAGAGCACTTCACGCTGGTCCCAGAAAGTGGCCAGCACAATCAGCACAAACAGGCTGGTGGCCACTTTGGACGCGCTGGGCAGCCCGCGTTCCACCACTTGGGGGAACTTCCAGCGCAGCGCCATGCCCAGCAGCACCGGCAGCGTGGTCAGCAGAAAAATGCTGCGCACCATGGGTGCCAGCGGCAGTTGCGCGGTGAGGCTACTGCCCATGAAATGCTGCAACCAAGCGTTCATGATCAGCGGCAGCGTCAGCATGGATGCCAGGCTGGTGATTGCAGTGAGCGAGATCGACAAGGCCGTGTCCCCGCGCGCCAGATGCGTGAGCAGCCCGGAGCTGACGCCACCCGGGCAGGCGGCCAGCACCATCAGGCCGACTGCCATCACCGGGTCCAGCCCGGTTAGCGTGGCGACTGCAAAACCCGCCAGCGGCACCAGCAGCATTTGCCCTGTCAACCCGGCCAGCAAGGCCCGGGGGCGCTGCGCCACGCGGCGGAAATCGGCCAGCATCAGCGTCATCCCGAGGTAAAACATGATGAACGCCAGCGCCAGCGGCAACAGCTTTTGAACGATCGCCGGGTTCACCAAAAGACCCCGATAGACAGCAGCAGCCCCAGAAACAGGCCCAGCTTGGCGGTGGCACCGAGCAGCAGGTTGAGTTGCGCGCCCGAGGCATCACGGCGCAGCCGGGGGATCAGCTTCAGCGCGTAGGGCAGGGCCAGCAGGGTGAGCAGGGCGCCGGTGTGTGCCGACCATGCCACGATGGCCGCCAAGACAAATGGCAGTAGCACCATGACCGCAAAGGCGCTGCGGGCACCGGCATCGCCCAGGCGGGCGGCCAGGGTCTGGCGGCCGTTGCGCAGGTCCGCATCGCGGTCGCGGTAATTGTTGACCAGTAGCACCGCCGCTGCGGGCAGGCCTACCACCGTACCGCCCAGCCAGGCGGACAGCGAGGCGCTGCCGCTTTGCAGCCAGTGGCTACCCGCCACCGCCAGCAGCCCAAAAAACACCAGCACAAACAACTCACCCAAAGCTGTGTGCGACATGGGGTGTTTGCCGCCCGAATAGGCCCAGCCTGCCAGCAGCGAGGTCACGCCTATCGCCAAAATCGGCCAGCCGCCCTGCCACACCAAATAAAGTCCGAGCACAAAGGCCAGTCCAAAACACAGTGCGGCGGCGCGCTTCACGCTGCTTGGGGTGGCCCAGCCAGCGGCTGTGACGCGCAGTGGGCCGATGCGGTCCGGGCGGTCGGCACCGCGCTCAAAATCGGCCACGTCGTTGTGCAGATTGGTGCCGATCTGGATCAGCAGCGCGCAGGCCAGGGTGGCCAGAAACACCCCCCACAGCGGTGCTGCGCCTTCGGCCCAGGCGAGCGCCGAGCCCAGCAACACCGGCACCGCGCCCATGCTCAAGGTGCGCGGGCGAATCGCCGTCCACCACACCAGCAGTTGGGACGTGCTTGCGCCCAGGGCGCGATCACTCTTCACGCGCACGCGACCCAAAATGCAGGGCAGCAATGCCAAAAGACAGGTTTTCCCAGCGAACGTCTTTGAAACCCGCCTGTTGCATCAGCGCGGCGAAGCCTTTTTGGTTGGGAAAGCGCCGGATCGACTCCACCAGGTATTGGTAGGCAATAGGCTCGCGCGCCACCAGCGCGCCCAGGCGTGGGATCACCAGAAACGAGTACAGGTTGTAAAACGGTGCCAGCCAGAAAGCCGGTTGCGAGAATTCCAGGCAGACAAAACGCCCGCCGGGTTTGAGTACGCGGTACGCCTCACTCAGGGCGCGTTCCAGGTGCGTAGCGTTGCGCAGACCAAACGACACGGTCAGCAGATCGACACTGGCGTCTGGCAGGGGCAACTGTTCGGCCTCACCCACCAGCCATTCGATGCCTTCCACGCCGGGGCGCTGCTGACCTACCTGCATCATTGCTTTGCTTGGGTCGCAAACGCTCACCTGGCGCTGCGGACTCAGCAGCAGGCGGGCCACGTCGCCGGTGCCGCCCGCCAGGTCAATCGTTTTGCCATGAATACCGACCACCCGACGCGCCAGCTTGCGTTTCCAGAGCCGGTGAATGCCCATGCTCATCAGGTCATTCATCAGGTCGTAGCGCGGCGCCACGGCAGTGAACACCGTGCGAATACGCTCGCGGCGCTGTTCCTGGTTGACCGCTTCGCGGCCAAAGCTGTGGTTGATGTCGTGTTCTTGGGTCATGGGGCGCGCGCTTTGGCTCACGCGAGTCAAAGGTGTCAAGTTTAATTGACGATCGCCCGGCCTCGGCGACTGAACCATGCAATGATTGAGGACTCAGCCCGCCTGCAGTAAATCGTGCAGCGCGCGGGCTATCACCTTGGTGGCGCGACGCAGATCGGCCAGGTCCAGCCGCTCATCGGCACGCTTGGCATGGCTTTCCAGCACGGTGCGCGGGCCGGCGCCATAGATGACGCCGGGAATGCCGCGCTCGACAAACAGCCGCACATCGGTGTACAGCGGCGTGCCCAGCGCGGGGATGTCCTCGCCAAAGACGGCTTTGCCGTGCTTCTGGATGGCCTGCACCAGCGGCTGGTTACCGGGTAGCGGCTTCATGGCTTGCGCCAGCAACA
>Ga0335397_10008289_pt1 | contig 13100 bp, 9 predicted proteins | sample MAT04_FD_205740 | JGI IMG/M metagenome (GOLD analysis project Ga0335397, IMG submission 205740) | Freshwater microbial communities from Lake Fryxell liftoff mats and glacier meltwater in Antarctica - MAT-04 (spades assembly) (version 2) ...
AGCCTGATGCTGGAGTTTTGTCCCGCATACACTCTGTTTTGCATTACTTTTGCCTCCATCACATCCATTTTCCTCCAAGAAACTCACATCAATTCCAATTGCGTTTCTCTCTCCGACAGGCTGCTAGGACTCAATCAGTTTGTTTGTGTCAACTGCCCGTCCGAGGCATAGCACCCATAACGGCGCGTTGTTTCAATCATGGCATGGATGTTTTCTGGCGATGTTATCGATGGAAGAGCACATCCGGGACCAAGGATCAAGCCTCCACCTGGCGCCAGAACGCCAAGTTCCTCTTTCACCTTTTCTGTCACCAACTCAGGAGTGCCGAGTGCAAGCACCCCACTCGGGTCAATTACCCCCAAGATAGTTGTTTTACCTTGCGTGGCCTGCTTAATTTTCTGCAGGTCACACTTGTAGTCCAGTTCCAGAACCGCCGCACCAGTCTCGGTCATATCGCCTACGATGCGAGTCGCATTTCCACAAATGTGATACGCCAATCGGATGTTTTTTTCTTTCAGGCGCTTGATTAGGTGTTTGGCGTAACCCCATTCATATTCCTTGTACATTTTTGGAGAGGTAACATCCGGACCAGAGAGTGACTCTCCAATGGAAGTGATATGAGCACCTTGTTCACTTTGGGCAATTGCATAGCGATAAACCACTTCTTCAGAAAAAGCCAGAAGACGATGTAATTTCTCCTTGTTGGCAGGGTCAGCCAAGGCCATGAGAAACTCCTGCACTCCTAGAAGCATGGAAGCCAGCGAGAACGGACCCTGATCGGCGCGCCCCATGATAAAGGCTTTATTTCCAATCTCCTTCGACACAATCTGGGTTGCCTTAAGATTTTCGATTAAAGGATGCGCTTTATAAGGATTGGGGATAACCAGCTTATCAATCTCGTCCAGGCTGCTAATCGCTGGGGCAATGTGGACAGGCGCACTCCCGTCAATGTATCTCACCTCGCAGCCGCAGGCTTGTGCAAGGGCAACCGTACCATTTTCCAAAATTATCAGATCATGATCATATTCGCGCCAGGCTTTGATGTGTCCCTCGGCCATTGCCTCACTGGATTGCATAAATTCGGGGAATGACAATCCTGAGGCTTGGGCTACCATTAGAAAATTATGCAAGTCAACTGGAACCCTGTCGGGAATCCCCCCTCGCAAAACAGTCTCAACACGTTCGATTGAATTTGTGGCAATTTTCATGATCATGTCCTGTCTTTGGGATGTGTTCACATTTCAAGGAAAAATTGGACTGCGCCTATACAAGCACGATTTGGATACCTGTTTTTGAGATGTCCAATCGAATGCTGGGAGGTAAAGCATCATCTGTGATCAATTTATGAACCACTTCCAACGGGGCAACCTGAATTCCTACTTCAGCTCCAAAAACGGTATGGTCAGCCAGCACAATCACCTCGCGTGCTGATCGAATCATAGCTTGTTTGATAGTAACTTCTGAAAACGTATCGTGGTACAAACCAAACCCAAGGGTAATACCGCTGACCATCAGGAATAGTTTGTCAGCCCGCAATTCTTTCAAAGCGCCTTCAGCTGTAGGTCCGACCATCACCTGGCTGCTATAACGTACTGCACCACCTGTGGAAATAAGCGTAATCCCCGGCGTGCGATTCAGGGCATCGAACACAACTACAGAATTGGTGATAACCGTAATTCCTTTTTTTTGTTTCAATTCTTCAGCCAAATAGGGAGCAATGGGTCCGCCATCAACCAGCACAACGTCATCAGCTTCAACGAGGGTAGCCGCTTTAATAGCGATCTGCCGTCGTCGCAAATCCACTTCATCGCGAATGTTCTGGTCAGCATCGATCACGAGTAAACTAATCCCGTATTGTTCAGCATATTTTTTTAATAGGACAGTCAGGTTTTTATACCATTCGTGCTCACTAAAGGGGACAATCAATCCGATTTGTTTTGGTAAATTTGACAGTGAGCGAAGTTTTTCCCGTTCGATTTCAATGGGTATCGTCAAATCGCGGCGAACAGTTTCCCAATTGAGTTCCCACCCAGATACAGCGTGAGAGTAATAACTCGGAAGGGTTTCTGCGGTCAATACGATATGAGGGGTAATATAGTTTTCGGGTTTCGTCTGCTGGTTATATGCAGCGATAGCTGACTCGATACACATCAGACTCACAATTTCCGGGAACATTGCCAGCCCGGCTTTGCAGTAATTCCCCGGGGACATTAACTCATTCTTCAGAGTTTCACCTTCCAAGCCAAAAGTTATAACATTCATGCCGGCAGGGTCAATGTTTAGATCGCGGCAGGCTTTGATGGCACCCCAGGCAGTTGTGTCATTGATGGCAAAAATCAGATTGATGTGAGGATGCACCGTCAGTGCATCGTGGGTTAATTGATAGGCAGTTACATAACGTGATTGAGCGTTGATGGAAAGAACCATTTCGTAAGATGGATGGGTTTTGCTTAGCCCATCGATAAAACCACGACTGCGATTTTGTGTGTTTGGCTGGTGAAAAGTAAGGTCGAGTAAATTAACTTTTTCAAAACCTTGTTGACGTAGATACTGCCCGGTCCAACAACCCAGATCGTATCCAGCTTTGTAATTATCCACGGCTATTAAGGCACACTGGTTAGGCATCTCTATCGATTCGGCAATAATTGGGATATTTTTTTTAATTGTGCGGTCAATCAACAGGTTGTCGTAATAGAGGTTGACAGAAGTGGCTATCAGGACATCCACCTTGTCCAACAGTAGTGTTTCCGGATTTTGCTCCAGTGCAGGTGATAGTCCACCTTCCGTACTGGTAATATTTTCTGTCCGCAACGAAACGGCTCCGCCATACGTGCGCTGGATCCGTTTTTGATCAACTAAATATTCCAAATCACGGCGAATCGTCATCTCTGACACGCCGCACAACTGGCCCAATTCTCCAACCGAGAGAAAACCGCGCTCATCTAACAGAGAAACAATGCGTTCAAGGCGAGGGTTAATTTTCACAATATTTCCTTTGCTCATTAAATAATTGAAATATACTATTTTGCCCATTATAACGAACAAAATGTTACAAGTCAACCATGTCAATTTATCAACATCGAGCATTCGGCTTGACTCTTGTTTTTCTTTGTGATAATATCCACAACATATTATAGAGTTCGAACAAAAATATAGAAATTACCTCTAACATTGATATTTGTCGAACACAGAAAATCATATTTTTTGTTCGAATACTCCTAAATGGATGAATTTCACGTAGTAAGAAAGGAGCTCATAAAAGGAAAACAACTTGATTTTTTGAGATTTTGATTTCCAGCATTTGCCCTCGCTAGCCCATTTGATTAATCATAAGGAGAAGAAAATGTACGGTAAAAGAATTTTTTCAGCTATTAGCCTGATGGTTGTTTTGACAATGTTATTGAGCGCATGTGGCACTCCTGCTGCAACTCCGTCCACGGAAAATAAAGAACTGACTATTGCAGGCGTGGTGTTCCAGGATGACCAGTTCATGAAGACCATGGTGCAGGGCTACGAAGATGCCGGCGCCAAATATGGGATCAAAGTTCTGACAGCCAACACCAACAATGACCAGGCCAAGGAAACCGAACTGATCCAGACCTACATGGCTCAGGGTGTTTCCGGTATCGCCATTGCACCTCTCAGCAAGGATGCCTCCATTGCCAACCTGAAACAGGCCGCGGACAAGGGCATCAAAGTTGCCATCACCAACATGTCCATCAGCGACACCACCTTCCTCTCGGGTGGTTACACCTCGGACGATGCCACCAATGGCAAGGTCGTTGGCGATCAAGCAGCTAAATTCATCCAGGAAAACATCAAGGGTGATGTGAATGTCGCCCGCGTTGACTTTGACGATCAACTGCTCGATCAATCCAAGGCACGCTGGAGTGGTTTCTATTCTGGCTTGGATGCCGCTGGCGTGAAGTACAAGGAAGTTGCCAAGTCCAGCGCCCACGCGCAGGACACTGCACTTGCCATGACCACCGATATGCTGACCGCTCATCCTGAAATCAATGTCATCTTTGCCTGCAATGACGGCAGCACAATTGGCGCCGCCATGGCTGTCAAACAAGCCGGATTGCAGGGCAAGGTATTTGTCTTCGGCTATGATGGCGGAGATCAACAGACTGCCATGATCCTCAGTGGCGACAATATCCTGATCGCAGTAGTTGCGCAGGATCCTTATGCTCAAGGCTACAAAGCAGTCGAATCGCTGGCTTTGACCCTTCAAGGCAAGACGAATCCGGACGCAGGCAAGATCACTGTTGTTCCAGGTATGTACCTCGGCGCAACTGACCCGTCTGCAGTCAATGCCTGGCGTAAAGCCAATGATTTGGCTGAAGTCCAAGCTGCCGCTCCCGCAGCCCCTGCCGCAGAACTGACTATTGCAGGCGTGGTATTCCAGGATGACCAGTTCATGAAGACCATGGTGCAGGGCTACGAAGATGCCGGCGCCAAATATGGGATCAAAGTTCTGACAGCCAATACCAACAATGACCAGGCCAAAGAAACCGAACTGATCCAGACCTACATGGCTCAGGGCGTTTCCGGCATCGCCATTGCACCTCTCAGCAAGGATGCCTCCATTGCCAACCTGAAACAGGCATCGGATGCAGGCATCAAGATTGCCATTACCAACATGTCCATCAATGACACCACCTTCCTCTCCGGTGGTTACACCTCGGACGATGCCACCAACGGCAAGGTCGTTGGCGATGCGGCTGCCAAATATATTCAGGAAAACATCAAGGGTGACATCAATGTCGCCCGCGTTGACTTTGACGATCAACTGCTCGATCAATCCAAGGCTCGCTGGAGTGGTTTCTATTCTGGCTTGGATGCCGCTGGCGTGAAGTACAAGGAAGTTGCCAAGTCCAGCGCCCACGCGCAGGACACTGCACTTGCCATGACCACCGATATGCTGACCGCTCATCCTGAAATCAATGTCATCTTTGCCTGCAACGATGGCAGCACAATTGGTGCCGCCATGGCTGTCAAACAGGCCGGATTGCAGGGCAAGGTATTTGTCTTCGGCTATGATGGCGGAGATCAACAGACTGCCATGATCCTCAGCGGCGACAATATTCTTCTTGCCGTGGTTGCGCAGGACCCCTATGCTCAAGGCTACAAAGCAGTCGAATCGCTGGCTTTGACCCTTCTGGGCAAGACGAATCCGGACGCAGGCAAGATCACTGTTGTTCCAGGTATGTACCTCGGCATCTCTGATCTCGAAGCTGTGAAGGCGTGGCGCACAGCAAACGGTCTAAAATAAATTTTGATGTAAAATAAATTAAGATAAGAAAAGGAACAGGGATACTTCTCAGGAATGATCCCTGTTCCTTCAAAAACAAGGTGTTTGAGGTTGGTGAAATGAGCGCTCTCAAAATACGAACAGTAGACATCACAAAAGATTATCCCGGTACCCGGGCGCTTGATGCCATCACGCTATCATTTGAAAGCGGACAGGTACATGCGGTGGTTGGCAAGAATGGTTCCGGGAAATCCACCCTGGTAAAAATATTTGCAGGGGCAACCAAACCCACTCACGGGGATTTTTACCTCAACGACGAAAAACTCAATTTCAATTCGACGTCTGATGCATACGACAAGGGTATTGTCACTGTCTATCAGGAAATGAGTCTGGTTCCGGGTCTATCTGTAGCGGAAAATATTTTTTTAGGACGTTTGCCCAAAAGGAATAATGCCATAGATTGGAAAAAAACCTATCAGATGGCAGGCGAACTGCTGAAAAAGATGAAAGTTGATATCGACCCGCGCGAAAAATTATCTCGTTTGAGTATGTGGCAATGGCAAGTCGTTGAGATCACAAAGGCCCTCAGTTTTAATCCCAAAGTAATATTGTTGGATGAACCAACATCAGCCCTGGCTCAAAATGAAGTGCAAAACCTTTTTGAGGCAATTCGAGCGCTTAAAAATCAAGGGGTAATCGTTATCTACATTTCGCACAAACTACAGGAACTCCCTCAAATAGCCGACACAGTAACTGTATTGCGTGACGGAAAATTGATCGGGACCGTACTGATGAAAGAAGTAGAGCACAAAGATATTATTGGCATGATGTTTGGTGACGTAACAGTTCAAAACCGCCCGAAAGATATCAAAGTTCGCGACGAAGTGATCATGGAAGTGAAGGGACTCAGCCGAAAAGGTTGGTTCCAGGATATCAATTTCAAACTTTATCGCGGCGAGATTTTGGGAATTGCCGGTATGCTCGGTTCGGGTCGGACAGAGTTGCTGCGCGGAATTTTTGGCGCAGATCCGGTTGATAACGGTGAAGTTCTAATTGAAGGAAAAACCTATAAAAATACAAACCCGGTCAAAATGGTAAAGGCCGGCGTTGGCTTAACCCCGGAAAACCGAAAAACTGAAGGCTTGATTTTAATCCACTCTATCCGGGACAACCTTTGTTATGCAAGCATGAATATCACTGCAGACGGCTGGGTGGAAAACAAACACAAACGGAATACATTTGCAGAGAAGCAAGTGCGGGAATTGGAAATAAAAATTCCCGCATTAGATGCCCCTTGCAGCTCGTTATCAGGGGGGAATCAACAAAAAGTAGTTGTAGGAAACTGGTTAAATACCGGGCCCAAAATCATGCTCTATGATGAACCATCCCGCGGCGTCGATGTAAATGCAAAACAACAAGTCTTTGAAATCATGTGGACGGAAGCGCGTAAAGGCATTTCCACCGTTTTTGTTTCCACCGAATTGGAAGAACTCCTGGAAGTCTGCCATCGCATCCTGATCATGCGCGACGGCAAGATCGTTGACGAAGTAAACCCGGACGGGTTAAACACAAGTGAATTGTATGAACTGTGCATGAGAGGAGATTAAAGAGATGAAGACTGTCGCTGCGAATCGGTTGACCTTTGACCGTAAAAAGGTCACGATCTTTTTACTGGATCATATTATTGAAGTCTGTTTGGTTATTCTGATCATTGGACTCGCTTTCGGCGCTAACGGTTTCCTGACCTGGTCAAACTGGATGAACATTTTTCGCAGTAATTCCTTGAAGGGAGTTATTGCGTTTGGGATGACCATGGTCATCATTGCGGGACTGATCGACCTTTCCATTGGTTCGACAGTTGGTCTCGCGGGAGTGATCGTTGCTTTATCTTGCCGGGATTTAACTGCCCAGGGTCTGGATCTCAACACTGCCTGTCTGATTGGCATGGGATTGAGTATCTTACTCGCAATTACCGTAGGCTGGATACAAGGTTTTTTTCAACACAAAACAGGCATGCCGGCATTTATTGTTTCATTGGCTAGTTTATATGCATTATTCGGACTGGCCGCCATTCTTTCCGGGGGATATCCAATTGCCAATCAATTCCCAGACTGGTTTAATCAATTAGGAATGGGTAGAGTTGGAGGGCAGGCTGGAATTCCGATTCCGGCAATCATCCTGGCTGTTTCTTTTTTGATCGTTTTATTTATTATGGGTTACACAACCACAGGGCGGGCAACTTACGCCGTGGGCGGCAACCCGGAATCTGCACGGTTGAGCGGCATCAATGTGGGTGGAACAAAAATCTTTGTCTTCATCAGTGTGCAAATTCTTGCAGTAATATCTGGATTTATGACGTCTGGTCAGGTGATGGCTGGCACTTACAGCTTTGGCAAAGGCTGGGAATTGGATGTCATCGCTGCCGTAGTCGTGGGCGGAACCAGTTTTACTGGCGGAGTCGGTACGGTTTGGGGAACATTGATAGGTGTTATTTTCATGGGTGTGATGACGAACGGAATGACGCTGTTGAACTTCGACATTTACGTGCAGTATATTGTTAAGGCTGTTATTGTGTTCCTGGCTGTGCTATTGAGTTCGTATCGCGCGCAAGTTAAAGCATAAGGCGGCCAACTAGAAGTTCGATATACCCGAATGTAACTGTGAATAACATCGGGTAACCATGCTGACCTTTATCGTTTCAGTTTTCTTGGGCAGATAGAAACGATTGCAAAGTAGGGGTCTGTCGCTGAGAACTGGCTACAGCCCCTATTTTTCTTGCCAGTTGAACGCCTAAAATGGGTTAATAAGCCCGTGAACGAACTCTGTACAGTGTGTTTGGATATATTTAGATATGGAAGAGGCGCAAAATGAAATTATTCGGAGGAATCGAGGCAGGCGGAACCAAGTTCGTTTGCCTGGTTGGCAATGGTCCAGATCAATTGGTGGAAGAAAAGCGCATCCCGACTACAACTCCCGATGAAACCATCGCGCGGGTAGTTGAGTTTTTTGAGCCGTACGCCAATCGAGGAGAATTGGTCGCGGTAGGTATCGCTTCGTTTGGCCCGGTGGATTTGAACCAATCCTCAAAAACCTATGGATTTATTACTACTACTCCAAAATCCGGTTGGGAACAAGTAGACTTATGCGGCAGAATAAAACACGGCTTAAAGGTGCCGGTAGCGTTTGATACTGATGTTAATGCTGCAGCTTTTGGCGAGCAGTACTGGACACAGGAAAATCAGGCACTGGATCCCTTTCTTTACATGACTGTTGGAACCGGTATCGGTGTTGGAGTAATCGTCAACGGGCTGCCCTTACATGGGTTAATGCATACCGAAGCCGGACACTTCGCCATCCCTCATAACTTGCAAAGAGATCCATTTCCTGGCGTCTGCCCATATCATGGTGACTGTCTGGAAGGATTAGCTTCTGGTCCATCGATGAATAAACGCTGGGGGCAAAATGCAGAGACTCTGCCAGATACACACCCTGCCTGGGACTTGGAAGCCGAATACATCGCCCTGGCGCTGGTAAATTTAATTTATGCATATTCACCCATGCGGATTGTTCTGGGCGGCGGGGTTCCTGAGCATCCAGGTCTACACCTGGTTGTGCGCCGCAAAGTTCAGCAGCTAATCAACGGCTATGTCCACTCTCCAATGGTGTTGGAAAAAATCGATTCGTATATCCTGCCCCCCACACTTGGAAACCGTTCCGGTGTGCTTGGCGCAATTGCAATGGCAATTTCTGAACATAAGATAAGTCTTTGACCCGTTGTCAAATGGTTTATGAGATTTAATTTGGAGCCATTGCTCAAACGAATTTTACTACCCAGACGCTCGCTCGCGCACGCCACACCGTGGTAATCAGGAAGATATTAATGAAAAAAATCATACCGTCTTTGCTCACGTTCGTACCCGCCATTCGCAACTATGTCTGGGGTGGACGCGCCCTGCTTTCCCTCGCTGGTCCAAATGCCGGGACAAATGACAATCCAATTGCCGAAATTTGGGCGCTATATGAGAATAACCTGGTAGCCAATGGCGCTTTTGCTGGTCGCACGCTGTCTGAATTGACCGCAGAATATCCAAATGAAATACTTGGCGCGCATGTTGCAGCTCCGGGCAACATGCGCTTTCCTTTGCTGATCAAATTACTTGATTGCGCGAGTTGGCTTTCCCTGCAAGTACACCCAAACGATATACAGTCACAGCAATTGGAAGGCCCAGAGTTTAGGGGCAAGACTGAAGCCTGGCATGTCCTTAATGCCGAGCCTGATGCTCAACTGATTGCCGGTATCAAGCCCAACACCTCCACCGAAGCAGTACACGCAGCCATTGGCAACGAAACGATTCTCGGTCTGGTGGAATACCACCACGTGCAAACAGGGGATACAATTTTTATGCCCGCCGGAACCATCCACGCCCTGGGACCCGGGTTGCTCGTTTATGAAGTACAGCAGACCTCCGACTTGACCTATCGTGTCTTCGATTGGAACCGCCCGCAGACCAATGGACGAGTGCTGCACGTTGAAAAATCGATTGCTGTGACCAACCCACAGTCACAGGGACAAATTACCCACCATCAAGCTGCGGGAGGCACAGTTACCAGTTTGGCGCAGTGTCCCTATTTTTATCTGGAGTTGTTATCCGCGCCCCAGGAACGGGATACACACGGGGAAAGTTTCCACGCCTTAACTGTGATTGCCGGACAAGCGCGCGTCTCCACGCTGGACGGCGAGGTGATGCTGAACAAGTTCGATACCATTCTCGTTTCGGCAATCTGTGGGAGCTACCGCCTGGACGGCAATTTCCAGATCTTGTGTTCGTCTGTCTCTCGCTGATATATAATACCCACGGTCACAAATTACGCTTTCCACCCTCTGAAAAAGCGCAATTTGTGACCGAGTGCGGTATAGCTGTCCAGAAAAGTTTTCTCCAACACGCCAAACGACATGTCACTGCGAGGGACGAAGCAGTCCCCCTGTCACGAGGAGATTGCTTCGCGAAGAACGCCCTCGCAATGACATTCATGTAAAGAAGGCGGAAAGAATGTTATCTGGCGAAATATACCCCAACCATCTCCTGCCGTGACTGCCCCCAAAGACAGCTGAAGAATGCCAATTTAATGTTGCGGGTATGGATATGATTCCTACTCCGCTCTGCGTCAAGGATCACGCTATGGATGTGCCGAAGGAAGATCAGCAACACATCTATGGTTTTAGGAATCTCGCCAGGATAACAACTGTCTATTGAAGTAGAATGAATACCATGAGTAAATCACCAGCGGAAGTAAAGCAAAGGTGCGTATGAGTCAAATTTCTGACAGTCAGTTAACTTCTGAAGAAGGCTACCGGGTCATCTTTGAAGCCTCAAGCGACGGGTTGATCATCTATGATATCGAGATGGGATGGGTGGTTGAAGCCAACCCCGCCGCGTGCGCGATGCACGGGTATACCCGCCAGGAATTCATTGGGCTGAATCCAATGGTCTTCATACATCCTGAAAGCCATGCCGTGTTTATGGAGCATATCCGCAAGGCTATACTAGGACGCTTTTTCGAAGCGCTCATCGTCCATATTCGCAAGGATGACTCACGGTTTTATACTGAAGTACGCAGATCGGCGATCAACTATCGGGGTCGACCCTGCTTGTTGAGCGTCATCCGCGATGTCAGCCAGCGCATCCAAACAGAAAAAGTTCTAAGCGAACAAATCGAAGCCCGAATGCGCGAGCAGACAACCCTGCTTGCCATCTCGCATACGCTGGCATCCACCCTGGAACTTCAACCGGGATTGATCCTCGATCAACTGCGCGAGATCATTGAGTATAACCATGCCGGGTTATTCTCACTCGAAGAACCATACTTGATCACTCTGGTCATGCGCGGGACAGGGGAACTGCAACAATCTGTGCCTATCCGTATTCATCTGGATACTCCCGAAACCCTGGTCGCGCTGTTCAACAAGCATCGTCCCATTCGCATTGCCAATCTGTGGAGTGACGACCCGCAGGCGCAATTTCTGCGTTCGCTCCTGAACGATGGGGCTGCTGTGCTGCTCAAAGGGATGCAATCGTGGATGTGGGTACCCCTGGCGGTGAAAGGCCGCATTATCGGCGGCGTGGGCGTGGCGCACGAGAATCGGAATCACTTCACGCCGCATCACGCCGACCTGGCGTTGAGTGTAGCGAACCAGGCTGCCATCACCATGATCAATGCGGAACTGTATGGACAGGCGCAGGCTCTCGCGGTATTGGAGGAACGACAGCGTTTGGCGCGCAACCTGCATGATGCCGTCAACCAATCGCTCTTCTCCGCGGGTCTGATTGCCGAAGTTTTGCCGCGCCTGTGGGATCGGGATCAAGCCGAGGCGCGCCGCTCACTCGAAGATTTGCGCCATTTGACCCGCGGCGCAATGGCTGAGATGCGCGCGCTGCTGGCTGAACTGCGTCCCTCAACCTTGATTGATTCAAGTTTGAGCGACCTGTTACGCTTGTTGAGCAATGCATTCTCAGGCCGAACCAATGTTCCCGTCGCGGTTAACATAACCGGGGAGTTTTTCCTGCCCGCCGAGGCGCAAATAGCCTTCTATCGCATATGTCAGGAAGCGCTCAATAACATCGCCAAACATGCCAAAGCCAGTCAGGTTGAGATAAATCTAGCGCAAGAAGAGACCGTAATTGAAATGCGAATCCGCGACAACGGACAGGGCTTTAACCCTGAACAAACATTCTCAGGTCACTATGGCTTGGGCATGATGCGTGAACGCGCAGAAGCCGCAGGGGCGCTGTTGATCATTACGAGCCAGCCTGGACACGGTACTGAACTTATGATCCACTGGACACAAACCCCACTATCCTCACTATGAAGCATGTCGTTGCGAGCAGGGCATTTGCTCTTCCCGACGACACTTGCGCCGTACGCCACATCGTCCCGATGTTCTTTCGGGAGTGCGGTGAGCAACCCCCTGTGATGAGGAGATTGCTTCGGACACAGAACGCCCTCGCAATGACATAAAAGGAGTCCTTATGACAATTACCCCTTCCCAACCTATTCGCGTTATGCTCGTTGACGATCACACAATGGTGCGCCGCGGATTGGCAACCTTCTTGAAGGTCTTCGATGACCTGCAACTGGCGGGCGAAGCCGAAAGCGGCGCAGCCGCCATCAAACTCTGCGGCGAAGTCCTGCCGGATGTGGTGCTGATGGATATGGTCATGCCAGAGATGGACGGCGCAACCGCAACGCGCGCCATCCGCCAAAAGTTCCCACAAGTGCAAGTTATTGCGCTGACCAGCTTCAAGGAAGGGGACCTGATCAAGAAGGCGCTCGAAGCCGGTGCGATTGCCTATTTGCTCAAGGATGTCTCTGCGGATGATCTGGTGCGAGCCATCCGCGCCGCACACGCGGGACGCGCCACGCTCTCGCCTGAGGCTGCCCAAACCCTGGTCGAGGCTGCCAATCAACCGCCCGCACCCGGTCTCGACCTGACCGAGCGCGAGCGTGAAGTCCTAGCCTTGATGATCGAAGGGCTGAACAACACGCAGATCGCCGGCAGATTGACCGTCAGTCCGTCCACGATCAAATCGCATGTCAGTAACATTCTGTCCAAATTAGGGGTTACCAGCCGCACCGAAGCGGTAACCATTGCGCTGCGTAACCGCATCGTTCCCTAACCCGTCTACCATTCCGCTCGCTTCGGGTATTTGTCTCCCCCAACTGGGGGAGACAAATACCCCCCAGTTGCAGGATGTGCCTGGAGGGTATTTGTTTGTAGGATATAGGGAAGAAGTTTTTTCGGGCATTCGAGTCGGTATAAATAATCGATGTTACGCAATTTGTCATC
>Ga0335397_10008290_pt1 | contig 13100 bp, 10 predicted proteins | sample MAT04_FD_205740 | JGI IMG/M metagenome (GOLD analysis project Ga0335397, IMG submission 205740) | Freshwater microbial communities from Lake Fryxell liftoff mats and glacier meltwater in Antarctica - MAT-04 (spades assembly) (version 2) ...
GCGTTCAGGCCAGTTGCGGTCGCAACTCGACTGCCGAGCACCGGTTTGAACTCGCGACGCTCGTCAGCGTCCCGCTCGCCGCCCCTCCGAGCTCGCAACTCGTCCCCTCGACGCACGAACGACGGACCACTCCCTCGAGCAGCCCGCCCTTCAGCTCACTACCGCCGCGCCGTGATGCACGACGACCCAGTAGCTCCCCTCGGGGAACTCGGTCGTCTTGTCCACCCTCCAGCGCTCGAGCGCTTCCCGGTACGCGCGGCGCCACATCCGCAGCGCCTTGATCGCTTGCTTCATCAGCGGCCCATCACCGCCGGTCGCGATCATCGGGTTGAGCTTGCCGCGGCGGTCCTTGGTCTTGGGCCGCTTCTTGTGACTCTGATCCTTCACCCGTTGTGCGCCGAGCACCCCGCGGCCCTCGCGGATCCGCTCCTTGCGCATCTCGATCTCGGCGTCCTCGGTCATCCGGGCGAGCGTCTCGTGCCACTCGTCGTCGCTGCCCGTCCACGCGGGCGGCGGCACGAACTGAATCGTGATCTCGTCCGGCCAACACGGGCTCTTGTGCCAACACGCGGGCTTCTTCGCGGTGTAGCTCCGCATGCCCGGCAACCAGATGGCGCCCGGCCACTCCTTCGCCGTCGCTACCAGGCCCGCGCGCACCGGATTGAGCACGCAGTACAGCGCTTTCTCGAGCGCGCCCCGCTCGCCGAGCACCCCCACGTGCTTGCAGTCGCGGTCCTCGAACACCGTGCCCTCCCACCCAAACAGACGCTTGATGTTCTGCGCCACCAGCCGATGGAAGTCGCGCTTGAACTCGCAGATCTTGCCGAACGGATCGGTCACCTCGTCGTGGAGGTGGTTGGACATCCCCGTGAACGCGTGCGGCAGGATTCCGTGCACCGTCACCGCGAACGCGAACGCGTACCAGAGGATCGCCGTCACCTCCGCGATCGGCCGGAACAGGAACCGCCGATCCCGCGCGCGCCTCGTCACGAAGCCGGTGGCCTTCTTGAGGATCTGCTGCGCGACACCCATCCCGCGGCCAGCACAGCACGCGGCGTTCCGCCTCTCACCCATCACGATCACGCCAGATCAGGCACGCCGAATGGCGGACTTGGCGGCGGAGGTGGCGGATCCGCCACCCGCGCCCGGGAAGCGATCGCGAGATCCGCGGGGGCGCGCGCTAGATCCAGCCCTTCTTGCGGAAGTACATGAAGAAGCCGAGGGCGGTGATGAGCATCGCGCCCACCGCGAAGAAGTACCCGTACTGGTAGTGCAGCTCGGGCATCACCTCGAAGTTCATTCCGTACACCCCGGCGATGAAGGTGAGGGGCAGCATGATGGTGGAGATCAACGTGAGCACCTTCATGATCTCGTTCATGCGATGGCTCTGCATCGAGATGTACGCGTCCATCGCGCCGCTCACGATCTCGCGGAAGCTGTCGTTCAGATCGACGACGCGCACGAAGTGGTCGTAGGCGTCGCGGTAGAACGGTCGCACCTCGCTCGGGATGAGATCGAAGTCGCCGCGGCCCAATCGATTGAGCATCTCTTTTTGATGCAGGCCCACCCGCCGGAGCTTCTGGAGCTTGTGCTTCAGGTCGAACACCGTCTCCAGCACCTTGGGGCTCTGGGTCCGCACGATGTCGGTCTCGAGCTGATCGATCTCGTGATCGAGGCGCTCCATCAAGGGCAAGAAGCGCTCGGTCATGTGCTCGACCACCAGGTAGCAGAGGTACGCGGGTCCCTGGCGGAACGGGGCGGGGTCGTTCTGTACTTGCTCGCGGACGGCCCGCTCCGCGCTGAAGCCCTCGCCGTGCGAGGTGACGAGGTAGTTCTTCCCCAAGAAGACATCGAGGTCGCAGGTCTTGGGCTGGCCGGTCTTCTCGGCCCCTTCCACGAGGCCGTGAAACACCATGTAGAGGTATCCCTCGAAGCGCTCGATCTTGGGGGTCGGTGCGTCGGCGATCATGTCCTCGACCACCAAGGGATGGAGCTTGAACACCTCGAGCAGGATCTGTTGCTCGGACTCCTTGGGATCGCACATGTCGACCCAGGTGATCGTGTCGGGCTCGGCGAGCAGTGCGGGGAGCTCGTCGGTGGTGACCTGCCGAGGGGTGCTGTCGCTAGCTCGCAGTGCGAGGATTCGTAGGCTCACGGCCCGAGAGGATACGCCCGTCGTATCCGTTTGGAAGCCAGTAGAGCGTTTGCGTCAGGTCCGGTCGTCGTCTTCGTCGGAGGGGGCGTCGGCCGCGTCCTCGCCTTGGGCGGGGTGAAGCGCGTGCTTGCGTGCCAGCTTGTGCAGGTACTTCCGATCCATGTCCGCGGCCCGAGCGGCAGCGGAGATGTTCCCGCCGTGGCGATCCAAGAGCCAGCTCACGTACGCCACCTCGAACGCCGTCTCCCACGCGGTGCGGGTGTCCCGGTAGGATCGCTTCTCGTCGAACTCGAGCTTGGTGGTTTCTCCGGACGCGCCGGGCGCCGGCCCCGAACTCTCAGCGCGCGGGCCGACGTGGCTCCCGGGCAGACCGGTCATCCGGATCTCGGTCTCACCCGCCGCGCGCGCCAAGTAGGCGGCGCGCTCCAACACGTTCCGCAACTCGCGTACGTTGCCCGGCCAGTCGTGGGCCCGCAGCGAGTCCATCGCGCCGCGCGCGATCTTGCGAGGGGTCAGCTTGGCGTCGTCGTTCTCGGCGATGCTCGTCAGGAGGCGCTGCGCCAAGAGCGGCACGTCGTCGCGTCGCTCGCGAAGTGGAGGCAACGTGAGAGGCACCACCGCGAGCCGGAAATAGAGATCCTCGCGGAACTTCTGGCGCTCGACCTCCATGAGGAGGTTGCGTTTGCTCGCCGCGATCACCCGGATGTCGACGCGGATCTCGCGGTTGCCGCCCACCCGACGAAAGGCCCGCTGCTCCAGCGCGCGCAGGAGCTTGGGCTGCAGATCGAGCGGCAGCTCACCTATCTCGTCGAGAAACAGCGTACCGCCGTTGGCCAGCTCGAACGCGCCCTGTCGCGCGCCGGTCGCCCCGGTGAACGCGCCCTTGTCGTGTCCGAAGAGCTCGCTCTCGATGAGCGTGCCCACCACCGCGCCGCAGTCGACCACGAGGAACGGTTTGTTCTTGCGCGGCGAGCTCTGGTGGATCGCCCGCGCCAGCACGTCCTTGCCGGTGCCGGTCTCGCCGCCGATCAGCACGGTCGCATCCGTCGGACCGAGACGCTCGAGCAGACCGAAGATCTGCCGCATCGAGATGCTGTGGCCCACGCACCCGAAGAACTGATCGTGCTCGCTCGGCAGCAGCTCGATGCGCTCGGCGAAGGGGCGCACCTTGAGATCGATGTTGCCGACCGTGATGAGCGAGCCGGCCTCGAGGTAGGCCTCTTTGATCCGCGCGTTGTCGAGCAGCGTCCCGTTCGTCGAATCGAGATCGCGGAGCAGGTAGCCGCGCGGATCGCGGATGATCTCGCAGTGCACTCGGGAGACGGTGTTGTCGTCCAACGCCAGATCGTTCTCGCTGGCCTTGCCGATGCGGAACGTGTCGCGCGCGAGCGTCGCCTCGGTGCCCTTCTGCGCACCCGTCAGCACGGTCAGCCCGCAGCGAGCCAGCTCGAGGAAGCGAGCCGCCTCCCCAGCCTGCGTTCCCAGCATGGTCTCGGGCATCGTCACGCGTGAGCGCCACCATACCAGAAAGAGATCACGCGAGCGTTCCGCGATTAGGGAGCGGAGCCGAGGAGCGCGCGGAGCATCAGGGGGACCGCGACGATCGGCGCCGCGATGCGCAACACCACCTCGATCATCGAGTCGCCGTCGCCGAACCCGAAGAAGCTCCAGGCGAACCAGACGCCGATCGGCGCGAGCAGCGAGCTCGCCCATGCCGGGATTCCGGTGGGCAGTCTCCGCAGCTTGCTGCGGAGCAGCACCAGATCCGATGCGATGAGCGAGCAGACGATCAAGCCCGCGAAGAAGCTCACCATCAGCATCGAGACGAGCCAATCGTCGAAGTAGCCGAAGGTCAGGGCGCGCATCCCCACGGTGAAGTAGGCGAGCGTGGTGAATCCCCACGAGGTGAGGAAGGGACCCTCGAGGGTCGGGCGGATCCAGGGGGTGAAGTCGGTCATCGGCGAGGTCCTACGCGTTCCATCCGCGTTTCATTCCATGGGGCCGCGCACGTCCTGCCAAGGCAGCACGCTGGGCGACAGCGCATCCACGCACATCCCGCGGGTGGTGTTGCAGACCCCACCGAGCGCCGCGATGCACATGGTGTCGTCCGTGCAGGGGTTGCCCGCGCGGCCGAACGCGAAGGCGGTGATCACGTCGCCAGCATCCAGGGTGCGTGCGACGTCGGCGGGCGTGCCCGAGGGGACAGGCAGCGGGAAGGGGAACGGCCCGAGGATCTGGGTCGCAGCGTTGCATGAGGGCACACCGCTCATCACCGCGTGCACGTACAGCACGCCGCTGTTGCGCAAGGGCGGCGTGTCGATGAACTCACTCGTCTCGCCGAAGACCATCCCGTTGGTGTCGCTCGCTTCGGGCAGCACCCGCGTACGCGGAAGGGGCCCGTTGCTGAACATCCCGCCGCCGATGTTGATCACTTCGTCTGCATCGAGGCACACCTCGATCGGCACCGGCACGTTGGGAATCGCGTGCACCAAGCGAACGCGGGCGCCCGCCGGGTTCGGGGTGGGATCATCGGGGATGAGAATGATCTGCGGCGCGGGGCAGGTCCCTGCACAGGACACCGGAGTGCCGGGCAGGACGCCCGCGGCGATCACGGTGGCGCGCGAGACCCCAGCCAGGCTGGCGGTCGAGAGGTTCGCAGTGAAGAGAGGCATGATGTCACTCGCCGCGTCGGGGCATGGGCCGGCCAGCGCGAAGGGGAGATCGTCTCGGCTGAAGAGGCGCATCACGTAGCCGAAGCCGGGGGTGTCGTAGATCGGCACAGGCACATACGGAGAGACGCCCGGGAAAGGCAGCGTCCCATCGGAGCCCGTCGCCGCATCGGGCTGTCCCAGGATGCGGCCGGTGGTCTCGGGCGCGCCGGTGCCCGCGATCGTCGACAGACAGATCGTGAGGTTGGGCGCCGCAGGGGAGAGGTTCGCGAGCCGGACCTGCAGGTACCCCGTGAGGCGCGCGCCGCTGTCCTGGCTCTCGAAGGGGGCGCGGGCCGTGTCGAGGAGTGGGCCCACGTCGGGCTCCGTCCTCGCCGTGCTGCACGCACCCAACGAGAGCGAGCCGACGAGGAGGGCGGCATGGCGAAACCAGGCATGGCGAAACCAGGAATTGCGAAGCGAGTTCATGTCGGAGCCTCACCCAAGGTGGTCGCAACCGTGCAGCGCGACGGAATGGGCAAGCGTGCCTCGAAACGAGCCCGCGCCACAAGCCCGCGCCACGAGCCCCACGAGCCCGCGCCACACGGGACCCGCGCCCGCGACACCCCGAGGTGGCTAGCCCCGTGGCTGCGCTCGACCCTGCTCGAGCAGGAGCTGGAGCATGCGGTGGGTGAGCCCCCATACCACCCGGCCTCCGACGTCGTAGCCCGGGAAGCGCATCGACGGTCCGCCCTCGCGCGTCCAGGTGAACTGGGTCTCCCGCTCGCCGCGCGCGATCGCGCCGAGCGGCGCCCAGTGCAGCTCGTCGACCTCCACGTTCGGCGTGAGGACCACGGGGGCCGAGAGCACGAACACGTAAGGGCGCACCAGCATGTCTCCGGTGTGTGTCCGCAGATCATCGAGGCGCCCGATCAGCCTCGCGTGATCGGGCATGTGGACCCCGACCTCTTCGCGGGTCTCACGGATAGCGGTCTCGAGCAGATCCGAATCTTTGGGCTCGAAGCGCCCGCCGGGAAACGCCATCTGGCCCGACCACGGATCGCTCGCTCGCTCGACGCGCTTCATGAGGAGCACCTCTGCGTCGCCGCGCTCCGTCGGCCTCAGCATGGCGGCCACCGCGGCGCGTCGCGTGATCTCCACTCCGTCCACCTCGCGTGCGGCGTGCTGTGCGAGGTTGCGTGTCAGCGTCTCGAGGTCGAACACCAGGGCCGCAAAGTACGCGGCGCAGGGCGGCGGTCAATCTCGACGGCGCTCGACGGGCTGGACCGTGACGGCGGTGGATGACCGCATCTGGATCGGTGGAGTTCACCGTTGCGAAGATCAGCCCCGCTCTTCGCGGCGCGCAGCTACCTGCAGGCGCGCGGGATAGGCTGAAACCCGAGCCCATCGGTCCCTCACGTCAGTGGCGACAGAAGACGATGGTCGCCGTGTCGTTTCCGTTCCACATGCCGCCGCCGCCCACGGGCTCGTAGCCTCGAGGCACGATCACGGTGTGTCCGAGATCGACCCGCCCGATGATGCCGCTCGCGTCCGTGTCCACCGACTCCTGGCGTGCTGTGAAGCAGTCTCGCCAGCCGGCGGTCTGCGCGGCCGCGGGTCCCGCGCCGAAGACCCCTGACCCGATGGCCATTCCAGCGAGCGCGATGACGCCGCCTGCGACGACCAGCTTCCAAACGTCGACCGTGCGCCCGCTGTGATCGCTCTTCTGAAGTGTGTTCACGGCGGGACTGTACCGGACGGGAAGGCGTGAGGATCGGCGTCGGCGATCAGTCGCGGACGATTCGAGAAACCCGCCCGGCGGATCGAGCGCCGCGCCGGAGCCCGTACCAGCACGAGGATGGGCGACGCGCACATCGAACGAGCATCTCGTGAAACCGGAGAATTCTCAGGCTCGCGCGCGATCAGGGGCCGGCATCGGCATCGGATGGCGTCGCCGGCCTGACGTCGTGGCGGTAGACCCACGCGTAGACCGTCGGCAGCACCAAGAGCGTGAGTGCGGTCGCGCTGACCAAGCCGCCGATCACCACGGTGGCGAGCGGGCGCTGCACCTCGGCGCCATCCCCGTGCGAGAGCGCCATCGGAAGAAACCCCAGCGCCGCCACGCTCGCGGTCATCAGCACCGCGCGCAGGCGATGGGTCGCGCCTTCCTTCGCGGCCTCCTGCGGCGTCCGCCCCTTGTTGCGCTTCGCGGCGATGGTGGTCAGGAGCACCACGCCGTTCAGGACCGCGACGCCGAAGAGCGCGATGAAGCCGATGGCAGCGCTGATCGAGAGCGGCATCCCTCGGAGCGCCAAGGCGAACACCCCGCCGACCGCGGCGAAGGGGACGTTCAGGTAGATGAGCAGCGCGGGTTTCAGCTCGCCGAATGCCATGAAGAGCAGAACGAAGATCAGCGCCAGCGCCAAGGGCACCGCAAGTGCCAGGCGCGCGGTCGCGGCCTCGAGGTTCTCGAACTGACCGCCCCAGCGCACCAAATATCCGTCGGGCAGATCGAGCCCGTCCACTGCCAGGCGGGCGTCGGCGACGAAGCTCCCGAGATCGCGTCCCCGCACGTTGCACTCGATGGTGGTCCGCCTTCGCACCGAGTCGCGGTTGATGCTCGCTGGCGAGTCGATCTCCTCGAGCGTCGCCACTTGTCCTAGCGGGACCAACAGGCCGTCCGAGCCTCGAACCGGGATCCTTCGAATGCGCTCGAGGTCACTCCGCAGCGCCTCGGGCAAGCGCACCTGCAGGACAAAGCGTCGCTCGCCTTCGAAGACCTCGCCCGCCGGCAAGCCTCCGATCGCCGCGACGGCGTCCATCGCCTCGCGCGCGGTGACGCCGTAGCGGGCCGCCGCGATCCGATCGAAGCGAACCTCGAGGGTGGGCAAGCCAGTGAGCTGCTCGCCTCGAACATCCGCTGCACCATCGACGCCGCGCAGCACCCGCTGGATGTCTGCGCTCGCTTCTGCGAGCAGCTCCAGATCGTCGCCGTACACACTGATCGCCACGTCTGATCGGCTACCGCCGATGAGCTCCGCCATCCGCATCTCGATGGGCTGAGAGAACGCGAAGCCCAAGCCCGGCAGCTCGTTCGACAGGCGCTCTTCTAGGTGCTCGATGAGCGCCTCGGTCGAGTCCGCCGTGGTCCACTCGGACTGCGGCCGCAGCATCGCGTAGCAGTGCGAGAGCTCGATCCCATCGGGGTCGGTGGCGATCTCCGCGCGGCCAGTGCGGCACACGACGGTGCGCACCTCGGGCAGCTCGCGCACCAAGGTCTCCACCCGGGTCGCGCCCGCGATGGCTTCTTCGAGCGAGACGCTGGGGAGACGAATGACCTGGATCGACAGCGCGCCTTCATCGAGGCGAGGGATGAACTCGGTGCCCATCCGGCTCGCCGTGCCGATGGCCACCGCGAGCAGCGCCACCGCGATGCTCACCACCCCGAGCGGCGCGCGCATCACCGCCGCGAGCATCGGCTCGTAGGCGCGTTGAGCCCATCGCACCAAGAGCGGCTGGTGATCCTCGGTCGTGCTGCGGAGGAACGTCGCGACCAGTACCGGCACGAAGGTGAGCGAGGCGACGAAGGCGCCGCCGAGCGCGAAGAGCACGGTCAGCGCCATGGGCACGAACATCCGCCCCTCGATCCCGGAGAGGGTCAGGATCGGGACGTACACGATCACGATGATCAGCTCGCCGAAGGTGGCGGCCCGGCGGACATCCAGTGTCGAGCCCACCACGACGCGCGCGGCTTCCTGGTAGCTCATCGGTCGAGAGCGCCCCTTGGCCGCCGCGGCGAGGTGCACGACCGCGTTCTCGACCACGATGATCGAACCGTCGACCACGATGCCGAAGTCCACCGCGCCCAGGCTCATCAAGTTCCCGCTCAGCCCCGACAAGCGCATCCCGATGAACGCGCAGAGGAGCGAGAAGGGGATCGCGAGCGCGACGATCAAGCCCCCGCGTACGCTCCCCAGCAGCAGGAACAACACCGCGATCACGAAGAGCGCGCCCTCGGCGAGGTTGGTCGCGACCGTCGTGATGGTCCGATCGACCAGCTCCGCGCGATCGTAGAAGACCTCGATGTGCATCCCCTCGGGCAACGCCCGCTCGATCACCTCCAGGCGCTCGTTCACCGCCTGCACCACCTCACGTCCGTTGGCCCCCACGAGCATCATCACGATCCCCGAGACCGCCTCGCCCTCGCCGTCACGGGTGAACGCACCCTGACGGAGCATTGGCGCCAGATGCACCCGGGCCACGTCGCGCACTCGAATGGGAACGCCGTGGTCATCGGTGCGGATCACCGTCTCGCCGATGTCGCTCAGGCTCCCGAGGCGCGCTTCTCCGCGCACCAGGATGGCCTCACCGCTGCGCTCGATGGCGCCGCCGCCCACCACCACGTTGTTGTCTTCGAGCGCCCGCACCAGCTCGCCTATCGAGAGGTCGCGCGATCGCAGCGCCTCGGGCTCGACCTCGACCTCGTAGGTCTTGAGCTCGCCGCCGAACGAGTTGACCTCGACGACGCCGGGGACCGAGCGCAGCTCGTACGCGATCAGCCAATCGAGCGTGGTGCGCAGCTCCATCGGGGTGTGTTGATCACTGGTGAGCTCGAACTGGAGGATCTCGCCCAGGCCCGTGCTCATCGGTCCCAGCTCGGGGCTGCCCATGCCCGCGGGTATCCGCGAGCGCGCGTCGGTGAGGCGCTCGGCCACCAGCTGGCGGGCCCGCAAGAGATCGGTGCCGTCCTCGAACACGACGGTGACCACCGAGATCCCATAGCGGGAGATGCTGCGGATCTCGGTGACGCCAGGCAGCCCGCTCATCGAGGACTCGATCGCGAAGGTGATGTTGCGCTCGACGTCCACGGGGCCGAGCGAAGGCGCGCTGGTGAGCACCTGCACCTGGAGGTTGGTGACGTCGGGCACGGCGTCGATGGGAAGCGAGAGCGCGCTACGCACCCCGAAGGTCACGACCAGCGCGACGGCCGCGGCGACGACCAGACGCCAGCGCATGCACAGCTCGAGGAGCGCTTTCAATGTTCGTGCTCCGACAGCTCGCCGCGCACCAAGTGGCTGCGCAGGGTGAACGCGCCGCGGGTGACCACCCGCATGCCTTCGGTCACACCAGTGGTGAGCTCGACTCGATCGCCATCGCGACGGCCGACCTCGACCTCGACGGGCCGGAAGGTGCGTCCGTCCTCCGAGGCGGCGAAGATCACGTCGTGTCCCGCGATGCGGCTGACGGCGTCCTCGGGCACGACGAGCGCATCGGGACCCGCCCCCTCGGGTGCGATCTCCAGGCGCCCGAAGAGGCCCGCGCGCAGTCGGGGATCGATGTCGTCGAGCACGAAGCGCACTGGCAACGAGCGGCTCGACTCGTCGAGCGCGGGCGCGATGAAGTCGAGGTGGCCGCTGAAGCGTTCACTCGGGAGCGCGGCTACGGTCAGCGTCGCGCTCGCGCCTTCGCGGGCCACGCTCAGGTCCAGCTCGGGCACTTGGCCCACCACCCAGAGGTGTGCGGGATCGGTGATCGTGAACAGCGGCGCGCCTGCCTCGATCACCTCACCGCGGCTCGCGTGGGTCTGGGTGATGACGCCCGCGATCGGCGCGATGACCCGTATGCCCGAGCCGCCGCCTCGGCCCACCACGGCGAGTCCTCCGCTCAGTCCGCGCATCTCCGCTTCCGCGGACGCGAGCTCAGCCTCCGCCTCGAGGAGCGCTCGGCGCGCGCCGATGCCCGCTTCCACCAGCGACGCCTGACGATCGCGTGCGGCGCGCGCAGCATCGCGGCGGACGCGCGCGCCTGCGAGCGCACCTCGAGATGCGCTCACGTCACTCGAGGCGATCGATGCGAGCAGCTGTCCAGCCTCGACCCTGTCGCCCACCCGCACCTCGACCGAGGTGATCCGGCTGGCGACCACCGAGGCGACGTGCGCGGTGTACGCAGGGTCGGCCTCGAGCTCCGCGGGGACCCCAACGCCTCCGCCGATCGGGGCGCGGGTCACCTCGCCTACTTCGATGCCGCCCCGCTCGATCGCGACGTCACTCAGGGTGACCTCGGTCGCCGCGGCCTGGTACTCGTCCTCGTCGTGCGCGGCCTCGCTCGGTCCACACGCCACGAGCGCCCACGCAGAGAGGATCATCCATCGGGTCGTCTTCATCGCTCGCTCTCCGTGCGCTCGTCGCCTGTGCCGTGCGCCTCGTCTTGCATCACTTCGCTGCCCACTTGGGCTTCCAGCTCGGCGAGCGCCGCGTGGTACTCGGCGAACGCGTTCAGCGCGTTGCCCTGCACCTCGAGCAGGCGCCTCGTCGCGCTCGCGACGTCCAGCGCGTCCAGTTCGCCCAGGGTGAATGCCCGCTGAAGGAGCGCGAGGTTCGACTCGAAGCCAGGCAGCACCAGCTCGGTGAAGATGCTCACCCGATCGCGCGCGCTGCGCAGGCTGGAGGCGGCGCGCAGCACCCGCGCCTCGATCGCCGACCGCAACGCGTCGCGCTCGGCTTCCGCGATCGAGAGCGCGGCGCGCGCGTCGGCCCTCGCCGCGCCGTTCTGATCCCAGACCGGGATCCCCACCCCCAGCGTCAACAGCCCGATGTAGTTCGCCGGGCTGCCGGCCGAGCCTTCGCGCGCGAACGAGAGACCCACGGTCACGCTGGGGAACGCCTCCCGATCGGCGAGCCCCACCTGCGCCTCGCGTTCTGCCACCGCGGCGTCGAGCGCCATGAGCAATGGGTGGGACGTCAGGGCACGCCCGACCAGCACTCCGTCCTCGGGCACTGCGTGCGGCGGGTCGAGCTCACCCGCTGGCCACGGGGCATCGCTCGCGGGCCAGCCCGAGAGCTCGGCTATCGAGAGACGCGCGTCGCGAAAGTGACCGTCGGCCTCGACGTACTGTTGCCGCGCGCTGGCCAGCTCGGCGGTCGCGAGCGCCAGCTCGAGTTCGCCCACGTCGCCGCTCTCCAAGCGGCCGCGCGCGATCTCGACCATGCGCTCGGCGAAGGCGAGCCAGCGACGCTGCGCCTCGAGGCGGACCCGGGCCTCGATGGCCTCGTGGAACGCAAAGTGGACCTCGCGATGCACCTGCCAGCGCACCGCCAGGAGCTCCGCCTCACGCCTCGCGGACAGGCGATCGGCCGCGCTCAGTCGCTCGCCCCGCTCGCCCGCGACCTCGATCGCCTGGCTGAAAGCGATCAAGAGATCGAAGTCCTCGCTCGCCCCGTCGGCGATCCGTGGTCCGCCAGCGAGCTGGACCGTGAGCGGTGCGCTCAGCAGACGATCGGCGCCCGTCCTCGCTGCCTCGCCTTCCGCGAGCCGGGCGCGGGCGACCACCAACGCGGGCGCGTGAAGATCGGCGTGCTCCAGCACCGCCTCCAGCGAGACCGTCGTGGGATCGGTCGACTGCGCTCGGACGGGTGTCGCGAGCCAAGGCATGACGAGCAGGATCGAGAGCAACGCCAACGAGGCGCGGCCTCGACGAAGCGAGACGACGAACATGGGACCTCCGGAACGGCGGGCGCGCGAACGCGCGAAGAGAGGCGAGCGCGCGGCGCCGGCCCCGGCTCACGCCACCATGACGAGAGCAGGACGGAGCTCGGGCGCGCGGTCGCCTTTCAGGCCGCCGGAGGACGGTCGAGCTGGCGAGCGTGATCGTCGGCAGGTCCCACCCGCACGGCACCTGGGGCGCGCGCGCTCGCGGTCGCGTGCCAGCTCACCTGCGCGATGAGGGCCCCACCCGTGAGCGTCGGCGCCGCCACGCTCGGCGCGTGGCACGAGCAGAAATGGAACGGTCCAGAGCAGCAGTGGTCGCTGTCGTGCCCTTCGTCGTGGAGGCTGTCGTCGTGCACCAAGAAATGCACCGAGTCTTCCAGCAGCTCCAGCGCCCCAGGGGTGACGAAGAGGAGCATCACCAGCGCGAGCGCGCGGAAGGGGTGGCCGAAGGTGGCGCGGGAGCGTCGCAAGCGAGGCCCAGTGTGGGGAAGGTCGGCGCGCCCCGCAAGATCATCGACGGATCAGGATGGGCCCGACAGCTCCACGAGCTTCTCGACGGTGTTCCAGTTGCGGACGGTCGCGGTCACGCTGAGGGCGCGATCGAGCCAGTCGGCGCTGACCTTGCTCTTGCCCGCGCCATTGGCGAGATGGAGATAGAGGACGTCACCGCGCAAGACGCCTTCGTCGCCCGGCGAGCGCGCTCCGACGTCGAGCGCCTTCCCCGCGGTGATCTTGGGCGTGCCCGAGAGGAACGCGACGTGCGCGAGCTTTCGGTCCTCTCCTCGCTCGAGGAACGGGTTGTGCTCGAA
>Ga0335397_10008292_pt1 | contig 13099 bp, 8 predicted proteins | sample MAT04_FD_205740 | JGI IMG/M metagenome (GOLD analysis project Ga0335397, IMG submission 205740) | Freshwater microbial communities from Lake Fryxell liftoff mats and glacier meltwater in Antarctica - MAT-04 (spades assembly) (version 2) ...
GGAGGTGCCGAGGCATGTGCAGTTCGCGGTCCATACATCGTTGTTCGTCTCCACGTTCTGGTCATCACAAGGTGATCCTGGTAATGCGCTACCACCCGGCGTATTGGTGCAATCGTATACAAGGCCACCGCACACGCAGCCGAGGTCATACGTGTCGTTGCCGGTCGCCGCATTGCCATCATCGCAGGGCGTTCCGGGTTGGGCCGTTCCGCCTTGTACACCGGTGCAATCCGTTGCGAACGCTCCAGCGCAGAGGCAGCTCGCGGTGAAGACATCACCGCCGGTGAGCGGATTGCCATCGTCGCAGGCTGTGCCGGGCAGTGTCGTTCCGCCGATCATACCCGCGCAGTCGATCACTTGACCAGTGCAGTTGCAGCCAACACCATACACATCGCCACCGGTCGTTGGGTCGTTGTCATCGCACGAAGTACCGGGAAGGGCTGATCCACCGACAATACCTGCACAGTCGATCAACTGGCCCAAGCACTGGCACAGGTTGGTGTACACATCATTCACGGTGTTCGGGTTGCTATCGTCGCACGGCGAACCAGCCCCGACGGAACCGCCCGGAGTGCCTTCGCAATCCACGGCAATACCGATGCACTGACAGTTGGCGCTCCAAGTGTCGTTGCCGGTGTTCGCATTGTTGTCGTTACAGCTTGTACCGGGCAGCGCAGGGCCGTTGTTCGCTCCCAGACAATCCTGCGGAAGGTTCGCGTTGATCACCACGGCATAGTCTTCCGTCTCACCGAGGGAATAATTGTAGCACGCGTTCAGGATCGCGGGTTCATTGCCTACCACCTGAGCACCACGCACGCGCAACTTCGTTGAGCCCAATGCAGCGTTATTGGGCACCGTAAAGAAGAGGTTGACTGCGGCGCCGGGCGCTGAACTGGGGAGTTGACCGATCGACTCATTGGCCTCGAAGGTGTTGTCCTGGTCCCAATCGATCCACGCGGCGTAGCTATTACCGGCATTGGTACCGGCGGTGATGGAGAGCACGCTTTGGGCGTTGCGAGAGAGCGGTGTGCCCTGTTGCGCACTGTAGTCGGTGTAGGTGGAACCGGTCACGCCACCTGTACCGGTGTTGTTGATGTTGCCCAGTTGCACGCCATCGATGTAGTCACCGAAAGCCGGACCCGAGGCGCTCGTTGGCTCGCAGTAGCTGCCGAAGTTACCGGGCCCATAGTGCGCCGCAATGGTGATGCTGGAACTGATGTCCGGTTCGCAAAGTGAATAGAGGTACAGCTCGATGCTATAGTCGGGACCTATGGGAAGAGTTGGCTCGGTGAGGACCAGGTTCGATATCCCGAGGCATTCCCCAGCCGGAATGGTGACATCCTTACCATTCCCAGTGGAATTGAGCGGATCACCAAGCGCCTCCAACTTCCCGGCTTCCGTGTTGGATTCGTTACGGAACTTCAGGTAGTAGGTCATTTCATCGGTGCTGTTGTTGCAGATGTACAACGGGAAGGCGACAGGATCGCCGAAGGGAACTTCGTTCACGACCATGTAGTTGTTCCCGGGTGCGCCCACGCTCAGCGATGGCTGCTCGCGTTGGTATCCGCCTTCGTACGAACAACTCGTTTCTGAGATCGCTGTATCCAGTTCGAACACATAGGTGCCGAAGACCTTGTCCTGCAGGATGCGGACCCGAAAACGATCGCCGCTATCATCATCCTCCAAGTGATAGCCCACGGTGTTGGTCACCGTGTTCGACCCGTTCTCGCCTGAACCGTAGCCATGGCTGAAGTGCGCGCCACCACCGGCTCTGATGCCCGATCCCCCGATGTTCACGCCGAACTCGAAGGACACTCCTGCATCAAGTGTCGCATCATAGTTGATGGAATAGCTCTCGGTATTGGTGGTGGTAAGGGAATTATCGATGACAGCGCCCGCACCGAAGAAGTTCTCAGGAGGGGTTGTACTGGCGATCGCATTCGCCTTGATGCTGTCGTTCATGTCCAACGTCTGTTGCCAAACGCTCAGTTGTGTCACCGTGGACTTGTAGACCACACTGTCGGCAACGGGATCGAGGGCCTCAAGCACCTCTTGGATCTCGGGCATCAGTACATTCCTGATGTCGTTCTCGGTCGCGCTGTAACTGCCCAGGTTCTCCACGGGCACCGTCACCATGTAATTGTTCTTGTTGATAACAGCGCATGTTGGCCGCTCGATCACCTTCGCCATACCGTATGCGTAGCGCGTTGCGGTAAGCATGAACAGATCGCTGGGCGGGCCGACCGGATTGGTGCTGTATGTGGTGGACGATTCCAGGCAGGTCAGGTTCTCGAAGTTCTGGGTCTCGGTCTGGGATGCGGATATGTCCGCGCCTACCTCGCCGTAGATCTCCACGGGCACGGTAAGAACGAAGCCCAAGGTGAAGGACACACCGATGCGTGCTTTGAAATAGCCGTTCTGTGCTTCACCGGTGGTAACGGAGCGGGTTTCGCCCACGCAGGCGCCGTTGGTGGTGGATATACTGGCATAGCTAGCATCACCGGGTGGGTCGCGCAAGATGTACAATGGCAACGCAGGCGTGTTGTAGTAACCGAGCACATTGGTGAAGACGTTACCGACGAACACCACCTTGAAACGGATATCGGCGATCGCTTGATCGCCTTGCTTGTAGCGCAGCCCGAATTCGCGCACGCCGTTGTTCGGCTCCAGCCAAGCATCTCCGGCTTGGTGCGTAATGGTGATGTAGTCTTGGATGTCGATGTCCGTGATGCCGGGTATGCCGTTGATCGAATGTGAATTGACCGTGGCTACACAGCTGGAGCAGTACTGTCCATCAACGAAGACATCGTAGGTGGGTTGGGCCTCGTTCGCCGACATGTAGCCGAAGGCCACGTTGAACGACTGCGGCCCCTTCGCCGCAGGCAATGAATAGAAGTTGGCCGCAGTGCCATAGGTACTTCCCCATGCTGCTGAAGGATCGGCCATGGTGTAGCGGTAGTTCAGCACACCGCAGCCGGGTCCCGTAGTGCCGTAAACGGTGAGATAGGAGCCGTTGATCCCATTGACGCTGCCGTTGACGGCTAGGCCGATCTGGTTCGATTGGGCCTGACCGTTCAGAGCGGCCATGCCCAGCACAAGCGCCGAGGCAGCGGAAAGAAGAGTACCGTGTTTCATTGGAGGAAGGGGTTGGTCCGTAGGGTGTGTCAAAGGTGTGCTCCCCCATTCACCCCACACCCCGTAGAAATACCTGTTCTGCATACGGATCAGAAGATCGGACGATCAGGAATTGGAATGCCTGTTTCCGACAAGAGCGCTCATGATGCCGGTCACACCACCGGCCGACCAATGGCTGCACGTCGAGCATTGGGCGCTCTCGTTGGGCGCTATCCTACAACGGGCGAAGGGCCTTCCGGCCCTTCACTTTTGCGCCTGTGCGCCGATAAGATCGCGGTACACTACTTGAGCAACACGGTGCGCATCACCTTCTCGCCCTGGAAGGTGCGCAGATCGTCAAGCGTGCTCCTCATCGCCTTCAACTTCTCATCACCGCCCACCTTCGCGGTGAGTTCATCACGGATGGCCTTCCACTTCACCTCCTTAACGCGATCTGCCCGGTCGGTATTCCAGTTGTTCACCTGCAACGCCAACAGGATGCCCACCATCACCATGAAGATCTCGCCTACAGTGCTGGTGAGTACTCGGAACAGGCGGTGTTCGGGGCGAAGGTTGTTGCGCAGGGACTTCAGCATGGGTTTCGCTCGCTACACCGCTGCACCCACCGAAGTCATAGCGGCGTAGTTCTCCAATGTCTTCCGCGCCGGACGGAAAGTCATGCCCAATTCCTTCTGCGCGAGCCCGCTGTCGTACACCACGCGCGGTGCGTTCACCGGATCCTTACCGTTAAGGATCTTGTGTATATCAGATACATGATAGCTCTCGCTGGCCAGGAGATAGTTGCGGCCGTGTATGATCTTCGTGGTAGCGGCCGTGAATATCGCTTCCACCACATCGACCACATCCACCACGGACCACTCGACGTCGTTGTCGTAGATCATCTGGATGAAGGGGTTCGGCGCGATCCAGTTCTTGATCAGATACTGTACACCCATCGAGGTGGAATCCGCACGTTGTGAAAGCGCAGGACCCATCACACCGACCGGCGATACCGAAATGACATCGAAGCCGAGCTTCGGGTTGTCGGTGATGAACTTGCTCACCGTGCTGTTCGCGATGAACTTGGCTTGTGCGTAGGGGTGACTTTCCTTGCTCATATAGGGCGCATCCTTCTCGCTAACCTGATCGTTCGGCCCTTTGCCCGGTGGAAGCATCGGAAAATCGGTGTTGTATGCCGCCACCGATGCGATGATGACGACCTTCTCGATGGTGGAGACACCCTGGATGGCTTCGAGGAAGTTCACGGTACCGTTGATCGTGGGGTCGAACAGGTCGCGCTGCGCATCCTCCACATCCAGTTGGAAAGGTGTGCCGCCATGTACCACCAGATCGCATCCGTCCAGAAAGGCGTTCAGTTCATCCTTCTTCTGCACATCCATCTGCACCATCTCCAAGTGCTCCGCATGCGGAAGGCTTTGCAGATGCTGGTACTTCTCGGACTTCGTGAGGTCGGTGGTGCCCACGCGCACGCGGTAGCCTTGGCTCAAGAACTTCTTGGTGATGTGGCTGCCGATGTATCCGGAGCCGCCGATGATGCCTACGGTCTTCATGGTGTTGTTGGTGTTTGTCAGAGCAACGTCCTGGATCAATGCTTATACTGAGAGCCGGTCGTAGTAAAGGAAGCTGCGCCCCAGCTTGCCATCCTTCATCTGGCAATCGAAAAAGAACGAGATACTGAACGGCTAACCGGACTTCTTGTCCGTGGCCGAATAGTCGCCCCAATAGTGTACCCGGTCACCGGTCCATTTGCCACTGGCGTACCGCACACATTCAGCGGCCTCTTTCGTGAGCTTCTGGTCGATAAGTGTGGAGTCAATGCTCAACCAACCAGTGATCTCCTTCTCCACATCGCTCGGATCATTGGGCGCGAACGCCTCATGCGCATGGAAACCAGGTGCTGCGGAAGCGCGAACAGCCGCAGCATCAGCATTGATGCGACCGTTCAAGAAGCGCTCCACCACGGCGATGTTCGCATCGGTCTCCGGTGGCACGGAAAGCACGCTGTGCGTGAAGTGTTCCGCTGCGGGCGGGTGCGGTTGTGCACAAGCGATCACGAATGATGATGCCGCAATGGCGGTGAGAATGGTATGTTTCAAGCGCATGTGATAGCGTGGTTTGCGTTCGGGCCAAAGGTGAACGGTGGATGCGGATCTTCACCGCGTAGAAATACCTGTTCTTGCGGAAGACCTCACCATCAGTAACGAACAGAGCGGACCTTCTTTCGAAGATCCGCTCTGGTATGCAGTTCGCTATGGGAGAGACTAGCGCTGCACCATGATCTTGATCACTTGCTGTTCGCCGTTGCGTGTGGCCAGCAAGTAGTATGCACCAGATGCGATACCGCCCAGATCCATGTCAATGGACCGTTGACCGGCTACGCTTAACGGCGCTACAACTTCCTGTCCAAGCGAATTGCGCACAGTTATGCGGGATGGCATGGCATCATTCGTGTACGAACGGAGTTGGAACATACCGTTCGATGGGTTGGGTTGAACGCTGAGCCAGTTGTTGGTGTCAGCTGTGTTGTCAGTGATACCCGTGTTGAAGTCCACCGTCACGTTCAGGCAGCTTTCCAGTTCGCAACCATTTACCGTGGCTGTTACGCAGAGTTGTACAGGACCGGCCGTGTTATTGACCTCGGCCACAAGTACAAAAGCGTTATTGTCGCTGGTGGTCCAGCCGTTGGGCAGGTCCCAAGTGTAGCTGGTGGCGTTGGCCACGGGTGTTACCACGAATGCATTGCTCGTGTTCCCGACCACGTTGGTCGCTCCGGATACCGATCCGATGCTCAGCGTGGTGCCCACGCAATTGCAATTGGCGTCACGCAGGTCGTTCACCGTGCAGGCCACACCGTCATCGCACGTTGTGCCGGGCAATATCCCGCCTCCGATGGTGCCTTCGCAGTCGATCACTTGACCAGCGCATGCGCAGTTCGCGGTGAACACATCGTTGCCAGTGTTCGCGTTGTTGTCATCGCACGGTGTGCCGGGTTGGGCACTGCCTCCTGCTGTGCCCTCGCAATCCGTGGCCAAGGTGCCAGCGCAGATGCAGTTCGTGGTATACACGTCGTTGCTCGTGTTGGGGTTGGCATCATCGCAGGGGGTACCTACGTTGTTCGTTCCTCCGGCCACACCTTCGCAATCGATGGGCAGTCCAGCGCAGCTGCAATCGGTACCGTATGTATCGGTGCCGGTCGTGGCGTCGTTGTCATCGCACGGGAAACCGGGCAAGGCAAAACCGCCGATAATGCCATCGCAATCGATCGTTTGGCCCACGCAGGTGCAGAAGCTGTTCCACGTGTCATTGCCGGTATTCGCGTCGCCGTCGCTGCACGGCGTACCGGGTTGTGCGGGACCACCGGGTACACCGGCGCAATCGTTCGCGGCAATACCCAAACAGGCGCAGTTCGCGGTGAACACATCACCGGTCGTGAGTTGGTTACCGTCATCGCAAGGTGTACCGGGCAGTTGCGTTCCACCAGCAGTGCCTGCACAATCCAAGAGAAGTCCTGCACACACGCAGTTCGCGCTGTACACATCGTTGCCTGTCGAATTGTTGTTGTCATCGCACGCTGTTCCGGGTTGGGCTGTACCACCGGCCACACCGGCGCAGTCCGTGGTGATCGCGCCCACGCATTGGCAGTTGGCGTTGTAGGCATCACCTCCGCTTAATGGGTTGCCATCATCGCAGGGTGTTCCTGGCCCCGTGCTTCCGCCGACCACGCCCAAGCAATCAATAGTTTGGCCGGCGCAGGTGCAGTTCACCGTGTATACATCGTTGCCTGTGTTCGGGTTGTTGTCGTTGCATGCGGAACCGATCGTCGCGCTACCGCCGATCACACCCAAGCAGTCGTAAGCAAGGCCCACGCACTGGCAGTTGGCGTTGTAAACATCACCACCTGTAGCCGCGTTGTTGTCATCGCACGGAACGCCGGGTACGTTGTTCCCACCGGGAATCCCGGCGCAATCGATCAGCAGGCCCACGCACTCGCAGTTCGCGGTCCACGTGTCATTTCCCGTGCTCGCGTTGTTATCGTTGCATGCGGTACCGGGCAGCGCTGTTCCGTTGTTCACGCCCGCGCAATCCTGTGGGGTGTTGGCGTTGATCACCACGGAATAATCCTCCGTTTCACCGTAGGAATAACCGAAGCAGGGATCCACCGACCCCGGATTGCCGATGGGGCCGCCATTACCGCCTTGGTTCATGGCCCGCACACGCATGCGGGTGGATCCCAACTGGGCATCCGCAGGCACGGTGAAGGTGAAGTCCAAGGCCTGGTTGGGCGTTTGGTTCATCAGTTGGCCCAGCTTCTCTTCTTCCTCGAACGTGCCATCACGATCGAAGTCTATCCACACCATATAGTAGCCTTCCACACGGGAGCCGGTGGTCACCGTAACGGTGCGTTGTGCGTTGCGCGAGAGTGGTGTGCTGAACTGCGCCGCGTAGTCGGTGTAGTCCGGACCACCGATACCACCGGTGCCGGTGTTGTTGATGTTCGCCAGTTGCACCCCGTGGATGAAATCCCCTTGGGAGGTCCCCGACCCCGTCACAGGAATGCAGTAGTCACCGAAGTTGCCCGCACCGAAATGCGCCTCGATGATGATGGTGGACCGGATGCCGGGTTGGCACGGTGCGTAGAGGTAGATCTCGATCACGAAGTCGTTTATCCCGTCGTTGGGGTTTGGGTCCGTCAGTGTCAGGTTCGCTACATCATAGCAATCGTTTGCCGGTACATCTTCGCACTCATGGCCAAGGATATCCGATGAGATGTTCTCACCCAATACCTGCACGATGCCACCTTCCGTGTTGGTACCGCCCCTCACTTTGATGTTGTAGGTCAACATCAGGTCGCTGTTGTTGCAGATGTAAAGTGGGAAGTCCACCGGGCTGCCTACCGTGGCCTCGTTCACCACCATGTGCGTGTTGCCGGGTGTGCCTACGGAAAGCACAGGCTGATCGACCTGATATCCGCCTTCATACGGACAACTGGTTTGCGAAAACGCGCTATCCAATTCGAAGACGTACGTACCGAACACGGCATCGCGCTTCACTTTTACGCTGAAGTCGTCGGTACCATTGGCATCTTCCAAGTGGTACTGTACTGTGTTCGTAGCCACATTGGAACCGTTCTCACCCTCGCCATACCCCTGTTGGAATTTGGCGGTGAGGCCACCACTGACACCGCTGCCACCGATGTTCACGCCGAAATCAAGGCTCAGGCCTTCTTCCAGGATCGCATCGTACTGGATCGCATACGATTCCGTGGTGGTATAGGTGCGCGTATGATCGATGCCGATACCGCCACCGCTGATGAGTTGCGTAGTCTCGAACTCGGCGTTGGCCTTTATGGAATCGTTCATCGCGAGGGTCTGGTACCACACACCTAGCTGCGTTATGGCGCGTGTGTGCTCAGCAGTGCCCACGGTCATGGTACCGATGGTCGCGAACAGATCGGGGATCACATCACCGCGGATCTCCGATTCGCTGAAGGTGTATCCTACTGCATTGCCCACTTGTGCAGAAACGAATTCCGGGATGGTCACCGCTGATGTAGCGCAGGTCGGCCGGGTAAAGGTTCTGCCCATACCGTAGGCATAGCGGGCCGCACTGCCGATGAAGACATCATCGGGTGTTCCGCTAGCAGAAGTGGTATAGACCGTGTTCGTAGAAAGGCAGGTCTGGTATTCGTTGTTCGATGTCTCTGATTGGCTCGCCGATACGCTCACACCGGCCTCCACAAAGAATTCATAGGACAAGCCAACGAATGGAACCGTTCCGGCCAACCCCAACTTCGCCTTGAAATATCCGTCCTGGCTGTCGCCGGTCGTGATGGATGAGGTGTTGCCGGTGCATACGTCGTTGGCGGCGGTGATGCTCGCATAGCTGCCATCGCCGGGTGGATCCCGCAGGATATAGATGGGCAATGCGGGTGCGGTGTAATAACCCAAGATGTCGGTGTAGGCGGTTCCTACCACCATGGCATTAAAGCGGATATCACCGACGGGATATGGGGCGCAGGTTGTGCATCCCCGGAGTGACAGGCGGAATCCGATCTGATGCACCCCAGGCGCCGCATAGGACCATCCTGGATTCAGGGTCACGTTCACCTTCGCGTAACCTGATTGACCTACGATCGACGGTGCGTATTCCGTGAACTCCACGGTGCAACTGGGACAGTATTCACCATCCACGAACAACTGGATCACCGGGAGAATTGGAGCCTGGAATATAAAAGCAGGTTGATTATGGTCCCAGCGGGCGGTGAAGGTGTTACTACCGGCAGGCAGGCTGTAATATGTTTCAGGACCGCCGTATGAACTGCCCCAGGGCTCCGTGGGCGCTGCCCTGCGGAAATTGCGCGCACCACATTCCGGGCTGGGATTCCCGAAAATGGTGAGGGTGGTCACCGTGTAATTGTTATAGGAGTACTGCGTATTCCAGCTACCGTTCTGGTCCTGGGCGGTGGCGGTGTTGGCGAGAACGCCCGAGACGAGCGCAAGGGCTGTGGAAAGGAGTTTGAATGATCTCATGGGAAAAGGGGGTTGTTATTCTGTTGCCAAAACTCCGCCAGCGCCCTCACTTGGCTATACGTAGAAATACCTGATCTGATCGGACATGTAGAATAAACGAACGGCGGGGATGCACCCCGGCGTTCGCTTCAGAAGGTCGATGGGATCAACAGGAGGTCGTCCATGCCTTACTACCCGGCTTTTGGGGCCAGCACTTCCAACTCCTCCACTGTCCGCTTCGCCTTGGCCAAACGGATGGCTGTGTTCTTCTCAACCAACATCTTCTTGGCCCAATGCTCCAACTTGTGGTGCAACGGGATCATCAGCGCGGCGATGCACACCAGCGCCACCAACATGAAGATGGGCGAGTGGTGCGTAATGCTGCCGATGATCGGATGCAGGAGCAGGTTGAGGAATTCGAAGACAATGAGCAGCGCTACAACGCACAGGAAGGAGATCGCTTTTGGGCTGGCCACGTAGCTGCGACTGAACACCAGAAAGCCGAGGATGAAGGCCACAAGGCCGAACGCGATGAGCGCGTATTGGATGTTGTGCGAGCGTTCTTCCTCTTCTTGTGCATGCACTACTGCAAGCTGTTGTTGGCGTGCTTCCTCCTCGAAGGTCATCAGCTGCGTCTGTTGGATGGCCTTGAAGTTGAACAAGCTGTCGTTCGCTGCCTTGTAGATCTCGGAATACTTGAAGGCGCTGTCCACTGCGGTTTTGCGATAGAGGTCCGTGAGCAGCTGCGCGGGTCTCATCACCATGGTGGAGAAGGGCGTGCCTTGCACGGCATCGATGGCCTTCTTCGCATATACGATGGCGGAATCGCTCCGGCCGGCGGCTTGGTGGAATTCCGCGAGGGCCATGTTCGGGATGTTGATGTACTTGGCTGATCCGATGCGATATCCCTCCTGCACGGCAAGGTGCATGTAGTTCTCGGCCAGTTTGGCATCGCCCATGCGTGCCTGGATCATGCCCAGCAGCCCATAGATGCCGCCGAGGTAATCCTTGATGCCGCTGCTCATGGTGAGCTCATACGCTTTCTGGGTGTGGGTCAGCGAGGAGTCCAGCTTGTTGTCGGCCAGGTAGATCTCGCCAAGGAAGTAGTGGCCCAGGATGGTGAACATGTTCACTTCGATCTTCGCTGCGTTCGCCACCGACTTTTTGCCGTAAGCGATGGCCTTGGGGTATTCCTGAAGGTCGAGGTAGTTGGTGGAAACGCCTGCGTAGGCGCTTGCGAGCAGCCGTGGATCGCCGGTCTCCTCGGCCACTGCCACGCCCTTAATATTGTACTCCAGCGCCTTCGCCGTGCTGCCGAACACGCGGTAGTCGTAGCCCAGACAGAGTAGACCGAGCACCTGCGACACCTTGTCGCCCGTCATCTGCCCATGCACAAGCAGCACGTCGGCATTGTGCATGTCGAGCACGGGATTCGTATCGGATGTGGTGAGCCCGCTGAACGCGAGGTAGAACCGCGCGCTATCGCTTTTTTCGGCGGTGAGCGTGGGCAGGATGTCCTCCATGCGCTGGGCCTCGCAGGCAGGTGCGAGGAATAGTGCGCTGAAAAGGAAAGCCGTGATAGCGGTGATGCGAAGGGCTGGACGTGACATGGTGGAGAAGGAGTTGATCCGTTGTTGATCCAAAGATCCACCGGCGCTGCGGCGTGGCTATGCGTAGAAATACCTGTTCTGGATGTTACTTCAGCACTTTCCCTATCGCTTCCACCAGCTCCTCTTGGCGGAAGTGCCCGGGAATGAAACCGTCCATACCGGCCTCTATGCAGCGCTCCACTTCGGCTTGCATCACGTTGGCGGTCATGGCGAGGATGGCACAGGACTAGTGCGGCTAATACCAATTCGCAGTACCGACCCACTCGATCCTGCTGCTCTTTATCCGCATTATTTCTCCGAGGAGGTCCTCCCGTAGCCACAGCTAAGCAACAACCTCATCGGATCGCAGGGCTATCGCGTCTTAGGTCCGAGTAGGCTGTCGAGATAGGACTCTGAAAGTGCAGCAGCTATGGGCTGACGGTCCCGTGATCGCTTGGGCTCGGATAGCAGTCGGCAGATGTTCAGTGCGGTCTTACGGATGGTGACCATGTTCTGGTCAGCGTGGCCTCTGCGGATCCGAGACCCATCTTCATCGAAGATCACATCGAGCATACAATGCACCTGATCCTCAATGCCCCAATGCTGACGGACCCACGTGTTGAAACGCTCGGGATCGGCCTTGGCGCTGGAGATGTAGAAGCGGACCTCCTCGGTGGGTTCTCCGTTGGCAACGGCCTGTCGTGTTGAACGTACGCGCACTATGCTGTGCAGTTGGTACCAACCAGTGATGCTGTCGACCAGTTGAGGCTGATCGATCGCATCGCACGTACGGCTCTCGATACGGCCATGGCCTTGGGTGAGTTCTTCGCTGCTGGAACTCGGTGTATGATGAACGAAGAGCATCTCCACTCGCTTCTCCATTGATGCCTGATCCATCTGCGAGATGCTCTCGCAATTGGCCACCACGGCCGATACGGCAAGGAACACCAACGATGCCAATGGATAATGTTTGGTGCGGTCGATGCGTGGGGTCGACCAGTACGGAGAAGTGTGTCATATTGCAGCTTTGGCCGCAAGCATCGAAGGCCAGAGCTAGTGTGGTAACCCGTAAGTTCATTAACCATCTCCGCCCCTCTTTCACCTTCCTGCAGCGTTGGGATCTGCCGTGCGGCAGACCGTCCGCCGTACGGCGGAAGCCGTGCATGTTCCGCCCCCGAAAGAACGGGACGAAGACGCTTGCATGAAGGCGAAATAGTGACCGATCTTCGGTTAACCAACTTACGGGTTACCACACTAGGGATCAGATCCCTGGAACCCCGATCGATCAACCGATCAATGGGGATCAAGACGCGATGGCCCTGCATCGGATCGTCCCGCGCAAAAAATAGCGGCGCATCACTGGCCGGTTCTGTGCTGCGCATTGGTATAGCTTACCTTTGACTGCTATGAAACTCTTGCTTGAAGTTCCTGAAAAGCGGGCTGCGTTCCTGATGGAACTCCTTAACAACTTGGAGTTCGTTCGAACGAGATCATTGAGCAAGGTCAAGGCTGCGCGTATCGAGGATATGCTCGAAGCCATCGCGGAAGTGAAAGAGGTGAAGCAAGGCAAGCGCAAGGCCCGTCCACTAAAGGACCTCGTCCGTGAGCTTTGAGGTCGTCACCGTGAAGCCGTTCGACCGCGAGCTGTAAAGGCTGGTGAAGAAATTCCCTTCGTTGAAGAAAGAGATCGTGGAACTCGGCACAGCGCTTTCATCGGACCCACACATTGGAACAGCGCTCGGGAATAGCTGCTTCAAGATACGCTTGTCCATTGCCTCGAAAGGGAAAGGAAAAAGCGGCAGCGGCCGAGTTATCACCCATGTACATGTCAATGGTCGTCGTGTATTCCTGCTATCGATCTTCGAC